>Ga0056909_1001396_pt1 | contig 14900 bp, 12 predicted proteins | sample EBPBio102011_DNA_FD_62115 | JGI IMG/M metagenome (GOLD analysis project Ga0056909, IMG submission 62115) | Wastewater treatment Type I Accumulibacter community from EBPR Bioreactor in Madison, WI, USA - Reactor 1_1/10/2011_ DNA | ecosystem: Engineered > Bioreactor > EBPR > Anaerobic-Aerobic >...
CGCCCTTCGCGCCCAGACCGGAGCGATGGTCCTGGGCGCCGCCGCCGATGCCGACCGCCTGCCCCGGCTCGATCTTGCGCTCGACGAACATTCCTCCTTCTCGGTCGGCCGCGAATTCGCCCGGGTGATCGACGTTCCCGGCCATACCATCGGCCACATCGCCTTCCACTTCCCCGACAGCCGCCTTGCCTTCACCGCCGACAGCCTGATGGCCGGAGGCTGCGGGCGCCTGTTCGAGGGCACCGCAGCCCAGATGCACGCGAGCCTCGCGAAACTCGCCGCCCTCCCCTCCGACACCCTCATCTGTTCCGGCCACGAATACACCGCCGCGAACCTGCGCTTCGCCGCCACTCTTGAACCCGGCAATCCAGCACTTATCTCTCGCATCGCCGACGTCGCCGAAAAGCGCGCCCGCGGCATCCCCACCGTTCCTGTCCCGCTGCACGTCGAGCTGGACACGAACCCCTACCTGCGGGCCCATCTGCCCGCGCTCAAGACAGCGGTCGGCCTGCCGGATGCCGATGATGTCACGGTTTTCGCCGAAATACGGGCCAGAAAAGACAAGTTCTAGCATCACCGTATCACAAATGGCGTGACTGACCGGGGGAAACCCCAAAATCTGGAAGATTGCGCTTGAAGTGCGGTGAAGAAAACCGAACTTTAAGCATATGAGGCCACGGTTGGATCGGGCCCCGGCGCCCCTCCGACCAGCAGGACAGGAGCACTGAAGTGCCATCGTTTTCGACCACGCTTGAACAGGCAATCCACAGCGCCCTGGCTCTGGCCAATTCGCGGCGCCACGAACTCGCAACCCTTGAACATCTGCTGCTTGCCCTGATCGACGAGCCTGACGCCGCCCGCGTGATGAAGGCCTGCGCGGTGAACCTTGACGAGCTTCGCAAGACCCTGACCGATTTCATCGACGACGATCTGTCCACGCTGGTGACCGATGTCGAGGGGTCCGAGGCTGTGCCGACCGCCGCCTTCCAGCGCGTGATCCAGCGCGCGGCGATCCATGTCCAAAGCTCCGGCCGCACCGAAGTGACCGGCGCCAACGTGCTGGTCGCGATCTTCGCCGAACGCGAATCGAACGCCGCCTACTTCCTGCAGGAACAGGACATGACCCGCTATGACGCGGTCAACTTCATCGCGCATGGCGTGGCGAAGGACCCCTCCTATGGCGAGGCGCGTCCCGTGCAGGGCGCCGATGAACAGGAAACCCCCAAGGCCGAGGCCGGGGAGGCGAAGGAATCCGCCCTCTCGAAATACTGCGTCGACCTGAACGTCAAGGCGCGCAAGGGCGACGTCGACCCCCTCATCGGGCGCGAGGCCGAGGTTGAGCGTGCGATTCAGGTCCTCTGCCGCCGCCGCAAGAACAACCCGCTTCTGGTGGGCGACCCCGGCGTGGGCAAGACCGCCATCGCCGAAGGCCTCGCCCGCAAGATCGTGCTGGGCGAAACGCCCGAAGTGCTGTCGAAGGCCACGATCTTCAGCCTCGACATGGGCGCGCTGCTGGCCGGCACCCGCTATCGCGGCGACTTCGAGGAACGGCTGAAGCAGGTCGTGAAGGAACTTGAGGATCACCCCGACGCGATCCTCTTCATCGACGAAATCCATACCGTGATCGGCGCCGGGGCCACCTCGGGCGGGGCGATGGATGCGTCCAACCTGCTGAAACCGGCCTTGCAGGGCGGCAAGCTCCGTTGCATGGGGTCCACCACCTACAAGGAATTCCGCCAGCACTTCGAAAAGGACCGCGCGCTGTCGCGGCGCTTCCAGAAGATAGACGTGAACGAACCCTCGGTGCCGGATGCGATCAAGATCCTGATGGGCCTCAAGCCGCATTTCGAGGAACACCACGACCTGCGTTACACCAACGACGCGATCAAGTCGGCGGTGGAACTGGCCGCGCGTTACATCCACGACCGGAAGCTGCCGGACTCGGCCATCGACGTGATCGACGAAGCCGGGGCGGCACAGCATCTGGTGCCGGAGTCCAAGCGCCGCAAGACGCTGGGCCTGAAGGAGATCGAGGCCGTCGTCGCCAAGATCGCCCGCATCCCGCCGAAATCGGTGTCGAAGGACGATGCCGAAACCCTGCGCGACCTTGAGAAGACCCTCAAGCGCGTGGTCTTCGGCCAGGACAAGGCGGTGGAAGCTTTGTGCTCCGCCATCAAGCTGGCCCGCGCGGGCCTGCGCGAACCGGAAAAACCCATCGGCAACTACCTGTTCGCGGGCCCGACGGGTGTCGGCAAGACCGAGGTGGCGAAGCAACTCGCGTCGTCTCTTGGTGTGGAACTGATCCGTTTCGACATGTCGGAGTATATGGAGAAACACGCCGTCTCCCGCCTGATCGGCGCCCCTCCGGGCTATGTCGGCTTTGACCAGGGCGGCATGTTGACCGACTCTGTCGACCAGCATCCGCATTGCGTCCTGCTTCTGGACGAAATGGAAAAGGCGCACCCGGATGTCTACAACATCCTGTTGCAGGTGATGGACCACGGCAAGCTGACCGACCACAACGGCCGGACGGTGGATTTCCGCAACGTGATCCTGATCATGACCTCGAACGCGGGCGCGCGGGAACAGTCGCAGGCCGCCATCGGCTTCGGCCGCGAACGCCGCACGGGTGAGGATACGGCCGCGATCGAGCGGACCTTCACCCCCGAATTCCGCAACCGCCTGGATGCGGTGATCAACTTCGCCCCGCTGGGGAAAGAGATCATCATGCAGGTGGTCGAGAAGTTCGTGCTGCAACTGGAAGCCCAGCTTCTGGACCGCAACGTCCATATCGAGCTGACGCCCGAAGCCGCCGCCTGGCTTGGCGACAAGGGCTATGACGACAAGATGGGCGCGCGGCCCCTGGCCCGGGTGATCCAGGAATACATCAAGAAGCCGCTGGCCGAGGAGCTTCTGTTCGGCAGGCTGACCAAGGGCGGCGTGGTGCGGGTCAAGGTGAAGGACGATGCCATCGTCCTGGACATCGAGGAACCGGCGAAGCCCGCCATCACCAAGTCGAAGCCGCCGCTGCTGACGGCGGAATAAGGCCGAAGAAAGAACCGGAACCCCCGCCCTCACCCGGCGGGGGTTTTGCTTTGGCCCCGCTCGTCGATGACTTCGTCACTCCCCGCTGACACCGGCGAGGAGAAGTCGAAGACGCACGACGAGCCGCCGCCAGAGATGAAAAAACCGTGAACGCCCGCGCGCAAACCTTTGAGATCATTGCGCCAGAAAATCTGTCCAGCGTGGACGGCCTCAGGCCACCGCCGCCCGGTACAGATGCCAGGTCGCGTGCCCCAGCACCGGCAGAACCACGATCAGCCCGATCAGGAACGGCAGGATCCCGACCGCCAGCCCCAGCGCCACCACCAGCCCCCAGGCCGCGATCACCCGCGGATTCTCCCGCGCCACCCGAACCGAGGTCGCCACCGCCACCGGCAGGCTCACGTCCCGATCCAGCAGCAGCGGGAAGGACACCACCGACACCGCCAGTACCGCCACCGCCAGCAGGAAGCCGACTCCCGTGCCGACCAGCACCATCACCCACCCCGCCGGGGTCGTGACGGCGGCGGTCAGCAAAGCCCCCAGGCTGGCAGGCCGCTCCGGCCCCAGCGTCGCCGCATGGATCGCGTCGGCAATCAGCAGCCAGGCCATGAAGATCACCCCGTTGAACAAAGCCAGCATCACGATCCGGGGAAACCGGGGCGAACGCAGCACCTCGAACATCGAGGCCCAGCTGACCGGCAGCCCCGCCTCCCGCCTCCGGCTCAGCTCATACAGGCCCAGCCCCGCCACCGGCCCGACCAGCGCAAAGCCCGCCAGCACCGGGAACACCAGATGCACCATCGACCCCTGCGCCGCGAGGCCCAGCAGCACCGCCCCCATCAGCGGATACAGCATGCAGGCGAACATCACGTCCGACCGCATCGCCGCCAGGTCGTCCCACCCCTTCCGCAAGGCGGCCCGCAGGTCGCCCATCGTCAGGCGACGGGTCACAGGCGGCGCGTGTTCGCGGGCCGGGGCAACGACCACCGTCGCATATCCGGCGGCGGAGCCCAGCGCGTTCATCGTCCAGGACAAGGGATTTCCGATCGTCTTCGGCATCAGGCTTCCTCCCGTTCGGGGGTGCCGGGGCCAGTCTCAAGCCCCGGACATCCCAGTGGCATCGACATGCAAGCAACGGTTCTGATGGCGGAAGCCTAGCACGAAAGCTGCGCCCGTGCAGTCACGGAGTGGTGCGCCCCTCAGCGTTCGGTCAGCTTCAGCTCGATCCGCCGGTTCTGCGCCCGGGCTTCCTCGCTGTCGCCCGCCGCGACGGGTCGATATTCGCCGAAGCCGGTCGCCGCCATCCGGTCCGGCGGGAAGCCCAGTTCGTCCTGCATGTAGCGCACGACCGACAGCGCGCGGGCCTGGCTCAGCTCCCAGTTGTCGGCGAAGGCCGCACCGGGGGCGATGGGGACGTTGTCGGTATGGCCGTCGACCCGGATGATCCAGTCGATCCCCGGCGGGATCTCGGCGCGGACCTCGTCCAGGATGCGCACCACCCCGGCGATCTGCGCGCGGCCCTCGGGCGCCAGATCGGCAGAGCCCGGGTTGAACAGCACCTCGGAGGAAAAGACGAAACGGTCGCCCACCACCCGCACGCCCTCGCGGCCCTGCAACAGGGTGGACAGCTGCCCGAAGAACTCTGACCGGAAGCGGGCAAGGTCCTTGTTCTCGGCCTCCAGCCTTGCGGCCTCCGCCGCCTCCAGCTCCGCCCGCTTGCGTTGTTCGGCCGCCACCTGCGCCAGCGCCGTGTTCAGGTCCTTCCCCAGACTGTCCAGCTGCACCTTCGCGACCTCGTCGCGCGCCTTCGCATCGTCCAGCAGCGCCTGCAAACTGCCCAACTGGCTGCGCAAGGCAGCGACCTGCTGGTTCAGCAGCTCCACCTCGCGCGCCGCCTCCAGCACCTTCTCCTGCTCGGCCAGCAGCGCGGTTTCCGCCGCAGACAGGGCCGCATCCTTCTCGGTCGCGCCCTTTGCCGCCTCGGTCCGCGCCGCCGCCAGCAGGGTCAGCGTCTCTTCGGCCTTCTTCCGCTCCGCCTCCAGCGCCAGCGTCATCGCCGTCAGCTCGGTGTCCGAGTTCGCCAGCCGGTCGCGCAGCGCCTGAAGTGCCGCCGCATCGGCCAGCCGCGCCACCTCACCCTCGGTGATCTGCTCCTTCGCAGTCTCCAGCGCGGCGGCGTCGGTCGCGCCCTTGGCTTTCGCCTCGGCCAAAAGCGCCTCCAGCGCCTCGCGGCGGGCCGCGGCAAGGCGGGCGGCCTCGGCCCCGGCGTCGATCTCCTCTCGCGCCTTGGCCAGCGCCAGCGTCGTTGCCTCGGCCTCGCTGACCAGTTTCGCCTTTGCTGCTTCCAGATCGGCAACCGAGGCGGTCAGCCGTTCCGCATCGCCCCGCGCCCTGTCGCGCTCCACCAGCAGCGCCGCGACCTGCGTCTCGAAATCGGTGATCCGTGACTTCGCCGTCGCCAGCTCCCCCTCGCGCGCGGTCAGGTCGGCGGTCAGCGATGCGATCACCCCGGCCTGCCGGTCACCTTCCGCCAGCGCCGAAGCAAGCCCCGCCTTCAACTGGGCGACCTGCCCCTCAAGGTCGGTCGCCTTCGCCTGTTCCAGCCCCAAAGCATCGGCCAATTGCGCGACCTGCGAGGTCAGCGAGGACAGCTCGCTGTCCTGTGTGGTGATCGTGTCGCGCAGGACCGATTGCATCACGGTGAAGATGGTCAGGACGAACATCAGCACCATCAGCAGCGTCGTCACCGCATCGACGAAGCCGGGCCAGATCAGACTGCTGTCCCGGCGACGGCTGCGGGAGGCAGAGGCCATCTCAGGCCCGCCCGGCGCTGCGGCCCAGCTGGCGGATCGCGGCGGTCAGTTGGGAAATGTCGGTCTTCAGGTCGGTCAGCGTTTCCTGACGCCCGGCCGACATTTCCTCCAGAATGCGCAGAAGCTGCACGTCAATGGACCGCAGCCGCATCCGGCTTTCCGGGTCCGCCGTGCCGCCCTCGGTCGCCTCCAGCACCTGAAGCAGCTTTTCCTGCCCCTCGGCGATCCGGCGCAACGTTGCCGCCTGTCCCTTCTCGGCGTCGATCTTCTCGGTCAGCCGGGTCATCACCGTGACCAGTTCGGCGATCTTCGCCTCGGAGTGGAAGCGGTTCGCCTCGGTCTGGGTCTGAAGCGCCTGCAATTCCTCCATCTGCTGCGCCATGTGGTCGACCAGAAGGCCCAGCGCGTTCTGGTCGGTGCCCTCGCCATCGCCCGCATAGCCAAGCCGGGTGATCGAGGACAGCCATTCCTCCAGCTCGCGGATGAAACGGTTCTGCCCGTGCCCCGCGAACAGTTCCAGAAGCCCCAGAACCAGCGACCCGGCCAGCCCCAGAAGCGAGGAGGAAAACGCCGTCCCCATCCCGCCAAGCTGGCTTTCCAGGCCCCCCATCAGCTTGCCGAACACGTCGAGCCCGCTTTCCCCTTCCTGCGGGGCAAGCGAGCGGATGGTCTCCACCACGGCGGGGACGGTGGTCGCCAGCCCCCAGAAGGTGCCAAGCAGGCCGAGGAAGACCAGAAGGTTGATCAGATAGCGGGTGATGTCGCGCGCCTCGTCGATGCGCTGGACGACCGATTCCTGGATCGACCGCGACGAGGAGGCCGAGATCGACATCCGCGCCGAGCGTGAGCGCAGCAGCGCGGCAAGGGGCGCCAGAAGGCGCGGCGGCATCATCTCCTCGGTTCCCGGCGTGCCGCGGACGAAATTCTCGATCCAGTAGACCGACTGCGCCAGGATCCAGACCTGCCAGAAGCAGGACATCACGCCGACGATGAACACGAAACCGATGACGCCGTTCAGCACCGGGTTGGTATCCAGGATGCCAAGCACCGTGCCGTGAATGAACCAGGCACCCGCGCCCACCAGGATGCAGACCAGAAGCATGGTGGTGATCGCCCGGATCGGCTGCGAGAAGGTGGTCGCGACCTCGCTCCGGTGCTCTGTCTGGGACATGCTGCCCTCTGGTGCCCTGCCTCGGGCAGAGTCTAGCAGGATGCGGCGGGGTGCCAAGCAAAAGGTCAGGTGATGTGCCGGACCCTGTCGGCCAGCCAGTCAAGGTCGGGGTCGCGGATGCCAAGTTCCGCCAGATGGGCGGCGGTGGACCACAGGTAATCCCGGTTCCGCCCGCGCCCGCCGCTGGCCGTGGCGATGATCCGGGCCTGCTCCTCGCGGTCGAGGTGGCAATATTGCGCGTGGTCGGGGTCAATCACATAGGCCAGCGCGTCCAGCGGCCCCGCCTCGGTGGCAAGGGGCAAGGTCATCTCCAGATAGGCCGAGGAGACCAGTTCGCGTTCGCGCAGGGCGTAAAGGGTAGCGGCCTCCTCGCCCGGCGCGACGCGGAACGCAACGCCGGTGCAACTGGCGCCCGCCGCCCGGTCCAGCGCAAGGACGAGACCGGGGTGTTCCACCGTGCCGCGATGGTGGATCGACCGCATGCAGAAGCTGCGGTGCCAGCCGTCCAGCCTGGCGATGCGGTGTTCCGCGACCGGAAAGCCGGGGTCCCAGATCAGCGATCCGTAGCCGAAGACCCAGAGAGTATCCTGCATGGCTGGCCCTGTTGCCTTTCGCCCTGTAAACACCGGCAGACGGGCAATGAAAAGGGCCGCAAGATGCGCAAGCTTCTGTTCCTGATGGTCGCGCTGGTGGCCCTGTGGTCGGGCTACTGGTTCGTCGGGTCCAACGCGCTGCGCAAGGGGGTGGACGGCTGGTTCACTGACGCCGCGGCTCAGGGGCTGGTGGCCGAGAACACCGGGGTGACGGTCGCCGGTTTCCCCAACCGCTGGGACCTGACCGTGGACGGGCTGCATCTGGCCGACCCGGATGCCGGTATCGGCTGGACCGCCCCCTTCGTCCAGGTCTTCGCGATGACCTGGAAACCCTGGCACATCATCGCGGCCCTCCCGCCGGAACAGCAGGTGGCCCTGCCGGATCAGGTGGTCACCCTCGGCTCCGAAGGCCTGCGCGCTAGCTTCCGGGCCAAGCCCGCGCTGGATCTGCCGCTTGCGGCGGTGATCCTGGAAACCAGCCGGCTGACGGCAGTCTCGTCAGCGGGCTGGACGGTCGGCGCGGGGCGCAGCGTCGCCTCGATCAGCGCCGACGAGGAAGTGCCCGGCGCGGGCGATGCGCCCAATACCTATGTCCTGTCGCTGGATGCCGCCGAGCTGACCCCCGATCCCGGCTTCATGGCCAGGGTCAAGGCCGTGGCGATCCCCGACCTGCCGCCCTCGGACTTGCCGGACAGCGTGGACAGCGTGCAGGGCAGCGTCCTGCTGTCCCTCTCCGCGCCGCTTGACCGCCACGCAGGGCAGGCGAAACCCCATCTTTCCGGGATAACGATCAACGGCCTGCATCTGACCTGGGGCAATCTCACCGCCGTCGCCAAGGGGGGGCTGCAAGCCGACGATCAGGGCTTTGCCGCCGGGATCGTGACGGTCGACGTCACCAACTGGGACCGTCTGCCCGCCGTTCTCGTCGCAGCGGGCGTGATCAATCCCGATCTTGCCCCCACCGTCGCGCGCGGGATGCAGGCGCTGGCGTCGCAATCGCCAGACCTTTCCGTCCTGTCGCTGACGCTGGTGCTGAAGGACGGCCAGATGAACTTCGGCCCCTTCCCCCTCGGCCCCGCGCCAAGGCTGGTGCCGCCGACAGGCTAGACGCCGGGGCTAACGGCAATAGGCCCCGCCCTTCCGGGCCGAGGTGTCGAAGTGGAAATGGTCCTCGTGATAGCCGTCCGATCCGGGGCCGAGCGTCGTCATGAAATACCCGCAGCCCGCCTTGTAGATCCGGCGCAGAAGCTTGTTGTAATTCTGCGCCACCGTCAGCACCTTGCCGTTCGACAGCACGAAAGCCGCGATGTCGATGGCCCGGCCCTTGCCGTGCTCGCTGATCTTCGCGCCCTTGACGTTGTTGCGGCTGCGACAGCTGTAATGCGCCGCCACCCGCATCTCGACCAGGTTGCCGTTGAAGGCGGGCTGCGCGACCTCCTCGACCCAGCGATCCAGAGCCTTGGCGATCGAGCAGTCGACCGTCGCCGTCTGGCTGAGCCGCACCCCGGCGACCGAAGTGATCGCCACCGCATCGGGAACCCCGCAGCCGGTCACCTTGGACTTGATCGACGCGATCTCCTGTCCCTTGATCGAGGCGACGCCGCAGACCGACCCCTTTCTCGACGCCGTCTCGCGCTTCTTCTTCCGCTCTTCCTTCTTCGAGGGCGGCGGCATGGCGGCAAGGTCTATATCGTCGTCCGGCACTTTCCCCGACAGATCCAGCCCCGGCGCATTGGACGTGGCCTTCAGCGCGGCAAGCCCCTGGGTCAGGGCGCGGGGCCGCGGCACCGGGCGCAGCGAACTCAACAGGACGCTGCCCGGCGGGGCGGTTTCCGGGGTATCGGCGGCCTTGGTTCCGGCGGTGACGGCAGCCTCTGTCGGCGGTGCCGCCGCAACCCCGGCGAGGCGCGGGTTCGGCACCGGCAGCGGCGAACGCTCGATCTCCTGCGCCAACGCCCCCTGCCCCAGGCAGAGACACAACGCGAGAAGAAGGCGCCGCACCGGCCCTATCCCTCTTGCGCGGGCGGGGCCGCGCGGCCGAAATCCGGCGCGGCGGTGTCCTGCCCGGCCTCGATGATCCCCCGGCGAATGGCGCGGGTGCGGGTGAAATAGGCGTGCAGATGGTCGCCGTCGCCCATCCGGATCGCACGTTGCAGCACGAACAGCTCCTCGGCGAAGCGGCCAAGGATATCCAGCACGGCGTCCTTGTTGGTCAGGAACACGTCGCGCCACATCACCGGGTCGCTGGCGGCGATCCGGGTGAAGTCGCGGAAGCCGCTGGCGGAGTATTTGATGACCTCCGACTGCGAGACCCGTCGCATGTGGTCCGCGACCCCCACCATCGTATAGGCGATGGCGTGCGGCACATGGCTGACGACGGCCAGCACAAGGTCGTGATGGTCAACATCCATCACGTCGACATTCGCGCCCATCGCCTCCAGAAGGCCCCGCAGCCGCGCAATCGCCGCCTCATCGCTATCGGGCAATGGCGTCAACAGCCACCAGCGGTTTTTGAACAGCGTCGCGAAGCCCGACCGCGGCCCCGAATATTCCGTCCCGGCAAGCGGGTGGCCGGGGATGAAATGCACGCCCGCCGGAATGTGCGGGCCGACCGCATCGACCACCGCCTGCTTGACCGAGCCCACATCCGTCACGGTCGCCCCCGGCTTCAGATGCGGCGCGATCTCGGCGGCAATCGCTTCCATCGCGCCGACCGGGACCGCCAGCACCACCAGGTCCGCGCCCTGCACCGCCTCCGCCGCGGTATCGGTCACGCGGTCGCAGAACAGGTCCTTCGCCACCGCCCTGGTCTCGGGCGACTTGGCATAGCCCACGATCTCGCCCGCCAATCCGCCCGCCCGCATCGCATGCGCCATCGACGAGGCGATGAGCCCCAGACCGATCAGGGCGACGCGCGGATAGGTCATTTCACCCCCTTGAACTGCGCCACTGCATGGGCGACCTGCCGACACGAGGATTCATCCCCGATGGTAATCCGCAGGCAATGCGGCAGCTTGTAACCCGCGACCCGCCGCACGATCAGCCCCTGCTTCTGCAGGAAGGCATCGCAGGCCTCGGCCTCCTCCTGGCTGGCGAAGCGGGCAAGGATGAAGTTGGCCAGCGACGTGTCCGAGGGCACCCCGATCTCGGCCAGCGCATTGGCCAGCCAGGACCGCATCCGCGTGTTCTCGCTGCGGCACTTCGCGACGAATTCCTGATCGCGCATCGCGGCCTCGGCGGTCTCCAGCTGCGTCGTGGACAGGTTGAATGGCCCCCGGATGCGGTTCAGCACGTCGATCGCATGCTTCGGGCCATAGCCCCAGCCGATCCGCAAGCCGCCCAGCCCGTAGATCTTCGAGAAGGTCCGCGTCATCACCACATTGTCGCGCGCATCGACCAGCGCCGCGCCGCCGTCATAGCCCTCGACATATTCGGCATAGGCCCCGTCCAGCACCAGCAGCGCCTGCGGCGGCAGGTTCTCGGCCAGCCGGGCGATCTCCGCCGCCGATATCATCGTGCCGGTGGGGTTGTTCGGATTGGCAAGGAACACCAGCTTGGTGCGCCGGTTGCAGGCGGCCAGGATCGCGTCCACATCCGCCGTCCGCTCGCGTTCCTGCACCTCGACCGGGGTCGCCCCCACGGCCAGTGCAGAGATCCGGTACATCAGGAAGCCGTGCTCGGTGAAGACCACCTCGTCGCGCGGTCCGGCATAGGCCTGGCACAGGAAGGTGATGATCTCATCCGACCCGACCCCGCAGATGATACGAGAGGCGTCCAGCTCATGCACTTCGGCAATCGCCGCGCGCAGGTCGGCGTGGTCGGTGCCGGGATAGCGGTGCAGGCTGTGCACGGTGCGGGCGAAGGCCTCCTTGGCCTTGTCCGAGGGCCCGAACGGATTCTCGTTCGACGACAGCTTCACCACATTGGCCACGCCCGCCACATGTGCCTTGCCGCCCTCATAAAGCGCGATGTCAAGAATGCCTGGCTGCGGCTTGATCTGGTCGTTCATCATGGCCCCCTGGGTCGAGGCCCCGTTTACCCGCCCGCCGCGCGCAAGGCCAGAACCTTTCGCCCGACCGGCGGCGTCAGGGCCGCTCGGCGCGGGAGTATCTGGGCCAGGGGGAAAGGTGCATTCCTCCTGGCCCGAATCCTCATGGCTCAGACGGCCAGGAAGTTGATGAACTGCCAGGGGTCATCCTCGTCGCGGTCCTCGGCGAAGCGGTTGATCCGGTTCTGCAGCGGCGTCCAGTCGGTGTAATGGCACTCCACCCGGCCCAGATAGGGGCGCTGGACCTCAAGGCAGCGGGCGTGGTCCATCTCGTCCGCCTCGACAAATCCCTCGCGCGGGTTTTCCACCGCCCAGACCATCGCCGCCAGCACGGCGGATGTCACCTGCATCCCCGTCGCGTTCTGGTAAGGAGCGAGCCGCCGCGCCTCCTCGCAGGACAGGCGCGAGCCATACCACATCGCCCCCCTGGCATGGCCGTAAAGCAGGACGCCCAGGTCATCGCCCCCGGCCACGATCTCATCCGCCGTCAGGATATGCTGCGCCTCGGGCAGCGTGCCGGCCCCGTTGGTCTCATACAGCGACAGCACCGCATCGTTGCAGGGGTGATAGGCATAGTGGCAGGTCGGGCGATAGACCGCCCGGCCCCCGTCCCGGACGGTGTAGTAATCCGGGATCGACAGCGCCTCGTTATGGGTGATCACCAGCCCGTATTGCGGCCCCACCTCGGGGCACCAGGACCGCACCCTTGTCTCTGCACCCGGGCGGTCGATCCAGATCGCATAGCCCGGCCCGTGGTCAAAGGCGTGCCCCTTGGGCGGCAGCTTCTTCTCATGCGTGCCCCAGCCCAGTTCCGCAGGCTGATAGCCCTCGGACAGCAGCCCGTCCACCGACCAGGTGTTGACGAACACCCCCGGCGGCTTCGGCCGTGCCGAGACCTGGGTGTCCCGCTCGGCGATGTGGATGCCCTTGACGCCCAGCCGCTGCATCAGCGCCGCCCAGTCGTCACGCCCCTGCGGATCGGCCGCAACGCCGGTATCCGCCGCCAGCCGCAGCAGCGCTTCCTTGAGAAGCCAGGACACCATCCCCGGGTTCGCCCCGCAGCAGCTGACCGCCGTCGGCCCGCCCGCATAGGCCTTGCCCAGCTCTCGCACCCGTTCCCGCAGCGGATAGTTCGTCCGGTCCGCATTCGGCAGGGGCGACCCGAAGTAGAAGCCCGGCCAGGGCTCGACCACCGTATCGACGTAAAGAACCCCCATCGCCTGCGCCAGCTTCATCAGCTCGATGGAATCCACATCCACCGACAGGTTGACGATCATCCCCTTGCCGTCGGGCATCAGCCCGCGCAGCACCTCGGCGAAATTCTCCGCCGTCAGCGCGACTTGCAGATGCCGGATGCCGCGCTCTTGCAGCAGATGCGCAAACTCCCCCGACGGCTCGATCACCGTCATCCGCGCGCGGTCGAAACCGACATGCCGCTCGATCAGCGGCAGCACGCCGCGCCCGATCGACCCGAAGCCGATCATCACCAGCGCGCCCGCGACGGTCGCGTGAACCCCTTCTGTCATCCGCCCGTCCTTTCGTCAGTGGTCCTTGCTCAGCGAAGTCAGCCAGTCCATCAGCGCCAGCAGCACGCCCGAGGCGACGAAGGTCAGGTGGATGATCACCATCCAGCGCATCGTCTCGGGCGTTGCGGAATAGGCCGCCTCCGGCTTGCCCAGCGACATGAACAGCTTCAGCAGATGAATGCCCGAGATCGCCACGATACTGGCGATCAGCTTCATCTTCAGCCCCGAGAAATCGACCTTGCCCATCCAGGACGGCCGGTCGGCGCCGGTGTCGAAGTCGAATTTCGAAACGAAGTTCTCGTAGCCCGAGAAGAGCACGATCAGCAGCAGGTTCGCCGCCAGCGACAGGTCGATCAGCGTCAGCACCGCCAGGATCGCCTGGTCCGCCGTCAGGCTCAGCGTCTGGGGCAGGTAATAGGCCAGCTCCTTGACGAAGATCACCGCCAGCATGGCAAGCGAGATCGCCAGCCCCAGATACATCGGCGCCATCAGCCAGCGGCTGCCGTAGAGACCCTGCTCGAACCGGGTCTCGATACCGGGTTTGTCTGTCATCACGCTCTCCTTGCGGGAAATGAAAAGGGCCGCAACCTCGCGGCGCGGCCCTTGAACCTAGGGTGCGCTATAGCGCACCGATGGATCAGTTCTTGGCGTAGTATTCGACGACCAGGTTCGGTTCCATCTGCACCGGATAGGGCACGTCGCCCAGACCGGGAGTGCGGACGAATTTCGCCGTCAGCTTGCTGTTGTCGACTTCCAGGTAATCCGGCACGTCACGTTCCGTCAGGGCGATCGCCTCGACGATGGCCGCCATCTGGCGCGATTTTTCACGGACGGAAATCACGTCGCCTTCCGACACGCGGTAGGATGCGATGTTCACCCGCTTGCCGTTCACCAGGACGTGGCCGTGGTTCACGAACTGACGCGCCGCGAAGATGGTCGGAACGAACTTGGCGCGGTAGACCACCGCATCCAGACGGCGCTCCAGAAGGCCGATCAGCATCTCGCCGGTGTCGCCCTTCACGCGCTCCGCCTCGCCATAGATCTTGCGGAACTGCTTTTCGGTCAGGTCGCCGTAATAGCCCTTCAGCTTCTGCTTGGCGCGCAGCTGCGTGCCGAAGTCGGAAAGCTTGTTCTTCCGGCGCTGGCCGTGCTGGCCCGGGCCGTATTCCCGCTTGTTGATCGGGGATTTCGGACGACCCCAGATGTTCTCGCCCATCCGGCGGTCGATCTTGTACTTGGCAGAGGTGCGTTTGGTCACCGCTGATCTCCTTCTATGTTGTCGAAGGGCGTTGTCCTTTGACCTTGCGGCCCGACAGGCATCCCCTTGCGGGGGCCACCAACACCAATGAAAAGCCCCGGGAGTGACCCGGGACTGGCGGGCTTATAGAGGAGAAACCGGGGGAGTCAACAGCCTGCGGCCCATCCCGCGCGCCCCGTAGGTCGGGCTTCAGCCCGACTCTTCCGCCCCGTAGGTCGGGGCCTGCCCCGACTCCACACCCCGCCCGCAGGGTGCGCCACAACGCACCAACCCGCCGACCACTCCACACCACCAAAGGGCCGCCCCTCCCTCGGGCGGGCGCACCAACGGTCGAGCGGAGCACTTTATGGTGCCAACGGCTCTGTTGCACAAATCGTGTGATGGTCGGGCTTCCCCTTTCCCCGGACAGACCTACCCCGCGACCTCTGTGATGGGCGTGCCGAGGG
>Ga0056909_1001398_pt1 | contig 14897 bp, 8 predicted proteins | sample EBPBio102011_DNA_FD_62115 | JGI IMG/M metagenome (GOLD analysis project Ga0056909, IMG submission 62115) | Wastewater treatment Type I Accumulibacter community from EBPR Bioreactor in Madison, WI, USA - Reactor 1_1/10/2011_ DNA | ecosystem: Engineered > Bioreactor > EBPR > Anaerobic-Aerobic >...
ATATTTTTCATGGCCCAAGTCGTACATGCTGGCGAAGACCTTGATCTCCCCGCCCCTGAGGAAGTGCACGTTGAATCGGCTAATTGAGTCTCCGTACTCGGGAACCGGCACGGCCCGTTCTTGCCAAGCCTCGTCCTTGCCTTGGCTCCACGAGATGTTGACCGTCATGCCGGGGCGCCACTGCTTGTAGATGGCGAGGCAGCAAGCGCCCCCTTTTCGCCCGTGCGGGAATACCAGGGCACCTGCCTGCCCGTCCACCGAGAACACGAGCGAATCGTCGGTGTGGTTGTAGCCTTCGACGATCAGCCCGCCTTCCTTCTTGTTCATCGGATCCGCTTTCTGGCACCCCGGCAACAAGGCAAGTCCTGCAAGGAGCAAGGCAAGGAGGATGCCGGGAATCCGTCCATCTTGACTCGAAGCTGGGAGGATTGAACGCTGCATCCATCGAGGGTTCCATTCCGTCGCCACACTCATTGTGTTTCTCCCTCGATGGCGGCATCGCGGGGGAAGCTTTCCCGGTGCCAAAGCGTTTCGCCACTTGCGTAGACGTCATCCGGCACATCCATCGCCCAATCTGCGAACGATTCCACGTGTTCAGAGGCATGGCGGCCCAGACGATCCTGGACGTGCGGGTGATCGCGGAATGCGCCTGAGGTGAACAGCGCCAGGAGCAGGTAGTGCGCCTGGTCGTCAAGATTGTCCAGCCCATGCGCCTTGGCCTGCTGGAGATGCACGTCCACGAACGGGTACAGCACCCGCAGATCGATTCTGCGAAGCTGGTCCGGCGCCACCTGCCTCAGATGGGCCAGCATGACGTCCGCGCTGCATGCAGCCAGCAACATGTCGTATTGCAATGGATCAAGCTCAAAAGGTGTCAGTGCGGGAAGCTTGGCGTCCGGATCGCACGACAGCCGAATGATGTCGCCATAGCGGTCATATGCGCTCCAGTTGTGGATGCCATTCGTGAATGTTGCCCTCTGTGCTTCATTCATGGCATGGATCCATACGGGAAGGATGCGCGTGTCGTACCAGCGAAGCAGCATTTCCCTGCCGCTGGGAAGCTTCACCAAGTGGAATCGCCGGAAGTGCCCGGCGATCTCCCCCAGGCTTGAGTCCGATTCAATGAAACTCACCGCGGGTCGTTCCTTCGCCAGATTGAGGATGTCGTCCTGCACGCGCTTGACGCCGGATCGATCCGGAAGTTCGGCCCATTCGAACAGCAAAGGAGCAATCTCGGGGTGCTTCTGCTCCGCATGGCCGTCGAACAACGAGCGGTATTCGATACCACGATCCTCAAGGCGTCGGTGGAAACCGATTCGCTGCGAGCTATCGATGATTACGTAGGTCGCCACGGCTATACCATGATGCCGGGTGTACCTTGGCGGGCGGCATCCAGGATGCAGCTCTTGCACGTACTCCTCGGGAATGCGGGCATTGGATAGTCGCGCTGCACCGGCCCGACAAACGACTTCTTCGCTGCGTGGACCTTGATCTCGCCCGGGCAGGCGACGGTGATGTTGCCGCCTTCGATGGTCAGGCTGGCGCCGCCGGAGACGGCCAGGTGGATGGTCTTGCCGGCGGCGAACTCGGCTTCGGCGTTGGCGCTGACGATCTTCAGCTGGTCCTTGGCCTGCAGCTTGATCTCGTCGTGCTGGGCCTGGACGTCCAGTTCGCCTTCGCCGGTGACCAGGCTGAGCGAGACGGCTTCGGTCGGGGCGCCTTCGACGGCTTCGACCAGCCAGCCGATGGCCTGGCCGGTGTGCACGCGTAGGTTCGAGGCGATGGCGAGGTGGCTGGCCTGTCCGCTGCCCAGGGTGAGCGTCTCGCCCGCGGCCCAGTGCAGGCTTTGCCCGGCGACGTGGACGATGCCGCCCGGGGCGGCCAGACCCAGGATCGGGTCGCCGGTGTGCGGCACCCGGCCCTGGCCGGCCTCGGGTTTGCGCTCGCCGGCTTCGCCAATGGCGTCGCTGTAGTCCTCGCCGTTGACCGTGGTCTTCGCGCTGGTCAGCAAGGCCTGCAGCGGGGCCTGGTCGTCGATCAGGTGCGACTTGGCCGATCCGACGCCTTCATGGTCGGCCAGCTTCACGGTGAGGTGGGTGCCGGCCACGGGACTGAACACCCCGGCCACCTGTTGCGCCTGTTTGAGCAGTGCGGTCGGGCCGACGGCATCGCCCGCCGGCGTCTCGCCCGGCGTGGCGTAGGCCGATAGCCACAACCCGGCCTCGGCGCGCACGACGCCCCAGGCGTCGGTGCGCAGCTCGAACCCTTCGCCGCGGAAGCTGCCGCGGTAGTTGTCGGCCTGGTGGATCAGGTGGCCCAGCGTGAGCTGGCTCGCGGCCTGCGTGGTCGCCAGCTGCAGCCGCAGTTGGCCGTCGCTGTCGTCGAACACGAGGCGGTTGAATCCTTCGCCATGCCACTCGCGCGACTGGATGCCCCAAAGCGCGGTGGCGCTGCGATGGGCCTCGTCGCCCGCGCCCAGCCCGTGCCACGGCGGGGCATGGCCGCCGGCGAGGTTGGCCTGCGCGCTGGGGCCGTGGTCGGTGGCCTGGGCGTACAGGCTGGCGTCGATCTCGCGGCCGGATTTGCCGCCCGTTGTGGGTGCAATGCCGGCCTCGCCCTGGCCGTTGTACAGCGCACCGACCACGACGGGACGGTCGATGTCGCCTTCGAGGAAGGCCACCAGCACTTCCTGGCCCACGCGCGGCAGGAACTGCGAGCCCACGCCGGGACCGGCATAGCGCTGGGCCACGCGCAGCCAGCAGGAGCGCTCGGCCGTCGCCTCGCCACCGCGTTGCCAGTGGAACTTCACCTTGATGCGGCCCAACGCGTCGCTGCTGAGGACGTCGTGGCCGCCTTCGTCGGCGACCACGAGTGCGCTCTGGTAACCCGGCGCGGTCGGGCGCGGGTTGAGGCGCGCACCGGTGTCGTCGAACAGCACCGGCCGCCACGGCAGGGCGCGCGGCAGGGAGACGAAGGCGTTGGCGTAGCCGTGGGCATCGGCGTGGCGCCAAAGCGCGCGCGCGGCGCTGGCATCGGCGACGGGCAAGGCCTCGGGCATTGGGGGCCAGTCGGGGGCCGGGCCGAGCAGGTCGGGCAGGGCCTCGCGCACGGTCTCGGGCAGGTTGTTGCGGCCGGCGTGGCGCAGGCCGAGCAGGAAGAAGGTGTCGACGCCCTCGGCGCTGCGCGGCGCCTGCGTCAGGGTGAAGGCGGTGCCGGCGCGAAAGCTGCGCACGCCGCCCTGGCCGGCCCAATGCTGGCGCCGGGCCTCGCGCGCTTCGCCCAGCAGGCGGGCATGGCGAGCGGCCTGGCTGTGATCGGCGAAGGCATATGCGCCGGACGGGTCGTAGACCTCGCCGCACACCGGCGCGCCATCGCTGCCCAGCGGCAATTGCGCGGTGACCGACTGCACGCGGCGATAGTCGGTACCCAGCACGGTCAGCTGCGCCGCGCCCAGGCGCCGCTGCAGGCCGATGGCCTGGATCGTGTCGCTGGACTCGGTGGCGTCGTCGCGGTGAAAGCGGATGCCGCGGCCCGCAGCCAACGCGTCCTCCGGCTGCACGGCGCTGTCGGCGAAAACCACCAGCCGGTGGCCGGCGGGCGCGGCTTCGTCTTCTTCCCAGCGCAGACCCAGCCCGTCCTCGGCCAGCAGGCGCGCGACGAAGTCGAAGTCGGTCTCGCGGTACTGCACGCAGTAGCTGCGGCGGTGGGCCTGCGCGACGAACGGCCCGACTTCGTCCGACAGCTGCCACTGCGCCAGCGGTGCGTAGCCGGCGAACACCGCCTCGACGATCTCGACGACGCTCTTGTCCTGGAACACGCGGCTGTGCCGGCCCTGGGTGAGCCACCAGGTCCACGGCACCAGGCACAGGCGGTAGCGCACCAGGCCGCCGTCACCGCCGAGGCATGACGCCTCGCGCACCACGCCGCTGCGACGGGTGAAGCCACCGTCGGCCAAGCGGGTCTTGAGCACGACGCGCTGGCCGAGCAGGGCATCGAGCGCCCACGACGACTCGCTCGACAGCACGTCCACCCACCACTCGTACCCCAGCGAGAGCTGCTCCCAGCCCTGCCAGCGCTCGACCGCGCAGTCCGCGGGAACGCCATCGCCCTCGAGTTCGTGGAGGCGGTCGGTGCCGACGTAGCGCGCCAGCGCCGCCAGCACCTGCTGCACTCCTGCCATGGGGCCTGCCATCGTTCCTCCTTGAACGGCGCCAACACCGTCGCGCGGCGCGACGCCATGCGGCGCATTGGCGCCGGTGCGGGACTCCTTCCCGTACCTGTCCCGGCACCACGGTGCAAACTTAGCAGATGTCGCGGGGGCGGGTCACGCGCCCGGCGCGCGGCGAACCGTGGCCGCGCGCCGGCCGGGCGCGGTGGCGCGCTAGAATCGCCCCGCGGGACACAAATTCAAGGATGAACCATGCCGGACCTGGACGACCTGCTGGCACCGATTTCCGACGCCGCGCCCTGCGGCGAGGACATGGCGTTTTCCGCCGAGTACGACCGCCTCCAGGAGGCGCGTCGCGGCGACGATCCCACGCTCGACCAGGGCGAGTGGGTGACCGACCTCAAGGTGGCCGACTGGCCGGCGGTGCAGGCCCAGACGGCCGCGCTGCTGCGATCGCGGACCAAGGACCTGCAGCTGGCGGTCTGGTTCAGCGAGGCCGGCGCGCGATTGCAGGGCTTCCCGGGCCTGGCGCTGGGCTATCGCCTCGTCGCCGGCCTGTGCGAGCGCTATTGGGACGCGCTGCACCCGCTGCCGGACGAGGAGGGCGATGTCGAACAGCGCATCGGCAACCTCGGCTGGCTGGTGGCGCACTCGCAGGCCTGGATCAAGGCGATCCCGCTGGCACAGGGGCCGCAGGGCCGCTTCGCGCAGGTGCACTTCGACACCGCACGCGCGCGCCAGGCCAATCCCGACGACCATGCCGCGGCCGTCGATGGCCTGCCGCCGCTGGAGGTGATGGAAGCGGCGCGGCGCGCGACGCCGCGCGAGTTCTACGTCACCCTGGTGGAATCCGTGCCCGACTGCGAGGCCGCGTTGAAGCAACTGGAAGCCGTGGTCGACGCGCGGCTGGGTAATGACGGCCCGAGTTTCTCCGCCGTGCGCGACCAGCTGGCCTACACGCATCGGCTGGTGCTGCGCCACGCGCGCGAGGCCGGCGTGCTGGTGGACGGGGATGGCGGCGAGGCGGGCGCCGGCGCCGACACCGGGGCCGGGCCGGGCGAGGTGGTGGTGCAGGGCAGTGCCGGTTCGTCGCAGATCCAGTCGCGGCGCGAGGCCTTGGCGCAACTGCGGCGCGTGGCGGATTTCTTCCGCCGCACCGAGCCGCACAGCCCGGTTGCCTACCTCGCCGACAAGGCCGCGCGCTGGGGCGAGATGCCGCTGCACGTCTGGCTCAAGCGGGTGATCAAGGACGACAGCACGCTGGCGCAGGTGGAAGAGCTGCTGGACGTCGACCAGGGCCACGGCGGAGGCTGAGCCGAAGCGCCGGGCGTTAGTTGAAGTCCGTGGCAGTGCGGCGAAACCCGCGAAGCGACGGTTGGCCCTGCGTCCGCCTTTGAAGCCGATCTCGCTGTGGAAAGGGGCGTTGCGCGGCTCGGTGTTCGATGGTCCGCCGCACCCTCATCCGCCCTTCGGGCACCTTCTCCCGGAGGAAGAAGGGATGTGCATCCGGCGGGCTCACGGGGCACGGCGATCCGACCTTCGGGCACCGTCTCCCGGCGAGAGAAGGAGGGTGTTCGTCGAGCCCCGCAGCCCGATACCCTGACGTGTACGAACGCACTCACCTCGAGATTCGCAGGCGTTGCCCGGAAGACTTGCTTTGGGCAGCACTACTGCACTTTGAACTGGATGCGGCGGTTGCGCGCGCGGCCATCGGCGGTGGCGTTGTCGGCGACCGGTTCGTCCGGTCCGCGGCCGAGCACGTCCAGCCCGGCCGGCGCGATGCCGCGCGACTGGAAGTAGGCGCGGACGCGCTCGGCGCGCGCGAGGCTGAGCGCGAGGTTCGCCTGGCGCTGGCCGACGTTGTCGGTGTGTCCGATGATCTGCACGCGCGTGGTGCCGATCTGCCGCATCGGTTCCAGCAGTTCGTCGAGGATGCGCTGGCCTGCGGGCGTCAGCTGGTCGCTGCCACTTTCGAATTCGATGATGCGATTGGCCAGCGCGTCGTCCAGCAGGTGCTGCGGCGACTCGCCCACGCGCAGGCCGCTGGCATTGACGCTGTAGGTTGCGTTGAGCGAGGTCAGCACGTGGCTGGCCACCTGCTGGCGCTGCAGTTCGTTGGCCACCGTGCCGCGGATCTGCACGCTGTTGCCGTTGACGTCCAGTTCGCCCGCGGACACCTGCTTCAGCAGGGGCGCGACCAGCGCGGCGACGTTCTCGCTCCAGTTGGGCGGCGCCACCACCGCGCCGACGCGCACGCGGTCAACCACGCGATCGGCGCCGTAGAGCTCGCGCAGCTTCGCCAGCACCTGCGCCTTGGCCGACTCGTCCGGCACGATGCCGTCGACGATGACCGGTGCCGGCGACTGCGCGGCCGCCGTCGTCCATGTGCCGGCCAGCAGGGCGGCGGCCAGCAGGGCGCGGAAGCGGAGGGCGTGGTGCATGGTCATGCTCCCAGGAAGGTTTCGCGGAACACCTGCCGCGCGGAGCGCAGCGACAGGTCGCCGCGATCGAGGTAACTGGCCAGCTTGTTGAGCGCGTAGTCGCCCGACAACTGGTCCTCCACCCATTCGGCATCGTCGACCGCGATCAGGCGCTCGCGCGCGACCCTGTCGTCGAACGCGCCGTGCAGGAGGTTGCCGTCCGCCCCGTTGAAGCCGAGGGTCAGGCGTGGCTCGCCGCTTTCGTTGACCAGCAGGGCGAGTTCGAAGTCGGCGCGCGCGAGGAAGCCCGAGACGAGGTCGAGCCAGAACGCCGCCACCAGCGGCCGGTACAGCGGGTCGCGCGGTAGCGGCAGCGACAGTCCCTTGTCGATTGGCATCGCGGCGCCGGTCAGCGCCGGCTGCAGCAGCAGGCCCAGTGCGGGCAGCGTCCACTTCAGGGACAGCCGCGCGTGGCCCGACTGCACGAGCGTGTCCTGCAGCGTGTCGAGCACCTGCATGTCGAGGAAATCGAAATAGGGGGCGTCGTAGGCGCCGGCGGCGGTGCTGAGCGGGAACCGCGTGTCGCCCAGTTGCCGCAACGCCAGCGAGGCCTCCTCCGCGGCGACCACCTCGCGCGCGGTGCGCGCCAGCACCGTCCACAGCCGCGAGAACGCCAGCGGGCTGCGCGCGATGAAGTCCAGCGACGGCGCCACCTGCAGATGGGTGGCGGACAGGAACGGGAAGCGCCGTTGCGATGCGTCGCCGCTGGGCATCAGGTGGCCGGCGATGACCATCCCGCTGCGCGAGCCGAGGAACGCGAAGTGCAGCGGCGAGGCGGTGTCGTAGAGGCGCTTCCAGTCGACGTCCTGGCTGAGCAGTTCCAGCCCGTGGCCGGCCCAGCGGTCGAGCAGCAGCATCAGCTGGTGGTTGTCCGGGCTGCGCACGAAATCGCCGCGCGAGGGCAGCTTGCCGAAATAGCCGATCGCGGCGGAGACCTCGCTCATGGCCGCGCCTCCGGCGTCGCGGCGGGCGTGCCCGCGGGCGTCGCTGGCGCGGGCTTCGCCGTCACCGCGGCAGGCAGGCGCAGCCCGCGCATGCTGCTGGTGGTGAGCCCGCCGATGCTGTCGCCGCCGGCGTTCACGGGGGCTGCGATCCGTTCCAGCTCCACCGTGACCGCGGGTGCGCCGTCGGTCGTCCATGTCAGCTGGTAGCGGTTTTCACCGATCGTCCGCGTCTCGGCCGCCTCGATCAGCCGGCCCAGTCCCTGCTCGCCGGGGGCGTCGATGATCTCCACCGATTGCCCGTTGGCCATGATCGCGGAGACGCGTGCGCCGGGCGCGCCCGGTCCGGGCCACTGGAAGGTCTGCCATTGCGGCGGCGTGTTGCGGTAGCGCAGCACCTGGCCGTCGATCTCGAGGGTGTACTCGTTCAGTCCGGACACCGGCTGTGGCTGGATGCGGAACAGCTGTTGCGTGCCGCCGCCACCGGCCGAACCGCCGGACGCGGACGCCACCTGGCCCAACGGCGCCACCCAGGCCGGATACCCCGCGGTGAACTCCGGCGACAGCGTGATGCCGATGCCGGCCCAGCGCGCCGGTTCCAGCGCGTTGCCGCGGCGCGTGACCAGGCCGCCGAGCGTGTCCTTGCTGTACTGCGCGATGCTGCCGTTGGGGCCGAACACCTGCTCGATGTCCCCCTGCACGGCCTCGACCGATGCACCTGGCGCAAACGGATAGCGTTGGCCGATGCCGGATTCGAACGGCTGGTACACCTGCGCCGTCCACACCTGGTCGAGCTCGCCTTCGGCCGGCGCCACCAGGGCCGCGTAGGTCTGCGTCAGCGGTCGCAGCAGCAGCGTGCGCAGTGCCTGGCGCTGGCCGTCGGCCACGCCGTCGAGCATCTGCTCGTCGACCAGCGTCAGCGCCGCCGACAATTCGGAATCGCCGCCGGACGCCAGCGTGTCCTGCATCAGCCGGCTGGCGCCGGGGCCGGGCGCGCCCTGCGTGCGGATCGCGTTGAGCCGGGTGCGGATCCTGCCCAGCGCGTCGAAGTACGCCGCCATCAACGAAGGATTGCCGTCGCGCACCGCCATCAGTCGTGCGAAGCCCTCGAACTCGCGGCCGATCGGACCGGGCGGCACCGGCTCCTGCCTGCCGGTTGCCGGATCGATGCGCACCGGGATCGAGGTCGGGTTGCGGCGCATGATCACGCGCTCGAACCAGGCGATGATTCCCGTGCGCGCCTTGTCCATGGCCTCGCTCTGGGCCTTGGGGTTGTCCCAGAGGGTGTTGTCGTTGACCGCTTCGAGCAGCTTGCGCAGCGGCGAGTTGCGCGGGTCGCCGATGCTGTCCATGCGCGCCACCGCGGCATCGAAGGTGGCGAACTCGGCGACCGCCACGCTGTCGACGAACTTGCGCCACTCGCGGGCGTACTCCGCCTTGTACAGCCCGGTCAGCTCCTGCGCGATGTGCTCGGGGCTGCCGGCGATGGTGAGGTCGGTGGGCGAGGAGGTTTCCAGCACCCAGTCGCTGGTGCTGAGCTGCTTGTTGGCGGCTTCCTTGATTGCGTCCTCGACGTAGCCTTCCCAGGCCGCGCGCGAGAACGCGCCGGAGATGGCGTAGTTGCCGGTGATGGCGCCCTTGTTCGCATCCTGGCCGATCAGGAAGTCGGCGGTGATCGTGGGGAAGCGCGTCGCGGCCCGCGTCTTGACGTCGGCGTAGACGCGCTCGAGCGCCGGCTTGCCCTTCATCACTTCACGCAGGAGCTGGCGGCTGTCGTCGACCAGGGCGAAGCGCGGTTCGATCCGCGGCCATTCCGGGGCGCTGGCGTGGGTGACGTAGAACGACATCAGCCGCTCCGCGTTGCGCACCATCTCCTCGCGCGTCATCTGGCCACGGTTCGCCTCCAGCCAGCCACGCCAGAACCGGGTGAGTTCCGACGACAGGTGGCTGCCGTCCACGCGCGCGGGATCGCCGAGCATCAGGTAGGCCTTGAGCGCGGCGTAGGCGTCGTCGGCGCTGGTCGGCGACGCATCCTGGTACAGCGTGTCCTGCGGCGCTTCTTCCGGTTCGCCCGCGGCGGCACGCGCGGCGGCACCGGTGCGGACCTGGTCGCGGTTGCGCACCACCTCGCCGAGGAAGGCTTCCAGCCGCTGCGTGGTGGGCTGCAGCATGATCTGGCGCATGCCGTTGAAATACTCGGCGCGCAGCCGGGTTTCGATGCGGTCGCCCTGGTAGAGGCCGAGGCCGAGCGACAGCGGCCGGTCCTTGCGGTACAGCTCGAGCTGCTCGAGGCGTTCCTGCAGGATCAACAGCGCCTCGATCCGCGACTTCAGGTCGACCCGGCCGGCCTGCACCTGCACCGCCTTGTCGAGGTCGGCGGCGACGTTGCGCGCGAACTGGCGGTTGCTGGTGTACGACCACGCCCAGCCGGCCAGCACCAGCGCCAGTACCGCGGCCGAGGCGAAGAACGCGGCCAGCCGCAGCCGTGCGCGCCGCGGACTGGCGTGCTGGCGCACGAGCTGGCGGTCGCCGAAGATCACCTTGCGGAACAGGCCTTGCAGGAAGTAGCCGGTGTCCGTGACCGGCTCTGCGCCGCGCGCGGCCGCCGGCGCGTCGCCGAGGTTGAACTGGCGCGAGATGCGTTCGGAGGCGCGATGCACCGACGTGCCTTCCTGGATCGCACTGGTGAAATAGAAGCCGCGGAACACCGGCCTGAACTGGTACGGGTTGTCCTCGAACAGGGTGGCGATGAACGTGCGCAGCGCCGGCTTGATCGCGCTGAACTCCAGCGGCAGCGTGAGCAGGGCCGGTCCGCTGTCGTGTCCGCGGCGGATCGCGAGCTGCGACAGCGCGACTTCCTTCAGGCCATCGGCCAGGATGTCGAAGTGCATGTCGAACGCGGCCAGCGCGTCCGCCTCGCCCCTCGGGTCGTAGGGCAGGGAGGCGCCCCAGCCGTTCTCGCGTTCGGCCGGGTCGAGCGAACTGAAGAATTCGTTGAAGCCGGCGATCAGGTCGGCCTTGGTGAACACGACGTACACCGGCGCGAACACTTCCAGGCGCTCGGTCAGTTCCTGCACGCGCTGGCGCAGGTTCTTCGCCAGCTCGATCGCGAACTCGGGCTTGCTGCCGGCCAGCTCGGCGATGCTGGCGGCGATGACGAAGCCGTTGATCGGCGCCATCGGCCGGTGTTCGCGCAGCAGGTCGAGGAAGGTCAGCCAGTCCAGGCGGTCCTCGACGCTCACCGAGTAGCGGCCCGCGGTATCGAGCAGGATGCCTTCGGTGGTGAAGTACCAGTCGCAGTTGCGGGTGCCGCCGAGGCCGTGGACGACGTTGCTGCGGCTGTCCTCGAACGGGAACTGCAGGCCCGAGTTGAGGACGGCGGTGCTCTTGCCGGCCGCCGGGTTGCCGATCACCACGTACCACGGCAGTTCGTACAGCGCCGCCGCGCCGCGTGCCTGGCCCAGGCGCGAGCCCTTGATCGACTTCACCGCGGCCAGCATCTTCTCGCGCAGCGCCTCGGTGTCGGCGCGTGCGGCGGGCCGCGCCTGCGCCACGGCGCGATCGGCCTGCTCCTGCATCATCCCGTCGAGCTTCGCCGCGGCGCGCCTGGTGCGCGCGCGTCGGACGAGCCACGCCACCAGCCAGGCCAGCAGCGCGACGATGACCACCACGCCCAGCCAGAAGCCGACGCGGGTCATGCCCTCTGCGCCAAGGAACATCGTGGCGCCGGCCACGAGCAGGGCGAGTGCGGCGAGGGTGCGGTAGTCGGTCAGGAAGTAGCGAAGTCTGCTCATGCGGCCCGTGGCGTGGATGGCGTGGCGTCGGCCGCGTGGGCGACCGGCGGATCGGGGGGCGTGACCAAAGCGAGCGTGCGCTGGTCGGCTTCGGCGACGGCCATTGCGACGACGGGCGCGCCAGTGGCATCCGCTTTCGCGGATGCGAGTGCAAGCAGGGCGAGCGGCGCAACGATGCCCAGCTCGCCGCAGGCGACGCCGGTATGCAGGCCATCGCCATCGGGCTCGAGCTGCGGCGCGGCCTGCGTGAGCGCGCTGCCGATCGCGGCGGCGCGGCTGCGGCGCAGGTCGGCGTCGCTGACGACGGCCCTGACGTCGCCGGAGGCGGTGCCGGGCACGGTGTCGAACAGCTGCTGCCACTGTTCGGCGATCTGGGCGGTGGCGGAGCGCGCCTGCCACGAGACGCCGCGCTGCGCCGTCGCCTGCGCCCGCAGCAGCGTGCGCGGCGGCAGTGCGAACTGGTCGCGGTCGTCGCCGGGCAGCAGCACCACGCCGGCGGCGCCTTCGCCGGGCACGATGCCTTCGGGCTGTCGCGCCGAGAGCAGTCGGCCGGCTTGTTCGAGCCGATGCACGCTGCGTTCGCCGACCATCGACTGGCAGGCCAGCAACAGGTGCTGCACGGGGGCGGCCTGTTCGGTGCGTGCCTGCGCGATCGCGGCGATCTTCCGCCAGAGGTCGGCCGCGGACGTCGTGGGCAAGACTTCGATCGCGAGGTGTTCGGCCGGCAGTCCCGCTGCCAGCGCTTCGTCGGCGAGCCAGTCGCGCGCGGCGTCGCCGAGCGCGGCCGGCCAGTCCGTCGGCAGGAACAGCGACACCTGCAGGCGCGCAACGACCGCTGCCGGCATCGCGGCCAGGGCGTCGCGCGGATGAGCCGCCGGCCCATGCGCGGCGATCGTCGCCACGAGGTCGGCGGCGACCGGCATCAGCAGCGCGAGTGCGCGCGAAGCCTCCGGGGCGGTCACGGGCCGGTCGCGCATGGCCTCGATGACCGCGTGCGCCTGCTCGACGTCCAGGCTGCGATCCCACGCCGCAAACACCGGGAAGCCGCTGCCATCCTTCAGGCGATCGTGCAGCGAGGGCGATGCGGGCGTGGACAGCGCGGCCAGCACGTGTGCCGCCTCCTGCCCCGCGGGCACCTGCAGGGCGCCGGCAAGGATCGCGATCGCACGCGCGGGCTCCGGTGGAGGCGCGTCCGCAGCGACGGCTTCAACGGGATCGCGGGACTTGTCCGCGGGCGCGCCGGCCTTGCGCCGCGCACCGTCGAAGCCGAGCTTGCCCAGTGCCAGGACCGCGAAGATCGCCAGTGGCAGCAGGCCGAGGTACAGCAGCAGGTCGCGCTTGCCGGGATGCACCTCGGCGCTTTGCCAGTAGGCGATCACCGTGAGCCAGACCAGCGCCGTGACCAGCAACAGCCATGCCGAGATGCGGAAGAACTTGCCCATGATCCTTGTGGGTCGGGCGCGAGCCCGGTGCGACATCCATTCGTCTTCGAGTGCGAAGCGCAGCGCCTCGCGCGTCCGCCGGCAGCGCCGGCATCGGGAAATCCGTGTCAGGTGTTGCGGTCGTCGCCTGCGTCATGCCGCCATCGGGCGGGTCGGGAAGCGCAAGGCGTGGCCGGCGCGAGGGGCGGGACGCCGGTGCGCAGGGGGCGGAATGGGGCCGTGGGCCCGGCGGGCGCTGGGATCATGCTGTCTCCTGGTTCCATGGAAGCGTGGTGCGGCCTTGCACGCCGGAAGAGTAGCAGAGGCTCAGCGCGGCATCACGCCGGCTCGTCGCAGTTCCACGTGCATCAGGTCCTGGATGCTGCGCCAGTCGCCCCCCCACACCATCCCGGCCTGGCGCGCGGCTTCGCCGTACAACTGGTAGCCGCGCATGGCCCATGGATCGCGTTCGGAGATCACCAGCGCGCCGTCACGCATGAAGGCGCTGTCCGCGGCCAGGCCGTACTGGTGCCAACTGCGGCCGCCGCTGGCGCGGGTCACGTGCTGGCCCCGCGCGGCAAGCCGGTCCTGGCGCTCGGGACTGCGATAGCCCTCCACCAGCACCATCTCGTAGCCATGTTCCTCCAGCATCACGCGGTACACCGCCAGCAGGCGCTGGGTGAACTCGGGGTCGAGCCGGTCCCACTTGCGATCGGCGCTGGCGGTCATCGGCCGCACCGCTTCCACCTCGGCGGTGAGGAACACCTCCGGCGGAGGCGCTGGCGGCGGGACCAGCCGTTCGCCACGCAGGAGTTCCTCCAGCCGGGCGCTGGCCACCGGCCGTTCGACGCGATCGAAGCCTTCGAGGATCACGTCGCGGCGCAAGGCCAGTACCAGCAGCGCCGGCAGCAGCAGGACCAGGAGCATGCCGGCGAGCAGGTGGCGCGTGCGCACGGACGCATTCGCCAGCGGCAGGCGGTGCCGGAACGGTCGCGATGCCGTGTGCGGCGTCCGCCGGCGGGGCCAGGCCCGGCCGAGTCGCGTCATCGCCACACGCCACGTTCGCTGCAGGGCCGCGGACGTGCGCGTGCGCGCATCGTCGAACAGGGCCCACCAGGTCGCCGCGCAGGCGAGCAGGAAGAACAAGGCCATCCATAGCACGATCAAAGCCGTCGATCCGTCGAGTGCAGGCGGGCGTTGACGCTCCCGACCGGGGGCGTGAGAATGCCTCGGACGATAGTGCCCGACTATGGATGGAAGGGGAACGCGTTGGACAGCAAGGACGCCAGGCCGGTACGTCCCCGTCTTTTCGAGACCGGCGCGCCCGCCGCCGGCGTGTCCGCGCCGGAATCGACCGCGCCCGGGCACGCATCGCGACATCTGCACGACGCGCGGCGCCCGCGCCCGCTGCGATGGCTTGCCTTGGCCGTCCTGGTCGTGGCCGCAGGTGCCGGCGTGGCCTGGTGGTGGTCGAGCCCCGACGCGGCTGGATCCGGCGCGCATTCGTCGACCGCGCCGCTCATGGCCCGCAGTGAACCCTCGCCGGTGCCCGACGCCGCTGCGGCCGTCCTCGTGCAGGATCCCGACGCCGGGGCCACCGGCGCGCCCGATCCGCTGGCGACCCTGGACAACCGCGCCGAGGCCCAGGCCACCGCAACCCCGGCATCCACGGCATCCACGGCATCCACGGCGGCGCGAGCCGACGCCGGCGGCGCGAACTCCACCAGCGCACCGCCCCCAGGCGCGGCCCGGTCGCGCCCGCCGGCATCGACGGCACCGCCCCTGCGCGCCGCCCGCCCGGCGCCCGCTGGCGCGTCGCCGGCTGCCGAGACCGACCTGCTGGCGACCCTGCTGGCCAACATCCGCGACCGCCCCGCGGACAAGCGCGCGTCCGGCGAGCCGCAGACGCTGGACGAGCTCATCGCCCAGCTGCGCCAACGGGATCCCGGCACGGGCCGGACGCCCGGGGCCGCGGGCACCGAACAGGGCTCGGCCCGCCTGCAGACGCGCCTGCGCAACTGCCCCGCGGCCAACACGGTGGACGGCATCCGCTGCCGGCAACGGCTCTGCGCGCAATACAGGGGCGACCCGGC
>Ga0056909_1001408_pt1 | contig 14857 bp, 13 predicted proteins | sample EBPBio102011_DNA_FD_62115 | JGI IMG/M metagenome (GOLD analysis project Ga0056909, IMG submission 62115) | Wastewater treatment Type I Accumulibacter community from EBPR Bioreactor in Madison, WI, USA - Reactor 1_1/10/2011_ DNA | ecosystem: Engineered > Bioreactor > EBPR > Anaerobic-Aerobic >...
CTCCGGTTTAAGATGGCCGTGCCGTTCCGGCGGCGCGAAAGTGGCGGAATTGGTAGACGCACTGGATTTAGGTTCCAGCGGGTAACCCCGTCCGGGTTCGAGTCCCGGCTTTCGCACCATCGGCCGCGATGGCCTTCAGCGCGCCGCGAAGCCCGCGGGCGCAGCGCCGTGGTGCTCGCCGGGGGGATGGATGGTCGCCCTGGCACCGACCGGAATCCCGGCGGCGATCCGCGGCGCGCCGCCGGACAGCGCGGGGCGCGAGGTGGGGTCGGTACCGCGCGCGGGATCGCCGCCGCCGATGTAGTCGCCCACTGCGCCCTGCCACACCTGCCGGATCCAGACCGCGCCGGTCGCCGCATCCCCGGCGATGCCGTAGCGGACCACCGGCCAGCCGTCGACGTGCACCGACGCGGCGGGCTGGTAGTCGCCGCCGTTGGTCAACGCAAACAGCGTGTCGGCGCCATCGTTGACCACGCCACAGCTCTGGCTGCCGTACAGCTGGCCGATGTGGGCCCATTCGCCGGGATCCGCAGGCGTGCCCGCGACATTCCAGATGCCAAGGCTGCCGATGGGCTGTCCGTCATCGTCGTCGATCAGCAGGCTCACCTCGACGTAGAACGTTCCGCGCAGCGGCTCGCTGTAGACGATCGCGAGGTTCTCCGCCTGCAGCGCGCCGGCGACGTTGCCCGAGAGCGTGGCGCGCCAGCCTCCGGCCCAACCGATCCCGGATGTCGCCGGCGAGCCGCCCGCGATCGCGGCGCCCGCAGCCAGGGTGCAGGCCGCGATGCCGCAAAGCAGTCGTTTTTCCAGGGATTCGATCCGCCGCAAGCTGCTGGGGTTCCGTACGGTGGCGCCGTCCGCGCGCCGTGTCCGGTCCATCCTAAGCCAGCGTATCGCGCCACGGGGAACCGTCTCCCGGCGCCCGCGCCTGGTGCCGCCACCGGCGCCCGCCCGCGCCGCCCGTGTATCCTTGCGCCATCCCTCCATCGCGACCACTGGGAGTCTCCATGCGCAGCGGCAATCCGGTACTGAAAGAATCGACCTTCCTCGACCTGGGCAGCGGCGCGGTCGTCTCCCGGGACGGGAACGCGATGACGCTCAACGGCACGGTCAACAAGACCGGCTTCCTGTTGCTGCTGACCGTGCTCACCGCCGCCTTCGCCTGGAACCAGGCGCTGGGTCCGGACGGCACGCCGGCGCCGGGCTTCGCGGCCTATGTCTGGGGTGGGGCGATCGGTGGCCTGGTGCTGGCCGTGGTCACGGCGTTCAAGAAGGAATGGTCGCCGGTGACGGCGCCGCTGTACGCGCTGGTCGAGGGGTTCTTCCTCGGCGCGATCTCGGCGCTGTACAACCATCTGTACGAAGGCATCGTGATGCAGGCGGTGATGCTGACCTTCGGCACGCTGTTCGCATTGCTGCTGGCGTACCGCAGCGGACTGGTCAAGGCCACCGAGAACTTCAAGCTCGGCGTGGTCGCGGCCACCGGCGGCATCGCGCTGGTCTACCTGGCGACGATCGTGCTGGGCTTCTTCAACATCCAGATCCCGCTGATCCACGAAAGCGGCATCGTCGGCATCGGCTTCAGCCTGTTCGTGATCGTGATCGCGGCGCTGAACCTGGTGCTGGACTTCGACTTCATCGAGAGCGGCGTCGAACAGGGCGCGCCGAAGTACATGGAGTGGTACGGCGCCTTCGGCCTAATGGTCACGCTGGTGTGGCTGTACATCGAGTTCCTGCGCCTTCTGGCGAAGCTGCAGTCGCGCGACTGACGCCAATTGCCATGCCGGCCTCCGGAAGGGCGCCTTCGGGCGCCCTTCCCGCGTGTCAGAGTCCTTCCGGGACGTTGCGGGCAAGCACGCGCGCCCGCGCCGGGAACAGCATGAACAGCACGGTGATGCCGATCAGCGCCCAGCAGTAGTGCGCCGTGCCCACCAGGGCCAGCGGCGACAGCGCCGCCAGCGAGGCCGCGAGCAGGATCTGCGCCCCGTAGGGCAGCAGGCTCTGCACCGAACACACGAAGATGTCGAGCAGGCTGGCCGCGCGCGCCGGCGGCACGCCGTGGCGCTCGGCGATGTCGCGCGCGACGCCGCCGCTGACCAGGATGGCGACGGTATTGTTGGCGGTGAACACGTCGGTCACCGACGCCAGCGCGGCGATGCTCCACTCACCGGTGCGGCGACCGTCGTTGCCGCGCGCCAGCCGCGAGATCGCCTGCGCCAGCCAGGCAAGTCCGCCGGCCGCTTTGATGAGTGCGCCGAGGCCGCCGATCAGCAGGGCCAGCAGGGTGATCTCGAAGACGCTCTCGAACCCGGCATAGATGTCGGTCGAGAAAGCGACCACGTCGTAGCCGTCGCTGGCGAACACCGCCCCGGTGACGGCCGCGACCACCAGGCCGATGCCGAGCACCAGCAGCACGTCCAGCCCCAGCACCGCCAGCACCAGCACCACGAGGTAGGGGACGATCAGCCACGCCGAGGCGTGCTGCTCCGCGGTCACCGGCTGTGCCTCGCCCATGAACGCCAGCGCGACCAGCGTGAGCAGCGCCGCCGGCGCGGCAATCCTGACGTTCTCGCGGAATTTCTCGCGCACGCTGCAGCCCTGGGTGCGCGCGGCGGCGATCGCGGTATCGGAGATCAGCGACAGGTTGTCGCCGAAGGTGGCGCCACCGATCACCGCGCCGACCACCAGCGCGCGGTCCAGGCCCGACGCATCGGCCACGCCGATGGCAATCGGTGCGACCGCGGCGATCGTGCCCATCGACGAACCCACCGACAGCGACAGGAACCCCGCCAGCAGGAACACGCCGGGCAGGATCAGCGCGGGCGGCAGGAAGCCGATGCCGAGCGAGACGACCGCATCGACCGCCCCGATCTGCGTGGTGACCGACGCGAACGCGCCGGCCAACAGGAAGATCAGGCACATCAGCACGATGTCGGGGTGGCCCACGCCTTCGAGCAGCGTCTGCTGCGCGGCCACGCCGCGCCGGCGTGCCAACCACACGCCCAGCAGCACCGCCGGCAGGATCGCGACCGGTGCGTGCAGGCGGTAGAAGCCCATGTCGTCGCCCTGCCCGGTGAAGTACAGGCCCGCGCCGAAGAAGATCGCCAGGAACAGCAGCAGCGGGGTCAGCGCAAGCGCGCTGGGGCGGGGACTCATGGCGGCGACCGGTCGGCGGAAAGCGGCGATTGTGGGGCGTGCGCGCGAAGGCGTCATGCCCGCGGGCGGAATTCCGGATCGTCGAAAACAGGACGCTCGGACGGGTCGCTTCCTTTGCCGCCGGGGCAGCGTCGACATCGATCCGGCGGGGCGGCAAAGCCTCGGCGGACCCTCATCCGCCCTTCGGGCACCTTCTCCCGGCGGGAGACGGGAAACGCAAGCAACCTGTCATGACGCTCACCTGGTCCTGCCGCGCCGGCACGCCACGGAACACGGGACGACGAGGCGTCCCGTTCCGGCCCTGCCGGGGATCGGCCCGCTCAGATCCGGCTGGCGATCGCCCTCGCGAACGACATCGTGGTGCCGCTGCCGCCGAGGTCGGGCGTCAGGTTGTCCTTCGCTTCCAGCGTCGCGACGATCGCTTTGCGCAGGCGCGTGGCGTCCTCGGGCTTGCCGATGTGGTCGAGCATCTGGCCGGCGCCCAGCAGCAGCGCGCAGGGATTGGCCTTGCCCTGGCCCGCGATGTCGGGCGCCGTGCCGTGCACCGCCTCGAAGATCGCCGCGTCCTTGCCGATGTTGGCGCCCGGCGCCAGGCCGAGCCCGCCGACGAGGCCCGCGCACAGGTCGGAGATGATGTCGCCGAACAGGTTGGTGGTGACGATCACGTCGAACTGCTCCGGCCGCATCACCAGCTGCATGCAGGTGTTGTCGACGATCATCTCGTTGCATTCGATCTCGGGATACTGCGCCGCCACCTCGCGCGCCACCTTCAGGAACAGGCCCGAGGTCGACTTGAGGATGTTGGCCTTGTGCACCACGGTGACCTTCTTGCGGCCGGTGTTGCGGGCCAGGTCGAAGGCATAGCGCACGATCCGCTCGGAGCCCTTGCGCGTGATCTTCTGCACCAGGGTGGCGGTCTCGCCGTCCTCGGTGATCGCCTGGCCCTCGCCGATGTAGGCGCCTTCGGTGTTCTCGCGCACGGTGACCAGGTCGACGCCGCTGGGGAAGCGCGACCGGGTGTTTGGGAACGACTTGGCCGGGCGCACGTTCGCATACAGGTCGAAGCGCTTGCGCAGCTCGACGTTGATCGAGGAGAAACCTTCGCCCACCGGCGTGGTCAACGGGCTCTTCAGCGCGATGCGGGTCCTGCGGATCGAGTCCATCGTCGCCTGCGGCAGCAGTTCGCCGTGCTTTTCCAGCGCGACGAGGCCGGCGTCGGCCTCCTCGTAACGGAGCCCGAGCTTCATCGCGTCGAGCACGTGCAGGGTGGCGTCCATGATCTCCGGGCCGATGCCGTCGCCGCGGATGACCGTGATGGTGTGCGTCATGTGGGGGGATGTCCGTGCGAAAAGACGCCGCGCGAACGCGCGGCGTCGGGAAAGGTCTGGCCCGAAATTATGCCCGAAACGGCATGCCCGCCCCAACCCGACGAAAGTCGCGCACGGCGCGGCGGCGCCCGGACCGGCGCGGTCAGTGGTCGTGCGACGACGGCGCGTCCGCCCCGCCCTGCTCCAGGCGATCGAGGAAATCCACGGCGCGCCGCAGGTGCGGGATGACGATGCTGCCGCCCACCACCAGGCCCACAGAGAAGGCCTCGAAGAATTCCTCGCGGCCCACGCCGGCTTCGCGGCACTGGGCCACGTGGTAGCTGATGCAGTCGTCGCAACGCAGCACCAGCGAGGCAACCAGCCCCAGCAGCTCCTTCGTCTTCACGTCCAGCGCGCCGGCCTGGTAGGCCTGGGTGTCGAGCGCGAAGAAACGGCGCACCACCTGGTTGGGCTCGGCCAGGATGCGTTCGTTCATGCGCTGGCGGAATTCGGTGAACTCGCGGACTCGGTCCGCGTCGTCGCCGCCCGCGCTCACGCCGCGCCGCCGGTCAGCAGCGGATCGAGCTTGCCGGCGCGATGCAGCGCCATCAGGTCGTCGTAGCCGCCCACGTGGACGTCGCCGATGAAGATCTGCGGCACGCTGGTGCGACGGGTGCGCGCGACCATGCGTTCGCGTTCGACCGGGTCGAGGTCGATGCGCACCTCGTCCCACGCCAGCCCGCGGCTGCGCAGGAAATTCTTGGCCGCGACGCAGTAGCCGCAGATGGCGCTGGTGTAGACGGTGATCGGTGGCGCCTGCGCGCCGTCCTGCGGTGTGTCCACGCTCCCTCCGGGAACCCATGCGATCGTTGCAGGTCGAATGGTGGCGGCCGGCGCGTGGCTTTTCCACTTCCACGTGCGGAACGCTGCGGTCGATTAACATCGGATTCACGCCCGCGGCCGCCTGTCCCGGCATGCTGGCCGGGCCCCCACCCCGGCCGGACCATGCCCCTGCCCAGCGCCAGACGCCATCTTGCTCCGCTGACGACCCTGCTGCTGATCCTGGTCGCGAGCGTCTGCGCGCGTGCGCAGGAGAACCGGTTGCCCGACATCGGCTCGTCCGCGGGCACGGTGCTGGCGCCGGCGCAACAGGCGGAGTACGGCCGCATGCTGCTGGCCCAGTTGCGCCACTACGGCTACGTGCTGGAAGACCCCCTCGTCGACAGCTGGCTGCAGGCCACCGGCAACCGGCTGGGCGCGGTCAGCGACAATCCCGAGCAGCGCTACACGTTCTTCATGATGAAGGACCGCAGCATCAACGCCTTCGCCACGCTCGGCGGCTACATCGGCATGAACGCCGGCCTGGTGATGACCGCCGAGACCGAGGACGAAGTGGCGGCGGTGCTCGGCCACGAGATCGCGCACGTCACCCAGGCGCACGTGCTGCGCAGCGTCGAGCGGGCGCAGCGCGACAGCATCCCGATCCTGCTGGCCATGCTGGGCGCGATCGCGATCGCGCAGTCCGCCGGCGGCAACTCTTCCGACGACGCCGCGATGGCCGCGGTGGCCAGCGCCCAGGGCCTGATGGCGCAGCGGCAGATCAACTACACGCGCTCCAACGAATCCGAGGCCGACCGCATCGGCATCCGCACCCTGTCGCGAGGCGGCTACGACCCGGACGCGATGGCCAGCATGTTCGAACGCATGCAGGCGGCCTCGCGCACCAACCAGGGCGGCGAGCGCGAGCGCACGCCCGATTACCTGCGCAGCCACCCCGTCACCACCACCCGCATCAGCGAGGCCAAGGACCGCGCGCGGCAGCTGGCGGCCACCACGGTCACCGGCACCACGTCGACGCCTGACGGCGTACGCGTCGAACGCGTGCCGATCGATGGCGTGTCGGTGCCGGATTCGCTGCGCATCGGCGACAACCCGCTGCTGCCTTCTTCGCTGACCCTCGCTGGCGCCGGCGGCCTGGGCGCTGTCGACAGCCGCGAATTCGGCTGGGCGCGCGAGCGCCTGCGCGTGCTCAGCGCCAATACCGCCGAGGCCGCGGTGCGCGAGTACGACACCATCGCCCGCGCCGGCAAGCTCGACGACCCGCAGCGCTACGGCCTGGCGCTGGCGCAGCTGCGCACGGGACGCGGCGCGCAGGCCGCGGAAGGCTTCTCAGCCCTGCTCGACAAGTATCCCGGCGACCTTTGGCTGTCGCTGGGCCTGGGCGAGGCCGAGGCGCACGCCGGCCGCGCCGCGGCCGCCGACGCGCGTTTCGAGGCCCTGCTGGCGCGCATGCCGCGCAACCCGGCCGTGGCCCTGACCTACGCCGAGGTCCTGGTGACGCGCAACACCCCGGAGGCCGGCCGCCGGGCGCAGGCGGTGCTGCGCCCGCTGCTGGCCGACAATGCCGGCGACCCGGCCTTCCAGCGCACCTTCGCGCGCGCCGCCGAGATCGCCGGCGACCCGGTCCGCGCCGGCGAGGCCTGGGCCGAGGCGGCCTTCCTCAGCGGCCGCGAGGAGCAGGCACTGGTCCAGCTCAACACCCTCAAGAAGCGCGACGACCTGGACTACTACGCCCGGGCCCGGATCGACGCGCGCATTGCCGCCATCACGCCGGTGGTGCTGGAGCTGCGCCGCCAGGGCGTGCGCGACCCGGACCTGCGCCGCCGTTGAGCCGGCGGGCCCGGGCTGGGCCGCGCCCCCGGGCGCGTCACGTTTCCGTCATAAAACTGTCGTCTAATGCCGCGGACGGCCACCCGGGCCGGCCTGGCAGGACCCCAAGGTGCAGAAGCGCATCCTGATCGTCGACGACGAACCCGCGATCCGCGACATGGTCGCCTTCGCCCTGCGCAAGGGCGACTTCGAGCCGGCCCACGCCGGCGACGCCCGCGAGGCGCAGACCGCGATCGCCGACCGGGTGCCGGACCTGATCCTGCTCGACTGGATGCTGCCGGGCACCAGCGGCCTGGAACTGGCGCGGCGCTGGCGCAAGGAGGCGCTGACGCGCGAGGTACCGATCATCATGCTGACCGCGCGCGGCGAGGAGAACGACCGCGTCGGCGGGCTCGAGGCCGGGGTCGACGACTACGTGGTCAAGCCGTTCTCGGCGCGCGAGCTGCTGGCGCGGATCCGCGCGGTGATGCGCCGCTCGCGCGAGGACGACGAGGACGGCAGCGTCGGCGTCGGCGCGCTGCGGATCGACGGCGCGGCGCACCGGGTGTTCGCCGCCGACCAGCCGATCAGCATCGGCCCCACCGAGTACCGCCTGCTGCATTTCTTCATGACCCACCCCGAACGCGTCTACAGCCGAACGCAGTTGCTCGACCATGTCTGGGGCGGCAGCGTGTACGTCGAGGAGCGCACGGTGGACGTGCACATCCGCCGGCTGCGCAAGACGCTGGAGCCCACCGGGCTCGACGGCATGGTGCAGACGGTGCGGGGCTCCGGCTACCGCTTCTCGGCGGCGGTCTGAGTGGAGGGCCGGGAATGGAGATCGGGCAACCGGGAATCGTGAAGGGCGCGCGCCGCGCCGCACTTGCCATTCCCGCGTGCCCGTTCCCGATGCCCGGCTGCTGACCCATGCCGCCCCGTGCCCGCTCCGCATGGACCCGCACCCTCGGCCAGCTCGCGCTGGTGCTGGCGCTGGCGCTGGCGATCGGACTGCTGGCAGGCCGGGTCTGGCCGGCGCTGGCGATCGCCGCGCTGGGCATCGTGGCCTGGCACTACTGGCGGTTGCGCCGGGTGCTCGATCGACTGACCTCGCGCCAGCGCCCGCGCGCAACCGACGGCCGCGGGGTCTGGAACGCGCTCGAACAGCAGTTGCGCCAGAGCCAGGAGGACATGCGCGCGCGCAAGCGCCGGCTGGTGGCGATGCTGCGCGCCTATCGCGCGGTCGCCGCGGCGCTGCCGGACGCGGTGGTCGTGATCGAGCGCAACAGCCAGCGCGTGCAATGGTTCAACCCCGCGGCCACGCACCTGCTCGGGTTGCGCCATCCGCGCGACGTCGGCCTGCCGCTGGGCGAGCGCCTGCAGGCGATGCAGGTCTCGCACTGGCTTGCCGCAGGCCGCAACGCCGAGCCGCTGCTGGACGCGCCGTCGCCGGTGTCGCCAGACATCCGCCTAAGCCTGCGCCTGATCCCGTATTCGCATGAATACTGGCTGCTGGTCGCGCGCGACGTCACCAAGATGATGCGGCTGGAGCAGGTGCGCCGCGACTTCGTCGCCAACGTCTCGCACGAACTGCGCACGCCGCTGACGGTGGTCCACGGCTACCTCGACATGCTCGACCCGGCCGAGCAGCCCGACTGGGCACCGATGCTCCGGGAAATGCAGCTGCAGTCGCAGCGCATGACCCAGTTGGTCGAGGACCTGCTGACCCTCTCGCGCCTGGAAGCGCAGGACGGCGTGGCGATCGACGAGGCGATCTCGATGGGCTCGATGCTCGCCACCCTGCGCCGCGAGGCCGAGGCGCTCAGCCAGGGCCGGCACGCGATCAGCGTGGAGGATGTCGCCGGCGTCGACCTGCGCGGCTCGGTCAAGGAACTGCACAGCGCGTTCTCCAACCTCGTCAGCAACGCCGTGCGCTACACCCCCGCCGGTGGCCACATCGACGTCCGCTTCGAGCGCGAAGGCGATGGCGCGGTGCTGTCGGTGCGCGACAGCGGCTACGGCATCCCCGCCGCGCACCTGCCGCGCATCACCGAGCGCTTCTACCGCGTGTCGACCAGCCGCTCGCGCGAAACCGGCGGCACCGGTCTCGGCCTGGCGATCGTCAAGCACGTGCTGAACCTGCACCAGGCCCGGCTGGAGATCGCCAGCGAAGTCGGTCGCGGCAGCACCTTTTCCTGCCATTTCGGCGTCGATCGCGTGCTGTCGCGCGATCCCGCCCCCATCGGAGCCACCGCGTGAGCAAGCCCAGGACATCCGGATCGAAGCCCCGCGGCCGGGGCAAGGCCGCCGCGGACGCCGAGGCGTTCCCGGTCGACGCCGGCGACGGCGATCCGCTGCGCGATCCGTCGCTGTACTTCAACCGCGAGCTGTCGCAGCTGGATTTCAACTTCCGCGTGCTGGCGCAGGCCCAGGACGAGGCGGTGCCGCTGCTGGAACGGCTGCGCTACCTGTGCATCTCCTGCACCAACCTCGACGAGTTCTTCGAGATCCGCGCCGCGACCGTGCGCCATGCCCAGGACTTCGGTCCGATCGTCACCCCCGATGGCCTCGCCCCGGCCACCGTGCTCAGGCGCATCCACGACCGCGCCGCGGAACTGGTGAAGGCGCAGTACGACTGCTGGAACGACGTCCTGCGCCCGGCGTTGTCCGACGCCGGGGTGCGCGTGCTCGGTCGCGCGCAATGGACGGCGCGGCAGAGCCGCTGGCTGCGCGCCTATTTCCGCGACGAGATCATGCCGGTGCTGTCGCCGCTGGGACTCGACCCCGCGCACCCGTTCCCGAAGATCCTCAACAAGTCGCTCAACATCGTCGTCGTGCTCAAGGGCAAGGACGCGTTCGGGCGGATCGGCAACCTCGCCATCGTGCGCGCGCCGCGCTCACTGCCGCGCATCATCCAGCTGCCGGAGGCGATCTCCGGTGGCGAGTACGACTTCGTGTTCCTGTCCTCGGTACTGTCTGAGTTCGTCGACGAGCTGTTCCCGGGCATGGAGGTCAAGGGCGCGTACCAGTTCCGGGTGACGCGCAACTCCGAGCTGATCGTCGACGAGGACGAGGTGGAGAACCTGGCGCTGGCGCTGCGCGACGAGCTGGTCGGGCGCGGCTACCTGCGCGCGATGCGGCTGGAGATCGCCGCCAACTGCCCCAAGCCCATCGTGCGCACCCTGCTGCAGAACTTCGAGCTGCCCGAGAACGCCGTCTACCGCATCGACGGCCCGGTCAACCTCAACCGCGTGATCCAGGTCTACGACCTGGTGCAACGCCCGGACCTGAAGTTCCCGCCGTTCCAGCCGCGCGCGCTCAAGCATGCCGACGCGATCTTCGAGCTCGTCGCCGAGGGCGACGTGCTGATGCACCATCCCTTCGACGCGTTCTCCCCGGTGCTGGAGCTGATCAAGCAGGCGGCGGAGGACCCCAACGTCCTGGCGATCAAGCAGACGCTGTACCGCACCGGCAAGGATTCGCCGATCGTCGAGCACCTGGTGCAGGCCGCGCGCAACGGCAAGGACGTCACCGTGGTGGTGGAACTGCGCGCGCGCTTCGACGAAGAGGCCAACCTCGGCCTCGCCGACCGCCTGCAGGAGGCCGGCGTGCAGGTGGTGTACGGCGTGGTCGGCTACAAGACCCACGCCAAGATGCTGCTGGTGGTGCGTCGCGAAGGGCGCAAGCTGCGCCGTTACGTGCACCTGGGCACCGGCAACTACCATTCCGGCACGGCGCGCGTGTACACCGACATCGGCCTGATCACCGCCGACCCGGACATCGGCAACGACGTGCACCTGATCTTCCAGCAGCTGTCCGGCCTCGCGCCCGCGATCTCGCTGAAGCGGCTGCTGCAGTCGCCCTTCACCCTGCATGCCGGGATCATCGAGCGCATCGAACGCGAGACACGGCACGCGCTCGCCGGACGCCCCGCGCGCATCGTCGCCAAGATGAACGCGCTCAACGAGCCGCAGGTGATGCGCGCTCTGTACGCCGCCTCGCAGGCCGGGGTGCAGATCGAACTGATCGTGCGCGGCGCCTGTTCGCTGCGCCCCGGCGTGCCGGGGGTGTCGGAGAACATCCGCGTGCGCTCGATCATCGGCCGCTTCCTCGAGCACCACCGCGTGTACTGGTTCGCCAACGACGGCGACCCGGACCTGTTCTGCTCCAGCGCCGACTGGCTCGAGCGCAACCTCCTGCGGCGCGTCGAGACCTGCTTCCCGATCCTCGACCCGGAGCTGGCGGCGCGCGTGCGCGAGGAAGCGCTCGACAACTACCTCGCCGACAACACCAGCGCCTGGGAATTGCACGAGGACGGCGTTTACCGCAAGCTATCGCCCGACGGCGACGCCATGCCGCACTCTGCGCAAAACTTCCTCCTCGCCAAACTCTGCGGATGATGGATGCCCTCGCCCGTGCCGGATCGCTGGCGCCGCCGCTGCGCGACGGCGACATGCTTGCGGCGATCGACATCGGTTCCAACAGCTTCCACATGGTGGTCGCCAGCTACACGCTGGGCCAGCTGCGGATCGTCGACCGCCTGCGCGAGACCGTGCGCATGGCCGAAGGCCTGGACGGCAAGGGCGGGCTGTCGCTCGAGGTGCGCCAGCGCGCGCTGCAGTGCCTGGCCCGCTTCGGGCAGCGCATCCGCGACATCCCGCCGCAGCGCGTGCGCGCACTGGCGACCAACACCGTGCGCGTGCTGGCCGCGCCCCAGGCGTTCCTGGTCCCGGCCGAGACCGCGCTGGGGCACGGCATCGAGGTGATCTCCGGCCGCGAGGAGGCGCGCCTGATCTACCTCGGCGTCGCCCACGCGCAGCCCCCCAAGCCCGGCCAGCGTCGGCTCGTGATCGACATCGGCGGCGGCTCCACCGAATGCATCATCGGCCGCGGCTTCGGCGCGATCGAGCGTGAGAGCCTGCAGGTCGGCTGCATCGCCACCACGCGGCGCTTCTTCGGCAACGGCAAGCTGTCGAAGAAGAAGTGGCGCGAAGCCCTGATCGAGGTCAGCGCCGAGTTCCAGCAGTTCGCCAATGCCTACCGCGCGCTGGGCTGGAACGAGGCCATCGGCGCCTCGGGCACCAACAAGGCGATCGGCGACATCTGCGCGGCGATGAAGCTGACCAAGGGCGCGGTGACCGCCGAGGCGCTGCCGGTGCTGCGCGACCGCCTGCTGCAGGCGGAGAACATCGCCGACATCGAGCTTCCCGGCCTGTCCGACGAGCGCCGGCCGATCATCGCCGGCGGCGTGCTGGTGCTGGAGGCCGCATTCGGCGTGCTCGGCCTGCAGCGCATGGCGGTGAGCAAGGCGGCCATGCGCGAAGGGGTGCTCTACGACATGCTCGGCCGCGGCAGCGAACACGACCCGCGCGAAGCCTCGATCATCGGCTTCACCCATCGCTACGGCATCGACACCGCCCAGGCCGCGCGCGTCGAGGCCACGGCGATGCGCCTGTTCGAGCAGGTGGCACCGGCATGGAAGCTCGACCCCGACGACCTGCTGATGCTGGCCTGGGCCGCGCGCCTGCACGAGCTCGGCCTGGCCATCGCGCACAGCCAGTACCACGTGCATGGCGCGTACGTGATCGAGAACTCGGACATCGCCGGCTTCTCGCGCCAGGAACAGCAGTTCCTCGCGGCGCTGGTGCGTTCGCACCGGCGCAAGATCCCCAAGTCGGCCTTCGACGCCCTGCCCGACCGCCTGCTCGCCGCGGCCCGGCGCAGCGCGGCCCTGCTGCGCATCGCCGCCCTGCTGCATCGCTCGCGCGAGGCCGACGAGATCCCCGAGTTCGACGTCGAGGCCAGCGAGCGCGGGCTCGTGCTGCGCCTGCCGCGCCGCTGGCTCGACAGCCGCCCGCTGCTGCGTGCCGACCTCGAGGGCGAGCCGCCGGACATCGCCGCGCTCGGCGTCATGCTCGAGATCCAGTCCGCCTGAGCCGTGCCAACGCGCCGCGGGGCGTGGTCATCCCGGCGTCATCGTGCTGCCACGCGCGTTTCATGCGCGTCCGCCAGCATGCGCGAAACGTGGAGCCGCGCATGCGCTACGCCATCGTCACCGAAACCTACCCGCCCGAGGTCAACGGCGTCGCGCTGACCGTGCAGGCGCTGGAACGCGGCCTGCGCGAACGGGGGCACGAGGTCGCGCTGGTGCGGCCACGACAGGTCGCCGCGCCCGCGCCTGGGCCCGGCGAAACCCTGGTCCGCGGCCTGTCGCTGCCGCGCTATCCCGGCCTGCGCGCGGGCCTGCCCGCGACCCGCCAACTGCTCGCCGCGTGGACGGCTTCGCGCCCGGACGCGCTGTACGTCGCCACGGAGGGCCCGCTCGGCTGGTCGGCGCTGCGCGCCGCGCGCCGCCTCGGCATTCCCGTCGCCACCGGCTTCCACACGCGCTTCGACGAGTACATGCGCGACTACGGCCTGCCCTGGCTGGAGCCTCGCGCTGCGCTGGATGCGCCACTTCCACAACCGCGGCGTGGCCACGCTCGTGCCGACACGCGAACTGCGCGACACGCTGGCCAGCAGCGGCTTTCGCCATCCGCGCCTGCTGCCGCGCGCCGTGGACACGGTGTTGTTCGACCCCGCGCGCCGCGATGGAACGTGGCGCGCGGGGCTTGGGGCGGGCGAAAGCGCGCCGCTGGTGATCCATGTCGGGCGCATCGCCGCCGAGAAGAACCTGGCCCTGGCGGTGCGCGCATTCCGCGCACTGCAGGCGCAGTGCCCGGGCGCACGCTATGCGTGGGTGGGCGATGGCCCGCTGCTGCCGGCGCTGCGCCGCGAGCACCCGGACTTCACGTTCATGGGCGTGCAGCGCGGCGAGGCGCTGGCGCGGCTGTTCGCGAGCGCCGACCTGTTCCTGTTCCCGAGCCGCACCGAGACCTTCGGCAACGTCACCCTCGAGGCGATGGCCAGTGGCGTGCCGGTGGTTGCGTTCGACTACGGCGCGGCGCGCGAACACCTGCACGATGGCGCGCACGGCGCCGCGATTCCGTTCGACGACGACGCGGGCTTCGTCGCCGCCGCGGTGCGCATCGGCAGCGATGCCGCACTCGCGCGGCGCATGGGCGATGCCGCGCGCACGTCGGTGCTGCACCTGTCGCCGGCGCAGGTCGCGGCCGACTTCGACGCCCTGCTCGCGGACATCGCCCGCCGGGGCCACGGCCATGTCGACCGCGCCGCGGCCTGAGCGCTGGATGCTCAGCGATGCCGGCTGGTGCGTGCGCGCCAACCGCGCCGGCGGGCGCCCCGGCGTGCGCCGCTACTTCGCGGCGGTGAGCCGGCTCGGCGACGGGGTGTTCTGGTACGCGCTGATGACGCTGCTGGTGCTGGCCGACGGCGTCGACGGCCTGGCGGCGAGCGCGCACATGGCCCTCACCGGTGCGGTCGCGCTGGTGCTGTACAAGGCGCTCAAGCGCTGGACGAAGCGGCCCCGGCCCTTCGCGGCCGATGCACGCATCCGTGCCTGGATCGCGCCGCTGGACGAGTTCAGCTTCCCCTCCGGCCACACCCTGCACGCGGTGTCGTTCACCATGGTCGCGCTCTGGCACTACCCGTTGCTGGCGTGGCTGCTGCTGCCGTTCAGCGCCAGCGTCGCGGTGTCGCGCGTGGTGCTGGGCCTGCACTACCCCAGCGACGTGCTGGCCGCGACCGCGATCGGCGTCGCGCTGGCCTCGCTGTCGCTGTGGCTCGCGCTGCCGCTGCTGGGCTAGGGCCTGTCAACACTGATGGCATGCGGCGCATGGCGTTCCAAT
>Ga0056909_1001418_pt1 | contig 14797 bp, 12 predicted proteins | sample EBPBio102011_DNA_FD_62115 | JGI IMG/M metagenome (GOLD analysis project Ga0056909, IMG submission 62115) | Wastewater treatment Type I Accumulibacter community from EBPR Bioreactor in Madison, WI, USA - Reactor 1_1/10/2011_ DNA | ecosystem: Engineered > Bioreactor > EBPR > Anaerobic-Aerobic >...
TACTTGCCGTCGGTGAACGACATGTGGACGTGGTGCAGGTCGCCGTTGTCGTGGATCTTCTTGCCATTGGCGGCCAGCTGCTTCCTCGTCTTCTCGCTCATCGTCCGCTGGTGGATGCGGATCGATTCATTGGTCTCGCCCCAGCCGGTGGCCGAGCAGCGGTTGAACACCGGCACCCGCATCAGTTCGCGCATCGAGGGGATGCCGAGGATGCGCATCTCGCCGGTCTGGCCCGAGGACCAGAAGCCGTAATGCGTGTCGAGTTGGCCAGGTGCGACCTCGAAGCCTTCCGCTGCCTGTGCGACGGCGGCCGAGGTGCCAAGCGCCAGTGCGCCGACACCCGCGCCGGTGCCAAGCGCAAGGCGACCGCCCAATGCGCCCGCAAGCGCCGCGCCGCCTGCCGTGGCTCCCAGAAGGCCACGGCGTGAGATCCCCGAAGTGGGTCGTTCAGACATGATCTGTCCCTTTCATTCTGCTGGTTGGGGTTTGGGTTGGTTCGGATGGCCCGAGATGTCTCGGACCGGACTGGCCGAAGCTGTCTCGCGCCGCTTGAGCTTCTTGATCACGACCGGGCACTTGGCCTTGGACTGGTACAGAACCTGGCAATGCAGGCAGTCGATGCATTCGTTCGGGTTGATCTCGCCCGTCGGGTGGATCGACTGGACCGGGCATTCGATGGCGCAGGTCTGGCAGGGGTTGCCGCATTCCTTGTAGCGCTTCAGCCAGTCGAACATCCGCATCCTTGCGGGGATCGCGAGCGCCCCGCCCAGCGGGCAGAGGTAGCGGCAATAGAACCGCTCGACGAAAAGCCCCGCCGCCAGCAGCGCCAGCGCATAGGCGACGAAGGGCCAGGCACGGACGAACTTCAGGATGATCGCGGTCTTGAATGGTTCCACTTCGGCCAGATGCTCGGCCTGTTCGATGCTCATGAGCGAGACGCCGAAAAGACCCAGGAAGATCATGTACTTGATCGGCCACAATCTTTCGTGCAGGCCCCAGGGCAGCGTCCATTGCGGAATGCGCAGCTTGCGGGCGATCTGGTTGGTCAGTTCCTGCAGCGCGCCGAAGGGGCACAGCCAGCCGCAATAGGCCCCCCGGCCCCAGAAGATCAGCGAGGCCGCCACGCTGAACCACAGGATGAAGGTCAGGGGATCAAGGAGGAAGGCCTGCCAGCTGAACCCGCTGACTAGCGCCCCGAACAGCGCCATCAGGTTGACCACCGAAAGCTGCGCATTGGCATACCAGCCTAGGAAGACCAGCGTCACCGTCAGGTAGCCCATGCGGAACCAGTAGAACCGGCGTTCGTTCCGGGTGGCGAAGCCCTGGAAGAAGAAGACCAGCGTCAGCACCGTAAGCATCGCCGCCGTGACCGCGATCTCCGGCTGCTTGTCCTGCCAGATGCGCTTCCACAGCGCCTGTTGCGCCGCGGTTTCCTCCTGTGTGGCCACCGCCTCGGCCGGGCCGGTATCCTCGGTGGCGACGGGCACGGCGACGGGGCGCAGGTATTTCTGCGGCAGCTGGTAGCCCAGGTCGAAGGTGGTGAAGAGCTTCTCGATCGGCCCCACCTCGCGATGCACCAGAAGCTGGATGCGGAACGGCTTGGTCGGATCGAAGCCCACGTCGGCGGGAATCTTGAACAGGTCGGCTTCTGTGAACTCCGGCGCGCCCGGGGCCGCGACCCCGACCATCCGCTTGTGCATCTTGTCGTGGAACCGGACCGAGACATCGTCCTGGATCAGCACGATCCGGTCGAAGATCCCGCCCCGCACATAGCCCGAACCCTTGAAACTGTAGAGCCCGCGCCCGACGATGACGATCGCATTCTCGCCGGGTTGCAGCCAGTTGGCCAGGTTCGCCGCCTCGCCCTCGCCCAGGATCGCCCTGGCGATGGCCGGATGCGACACCAGCGCGGCCTGCATTTCGATGAAGGTTGTCTCCGGCGGCTCGGTCAGCGCCCTGGCGGTGGCGCGCGGATCGCCAAGCGCCGCAAAGGCCGCGTTGACCTGCCCCACGTCCAGCGACAGCCGCCGCAGCGTGCCGTCGCCCTCCAGCGCCATCCAGTCCGAGGCCGCCGTCGCATCGGGGTTCACCTCGAAGGCCGGGCCCGCGCTGGCCTGCTCGGGCGCAAGACCCCCCAGCCCCATCGCCCGCGCCGCCTTCAGCCCTGCCCGCACGATGGAATCGTCGATCACCATCACCGTGACCGTCGCACCCGAGATGATGTCGAGGTCATGCGAGGTCCCGCCCGACTGCGCCTCGGCCACCAGGTCGACGCCGACATAGCTTGCCGCCAGCGCGTCGATCTTGGCCTGGGGAATCCCGATCAGCACGATGGGCTCGGAATGTTTCAGGAGTTTGACGCCGATGATCTTCGCGTCCTTGTCGACGGCGACCATCGTGTGGATCGGCTTGCCCGAATACCCCGTGGTGGACACGAAATCGCTGGTGACGAAGGCCCAGCCGATCGTCTCGCCCCCTTTCAGGACCGGAACGGCGGGCGCATCGTCGCGGATCGGCCCGAAGCCTTCGGCCCCTTCGACCAGATCGGACGCGGTGACCTTGGGCAGAAGGTTCTCCAGAACCGATTCTGCCGCCGCCGGAAGCGGCAGCAGCATAACAAGCGCCAGAAGAAGGTGAACAAGAGCTTTCATGGGGCCCCCAAGAGTTGGCCCTTGCTTAGAGCGGCTTTGCGAAGCGGGCCTTGACCAAACTCAAGCATCCGGATGAAGGGGGGACGCATGGCCCCGACCTGTCAGATCGGGGTTGGTTCGGGCAGGGTGATCGGTTCCCCGCGTCGCGCGCGGGGCCGGATGCGACAGGCGGGTCAGGCGAGGTGTCGGGCGGGCCGTCAGTCCCGACCGGGCGCGCCAGGCCTCAAGGTGGTCATGCCGACCGAGGCGGGGCCGGACCGTGGGGCTTACGCCAGCACGCCCCGCCAGGCGGTCAGCGCCGCGCCGGTGCCTTCGCCCTCGATCACGCCCAGCAGCAGGCCGCCGTCCAGCCGGGCGACCAGAATGCTGTGCCCCTCGATCAGGGTAGCCCCCAGCATGACGCAGACCGGAGCGCCCGGTTCGGGCGACAGCAGGTCGAGTTGCCGGTCCACGGCCTCGCGCTCGTCGTCGAGAAAGCCCTGCAGATGCGAGACCATCTCCTCCGGGCCGCTGGAGCGGCCATCCTCCGCGCCGCCCGCGATGAGCCAGGCCTGAAGTCCCGGTCCGACCGCCTCGGCCAGCCCGGCGAGACCCGCACCCGGCGCGGCCCCCGCCAGACGCTCCGGCACAGGGGCGGGCGCGGGCTCTTCCGCCTCGGCGGAATCGTCGCCGGCAAGGTCGTTCAGGTCGATCAGCACCAGATCGGCCAGCAGGGCCACCGGCAGGCCGACGCTGACCTGATCGCCGCCGCGCCCGATGGGGCCAGAGGTGACCCGCAACTCATAGCGCGGGGTAGCGACTGCCTGCATCAGCTTGATCAGGTCGTCCTTGTGCTCGTCCTCCAGCACCTCGACGCCAAGGCAGGTTTCCGCCCCCGCCAGACCGGGCGCGGCGGTCACCCGCAACACCCGGCGGCCCGAGACGTCCAGCGTCAGGCTGGGCCCCCCGGCGGAATCGAATTGCAGCGACCGGCCCAGCATGGTCTCGTTCGCGGCGCGCAGAAGCTGGGCCAAGGGGTTGCGGTCACCGGCTTCGGCAATCACCCGCGCCCCGCCAGCGGCGAACCGGGCAGGCGCCTGCAAACTGTGCAGGCGGGCGACGATGGGAAGCGTGGCCTTGTTCAACGGTTTGCCCGACCCCCGTCACGCGCCCCGTCACCCGGCATGGGTGATGCTTTCAAGCGTGTCGCGGATTTTCGCCACAAACGCGGCAAGGTCAATGCCGTGATCGCAGATGCAGCACAGCGCGTCGGCAGGTTCCGTGTCGGACCGCAGGAAGACCCGCACCGCATCGGTGCCCATGACCACCGCGCCATGCGGCTCGCCGAAAGCCTCGACCGACAGCGAGAACAAGGGGTCGTCGAAGCTGGCCCGCGCCTGGTCGCACAGCCGGTCGAGATGTTCCTGCGTGGTGGCCAGCGAGCCCGCGCTGGACAGGATCATCCGCGAGGAGAGGTCGGCGAAAGCCACCAGCCTGGCCTGCGGAAAGGCCTTCACCACGGCCCCAAGGCTTTCGTTCACACCCAAGTCAGCGCCTTTCCAGGCTTAGGACATCTTCACGCGGCTGGCCGGCCGCGCATCGCCCGTGCCGACGATGGTGTCGGAGAAGGTCACCTGCGCCGGGCCGGTTTCGGCAGTCGGGCGTTCGGTGCGCAGCAGGCGCTCGGTCTTCGCCTCCACCCGGCGCGGCAGGATCTTCACCACCGGCGTGTTGCGGATCACGGTCAGCCGCTCGAAGGCTTCGGCGATCAGGCTCTGGCCCAGTTCCGTCTCATCACCCGGGTCGGGGGTGATCGCCGGCTTGTCGGCCTCGCCCGGCTCGGGGTGGCCTTCGTCGATGATGCGGTGGATGATGTCGAACAGCGCCCGGGTGAAATCCTCCGCGCCGCTCGACTGCCATTTCTCGGCATCCTCGCCCGCCCGCATCGCTTGCAGAAGCGAGACGGGGAATACCTCGGAGAACAGGCCCTCGGTCTCTTGCCGCACCCGCTTGACCACCTTGGAACGATCGCTGTCGCCGATGATCTTGTCGAAACGGGTGATCAGCAGGATGCTGTTCTGCCGCATTTCCGCCGGGAAGGTCGACCAGACGCCCGATTCCGATTGCCGCCAGGCCTGGGTCGCATGGGTGCACCACAGCACCGCATCGGCAAGATAGGCCATCCGCTCCCACACCTCCGACGACATCGACGGGTCGGAAATCCCCGGCATGTCGATCAGGTCGCAGTAGCGCAGGATGTCGCTCTTCATGAAGATGCGGACATGCTCGGTGGTTTCCAGGCTGACCCGGTCCAGTTCGGCAAGGTCCAGGTCATAGGCGTGGCCGTCGAGGCCCATCGTATAGGCGTCGTCGGGACCGTAGGACAGCCAGACCGGCGGCAATTGCGTCGCCGTCACCTTCTCCAGCAACGGCTTTGCCCCCATCAGCACGTTGCACAGCGTGCTTTTCCCTGAGCTGAACTCGCCCATGATGGCGATGCGGGGCTTGCGGGTCAGCGGCATTCCTCAGGTCCTTTCGTACCCTCGTCGAAGCTAGTCGGCGTAGATGGCAAGTTCGTCCATGATCGAGGCAAGGCATTCCTGCCGGTCTTCCCAGGCGTTCACCCCGAACAGCTCTTTCATCTCTTCCATCGAAATCTCGGAAGATGCCAGAGCGCTCATCAGCAACTCGCGCTGTTCCTGCAGGAAGTCCCGCAGCGTGGCCTGGGTGCGTTCGCGGAACAGCCCGATCTGGATCGTCTTCAGGTCGTTGATGATCGGGTCGGTCTCGGCCCGGATCAGCTTGTTGAAGTCCTGCGCAAAGGCCTTGTAGCCCCGGCGCCGCTGCCACCAGCCCTTCCACCAACCAACCTGAAGGTCCAGCGCGATGGTCTGGCCCAGGTTGATCGGCGGCGGGATGTAGGAGACCACCGGCGTCTCGATCTTGAAGCCCTCGACCGTGATCGAGAAGGTCTGGCCGTAGAGATCCGCGATCTTGACCGCGGTCTCGTTGTTCACCTCGGCCGCGATGCCGTGCATCTTCTTCAGGACGACCTGATAGCTGGAGCTGAGCAGCATCCGTAGCCCCAGCGGGCTGTAGTGCCAGGTCGCGTCCTCGCCATTCGTCTGCAGGTGTTCGATCAGGCTGTTGGTCGCGCGGTCAAGGAAGCGCTCGTAGCTCTGGTCGATACGGTGGGTGAAGTCCTTGCAGACATTGTTCGTCAGATGGGTCAGTTTCTCGACCGCGCCAAGCTCGATCTTGCGCAGTTCGGCGTCCAGCTGCTGCGGCGTCATCGTGCGGTTCAGCTGGCCGTCCGATTCCAGGATGCGGACCTGATCCACCACATCCAGGCTTTGCGCCAGGTTCAGCGCCTGACGCGAGGATTTCTGCAAGGCCTCGCGCACCGGGCCTTCGTACATCCGCTGCCCCAGCGCATCCAGCAGCGCCGGAACGCCCGAGGCATGCCACACCAGCTGTTCCGCCGACCAGCTGTCCATCTTGTCGGCAAAGGCGGCGCGGGTCCAGTTGATCGCCGACTCGGTCGAATCGTCGGCCATCTCGTCGATCTTGCCTTCCAGCACCGCGTTCGCCCAATGGGCCGAGCCGTAGATGATGTCGATGTCCGGCGGCGCGTTGTTCTTTTCCAGCGTTTCCAGGATGGCGCGGTGGATCTCCGGCACCTGGTTCGCGGGGTCGGGCAGTTCGTCGATCCGGTTGACGAAGATGATGATCTCGCGCGACTGGCGGTGCGCGATCAGGCGGATCAGCGCCATGTCCATCGTGGTCAGCGCCTGGTGCGCCGACAGGACGACGATACAGGACCGGCTGTCGCGGACAGCGTTGATGGTGATCTGCTCGCGCATCATGAACGTGTCGTTCACGCCGGGCGTGTCGCGCACGCAAAGCTGGACCGGGAAATCCTCGCGCTCGATATAAAGGTCGGCCGACTTGGTGATGTCGGTGAAGCGGCCCTGTTCGGCGCCGCCCGCCTCTTCGTCGCCGACGCAGACGTAGCGGCGCAAGAGCGCGTCATCCACCGTGCCATAGCGGTGTTCGGTGCCCAGAAGCATCTCGAACTTGCGGCCCAGACGCGCCTGCGCCTTCTCGCGCATCTGCACCACTTGCAGGCGCAGCTTCTCCAGCTCGTCATCGGCCCCGGCGCGGGCCGCCAGCTGGCCGATCCGCCCGCCGTTCGAGACCAGCTTTTCCCATTCGGCGTTGTCGAAGAACTTGAACTTCGCCTTCACGTTCAGCTCGGGGCTGGGCGTGTTGATGTGCAGCGAGGTGACGACCGAGGTCCAGGGGTTGACGTCGGTCGGCAACAGCCCCGGCGCGCCGATCATCGCGTTCAGAAGCGAGGTCTTCCCCGCCTTGATCTGGCCGATCACGGTGACCGAGGGCTCGACCTCGCGCACCTGGCTCATGATCCGGGTGACTTTCTTCGCGGTGTCTGGGTCGGCCATCGTCACGAAGTCGCGCAGCACGTCCTCGAACTGCGTGATCGCGTCGGCAATGCGCCCCAGCCCCGGAAAGCTGCGCTTCAGCGCGACTTCCGGCTCCTGGACGGCCACGCCTTCCGGCTCGTCCTGGTGTTCTGCAACGGCACCCAGTCCCATGATCACCTCACACTAGCGGGATCGCTTCGTCCAATCGCCTGCCCGCGGTATCTAAGCCGGGCGGCCAAAGACACAAGTCCCCGCAATCATGTCATAAGTTTGGAAAGTGGTCCCAATTGGGCACATTCTTGACGATTCTACGCTCACAATGATGTCACACTGCGCGCAATGTTTCCAATTCGCGTCTAAGTTGTAGGATCAGTGTCAGGGCATCATCGGCGGGTGCGTGGCCTCTTTCCAATTGCATCAACAGGATAAGGTCCATCACCTCGCCCAGGTCACCATTGATTCTGCGCAGGGGCTCTGATTTGCCGCGCGCAACCACCGCTTGTATCAGCTCGCCGGTTTCCCTTGCGTGATCCAGAATCAGATCGACCGGAACCTTCGAGTCGGGGTCGATCTCGCGCTCCAGCGCGGCCGACCGCGAGAGAATCAGATCCAGCGCCTCGTCCACCAGCGCCTGCTCGCTGCCCGATACCGGGGCAGGGGCCGCCGGGGCTGCGCTTACCGGCTGGGCGCGGGCCGTGATGCGGGTGCGTTCCCGGCGCGGCGCGGGGGACTCGGGCTCGGCCCGCCGCTCGCGCATCATGATCGCGCGGGGCGAGAACTGCGCCTCGTCCGCGGGGGCCGATGTCGGCTCGGGTGCCGCGACCGGCGCGGCGGCCCGTGGCGGCGCGGGCGAGCGTGAAACCGGCGTCGCGCGCGGCATACGTTCAGCCGGTGGCGGTGCGGCGGGGCTCGGGGTGCGGTCGAACAGGCGGGTGCTGCGGTCGGGTCGGGTGACGGGCGGCTCCGGCCTGGCCTCCTCCGGCTCGGGCTGGACGGGCTCGGGCTCCTGCCAGTCGTCATCCGCTGCCGTGGCTGCGGTCATGTCTTCCGGCTCTTCCGCAAGCTCCTGCTCGTTCAGTTCGGCCGAGGCGGCGATCTCTTCCGGCGTGGCCCGCAGCGAGGAAAGATCCGGCAAGGGCTCGGCGCCTGGCGCGGGGCGGCGTCCGCCGAACAACTGCGGGCGCGCAGCGCGCGGAGGTTCGGCCGCTGCGCGTTCCGGTCGCGGCGTGACGGCGCGCGGCCGCCGCTCGCTGGGCTCGGGTTCCGGCTCGGCGGCGGGCTCGGGAACGGCAGGCTCGGGCGTATCGGCTTCGGTTGGTTCAGGCACCGCCTCCGGCACGGAAACGACGTCGGCCGCCGTCTGCGCAAGGTCGTCGGTTTCCTCGGCCACCGGCTGGGCCTGCGCGCGTGGGCGTCGCGCGGGCTCGCTCGGCCGCGGGGCCACAGGCGGCTCCGGCTCCGGTTCCGGAACGGCCTCCACCTCGGCCTTCGACTTCCAGGTCGATTTCAGCGGCACCATCGGCGCGGACGCCGTGTCGCCATCCGAGGCCACCCTCTTGATCCTGTCCGCAAACCGCCGACGCGAGGTTGGCTCCGTCACGGGCGCGGGCTCCGGCGCGGCGGCCACTACCTGCGGTTCAGGGGCGAGGGCTTCCGGTTCGGGCGGCACCTCCGCTTCTGCCGGGTCCTCGGTCGCGGGTGCTTCGGGCACCGGCTCCGGTTCGACGGCCTCCGCCGCGAGAGGAGCCTCGACCGGCACCTCGATTTCTGCGGCCACTGGCACAGGCTCGGCCGCCTCGGTCTCGACATGCGCTGCCGGTTCAGGCTCCGGCGGGGGTGTCCAGGCTTTGGGCGCCTCGGCCTCCTCGCCCGGTTCGGCGAAACGGCGGGCCACAAACTCGCTTGCCTCGGCATGCCGCGCCAGCAGCAGCTCGGCGGTATCCATGTCGGCGCGCCGCCCTGACTGGACCCGCGTCTTGATCGCCGCGATCACCGCCGAGGCCCCGCTGTCGCGGAACAGTTCGCGGTTCACCGCGCCCCCTGACGGCATCGCCGCCCGTGCCTGCTTGGCCGAGATCGACAGGATCTGCCGGAACTCCTCGCCCGCACGCAGCTCCACCCGGTCGTGCATCGCCGCCGCCGACTCGCGGCTGCCCAGAAGGTCGACCTTGGTCAGGAACATGAAGCTGTTGTCCTTGACCGAATCCGGCAGGCTTTCCCACACCGCCTGTTCTTTCGGCAGGTAGGAGGTGGAGCACCAGATCACGATATCCGCCCGCTTGCTGGCCCAGGTCGCGGCGCGCTTCTGCTCGGCCTCCATCGGCCCGGCCGAGACCTCAAGAAGGCCGATCACCTTCAGCGCAGGCAGGTCCATTTCCAGCGTCACCAGTGCGGGGGCCAGCGCCAGCACTTCGGTCAGGTCGTGGCCGGGCAGGATCTTGGTGGTGCCGTCGGTCAGGGTGCAGATCATCCGCGACACATCGCCGTGCTGGACCACGATCGTGGGCAGGCGCAGCGTCTCGGGCACGACGATGGCGCCGACCAGCAGGTTCAGGATCGAGGATTTTCCCGACCCCGGCAGACCCAGAAGCGCAACCCGCGCCGGTCGTTCCAGCCGCTCTATCAGGCGTTCCGCAGCCTCCGCCGGGCCGCCTGCGGGCAAAAGCCCCCGGTCAAGAGCGCGGCCAAGCCGCTGAGCGACTGTCAGTTCTCCGTCCCGATCTGCCATGTCTTACTTTATGACGGTGACTCGCCTGGGCCGCAACCTTGCTGCCGACAAATCCTCGACCGCCGGGACAGGGTTGCTTTCTTGCACCGCCTGCACCTGCGGGCGCGGGGTCCGCACGGCCTTGGGCGCGGCGATCGGCACCGCCACGGGCACCGGCTTCGGAGCCGGCAGCACCACATGCTCGGGCGCCACCGTGGTCAGGCGGCGCGGCCGGGCCACCGCCATCGACGGGCCGCGCGGACGCTCTTCCTTCGGGCGGACCGAGGCATCGTTGACCTTGATCACGGTGAAGCTGATGTTGTCCTGGTCGGGATCGTCCAGCCGGACCAGTTCATCCAGCAGACGCTCGGCGATCTCGGTCGAGCGGGTCTTGCGGTATTTTCCCAGCACCTTCTCGATCTGGGCGTTGGTCAGGAACTGCAACCCGTCCGAGGCGCAGACCACGATGTCGCCTGCCATCAGCTCGAAGGGTTTCGTCGGGCAGTCGATCTTCGGAATCCGCGTGCCCATCAGCACCGAGATCAGGCAGTTGCGGTCCGGGTGGTTTGCAGCGACCTGCGGGTCCATCAGGCCGGATTTCACCATGAAGTCGATCTGCGGCGCCATCGAATGGTCTTCGTTCAGCTGGCTCAGCCGACCGTTGCGGTACAGGAACAGCGGCGAATCGCCGATGGAAATCCACCACAGCCGGTTCTCCACCAGCGCGGGCACCACCAGCGTCGCCCCCATCCCGTCGGTTTCCGGGTGGCTGCGGGTATGCTGGCGCAGGGTCTCGTTGGCCAGGTCCGCGACATTGCGCAGGATTTCCGGCGCCCGCGTCTCGAAGGCTGCAACATCGGCGAAATGGAACTTCAGCTCGCTGAAAACCTCGGTCAGGATGATCTTCGAGGCGACATCGCCCGCCGCATGACCGCCCATGCCGTCGGCCAGCACCACGAACCCGGCCTCGGCCCCGACCGGGAAGTCGGCAGTAATCGCATCCTCCTGATAGTCGCGCGCGCCCTGGCTGATGCCCGAGGCGACGTCGTAGCGCGGTTCACGCGATCGCCATATCATCCGCGTCTCCCTCGGAGTCGACCGCCGACCAATTGAAGTCGGCATTACACAACACTTTCAACACCAGGGTCGTCTCTCCGATCTGGATCTCGTCGCCGTCGCCCGCAACCGACGTCGACAAGAGCGGCTTGCCGTTCAGCCGCACCAGGTTCGACTTGCCGCCGTGGCCGACGTGAAACTGGTGCGTCATCGGGTCGTAGGCAATGGCGGCGTGGTGCTGCCGCGAGATCGCCATGTCGCCGAAGTCCAGCGCGATGGTCTGGTCCGATCCGCGGCCGATCTGCGACACGCCGCGCATCACCGGGAAGGCCGCGCCGCGGCCGGGGCCGGATTTGATCACCAGCCAGCCGGTCGGATACATCACCACCCCGGCCTTGTCGCCGGGCTCGATCGACTCGTCCATCCGGCCTTCGTCGAACAGCGGCACCACCGCGGCCGGCTGCGCCTCGAAGCCCAGGACGCGGGTCTTGGTCCGGGTCGCACGGCGGCGGGCGCCCGCATCGGCGGCAATCTCCCGCGCGGGCGTGGGTACTGGCGCCGGGGCTTCCGGCTCCTCCTCCATCTCCCAGATGTTGACCGAGGGCGCCGGACCTTCCTTCGCCACCACCGCGCTGTTCGCGGTCCGGGTCAGCACCTCGGGCGTGCCGTCGCTCAGTTTCGGGAAGCGGCCTGCCGCAGGACCATTGCCGCCGGCGACCGTCTCGATCGCCGCCTTGGTCGCCTCGATCTGTTCGGCCTCGCTGCCGTCGAACCGCGCCGCCCGCGCCGGTTTCACGCGCCGCCGAAAGAGCCAATCGAAGAGTTTCATGTTCCCGCACTCCGTCCCGGGTCAGGCCCGGGTTCCATCCATCTTCATCCGGATCGGGTTACCAGGACCTCAACAGATCCGGCTCCGTTCCCCAGGGCCCCAACGCGCCCGCCACGCCACCGCATCCGAACCGACCAGCCAGCGGTGCAACCGTCGCACACCACCCTATTGATCGGCTGTGTTATTGGAAAACTTTGTCCAAAAAATGATCCTAATTCGGTCATTTCACGGATCGCGGCGGGTCAGGATACGCGGCTTACCACGAAGTCTGCAAGCTCGGAAAGAATTTCCCGAAGCGGATGCACGGGCAGGTTGTTCAGCGCCCCCTTGGCGCGGGCAACCCAGGCCAGGGCGTCCTCGCGGCAGGCAGATATTGCGTCATGGCGCTGAAGAATCACCATCGCCTGTGCCAGATCGTCTTCGCCCTGGGCTCCCTTCTCGATCACGCGCACCCAGAAGGCGCGCTCTTCAGGGCTTGCCTTGGCAACAGCCTTGATCAAAGGCAGCGTCAGTTTCCGTTCGCGAAAATCATCGCCGGTATTCTTGCCGATCACCGCGTCCGATCCGCCATAATCCAGCATGTCGTCAACAATCTGGAAGGCAATTCCCAGCGCATCACCGTAATCGTGCAGCGCCTTGATTTCGCCTTCGTCCGCACCTGCGATCACCCCGCCGGACTCGGTCGCCGCCGCAAAAAGCGCCGCGGTCTTGCCGCGAATGACTTGCAGGTAGACCGCTTCATCCGTCGCCAGGTCCTGTGCGGCAGTCAGTTGCAGCACCTCGCCCTCGGCAATCGTCGCGGAAGCATTCGCCAGGATGTCCAGCACCCGCAGGCTTCCCGTCTCAACCATCAGCTGGAAACTGCGCGCGAACAGGTAATCCCCGACCAGCACCGAGGACTTGTTGTCCCACAGCAGGTTCGCCGTCGGACGCCCCCGGCGGCGCTGGCTTTCGTCGACCACGTCGTCATGCAGCAGCGTCGCGGTGTGGATGAACTCCACCGTCGCCGCCAGCTTCACATGGTCTTCGCCCGCATAGCCCAGCATCCGTGCGGCGGCCAGCGTCAGCAGCGGACGCAGCCGCTTGCCCCCGGCCTCGACCAGATGCGCGGTGACCTCCGGGATGCGCGGGGCATGTTCGCTGGCCATGCGGTGGCGGATCAGCCGGTTCACCGCCGCCATGTCTTCAGCCAGCACAGCGGTCAACCTGTCCTGCGGCGTCGTGACCTTCTCCACCCTGCTTTCGCCCGCTCCGTCCATGCCGTTCATGCCGCCCTTGCCCCGCCTGCCGCGCGGGAGTAACCCGAATCCATGAAGGAGCTTCTGCGCACGACCGACCCCACCGTGATCGCCTTCGCCACCGTCCTTCTTGAGGGCGAGGGTATAGCCGCCTTTCCGCTGGACGTCCACATGAGCGTCCTGGACGGCAGCCTCGGCATCCTGCCCCGGCGGCTGATGGTCGCCGACCAGGACCACTTCCGCGCCGCCGCCATCCTGCGCGACAACGACATTCCCCTTTCGCCCTGATGTTCGCCGAGGATCAGCTCTCGGACGACAAGTTTCTCTGCGGCCGCCTGCGCCTGCTGCAACCCGTGCAGGGCTACCGGGCCGCGACCGATCCGGTCCTGCTCGCTGCCGCCTGCCCGGCGGAACCGGGGCACAGCGTGCTCGACCTTGGTTGCGGGGCAGGGGCTGCCGCGCTTTGCCTCGGGGCGCGGGTGCCGGGACTGCTGCTGGCCGGGCTGGAACTGCAACCGGGCTATGCCGACCTCGCCCGCCGCAACGCCAAGCGCAACGCCATCCCGGTCGAGGTGCATGAGGGCGACCTTGCGCAGATCCCGAAGCCGCTCCGCCGTGATTTCGACCATGTCATCGCCAACCCGCCCTACTACCATGCAGGGGGCAGTCCCTCGCCCGTGGCCGTCCGCGCCCGGGCGATGCAGGTGAGGACGCCGTTGTCCGACTGGGTCCTTGCCGCCACCCGCCGCCTGCGCCCCGGCGGCTGGCTGACGCTGATCTGCGGCGCCGATGGCCTGCCCGAGGTGCTGGCGGCCCTCACCCCCAAGCTCGGCTCGGCCGCCGTCCTGCCGCTTGCCCCGCGCGAAGGCCGCGCCGCCCTGCGCGTCATCCTGCGGGCCCGCAAGGGCGGCCGCGCGCCCTTCCGCCTGCTGGCCCCTTTCGTCCTGCATCAGGGTGCGGCCCATGACGGCGACCGCGAAAGCTATACGCCGCAAGCCAATGCCGTCCTGCGCGACGGGGCCGACCTTCTTGCGCCGTTCGGCTGAACTCTCCTCATCATTCGGTCACAGGTTCCGGAACAGGGGATGACACGACTCGTCTTTCGTGCTGGACTTGTCTCGACAACAACCAAGGAGGACGACCATGACGATCGCATCGCATCTGGCGGAACTGCGCAAGAAGCACGAGACTCTCTCCGAGATGGTTGAAGTCGCTCAGCGCAGCCCCGGAACGGATGACCTGCAGATCGCCGATCTGAAAAAGCAGAAACTGCGCCTCAAAGAGGAAATCGCGCGGCTGACCACGAACTAGCGTTTTCCGGCGCTGGCCCGGGCGGCCAGCGCCGCACCCCCGGTGATCAGGACCGCCGCCAGGGCGATGGTCCAGGTCGGCTTTGCAAGTCCCGCCGCGACCAGCGCCAGGGTCGACAGCAGCGGTGCGGCATAGCTCGCCACGCCCAGAAGCTGGATGTCTCCGCGCTTCATCCCGATATCCCAGGTGAAGAAGGCCGCGCCGACCGGCCCGATCCCCAGCGCCAGCACCGCCGCCCAGCCCATCGCGCTCTCGGGCCAGACGGTATCCTCCAGCAGCAGGTGGCTGATCACCGACAGCAGCGCCGTCGCCAGGCAATAGATCGTGACGCTCTCCGTCGGCACCGCGCCCAGCCGCCGCAACAGGATCGAATAGCCCGCCCAGGTCAGTGCGCACAGGAAGGCCAGCCCCATCCCCAGCGCCGACCCCGAGGCCTCGCCGCCCCGTCCCAGCACGATCACCGCTGCCCCTGCAAAGGCGATCAGCGCGCCGATGACATGCTGCGCTTGCAGCCGTTCTCCCGGCAGAAGGCCAGAGAAGAGCACGATGAACAGCGGCCAGAGATAGGCGATCAGCCCGGT
>Ga0056909_1001423_pt1 | contig 14763 bp, 14 predicted proteins | sample EBPBio102011_DNA_FD_62115 | JGI IMG/M metagenome (GOLD analysis project Ga0056909, IMG submission 62115) | Wastewater treatment Type I Accumulibacter community from EBPR Bioreactor in Madison, WI, USA - Reactor 1_1/10/2011_ DNA | ecosystem: Engineered > Bioreactor > EBPR > Anaerobic-Aerobic >...
GGTCTACATCCTGCCCGCGCTGCCGATGCTGTGCGTGGCGATGGGGCCGTGGCTGGGCGGGGTGGTCGAAAGGCGCGGCGTGCGCATCGGCGCGTTCATCGCGGCGGTGGTGTTCGCGGGGGTGTTGCTCGGTGCAGGGCTGGCGGCGGCGCTCGGGCATCCCGGATTCGAGGATCGCCTCGCCTCGATCCGCGGCACGGTCGATGGTGATGCGCTCGGCTGGATGCTGGCCGCCATTGGCGGCGCGGGCTTGATCGCCGCGCTCATCCTGCGTCCCAGGCGCGGCGTCGCGGCGCTGTATGCCGTGCTCGCGGCGCTGTGGCTGGGCTACAGCTTCATCGGCTATCCGCTGCTCAACGATGCCAGTTCATCGCGGGGCCTGATGCGCGCGGTAGACGAAAAAATCGGGCCGAAGGCCGAGCTCGCGCTGGTCGCCTGGAAGGAACAGAACCTCTTGATGGCCGACCGTCCCGCGCGCACCTTCGGCTTCAAGCGCGATTTCGCCCTGCAATTGGCCGATGCGCGAGGCTGGCAGCGCGAAGCCCCCGCCACGCGCTGGATACTGCTGCACGACATCGCATTGGATGAGTGCATCGACCAAGCCCGCGCGGTGGACATGGGCATCTACAACCGGCGTCGCTGGTTGCTGTTGCCGGCGGCGGCGATGCGCGCGGGCTGCACGCCCACGCCGCATTCAACGCCCGGGGCCGAGCTCACGGAGTAGCCGGTACTTCAGTGCCACGTAGCGCATGTGCTCGCGGTGGAAGGCGATGCCGGCTTTTCCATCCAGCACGCCGCCCTGCAGGATCAGGTTCTTGAGCGCATAGGCCGATGCGGCCAGCAGCCCGCGCCCGGGCCACGCCGTCTTGCCACGCGCCGCGCGTTCCTTCGCCCATAGCGCGGCGTACTGGGCGAGCTTGGCCCGGTATTCCTCGGGGTTGCGCGCAGTGTCGTGCTCGAGCTCGGTAGTCGAGCGCTTGACCGTGCGGCCTTGGGTATCCAGGTATTCGTGCACCGGGACGTCCGCATGACGCAGGTCGCTGCGGAACAGTCGCTCGATCGCCTCGCGGGAAAAGCTGCCATGCCGCATCGGCGTGCCCAGCCAATGCGTGCGGCGCAGCAGCAGCCACACGTCCGATTGTTCGATGTCGCCGGCAAACAGCGCGCGCAACGCTTCCTGCGCGCAGGGCGTTAGCCACTCGTCGGCATCGAGCAGGATCACCCAGGGTTGCGACGCCATCGCGATCGCCGCGTTCTTCTGCCGCGCGAAACCGTCCCAGTCGCGATGTTCCACGCGGGCGCCAAGGCCACGCGCGATGGCCACGGTGTCGTCGGTGGAGCCGGAATCGAGCACGATCACCTCCCGGCACACCGGCATCAGCGAGGCGATGCAGCGGCCGATGCGGTCGGCTTCGTTCTTCGCCACCACCACGCCCGTGAGCGGCGGTTTGCGTGCGATGTCGTCGGCAGGATTCATCCCCGCGAGTATGTCATGCGACACTTTCGGCATGACCACCGCCGCGCCGCTTTCCATCGCCCATGTCCTGCTCACCCGGCGCTTCGCCGGTACCGAGCGGCATGCGGTCGAGCTGGCCAACGCGCAGGCCGAAGAGGGGCATGACGTCACCCTGATCCTGCGCCAGGCCGGCGCCGAAGACCGCCCGGACGCGATCGCGCATCGCGTGTCGAAAGACGTGCGGGTGATCGTGGTGGGCGACCTGCTGTCGTCATGGCGTGCGCGCCGCGCGCTGAAGAAGCTGCGTCCCGACATCGCCCATGCCCATCTCTCCGGTGGCAGCCGGGCGCTCAAGGGATGGCGCGATGCGGCGGCCAAGCGCATCGCCACCTTGCACATCCGCTACAAGCCGCAGCAGCACGAAGGGCTGGATGGACTCATCGCCATCGCGCCCTGGCAGTTCGCCGACATGCCGCCGGCGATGCGCGCGCGCAGCGTGCAGGTCGATAACTGGACGGTGCCGCGTGCGCCCTCGGCGGACGCGCGCGCTCGGTTGCGCGAGGCCTACGGCATCGCGCCCGATGCCTTCGTGTTCGGCGCTCTGGGGCGGGTGGAGGACAGCAAGGGGCTGGATGTGCTGGTCGAGGCCTGGCGCCGCGCCGCGCTGCCGGCGGATGCGCGGCTGGTGATCGTCGGGCAGGGCGACGCATGGGAGGCGGTGCGTGCGAAGGCCCCTGCCGACGTGGTGATGCCGGGGTTCACCGACGTGCCGCGCGATTGGCTGGAGGCCTTCGACGTGTTCGTCTCCGCCGCGCGCAGCGAGCCCTTCGGGCTGGTGCTGCTGGAAGCGATGGGCGCGCGCCTGCCGATCCTTGCCTCCGCCAGCGAGGGCGCGACGCATCTTGGCGAGGTCATCGCCACGCCCCTGGTGCCGGTCGGCGATGTGGAGGCGCTCGCCGCCGCCTTGCGGGCCACGTATGAAGCCCGCCCCGCGCGACGCGATTACCCGATGCAGCGCTTCGACATCGACGACAAGCTGGCCGAGGTCGAAGCCTTCTATCGCGCGCTCATCGCCCGCGGTTGAGGCTCACCAGCGCAACGCACTGCGGGCCAATCGCTGCGACAACGCGCGCTGCAGGGTGTCGGCGGCTTCCGGGGTCAGATAGGCGAGCTGCATCGAGGGCGACATCGCATTCGCGCCGGCGGTGTCCAGCAGCAGTCCGCGCATGCCGAACACACGATCCAGCGGCGAGCGCGTCAGGCGCAGGGCCTGCAGCTTGTCCACCTCGGCAAAGCGCCATTTGCGCGACCACCAGCCACGGCGCAGCGCGACCAGGCGCCCATCCAGGCTCCAGCCCGCCTTGGTCGCGGCCTTCCATGCCAGCAGCGCAGACCAGGGCAGCCACAGCAGCAGGCATGCGCTCAGGCTGCCGAAGCGCCAGATGAGCACGGCCGTCACCGGCAGCACCCACAGCACGTCGCCCAGCCAGATGCGCAGCCATGCCAGGCGATGTAGCGGTTGCCACGTTGCGGGCGGCCACTGCGCGCCCGGCAGCAGGTGGCGGATCAGCGCGTCACACGCCTCGGGCGTGGCGATGGGCGCGAGCTCGCGCAGGCTGCGCTGCTGTTGCTGGCCGCCGCCCTGGCTCGCGGCCGTGTCGATCGACAGCGCGCGCCGCTTGAACAGGCGATGCAACACCGTTTCGCGCAGGCTCCAGGCCTGGATGCGGCGCTTGGGCGTGCTGGTGCGCAGCCGGGTGAGCAACCCGCGCACCACAGTGAGGCGCCGCCCGGTTTCCGACAGGGTGAACCCGTGGTATTGCAGCAGCGAAGTCAGGACCGACAGCGCACGCAGGACGATCACGAACATCGCCAGCAACGACAACAGGCCGATTCCGTAATCGAGGTAGCTGAAGTGATGGCTTTCGGCATAGCCCGCGCCGACCTTGACCCAGCGCTCGCTGAAGTTGGCGAAGAAGCGTGGCGAAATCTGCGACATCGCCGCGAAACCGCCCGCCACCAGCACCAGCCCGCGGTTGGAGATGAGGCCGTGGCGGATCACTTCACTGGTGGGCAAGGTGAGCAGCACGTGCGAGGCAGCCTGCTGGGCGGCCGCATCGCCGGTGTCGGCGCTCGCCTCGCCACCGCGCTCGCGCACCAGTTTCTCCAGCGCCAGCGCCTGGTCATAGCGCAATACGCGCATCTCGGCTTCGGGCTTGGTGCCGCCGGCCGATTCCAGCCGCACCTCGGCCACGTTGAAGATGCGATGCAACAAGGTCTGGTGCAGGGCGACGTTGTGGATGCGCGCATAGGCGATCTGCCGCAGCTTGCGCTCCAGCAGGCCGCTGCGGATCTCGATGCGCTCGGGCAGCAGCCGATAGCGGTAGGTGAAGTATTGCCAGATCGAGGCGATCGCCAGCACGCCGACGCCGATCAGCGGCCACAACTCGTTGCGGTCGCCACGCCCTGCGAAGAGCAGCACCAGCAACGGCAGGATGAACTGCTTCATGTGCTGCAGGGTCACGAACAGCCATGACCAGGCGTGCAGGCGATGTTCCTCGCCGTCGATGCGCAGCGGCGGCACGGGCGGGGGTGCGACGGTGTCAGTCGTCATCGCGTTCGGGTTCGGTGCGTGCGGCCAGGGTGCTGCGCAGGGCTTCGGCATCGCCATCATCCAGGCACGGCACCCTGATCGATTCCAGCCGCGTGCCCGCGGTGTGGATGACCAGCGTGGCCAGCCCCCGGCTGCGCTCGAGCGGGCCGCGCTTCACGTCCAGATGTTGCACGCGCGTCGCCGGCACATGGGTCTCGCTCTGCCACATGCGCCCCTTGCGCACGGCGAAGCCTTCATCGTCCAGCTTCCAGCGGTAGTAGCCGTGCCGGCGTCCGCCGAGATAGACGCCGTACAACGCTCCCAGCAGCAGGCCGATGATCGGCCCGGCCCAGATCGGGGTGTCGAAGAGGCCATGCAGCAGCGTTGCCAGGCCCATGCCGAGGCCCGCGCCGATCAAGCCCAGCCAGAGCGCGTGGCCCAGCTGGAACAGCGCGCGGCCACGCGCCGGCAGCGGCTGCCAGACATCGGGATGGATGATGGCAAGGGTGGTGGGGGGTAGGGGCGGCGGGGCGTTGTTCATCGCACAAGCCTAGCCGGTTTGCGGCATCGGCTGACGTGCCGGATGTCACGTCGTTTCAGTAGCAATCCGGCCAGTAGGGATTGCCGAGCGGACTGCCCTCGGGTTGTTGCGACCAGCGCTTGTACGTCCACTGGTATTGCGCTGGTGCGCGCCGGACCAGCGCCTCGATCCCCGCGTTGAGCGCGCTCGCGGATGTCACCGCGTCGCTGCTGGCGATGCCGGGCGGCGCGGCCTCCACATGCAGCATGAAGCGCGGCCCATCGCCCTGCCGCTCGCACCAGGCGTAGAGCACTTGGGCGCCGGTGCGCTCGGCCAGGCGCCCGATCAGCGTCATCGTCAGTGCCGGCACGCCGAAGAAGGGCGCCCACACGCCATCGCCTTGCTTGGGTTGCTGGTCGGGCAGGATGCCGACCACGCCGCCCGACTGCAGGCGCTTGAACAGCTGGCGGATGCCGATGCCCTCGGCGCGGACCTGTTCCACCCGGCCTTCGTCCCCCTGAGACTCGCGCACCCGCCGCAGGAAGGCATCGACTGTCGCCGATTCCGGCGGCGCGTAGAGGATCGCCAGCGGCGTCCTCGTCGCCAGCCAGCGGTTGAGCAGCTCCCAATTGCCGTGGTGGGGCGCGGCGACAATCAAGCCGCGCCCGCTGGCCAATGCGGCATCGAACAAGGCCACGCCCGGGCCTTCGTCCAGCATCGACAGGCTGTCACCGGCGGGCCGGGTCCAGATGCGCAGGGTCTCGAAGGTCTGCCGCCCGGTGCTTTTGAGGGCCGCCTCGTGCAGCGCCGCGCGCGCGTCGGCGGGCAGCTCGGGGTAGGCCAGCTCCAGTCCGCGCATCGCCACCCGGCTCTCGCGGGCGTTGCGGCGGCGCCAGTAGCGGGCCAGCCCATCGCCCATCGCCCGCAGCGCCGCCCACGGCAACAGGCCGATCAAGCGCGCGAGCAAGAACAAGAAATAGGCGGATGTCGAGCCTTGGGCCATCCGCGCAGTGTAAGCGGCGGCATCGACATCGAGGCATCGGCTGGGGATGATGGGGCCTCGCTTCCCTGCACGAGTCCGCATGCTTGCCCTGATCCAACGCGTCAGCCGCGCCCAGGTGGATGTCGAGGGCGAAACCGTCGGCCGCATCGGCCCGGGCCTTCTCGCGCTGGTCTGCGCCGAGCCGGGCGACGACGATGCCCGGGTGGTGCGGATGGCGGAAAAACTGCTGGCCTATCGGGTCTTTGGCGATGACAACGGGCGGATGAACCGCTCCCTGGCCGATGTCGGCGGCCAGCTGCTGCTGGTCAGCCAGTTCACCCTAGCCGCGGATACTGGCAGCGGGCTGCGGCCCAGCTTCAGCACCGCCGCCGCGCCCGCCGAAGCTGAACGCATTTACGAGCGATTGGTCCTTGAATGCGCGAAACGGCACCCTCAGGGGGTGGAAACCGGCCGGTTCCGGGCCCATATGGAAGTCAGCCTGGTCAATGACGGCCCGGTGACCTTCCTGCTGCGGACTTGAACCCCCGGGCAGGCTTATAGCAGGTATAATTAGGGGTTCACTTCCGCTCAGGTGGCAGCCCGCATGGCCAACGAACGCCAGGCCCAGTCCGAAATCAAACAGCTCATCAGCAAGGGCCTGGAACAAGGCTATCTGACCTATGCCGAGGTCAACGATCACTTGCCCGACGACTTGGTCGATCCGGAGCAGATCGAAGACATCATCAGCATGATCAACGGCATGGGCATCGACGTGCACGAAGTCGCGCCCGATGCCGAAACCCTGCTGATCGCCGGTGAAGGCAGCAATCGCGAGGTGGACGACACTGCCGCGGAAGAAGCCGCCGCCCAGCTGTCCGCGCTCGACACCGAGACCGGCCGCACCACCGATCCCGTGCGCATGTACATGCGCGAGATGGGCACGGTCGAGCTCTTGACCCGCGAGGGCGAAATCGCCATCGCCAAGCGCATCGAGGAAGGCCTGAACCAGATGCTGGCAGCGATGGGCCTGTTCCCGCCGTCGATCAAGATGGTGCTGGATGATTACGCCCTGCACGCCGAAGGCAAGAAGCGTCTGGCCGAAGTGGTCGCCGGCTTCAACGATTACGTCGAAGAGCAGAACGCCGCCGCGGCCGCCGAGGACGATGACACCACCGACAGCAACGTCGATGGCGACGACGAGGCGGACGAGGACGAGGATGATGACGCCGGTGGCGCCGAGGAAGCCGCGCCCTCGGGCCCGGACCCGGAGGAGGTCAAGGCGCGCATGACCGAAATGGCCGCGCTGTGGGCCAAGTTCGAGAAGGCGCTGGCCAAGCACGGCCCGGGCAACAAGGCGGTCGGCAAGCTGCGCCAGGAGATGGCCGACATCTTCATCACCTTCAAGTTCCCGCTGCCGTATTTCGATGCGTTGGTGCAGCAGTTGCGCGACGTGCAGATGGAAATCCGCATGCGCGAGCGCCGCATCATGGAGCTGGCCACCAAGCAGGCCGGCATGCCGCGCAAGGATTTCCTCAAGGCGTGGGAAGGCAACCAGATCAACCTTGAGTGGGTCGATGAGCTGCTCAAGCGCAAGCAGAAGTGGGGCTCGGGCCTGCGCGACGTGAAGGACCAGATCGTCGCCCAGCAGGAAATGATCCTGGCGCTGGAGGAAAAGACCTCGCTCACGCTGGCCGACATCCGCGAGATCTGCAAGACCGTCGCTTATGGTGAGGTGCAGGCGCGCAAGGCCAAGAAGGAGATGGTCGAGGCCAACCTGCGCCTGGTGATCTCCATCGCCAAGAAGTACACCAACCGCGGCCTGCAGTTCCTTGATCTCATTCAGGAAGGCAACATCGGCCTGATGAAGGCGGTGGACAAGTTCGAGTTCCGTCGCGGCTTCAAGTTCTCGACGTACGCGACGTGGTGGATCCGCCAGGCCATCACCCGCTCGATCGCCGACCAGGCGCGCACCATCCGCATCCCGGTGCACATGATCGAGACGATCAACAAGCTCAACCGCATTTCGCGTCAGATGCTCCAGACCTATGGCCGCGAGGCCACGCCGGAAGAATTGGCGAAGGAAATGGACATGCCGGAAGACAAGATCCGCAAGGTCATGAAGATCGCGAAAGAGCCGATCTCCATGGAGACGCCGATCGGTGACGACGAGGATTCGCATCTGGGCGATTTCATCGAGGACACCAACGTGATGTCCCCGATCGATGCGACGACCGACATCAACCTGATCGAGACCGTGCGCGACGTGTTGGCGGGCCTCACTCCGCGCGAGGCCAAGGTGCTGCGCATGCGTTTCGGCATCGACATGAACACCGACCACACGCTGGAAGAAGTCGGCAAGCAGTTTGATGTCACCCGCGAGCGCATCCGCCAGATCGAGGCCAAGGCGCTGCGCAAGCTGCGTCACCCGAGCCGTTCGGAAACGCTGCGCAGCTTCCTCGACGTCGAGTAAGCCGCGCAAGGCAAGACGAAAAGCCCCGCTTCGGCGGGGTTTTTTATTGGCCGAGATGCGTCGCCCATCGCGCACTGCACGTACAATCCCGGGGCGTGCGGGCCTATAGCTCAACGGTTAGAGCAGAGGACTCATAATCCTTTGGTTCCAGGTTCGAATCCTGGTGGGCCCACCAATAATTTCAATAACATAGTCAAGTTGCGGGCTATCTGGCAGAGCTTTGGGGTACAGTTTCGGTACATTGCCGAAGCGAGGGACCCCATGGCGACCATCGTTAAAACCAAATCGGGTACTTGGAAGGCAGTCATTCGAAAGCAAGGATGGCCCACCAAGGCTAAGACATTCCGCACCAAACGAGATGCTGAAGATTGGTCCCGTCGCACTGAAGACGAGATGGTTCGTGGCATCTACATCGAGCGCGGAAGCTCTGAGCGGTTCACCTTCGACAAGGCGCTGGATCGCTACCTAAGCGAAGTCACTCCCACAAAGCGCGCAACAACGCAGCGGGCGGAGAAGCTCAAAGCTATACCATTGCGAGCCTTTTTTGGAGCCTACTCTATGGCGGCGATCAATGTTGACTTGATTGCACGTTATCGTGATGAGCGGCTCGCGACATTGAGTCAGCGAGTGTCGAAAAGAACGGGGAAAGCAACGACGCTAAGCCCGGCCACTGTCCGTCTCGAGCTCGCATTGCTGGGCCATGTTTTTACTACAGCCGTTAGAGAGTGGCGAATTGGGCTGATCCAGAATCCGGTGACAAACGTTCGTAAGCCTGCAGCAGGTGACGGGCGCGACCGACGCCTACAGGCTAGCGAGGAAGTCCGACTCCGCAAAGCTATCGAAGCTCACTCCAACCCTATGCTAGGTTGGATATTTACACTCGCCCTAGAAACAGGCATGCGGTCAAGTGAGCTTGTGGGCTTGCGTATAAGTCAGATTGATTTGTCGCGACGGATTGTGCGGCTTTCACTGACCAAGAATGACACCGCTCGAACCGTGCCTCTAACCCTGAAAGCGACTGATGCTCTGTCTAGTGCATTGCGAAATCCGTTGCGTCCTAGTGATTGCGATCTTGTGTTCTTCGGAGAGCCTGGGCGTGATGGCCTGCGAAGGCCATACGCCTTCACCAAGGTGTGGATGGACATCAAAGAATCCCTAGGTATGCACGATTTGCGATTTCATGACCTGCGCCACGAAGCGGTGAGCAGGTTGGTTGAGGCTGGGTTTAGTGATCAGGAGGTCTCTGCAATTAGTGGACACAAGTCCATGCAGATGCTCAAGCGCTATACACATCTCAGAGCCGAAGATCTAGTAGGGAGGCTCGATGAGATGGCGGTACGAACTCGCAAAAAGTAGCGGGCACTCCTATTGAATGGCTTTTTCACCACAGATGGAATGTGAGGCCAAATGTAGGTGAGTGCAGTTGAGCATAGCTAGCGTTATGTAGTTGTAGCTATTTGAGTGTCTGCAAATAAAGCACTTGACAGCAGGGAAGGCTAGCTGTGTACATTAGAGCCATCAACTGCGTAAGTTGATAACTTATGAGTGTGGTGGATGAAAATCCTGACCTCGGGAAAGACCGATGACCTGGTTGGAAAGTCGACTCGTATAGCAGGCAAAGGTGCCGCCAAGCCTTTTGTCTCACGTCTTGAACCTGTGCCGTCTAGTGCGGCACTTGGGGGTCAGGCCTTAAGAAGCCTTGACGACCGGAAAAAGTACCGGTGACAGATCGGAAAAAGCGATCCGTATCAGTGGTGGCCTCACGTCGGCATGGTTTTAGCGTGAATGGTAGTCACCCACGACCAGATCCACGAGTGCTGGCTTTTGCACAGATGGATACGGGCCTTAAGTAAGCCCTGACAACCGGGAAAAGCACAGTTTCAACCGGTGACAGATCGGAAAGACGGTCCCACGCTCGCCTCATCCATATAAGGAATTGGCGGATATGACGAACGTGGATTTGCTATTAATGGTAAGTGGCGGCCGGCCGCTTCTTTCGCTCACTGAGCTCGCCAAGGTGCTGGACCGAAGCCCGGCAGGGCTAAGGCTAACGTTGGCGGGTGACAGTGATCTGGCGCGCAAGCTATTGCCCGCGAGGAAAAAACTAGGGCGGCGCGTCTACTTCAGTGTGATTGATGTTGCCAGGTGTCTCGACGAAGCTACTTCCTGAATCTCGTCACACGATTCTCTGACGATGAGCATTCGAGCTACGAACTGGGTATGGGGCCTGGCTTTGGCTCCTACACCGAAATTGATTCTGATGGCGTTGGCTGATGAAGCCGATGACGATGGCGTGTGCTGGCCATCAATCAGACGGATTGCGAAAAAATCTGGAGTGTCTGAGCGAACCGTAAGAAGGATGATTTCGGAACATCGTCGCGGAAACCTTCTGCAGGTTTCCGCGCGTGTACGGGCAAACGGCGGTCAATCTTCAAGCTCGTACAAGCTGCTGATGGATGTGGCGATACCCACACCTAGAGTTTTACCTGCCCCTGACAAGTTGTCACCCCCTGACGCCAGTGACAGGGAGTGGGGGGTGTTGATGGCCGCCCATCCCCTGACAAGACCATGTCAGGAGGGGCCTGACACAGCTGTGTCAGGCCATTACCCACTACAAGAACCATTACCAAGAGCCACTACTAGCCAGCTGTGTCGGTTGGAAGCTCCTCGGCTGCTCAGTACGCCTGACTCACGCATAGCAATTGGCTTGGTGACTAATCACATCCCCAGCACAGAGTTGGCGCAGCAAGTTCTGGACGAGCTGGATGCCAAGTTGGGAGCTGGTGGCATCAGGGGGTCTTGGGAGAGCTATCTATGGGGCCTGATTCGCAAGGTTGAGCGGGGCGCATTTGTTGCTGCAGCAGGACGAGAGGTTGCACGAAAACGAGGGCAGCAGAAGCCAGGGGCTGATGCCAACAAGAGAGAGATAGTGCCGGTATCTACAGAAGCAGCCAAGACATATCTCGCAATGTGCAAAGCAGAATTGCAGCGAGGGTGCGATATCGAGAAAAAACTTTTAAAAAGAGTAGGCGAATGACTACGCGCTTGGTTGTCAAAGCATACGTTTCCAAAGAAGAGCACGAATCATGGCTGGGCTTTTGCAAAGCACATAAGGTTTCCAGCAGTGAGGCTCTACGAGCAGCCATACGCAAACTTAGCGGCTACCCAAAGGCAGTAAATCCCAACAATTTCGTAGCCGTCCCGGAGCAGCCAGATAGGGCAAGAAAGCGCATTTATTTACGCCTATCAGAATCAGAGTTCGACAAAGTGTCCATGTGTGCGAAGTTCGAGGGAACTTCGATAACACAATGGTTCGTGAACTTAACGCGCGCCAGGCTGACACGAGAGCCTCAGTACGGAATGAACGAGCTTTTTGTGCTCGGTGAGTCCTGTAGGCAGCTTGCAGCGATAGGCACAAATCTCAACCAAGTGGCAAAAAGACTGAACTCACATCGTGACCCGCTAGCTACATATGATGTCCTGATTGCCGTGCAAGAAATGGAGCAGTTGAAGGATGAGATATATGCCCATCTTTCACATGTACGAGCAACGATGCTCTCTAACAGGGAGAGGTGGTTATTAAAATGAACCTCTCTGATCGTGCGCTGCTTGAATGGGAAGATAGTTTCCGATACAGACTTGCAAGTGGCAGGAAGGGAGGTTTAAAAATCACAATCACGGGAAGTAGGACTCATAATCAACCTTGCGTGCCACTAAAGGAACAGGGCCCGGTAGCTGCACGTAATCGTATAAATAGGGTGTGCAAAAAAACTCCCGAGGTCATAGTCAAGGTTTCAGGTGGGGGGCGAGGAATGGGCCGAATCAGGGCACACTTTGACTATATCTCCCGCAACGGCGGGGTGGCCTTGGAGGACGAGCAGGGTCGATTGATAGTTGGTAGGGACGCCGTCCGAGACTTGGGCCGGGAGTGGAAGTACGGGTTCTACGGCACCCCAGAGGAAAGCAATCGCAAAGAGGCTTTCAATATCGTTTTGTCAATGCCGCCAGGAACCGATAGGGAGTCTGTGACTGCTGCGGCCAGAACATTCGCCGATAAAGAGTTCAGTCGGAACCAACAATATGTCTTCGCATCACATGAAGACGAGCAACATCCGCACGTACATCTCTGTGTTAAGGCGCTTGGTATCGATGGAACACGCCTCAATCCACGAAAAGCCGATCTGCAGCGGTGGAGGGAGCGATTCGCTGAAGCGCTCAGAGAACATGGCGTTGATGCAAACGCCAGTCCACGCCGCATACGAGGCCAATTACGACGTACCGTTCGACAATCTGCTCGGCACTCAAACACAACTCAGCCACATGCCGACAACGCAGAGTTGCCAATTTGTCCATGTACTAGGGCCATTAAGGGATATGCAGTCCTGGCTATTGCATTGGCTCGTGGTGATGAAATTGACCGTTCACTAGCGATCAATGTTACTCGTGTCGTTTCTCAGATGATGTCGGAAGATAAGGCGAATCAGCCTCAGCTAGCAAAGGTCAAAAAGACCGTAGAAAAGCGAGGCTTGTCTCAATGCGTCAAAGGGCCAAGTAGTGCCAGTGCCTTGGACCGATAGCTCGCTATTAGCTATGTCTTGTTAGCACGGATCCGGTTTCGTAATGGCTGAAGAACTTCCTGCTCTGTTATCGCTACATTGAACTTGTTGCGCTCGAGCTGAATAAGTTCAGCTCGAAGTTGTTCAACTAGGACTAAGTCAGGTTGCTCCTTGGACTTCTCAGCGATGATCTTTGCGATACACGTCCCCTGAAGCCTAGCCATGCGCTGACGATGATAGTGGGACAGATCATGTTCGATCGCTTGCAGGAGTGCCTCATCCTTTGTCATATGGAGCTCCCGCATGAATACTGTTGACGAAGATGGTAAGGCTGTTCCTTTGCTGCGGCAAAGAGCTATTAGAACGTATGGCGTCCCGCTTAGGGTCAGATGTACTTATGCCAGCGAATTGAGAAGGAGGACTATTGCAGCGGATGAAATCAAGCGTGGCTCGATTTCTTAGTCATGACAAAAAAAGGGGGGGGGAAGAGACTATTGCGGATGAAATCAAGCGTGGCTCGATTTCTTGGTCATGACCAAGAAAAAGGGGGAAGGAGAGACTATTGCAGGATAGGCCGAGAGCCGCAAAGTGGTACCACTTTGCACGTTTCACGTGGAGGATCGAATGGCGTACACCTACGAGCAAGTGCTGTCCTACGAAGTGGCCCGCGAACTGATGAGCTCACACATCGCCGACTGCTCCGCGGAAATAGCTGATGAAGAAGCGAAAGCCGAACCTAGCGCTGACCACTTGACCGAGATACGTCGTCGGCAGGCCGGGTTAGTTTTGGAACGCGGGGCACTGGATATGACGGATGATGCTGCCGTCAGCCAGGTCGTAGCCAAGTACCGGCGCATACCGGCCTCATCAGAAGCGACACCGACACTCCACTGGCACTGATGTAGTCAGCTTAGATCTGAGTGCTAGCACGCGATGTGCTTTCCCCGGCGGAGCCGGCAATCATAGGCGACCACGCTCTTAAACGTGCCTCGCCCTGTGCGATGAAATCAGGGATCGCGTTCGGGCTATTGCGTTGCTGCTCGTACCAGGCCGGGTCACGGCCTCGCTGGAAGAAATCAGACAGGCAGTCCACGATCGTTCTTGCCTGGCCAATGGGCCACCAAGCCGTCAGGGTTGCGGCCAGCCGGTCTAGTGCCGGATCTTCGATCGTCGCGGTGAACAGTGTCCTGGCGATGCGGCGCAGACCTTCGTCCAGTGAGGCAAATACGAAGCGGGTATTACTGCCATGGGCATCATTCGCTTGGCGTACGAACTCGCTCAGGTGGGTGATATCCCAAGCCGCATTAGCGGCCCCGTCGAGGGCGCGCTCGCGGTGTTCGGACTTGAGGCCTTTGAATAGACGCTTTCGCGGGTAATTCGGAGCGAAGTAGTGGCAGGCAAAGATCGCTGCGGGGCCAGCCAAGATGAAGTCGTCGTGCATCCACTCAAAAAACTTGAGCGTGCGCTGTAACGGCGACAACGGGAGTAGTTCTAGCTCCCCGATCTTGAGCGCGGCGATGTAATTGCAGCGCCAACGGTGCAATGGCCGGGTAAGATCGCGGTTGTCCGCAACTGCGCTGAGATCGCTTAGAGAGGCAATGCTGTCGCAACGTGCGAGCGCCAGATCAATCCATGCGCTGGGATGACTCTTGTCCGCCAGCCGGAACTTGGTGAGTTCCTCGTATGCCGACACGTTGCCCTGTGCCGGCCCTAGTTCGTGGTATGCGATCGATGGCTCGATCTGGATGTCGAGGCACTGGGCGAAGGCGAGTACGGCGGCTGCTAGCCGTTGTTGGTCGTCAGCCTTACACCCGGTGATGGCCTTGGCCAACCGCGAAACGATATTCCTGTCAGGCAGCAAGATGAGGTTAACGTTGTCCACCATGCTGCCGTAAAAGTGGCTCATAAGGTGGTACATGCCGACTTCAGGTGGGATGTAGCCGGGCACGAACACGTCGGCCTTCTCCAGCATCAAGGCGATCTGTTGGAGGTCGGTCAACGGGAAATCCGCTGGCAATTGGACTATGAAAGTCATTTTTCCTTCGTTTTCCATCTGCGCTTCGTAGTTGTTGATTTCCACGCAAAACTGAGCCGGGATTTCCATCCAAAATTGAGCCACCCGGTTGCGGGGTGAGCTTAGCTCAGGGATGCGGTTGAGTGGTGGCGGACTCCTTGTTGACGGCGGT
>Ga0056909_1001424_pt1 | contig 14755 bp, 16 predicted proteins | sample EBPBio102011_DNA_FD_62115 | JGI IMG/M metagenome (GOLD analysis project Ga0056909, IMG submission 62115) | Wastewater treatment Type I Accumulibacter community from EBPR Bioreactor in Madison, WI, USA - Reactor 1_1/10/2011_ DNA | ecosystem: Engineered > Bioreactor > EBPR > Anaerobic-Aerobic >...
CAGTTCCACATCGCCATGCGGCTTGATGTTGCCGTTCTTCACGTTGACCGTGGCGATCTCGTCCATCTCGATCCGCCGCTGGCGGTTCTCGGTTCCCAGACGGAACACCACTGCGCCATTCTCGCGCACCCGGAAGTAGTAGTCGGGCAGATCAGCCGTCATCACGCTCTCCGGCATCGCGGTTGTCGATCACCCGCAGCAGGCTGCCGTTCTCGTCCACCAGCGCGAACATCCGCGGCGCGGCCCCCTGCTTGAAGAAACCGGTCAACCGGGGGATCGACTTGTGGTCCGTGGGCAGGCCAACAGCGCGCCATTCCGCCAGCAGCGCGTCGGGGTCGTCCACCCGGATACAGGCCGAGAACCAGCTTGACCAGGGGTCGCAATCGGGATGCGGAAAGAACTCCAGCACCAGCGGCCCGCGCTCCAGGATCATCCAGCCCTCGTCCCGGAACCTCTCGCGAAAGCCGAGCGCGCCGTAGAAGGCCGAAGTTGCCGCAAAGTCGCGGGCCGGAAGATTGGCGGTGATCCGGTCGGCCATGATGTCCCTTCAGACCAGTGCGGCACAGAAGCGCTGGATGCGGGAACAGGCCTCCCGCAGCACCGCGTCCGACGTAGCGTAGCTGACGCGGAAGTTTGGCGAAAGCCCGAAGGCCGCGCCGAAGACCACCGCGACCCCGGTTTCCTCCAGCAGCGCGGTCGCAAACACCTCGTCGTTGCTGATGACGGTTCCCGCGGGTGTCGCCTTGCCGATGCAGCCCGAAATGTCCGGGTAGACATAGAACGCCCCCTCCGGCTTCGGGCAGCGGATGCCTTTGGCCTGGTTCAGCATCCCCACCACCAGATCGCGCCGCCCCTGGAACACGCCCCGCCAGTCGGCCAGGAAGTCCTGCGGGCCGCTCAGGGCCTCCAGCGCGGCATATTGGCTGACGGACGAGGGGTTCGAGGTCGACTGCGACTGGATCGTCCCCATCGCCTTGATCAGCGCCACCGGCCCCCCGGCATAGCCGATCCGCCAGCCGGTCATCGCATAGGCCTTCGACACCCCGTTGCAGGTCAGCGTCCGGTCATACAGCCCCGGCTCGATCTCGGCCGGGGTGCAGAACTCGAAATCGTCGAAGACCAGGTGTTCGTACATGTCGTCCGACATCACCCAGACCTGGGGATGCCGCATCAGCACATCCGTCAGGCCCTTCAATTCGTCCCGCGTATAGCCCGCGCCCGTCGGGTTCGAGGGCGAGTTGAAGATGAACCACTTTGTCTTCGGCGTGATCGCCGCCTCCAGCTGATCCGGGGTCAGCTTGAACGCGGTCTCGATCCCCGCCACCACCGGCACCGGGGTTCCCCCCGCCAGCAGCACCATGTCGGGATAGCTCACCCAGTAGGGCGCCGGGATGATCACCTCGTCGCCCGGGTTCAGCGTCGCCATCAGCGCATTGTACAGGATCTGCTTGCCCCCGGTGCCCACCGAAATCTGGCTGGGCGTATAGGTCAGCCCGTTCTCGCGCAGGAACTTGGAACAGATCGCCGCCTTCAGCTCCGGGATGCCATCCACCGCCGTATAGCGCGTCTTGCCGCTGTCGATCGCCCGCTTCGCCGCGGCGCGGATATTCTCTGGCGTATCGAAATCCGGCTCTCCCGCGCCAAGGCCGATCACGTCCTTGCCTTCGGATTTCAGCTGTTGCGCCTTGGTCGTCACTGCGATCGTGGGCGAGGGCTTCACGCGGGCAAGCGTGTCGGACAGGAAGGCCATCGGTCGGATCTCCGGCAAGCGGTTTGCGATTGTCGGCTGAAGGTCTTAGGGTGGCCCCCCAACCGACACAAGCGATATCGAAAGAAGGAGAGGCGTGATGGCGGAAACAAGCCCCGAGAGCCGGTGGTATGCGGCGGATGTGGCAACATTCGGCGACCGGCTGGCAGGTGCGCGCGAAACGGCAGGGCTAAGCCAGGAAGACCTGGCGAAGCGGTTGGGCGTGCGGCTGACCACGGTGCAGAACTGGGAGGACGATGTGGTCGAGCCGCGCGGCAACCGGTTGCAGATGCTGGCGGGAATGCTGAATGTCTCGCTTGCTTGGCTTCTCACGGCCGAGGGCGATGGGCTGGACGCCCCCGACGCGGCACCGGTCCAGTTGGGAGCCGAGGCCGAAGCGGCGCTGGTCGAGTTGCAGCGGCTGCGTGCCGGGGCGATTGCACTGGCAGACAAACTGGCGCAAGTGGAACGCCAGATGCGGCAGGCAATGCACAAGGCGGCATGACCGGAAAGGCCAGGGGGAGAGCACGGTGGAGACGAAGGAAGCGCGCCTGAAGCGGATGGCGATGCGGTCCTGGCGCCGCGGCACCAAGGAGATGGACCTGGTGCTCGGCCCCTACGCCGATGCGCATCTGGCGGGGCTGACAGAAGCCGATCTTGTGACCTATGACGCTCTGCTGGCCGAGAATGACCAGGATCTGATGGCCTGGATCCTTGGTCAATCCGCGCCGCCGCCCGCGCTGGACCCGTTGCTTGCCCGGATCACCGCCTTCGCCAGAACCCGTCTCAAACGCGAAAACTAGCCGAAGTTCTTCGCAAGTTTACGGAATGTTTTCTCTTTGTGCCGATTCTATCCCCGTCCGAACGGTGGAGAAACGGTATGACAATCTATGCCCCGGTGCTGGACGGATCGCAGAAGGCGTTCCTGTCCTGCTACCTCGACAACCTGGCGCTGGTCGAACGGCTGCACCGGCTGCTGCTTGACGTGATCAAGGATGAATTCGAACGGCTGACCATACTGGAGATCAACTCGGTCCAGGCGCTTTTGCTGTTCAACATCGGCGAGAACGAGGTGACGGCGGGTGAGCTGAAGTCGCGCGGCTATTACCAGGGCTCGAACGTCAGCTACAATCTGAAGAAGCTGGTCGATCTCGGCTACATGCACCACCAGCGGTCGGAAATCGACCGGCGCTCCGTCCGCGTGAAGCTCACGGAAAAGGGTCGCCATGTGCGCGGGATCCTCTCCGATCTTTTCGGCAGGCATTCCGAGGGGATGGAAAAGCGCGGGCTGATCGACGCCTCGGGCATGGACGAAATCAACATGTCGCTGAAACGGATGGAGCGTTTCTGGACCGAGCAGATCCGTTATATCTACTGACGCCTGCCCCGGGTTCGGGCCTCCGGCGGGGGCATTTTCGCCAGAAGGACGCCGCAGGGCGAGGCTTGAGAAAGGCTTGACGCCCGCAGGCAGGCCGCTGATCTCGGGCGACGGGAAAATCCGTCCGCGACGGGGTCCGCGAGGTCAGTTCACCTTTCGGGCTGGCAGGAAGGGCAGGGGGGCGACCGGCAGGCCTTCCTCGATCATCGCCAGCGCTTCGTCGGGCTTGGCCTCGCCGTGGATCACCCGCTCGGGCGCGTCGCCGGCATGGATGGCCCGCGCTTCGGCGGCGAAGTTCATCCCGACATATTCCGAATTTTCCTCGATCTGGCGGCGCAGCGCAGCCAGCTTTTCCTCCAGCTCCGATGCCGGCGCCGACAGGTCGGGTCTGGCCGGTGCGGCCGCGGCCTTGCGGGCCGGGCGGACGGCGGGGGCCATCAGCTCCTTCTCCACCTTCGCCGAGCCGCAGACCGGGCAGGCCACCTGACCAGCCGAAAGCAGGGCCGAGAAGGCCTCGTCCCCCTTGAACCAGCTGTCGAAGCCATGCCCGGCGTCGCATTTCAGGCTGTAACGGATCATTCCGCGAAATCCCGCAGTCCAGACAGGTGATTACCTAGGCACCGGCCCGGAAAGATCAATGCCCCTTGCGCTTGCGGCCCGCAGGGAAGGGCAGGGCGTCGTCGTCGTCATCCCCCATGATCGGCGCGGCCCGGCCCGCGACCGGCGGCAGGAAACCCGCGATGATCATTGCCAGCTCCGGCTCGGCCACCAGGGTCGAGGCCTCCTGCAGCGGGAACCACTTGCGCCGCCGCTCCTTGACCTCGGGGAAGCTCTTGGCCAGCTTGTCGACCCGCATCCCGTAGACCGCCACCGCGCAGGGCACCGACGAGGTCAGCGACAGGCATTTCCGATAGCCGTAGCGACCGACGCAAAGCGGGTTCATCTCCCCCGATGCTCCGGCCTCTTCCCAAGCCTCCTGCGCCGCCGCCGCCTCGGGCGACAGGCCCGGCATCGGCCAGCCCTTCGGGATCACCCAGCGGCCGGTGTCCCGGCTGGTGATCAGAAGCACCTCGGCCCCCGTTTCGCCCAGGCGCCAGCATAGCGCCCCGTATTGCATCCGGGTGCCGTCCACGCCGGACCCCGCCGCCATCTTGTCTTGCCAGCCCATATCCTGTCCTTTGGCCGCCCGGTTCCCGGGTCTCGCCGCTGCCCGCTATCCTCGTTTATGAATATGGCATGAGAAAGGATGAAATCACAGTGAATTCCCATGAAATTGATGCCGGATCGGGTCGGAAAGCCCTACCTTCGGGCGGCATAGCGGCGAATGACGGCGAGATCGGGGCCAGGGCGGTCACCGCCGGGCCTTTTCGGGCGCTGCGATGATCCGCGCCTTCCTGGGCATCGACCCGCCGCCCGCCATCCGCGGCGCGCTCCAAGTGCAGCAGTTCCTCCTGCCCATGCCGCGCAAGCTGGACCCCGAAAGCCTGCACCTCACCCTCGTTTTCCTGGGCGACTGCCCGGAGCCCGCGCTGGAAGCCGCGCATGAGGGGTTCGAGACCCTGCAGGCAAGGCGCTTCCCCCTTTCCCTCCAGGGTCTTGGCCTCTTCGGCAAGGACCGGCCCCGCGCCGCCTGGGCCGGGATCACCCCCTCATCGGCGCTGATGCACCTTCAAGCCAGGGCCGAAACCCTCGCCCGCCGCGCCGGTTGCCCCGTCGAGGCGCGGAAGTTCGTCCCCCACATCACCCTCGGCCGCTTCCCGCCCCCGCCGCCGCCCGACGCGATGCGCCTGGAACGCGCCGTCGCGCTGGGGCAAGGCTTCCGCACCGACCCCTGGGAGGTCGGCGAGCTGACCCTCTGGCGCAGCCACCTGACCGGCAAGGGCCCGCGCTACCAGGTGCTGGCGCGCTACCCGCTGGCTTGACAGCCGCAGCGCCCTGACGCACCACGGGCGGCAACCACGGAGTTGCCCATGAAAATCGCCCACCGCGAGATCGGCCCGAACCATCCGCCCCTCGTCATCGCCGAGATCGGCATCAACCACGGCGGCAACCTCGCCGTCGCGAAAGAGATGGTCCGCCTCGCCGCCGGTGCAGGCTGCGAGATGATCAAGCACCAGACCCATATCATCGAAGACGAGATGACCGAGGAGGCGAAGTCGATCTTCCCGCCGAACGCCGATGTCTCGATCTGGCATGTCATGGAACGCTGCGCCCTCAGCCTCGACGCAGAGGCCGAGCTGAAGCGCTATACCGAAAGCCTGGGGCTGATCTGGATTTCGACCCCCTTCAGCCGGGCGGCGGCGGACTACCTCGAAACCCTCGACGTGCCCGCCTACAAGATCGGCAGCGGAGAGGCCGACAACCTGCCGTTGATCCGCCACATCGCCCGCAAGGGCAAGCCGGTGATAATGTCCACCGGCATGCAGACGATCGAGACCATCCGCGCAAGCGTCGACATCCTCGACAAGGCGGGCGTCGACTATGCGCTTCTCGAATGCACCAACCTGTATCCCAGCCCGGCCGAGATCGTCAGCCTCCGCGGCGTGACCGAGTTGAAGACCGCCTTCCCCAAGGCGGTCGTCGGCTTCTCCGACCATTCCATCGGCCCGGAAATGGCCCTCGCCAGTGTCGCCCTTGGCGCCTGCATCCTGGAACGCCACTACACCGACAGCCGCTACCGCAAGGGCCCCGACATCATCAACTCGATGGACCCGGCGGAACTGCGCTTCCTGATCGACCGCTCGAAAGAGATCTGGATCGCCGCCAACAACCCCAAACAGCGCAGCGCCCCCGAGGAAGACGTCTACCGCTTCGCCCGGGGGTCCGTAGTGGCCGACCGCGACCTGCCGCTGGGCCATGTGATCCACGAAGCCGACATCTGGGCAAGGCGGCCGGGCAGCGGAGAGATCGCCGCCTATGATTTCGACAAGGTGGTGGGGAAACGGCTGACCCGCGCGGTGACACGGAACACCCAGCTGCGGTGGGAGGATCTGGGGTAATTCCTAGCCAAGAGCCAGCGGTTCCATGCTGCACAGAAGCATTGGGTAGCTGCGCTTTTCCAGCCGGCTGACCTCGGCCAGCGCCTCTGCCTTCGACGGCCTTCGCCCGGTCAGAAGTGTCAGCAGGGTACGCACAGCTTTTTTCGCGTTGCGGGGCAAGCGTCCCAGCCAGCCCGCTTCGCGCAACTCGTGGAAATGCCGGTAGCCGAATGACCGCAGCACTTCGACTGCAGCCGAGCTGCCGTCGCTTACCTCGTTCGGCAGAACCTCAATCACGATCAGCGGCCGGTTCCGGCGGATCGTCGCTTCTGCGCCAGCCAGTGCCGCCGCTTCGTGCCCCTCGACGTCGATCTTGATGAACGTCACCGGGAGATCGGTGCCGATCTCGGCGACCTCGTCAAGCCGCGCCAGCCGGAATTCCACTTCGGCCGCGTCGGCTGGCGCCGCCTTGCCGATCGAGCTTGCCCCATAGTTCAGCGGGTCCAGTGCGACCCGGGCCACCCCGGCTGTATCCGAAGCGCCGATGTTAAGTGGTGTCACGTTCGGTGCAAGGTCGGCATTCAGTTGCAACAGGCGGAAGGTGCGGGGATGCGGCTCCAGCGCGATCACGCGGGTAAAGTGCGGCGCGAAGGCCAGGCTGTGGTTGCCGATGTTGGCTCCGATATCCAGGCAGATGCCACCCGGCGGAAGCGTCGGAAACACGCGCCGTGCGAGGAAATCCAACTGGTCGCGCTCATAGCGGCCATCCAGATGGATGAACTGCGTGATCTGGTCGAAAGCAAAGCCCGCCACCTGCGGATACTGAGCCACATGTCGGGCATTCATCCGGGTAAGGTAGCGGCGGGCAAGATAATGTCCGATCCCGCTCATTCCGCCGAACCTGCCGGGTCGCCGACCCACTCCCTGTCGATCTGCGACGGCATCGGTGTTCCTTTCATGATGGCGGCGCTGTTCACGGCTCGGCCCAAATCCGCTCCTGGAGCGTGGTGTCCAGAGACAAGGCCCGGTCCAGTTGCTCCCGCCCAAGGGATTCATTCAGCGTTGGCTGACCGGAGAGAAGCGATACACCCAGATTGGCGCGGTTCCCGGCAAGCCGGTAGCCCATCGCCTCCAGGAGCGTGGGAAAGATATCCAGCGTTGTCGCAGGCCGGTCGTAAATCTGCGGAGCGATTCCGTCACCGGTCATGAAGAAAAGGTTGTCCCGATGTACCCCCAGGGTGCGCATCTCGTCGCGAAGCGTGTTCGGCATGGCAAGGTGGTCGCTCATCACCGCGATGATCGTGTCTTCGCCCAGGCCCATGCGGTCGATCTCGGCCAGCAGGGCAGTCAGATGCTGCGCGGTGCAGGCAATGGCCAGAGGCAGGCCCGATCCGGACTCGGGTCGCGGACCGCAGGCCGGGTCGGCAAAGCCATCCGGGCCGTGCGTGGCAGTGGTCAGCAGCGCCAGGAAGAACGGGTCGCCCGCGGCCTGCAACCGGCTGATTTCCGCGCGGGCCTCGGCAAAGAGCACGCCATCGTTCAGCCCCCAGATGTTGCGCTCGTCAGAGCCCGCCCAGCGGGCATCCTCGGCCATGCCCACCACCCGCGAGAAACCGTGCGTCACAAGGAAGCTGTTGATCGAGAACATGCGCGCGTCCGACCCGTTCAGATACGAGCCGGTATAACCGTCCCCCGCCAGTATGTCGCCCAGGCAGGTGATCCCTGGCATGAACCTCTCGAAGACCCCGGTTTCGTCGGCGCTGCCCAGGCCGATGGCCGTGGTGTCGAAGACGCCGTGCGACAGAAGCGGCACGCCACAGAGCGAGGCGACCAAGCCCCCAGCGGTGAAATGCGCGCCCGTCACCTGCTGCACTTTGCGGGCCGAGAAGCCCTGGTCTTCCAGCCGGGCCAAGGGAGCGAAGGCTTCCGCAGTCGCCGGAAGTACGCGATAGCCGCGTTCAAGGCTTTCCAGATAGATCAGGATCAGGTTTCTTTTCCGCGCCGGACGGACCTCGACTTGCGGCTCGGCAAAGTCGCGCTCCAGCACGATCACGCTCGCATCAGCGCCGCCAAGCGCCTTGTAGCGCAGGTATTCGGCCGGCTTGCTGACACCGATGGCCAGAAGGCATGCCAAAGCGATCACCGTGCGCCCGCCCGGCATCCACCTCATCAGCAGCAGGGCAGAGCCGACTCCGGCCAGCATGACCACAAGATGTTCGATCAGTTCGGCCGGAAAGTCGTTCAGCACTATCCGCGTAAGGTCTACGGTCCGGTTTTCGTTCAATGTGAACAGAATCGCCGAAACGTCGCCGTTCCCGAACTCCTTCTGCGCAAAGGCGAAGGGCACGGTACACAGCACCGCGCCCAGCAGAAGGCCGGGAACCAGCCATCCCGCCCCGGGCGGCCTGCGCCTTGGAAGGAAGATGGCAGCCAGCACCAGCGCCGCAGCGGCGGCGGCGATGACCGAGGTAGGGAACTGCCCCAGCTTCTTCGGCAGGCCATACAGGTTGATGGCGTAGTACAGCACGACTGCCGCGAACAGGATCGCCGAAACCGTTCGAAGACCCCTAAGTGCGAGTTGGCCCCGAATGGCTCTATCCAAGGCGGCCTCCATTCGATTGCCAGTATTCCCGCATCCAGCCGACCTGACCATGACCCATATGCGGCAGGCGATCCCAGCGCCTGTTGCCGGGCGCCAGCAGGGCCACGGGTCGCGGGTCGCCGTGGAAGGCGATCATGCCTGCGGACGCGGGCGGCTTCTTCGGGGGCAGGAAAAGATCAAGGCCCACGGGTTGCCGCAACCAGCGCTTGAAGCTGATCACCCAGCCTGCGGGCCAGTACTCCAGCGACCGGACATGTTCCTGCACCCAGACCTGTTCGATATCCGCCCTGGCGAAAGCGGCGGCCGGATCGCTCTGGAAACGCAGCAGAATCTGGGTCTCGGCGCCAAGATCGAAGGCGAAGACGCCGGTGCCCAGCAAGGCGCCCGCCGCGCCAGGCGTTCCGCCGGGCCGCCAGTTCCGGGAGGTGTCGATCCCGACGAAGGGCGCTGGGTGATCGAAGAACGGGGCAAGGTCGCCGCAGATCACCGTGTCCAGGTCGATGAACAGCGCACGGCCCCGAAGGCCATATAGATCGGCTGAAAAGACCGAAAGCTTCGGCCAGGCCCCGTGCCGCCACATTTCCGGCGTGCATCCGATATCCGCAATGGGGTGGGCCTCGATGCCGGGCAGGAAGCCCGTCGCGTCATCGGTCAGGCAGACGAAGCGGAACGCCCCGGCAAGATGCGCCCGGCAGGCGTTATACAGCACGTTCACATAATCCGCCGGATAGAGCGTACCCCATTTCATGCAGAGAATGATGCGCTCATGTGCCATGTCTGGTGGCCGGCCCGTCGGTTGGATACCCGCCGTGGCTAGACAATTCCCGGCATCCTGTCCATATCGACATGATCCAGTCGGCCCGGAAAGACCCCTGACCGCATGACCCGCCACCTCCTCTTCCTCACCGGCACTCGCGCCGATTTCGGCAAGCTCCAGCCCCTGGCCGAGGCCGCCCGCGACGCCGGGCATCTGGTGACCTTCTTCGTCACCGGCATGCACATGATGGACCGCTACGGTCTCACCCGGAACGAGGTCCGCCGCCTCCCCGGCATCGCCGTCCACGAATTCGTCAACCAGGCCGAGGGCGAGGCGCAGGACACCGTCCTCGCCCGCACCGTCACCGGCTTCTCGGCCTATGTCCGCGAAATGAAGCCCGACCTCGTCGTCCTCCACGGCGACCGGATCGAGGCGCTGGCCGGGGCGCTGGTCACCGCGACGAACTACGTCCGCTCCGCCCATGTCGAGGGCGGCGAGGTGTCGGGCACCATCGACGAGGTCTTCCGCCACTGCAACACCAAGCTCTGCACCCACCATTTCGTCTCGTCCGAGGCCGCCGCCCGCCGCGTCATGGCCCTGGGCGAGCCGCCCGAGACCATCCACCCCATCGGCTCGCCCGAGCTTGACTTTCACGCCCGCCCCTCGGGCGTCACGCTGGACGAGGTGCGCAGCCGCTACGCCATCCCATTCGCCGACTACGGCATCGCGACCTTCCACCCCGTCACGTCAGAGCAGGACAGCATCGGCCAGCAGGCCGCCGATCTTTTCGGCGCGCTGGACGCCTCGGGCCGCGACTTTGTGGTCATCGCCCCGAACAACGACCCCGGCAGCGCCGCGATCTTCGCCGTCCTCGACCGCCTGCCGCAAGACCGCTTCCGCGTCCTGCCCTCGATGCGCTTCGCCCATTTCTCCGAACTGATGAAGAACGCCGCCTGCATGGTCGGCAATTCTTCTGCGGGCGTGCGCGAGGCACCCTTCCTGGGCCTGCCCTCGCTGGACATCGGCAGCCGACAGTCGAACCGCTCCGACGCTCCCTCCGTCATCGCCTGCGAGGCCGGGGATCGCGCAGCCATCCTCGATTTCCTGCGAACCCACTGGGGTCGCTCCGCCGACCGGCACGAGGGTTTCGGGCAGGGTTCGGCGGCCGACCGTTTCGTCGCGGTGCTGGCCCGCCCCGACTTCTGGGCCGTAAGCCTGCAAAAGGCCTTCCGTGACCACGTCTGACCCCCGCAAAGGCGCGCAACTGCGCCTCGCCCTGGCGCTGACCCGCGCGATCCCGCTTGTCGCCCCTGCCGTCCTCAAGCGCCGCCTCGCCAGGGGCAAGGACCTCCCCGACCGCTGGCGCGAAAAACTGGGTGAGCCCTCGTTGCCCCGCCCCGAGGGCCCGCTGATCTGGCTTCACGCGGTCGGCCTGGGCGAAACCCTCGCCCTGCGCGGCCTGATCGCCGCACTGGCCGAACAGGCCCCGGGCACGGAATTTCTCGTCACCTCCACCACCCGCGGCTCGGCCGAGGTGCTCGCGCAGAACCTTCCGCCCCGCACCCGCCACCAGTTCCTTCCCCTCGACGCGCCAGCCTACCTGACCCGCTTCCTCGACCACTGGCGCCCCGCGCTTTCGGTCTGGGCCGAACAGGATCTCTGGCCCGGCGCCGTGACCGCCACCGCCGCCCGCGGCATCCCGCTGGCCCTGGTCAACGCAAGGATGAACGCGGACGCCTACGCCCGCCGCCGCCGCTGGACCGGCCTCTATGCCGATCTCTTCGCCCGCTTCCGCCTGATCACCGCGCAGGACGCGGCCACCGCCCGCCACCTGGCCGACCTTGGCGCCAAGGGCGTCCAGGTCACCGGCTCGCTCAAGGCCGCCGCCCCGCCGCTTTCCGCCGATCCCGCGAAACTGGCCGAAACCCGCGCGGCCCTGACCGGCCTCCACCCCGTCCTTCTCGCCTCCTCGCACCCCGAGGACGAATTCGTCACCCTCTCTGCCCTGCGCGCTGCCCATCCCCGTCCACTCCTCCTCATCGCCCCGCGCGACCCGCACCGGGGGGCAGACATCGCCACCCGCGTCGCCGAACACGGCCTGACCGCCACCCGCCGCAGCGCAGGGCAGGGGCCAACCGCCGAGGTCTGGATCGTCGACACCTTCGGCGAGATGGGCCTCTGGTATCGCCTCTGCGCCACCTGCCTGATCGGCGGCACCTTCGGTCCGACCGAAGGCCACAACCCCTGGGAGCCCGCCGCCCTCGGCGCGGCCATCCTGCACGGGCCCCGAATAGCGAACTTCGCCGGGGATTTCGCCGCCTTGCATCAGGCCGGGGCGGCCCAGCCCGTGCAGCCCGAAGCTGTGATCGCCGCCCTGACCGCCGACCACAGCGCGATGGCTGCCCGCGCCAAGGCGCTCTCCGACGCGGCGCAGGGCGCTCTCACCCCCCTCGCCACCGACCTTCTGAAGCTTGCAGGCCTCGCATGAGGCTCTGGCTCTTCCTCCGCCTCTGGTCGCTTCTCTGGCATCTCGGCCTGCCCGTGGTCCTGATCTACCTGTGGAAACGCGGCCGCAAGGACCCGCTCTATGCGCAGCACCTCTCCGAACGCTTCGGACGCTACCCCCAGCGCCTGCCCGGCGCGATCTGGGTCCATGCGGTTTCCCTCGGCGAAATGCGTTCCGCCGTCCCCCTGATCCGCGCGCTTCTCGACCGGGGCGACAGGGTCGTGACCACCCATTTCACCCCCGCAGGACGGCGTGAATCCGAACGGGTTTTCGCCGCCGATATCGCCGCCGGACGCATGGCCGCTGTCTGGGTTCCGTTCGAGACCTCCTGGGCCTATGCCGGGTTCTTCCGCGCCTTCCGCCCCCGCGCCGGGCTGGTGATGGAAATCGAGATCTGGCCCCGGATGATCTTCGCCGCCCGGAAGGCAGGCGTTCCCCTCTTCATGTGCAACGCGCAATATCCCACGAAATCAATGACTCGCGATGCGAAGTTCAGTCTTCGTCACAAGTTGATGCAGGCCTGTGCCGGGGCTTTCGTGAAGTCCCGGCTTCAGGCGGACCGCTTCGCCTCGGTCGGCGTCACCAACATCACCGTCACCGGGGAACTGCGCTTCGACCAGCCGGTTCCGCCCGCACAGATCGCCGCTGCCGCTACCCTTCGCCCTGCGCTGTCCGGCGACAGGCCCGTCGTCACCTTCGCCTCTGCCGTCGAGGGCGAGGACGATCTTTACCTCGACGCCATCACCGCCGCGCTCGCCCATCCCTCGCGCCCCTTCATCGTCTACGTCCCGCGCAAGCCGGAACGATTTGACGACGTGGCCGCGATGCTCGCCGCACACGGCCTCGCCTTCCTGCGCCGCAGCCAGGCGCTTGACGCAACGCTCGCCTCTCCGAACCTCCCCTCCCCCTCGTGGGGAGGGGATGGGGGTGGGGGGCTTCCTCCCGATATCCTCCTCGGCGACAGCCTCGGCGAGATGTATTTCTACATCGCCCTCTCCGACCGCGTGGTGACTGGCGGCGGCTTCACCACGCACGGCGCGCACAACATCATCGAGCCCCTGGCCCTGAAGCGCCCGGTGATCGTCGGCCCGGAAATCCACACCATCGAATATCCGGCGGTCGAGGCCATCGCCGCAGGCGTCTGCCTGCGGATCGAGACGGCGAAGGCCCTGACCAAGGCCCTGACCGACTGGCCGGGACCGGGGCCCGAGGCCATTCAGGCCTTCTTCGCGTCCCATTCCGGCGCGACGCAAAAGACCCTCGCGGCGCTGGATGCGCAGGTTAAGATCAGGTAAACGGAAAAAGCCAACTCGTTGATTTCAGGGAGGGATCAGAGATTGTCCACCGTGGACACCCTTGTCCTCACCAGCCGCTGAACCCGCCATCCACGTTGATCAACTGCCCGGTCATATACCCCGCCTGGGCCGAGGCAAGGAACAGCATCGCATCCGCGATCTCGTCCGGCTTCGCCATCCGGTCCAGCATGATCAACTCGCCCACCCGGCGCTGGAATTCCTCGGAGTGGTTGTTGAAGACCGCCCCCGGCGCGATCGTGTTCACCGTCGCCCCCCGCGGCGCCCAGTAGCCCGCCAGCCAGACCGTCAGCCCGTGAATCCCCGCCTTCGTCACCCCGTAGGCCGAGAAGTTCTTGAAGGGCATCCCCTCATAGATCCGGTGATGCGCCCCGTTCAGCGCGTACATCGAGGCCACGTTGATCAGCGTGCAGGGCCATTTCCCGACGATATCCCGGTCCATCTGCCGCGCCACCATGAACGGCCCCGTCAGGTTCGTCCGCAGGGTCTTTTCCCAGTCGCTGACCTTCAGGTCGGCGAAGTCCGGGAACCCCTTCCCGGCCCCCATCAGCAGCTCGCCCGTGATGGCGGCATTGTTCAGCACCACGTTCGGCTCCCAGCCATCCTTCAGGATGCGCTGGAAGATCTCCGTCACCTGATCCTCATCCGACACGTCCAGCGGGTAGAAGCGAAACGCTTCCTCTCCGCCATGAGCCGCCACCAGCGCATCCGCGCGATGCCCCGGCAGGTCCGACGCGATCACCCGCGCCCCTTCCGCCAGCATCCGGCGGACATAGGTCGACCCCAGCACACCCCCCGACCCGGTGATGAAGACCGTGCGGCCCTTGAGTTGCTCAGTCATGCTTGGCCTCCTGCATGAGGAATTCGACAAGGCGGAAATCGAAGGGCGTGTCGATGTCGACGCAGCGTTCGGGGGGCATCAGGTACGGGATCACACGGCCCTCCCACAGCCCCTTCGACCGTTTCAGATAGGCCGGATCGACAACATAGGTCGAGGCCGCATGTTCGTAGACGACCGGCGCCTGTTGCCGGGCGACGACCCCGCCCGGCAGCGGCTTCGAGACATGCAAAGCCCCGCTCGCATCGGGTTCCACCAGGTTGAAATACGGGTTCTTCCGCGCCTCGCAGCAGCTCATCACCATGTCCGGCCGCTCGGCCCTGAACAGCTCCAGCGCGGAGGTGATGTCCGAGGGCAGCCGCAGCGGCGAGGTGCAGTCGAGGTCCAGGAAGGCAGTCACCGGGCCGGTCAAAGCTTCCGAGGCTTCCAGCGCGTGCTGCCAGACCCCCCATTTCCCGGCGCTGTCGGTCGCCAGATGCGCCGGCCGGAGGCCGATCTTCAGGCACCCCTTGGCGACCGCATGGTCATAGATTTCCTCGTCGTCGGTCGAGACCACCACCGCATCCACCCGCGGATGCTCCAGCAACTGATCCAGCGACCAGTCGATCAGCGGCTTGCCGTGGATCATGCGGAAGT
>Ga0056909_1001430_pt1 | contig 14682 bp, 14 predicted proteins | sample EBPBio102011_DNA_FD_62115 | JGI IMG/M metagenome (GOLD analysis project Ga0056909, IMG submission 62115) | Wastewater treatment Type I Accumulibacter community from EBPR Bioreactor in Madison, WI, USA - Reactor 1_1/10/2011_ DNA | ecosystem: Engineered > Bioreactor > EBPR > Anaerobic-Aerobic >...
CCATCACCGCCTGCACCACCGGATGCGCCTTCAGGACAAGGCTGACCAGGTCGGTATCGACCTCCGGCGCGGCAAGGGGCAGGGCCTCGGCCGGGACGGCCGCGGCTGGCTCGGCACCGGGGGTGGCGCTGTCCGCGGCAGCGGGTCCTGCCTCTGCCGCAGGGGCCTCGGTCGCATTCGGCAATACGGGGGCAACTTCGGTTGCAGCCCCGCCGTCGTTCAGGACGGGCGCCTCACTCGCGACGGCAGGAGGGCTGGTGCCCTCCTGCGCCACGGCCGTGCCGGCCAAGAGTAGACAGAAAGCGGTGACGGCGTATCTCACCATGTGAAGTTCTTGCCAATCGTCAGTTTCGCATTCATCCCCTGCGCCCGGTCAAGAGACAGGTTGTTCTTGTAGTCTGCGTCGAACACGTTCTCAACGGTCAGCGTGACATCCATCCCGGCCAGAGCGCCCTCCTCGGGCTTCCAGGTGACGAAGAGATCGTGGGTGTCGTAGTGCGGGGTATAGGTTGGCGTGGGGACGCCGGTGGCCGTCGAGACGGAGTTGGTGGTGATAGCGTCGTAGTAGAAGGCGGTCCAACCCACCGTCAGACCACGGGCCGGGAATTTCGCGCCCAGAGTCAGGGCTATGTTCTCGGCAGGGGTATCGGCGATGGTCAGACCATTCGAGTCGTTGCCGCCAATGACCGGCATGTCGCGATAAGCCGACTTCACGTTGCTGTAGCCGAGGCTGGCAAACCAGCGTTCCGCGTCATAGGCGGCTTCGATCTCTCCGCCCCAGATTTCGGCGCCGCGCGCGTTGTCATAGCGCGGCACTGCGCCAGTTGCAGTGTTGGTGACGATCAGGTTGGTCACGTCATTGTGGAAGCCGGTGACCTTCAGGTTCAACGAATCGCCGTCGGAGAAAAGGTCCTCACGCTTGTAGGTGAAACCAAGCTCGATGGTGTTCGCCTCTTCCTTTTCGAGGTTAGGGCTGACCAGGCGTCCGCCATCGTTGGAATACATCTCGTCCAGCGTCGGAATCCGCTCGGTGCGCGCCAGAGTGCCGAAGACGCCCCAGTTGTCGTTCAGCTTGTAAAGCGCAGAGATCTTGGGTGACACAGCGGTGTCTTCCACGACAACGCCGCCGACCCCCGCCGTATAAGCGGAAGGCGAGCGCTTGGCGAATTCGACCCGCAGGCCCGGAATAATCGTCAGCCGGTCGTTCCAGACGAACTCGCCCTGCGCGTAGACGCCCGCCCGGCGGTCGGTGCCTTCGGGATGGAAGGACATCGGCCCGAGGGAGGACGTGGCGTTCCGCTCCTTGTCCAGGAATTCGACGCCGAGTGTCAGCGTGTTTGTCCAGTCGCCCGTGGAAAGGTCGGAGACGTTCTCGATCTTGAGCGAGGTCGTCGGATAGGAGAAGTCACTGTCGCACAGCACCTGAAGGGTGGCTGGAGCACAGCTGAGCGGGCTCCCGGTGAAGTTCCGCTTCGTCACCTCTGTGTTGGTGTAGGCAAGCTGCACCGTCAGGTCGAGCAGGTCGTTCGCCGCAAAGCCGTGCCGCCAGGTCAGGGTGGCACTGTTGTCGATGGCGTGAATGTCGGCAAAGCCGAAGGTGGGGATGTTTGCCGCGCCGCCAGACTGGGCAACGGGGGCACCGACAAGATTGGTGTCCGTTCGCGACAGGGCCAGGGTCAGGCTCTGATCGCCATCGTTGCCGAAGGTGAACTTGCCCTTCGCCAGACCTGAGGTCGACTTGTGTGCGGTACCGGCGATGACAGTGTCCGCGCCGTCCTTCTTGTCGCTGCCGTGGCTGGAGTTCAGCGCCAGCAAGAAATCGGCGTTGCCGGCGCGGTGGGCATAGATCACGCCCGGCTTCACGACGTCACCGTTGCTCTCATAGCCCAGCTTGAAGCGCAGCGCGCTGGTCTCGCCGTCGCCCAGATAGTCCGCCGCATCCTTGGTGGTGAAGGCCACCACGCCGCCGATGGTGCCCGACCCGTAAAGGGTGCCCGACGCCGGGCCGCGCAGGATTTCCACCCGCTTGAACAGCTCCAGATCGGCGAAGAAGCTTCCCATCCGGTATTGCTCGAAGAACTTCGGCGCGCCGTCGACGACGATCTTGATCCGCTCTTCCGATGCGGTCTGCTCGGTGTTGCCGATGCCCCGGATGTTGAACGCCATCCCCATCGGCCGGGCCGAAGACCCCGCCGCCTGCACGCCCGGCACGCCTTTCAGCATCTCGCCGATGTTGCCCGCCTGCTTGCGGTCAAGGTCATCCTGCTCCAGCGCCGTCACCGCCTGCGGGGTGTCGATGGCGACCTTCGCCGTCCCGGTGCCGAAGATGATCCGGCCCAGCATCTGGAACACGTTCTCCTTCGCCTCCTGCGCGACCGCCGGGGCGGCGCAGAGGGCGAGGACGGTGGCGGTGGAAAGCAGACAGGCGCGGGGGCCGGGCAAGCAGCGGATCGACATGGTGTCCCTTCGGGTTTCTTTGTCTGCTGAAGGGCTGGCCAATGCCTGTTCGGCGGGCTGGCGGCAGAAGATTCTGACTTGATCTGTCAGGGTTTGGCTTCTAAAGATCGCAAAGTGTTTTTGTCAAGTATCTGCCGCACGGTTTTCGTGCGCCCGGACAGAACTTATCGCGCCCCAGCTTGTCGCCAGAGACGCGCGTTTCCGAACAGACAGGATGGATGCCCTATGGCCAAACCCGGCCCCGACCAGATTCGCGCGTTGCGCACCGAAAACCCCAAGGCCCGCGCCCGCGATTTCGCCGCCCAGCACGGCATCACCGAGGCCGATCTCGTCGCCGCTTTCGTGGGGCATACCGTCACCGCCATAGTGGCCGACCCCGACCGGCTGATGCCCTGGGCCGTGCGTCTGGGCGAGGTCATGGCGCTGACCCGCAACGAAAGCTGCGTGCATGAACGGGTGGGCAGCTACCTTGACTACCGCACCGGCGCCTTCGCCTCGATGATCCTCGGCCCGGAAATCGATCTGCGCATCTTCGGCAAGCATTGGGTCCACGCCTTCGCGATCGAGGAGCCGGGCGAAGAGGGGCCGAAACGCAGCCTTCAGATCTTCGACGCGGCGGGCGATGCGGTCCACAAGATCCACCTGAAGCCGCAGTCGAACCATGCCCTCTGGCCCGATCTGATCGCAAACATGCGCCTGGCCGACCAGTCCGCCGCGCTGGACCTGTCCCCACGCCGCCCGGTCGAAGCGGCCAAGGGCGACGCCGCGGCTGCCCCCGCGCTTCGCACCGCCTGGGACCGGATGACCGACACCCACCAGTTCCTCGGCATGACCAAGGACCAGGGCATGAACCGCCTCGGCGCCTACCGTGCCGCGGGCGCGCCCTATGCCGAACGGCTGCAACCCGAGGCCGTGACCCAGACGCTGACCCGCGCCGCCGAGGCGGCGATCCCGGTGATGATCTTCGTCGGCAACCTGGGCTGTATCCAGATCCACGGCGGCCCGATCGAGAAGATCGTCCCGATGGGTCCCTGGATCAACGTCATGGACCCCCGCTTCAACCTGCACCTTCGCGCCGACCAACTGGCCGAGGTCTATGCCGTCTGGAAGCCCACCCGCACCGGCGACGTGTTCAGCGTCGAGGGCTTCGCGGCGAACGGCGAACTGATCCTGCAGATCTTCGGCTACCGCAAGGACACCCCGGCCGAGCCGTGGAACGCGCTGGTCAAGGCGCTGCCCCGGCTGGAAGAGGCGCTGGCATGATCCGCGCTCTCGCCGTCACCCTCTGCCTCGCCTCCGCCGCAACCGCCCAGGACGCGAGCAGGGTCATCACCCTTGGCGGTTCGGTCACCGAAATCGCCGTGGCGCTTGGTGCCCAGGACCGGATCATCGCCCGCGACACCACATCGTCCTGGCCTGAAAGCATCGAGGCGTTGCCCGATGTCGGCTACATCCGCGCGCTGTCGCCCGAGAACGTGCTGGCCCTCGACCCCGGCCTGATCGTCGCCGAAGGCGATGCCGGCCCGCCCGAGGCGGTGGACGTCCTGAAGGGTGCCGGCATCCCCTTCATCCTCGTTCCCGAGGCCACCGACCCCGCCGGGATCGCCGCCAAGATCGAGGCCGTCGCCGCCGCGCTGGACCTGCCTGCCGAGGGCGCGGCGCTGACCGCCGAGGTCGAGGCGAAGCTGGCCGCCACCCAGGCCCGCGCCGCCGCTGTCGAAACGCCGAAGCGCGTGCTGTTCATCCTCTCGCTCCAGGGCGGCAGGGTGATGGCCGGGGGCGAGGGGACCGAGGCCGAGGGCATCATCCGCCTTGCCGGGGGGGTGAACGCCGCCACCGGATTCACCGGCTACAAGCCGATGACGGACGAGGCTGTCCTGACCGCAAAGCCCGACGCCCTGCTTATGATGGACCGCGAGGGCGACCTCTCCATCGTCGATGCCGACATCCTGTCGCAACCCGCGCTGGGGCAGACCCCGGCGGCCGAGACCGGCACGATCATCCGCATGGACGGAAACCTGCTGCTGGGCTTCGGACCCCGCACGCCCGAAGCCGCCGACACCCTGCATGCCGCGCTCTATGGCAGCGAAGGCTAGGCGGATGCTCTCGCTGACCGGCCCGTTTGCCGCTGATCGTCGCCCCAGCCGGGCGACGGTCAGCCTGGTGCTCACTCTCTTCGTCCTTGCCGCCTCGCTCCTGTCGCTGACCAGCGGCGCGGCGGGCCTCGGGCTTACTGACCTTCTCGCCGCCCCCTTCGGCAAGGGCCTTTCCGCCCGCGACCGGGTCGTGCTCTACGACATCCGTCTGCCCCGCCTGGCCCTTGGCCTTGCGGTCGGTGCGGCGCTGGCGGTTTGCGGGGCTTTGCTGCAAGGCCTGTTCCGCAACCCGCTGGCCGATCCCGGTATCGTCGGGGTCAGCGCGGGCGCAGGCCTCGGCGCGGTTGTTGCGATCGTCCTCGGCGGCCTCTTGCCCATCGGGATCGCGGGGCTCGTCGGCCCGTCTCTGGTCTCGCTTGCGGCAGGTTTCGGCGGCTGGATCGCCACGCTCATCCTCTATCGCATCGCCACCAGCGGGCGCCGCACCGATGTCGCGCTTATGCTTCTGGCCGGGATCGCGCTGTCCGCCCTCGCCGGGGCCGCGACCGGGATGCTGACCTATATCGCCGACGACCGCCAGCTTCGCGACCTGACCTTCTGGAGCATGGGCTCGCTGGCAGGCGCCACCTGGACCAAGCTTGCCGTCACCTTGCCGCTGATCGGACTTGCGCTCGCCGTTGCCCCCCGCCTTGCGCGCGGGCTGAACGCGCTTGCCCTGGGCGAGGCGCAGGCCGCGCATATGGGCGTAGATGTGCAGCGGGTGAAACGGCTCGCCGTCCTTTGCGCCGCTGTCGGGACCGGGGCTGCCGTCGCGGTGTCGGGCGGCATCGGCTTCGTTGGCCTCGTCGTTCCGCATCTCCTCCGCCAGGCGCAGGGGCCGGATCACCGCCGCCTGATCCCCCATGCTGCGCTTCTCGGCGCCGGGCTTCTGGTGCTTGCTGATGTCGTCTCGCGCACCATCGTCGCCCCGGCCGAGCTGCCCATCGGCATCCTGACCGCGCTGTTCGGCGCGCCGGTCTTCCTGTGGATGCTGTTGCACAACAGCCTCTTGCGCGGGCGCTGACATGCTGGAGATCCGCAACCTCTCCGTCCGCCTCGGGCGGCGCACCGTGCTGGAGGACGTCACCCTCGGCGCCCGGCCGGGCGAGCTGCTGGCGATCTGCGGCGCGAACGGCGCGGGGAAAAGCACCCTTCTCAAGGCCGTGCTGGACGAGGTCCCCGCCCAGGGCACCATCCGCCTGAACGGGCATCAGGTCGGACAGAACCGTCCCGAAGCCCTCGCGCCCCAGCGCGCCGTGCTGCCGCAGGACACCGATGTCGCCTTTTCCTTCACCTTGGCCGAGGTCGTCGGCATGGGCCGCGAGGCCGGTGACTTCGCTGCGCAGCCCGAGGTCGACCGCCTCGCCCTTGCCGCCGTCGGCCTGCAAGGCCGCGAGCACGACGACTTCCGCACCCTCTCGGGCGGCGAACGCCAGCGCGGCCACCTCGCCCGCGCCCTGGCCCAGGTATGGGAGCCGGTCGGCCCGCAAGGTCCGCGCTGGCTGATGCTGGACGAACCCGTCGCCAGCCTCGACCTCGGCCACCAGCTGAAGGTGATGCAGCTGGCCCGCAGCTTCGCCGATGCGGGGGGCGGGGTGGTGGCGATCATGCATGACCTCAACCTCTCCGCCATGTTTGCCGACCGGATGGCCCTTCTGATCGACGGCCGCCTTGCCGCCATCGGCTCGCCCGCCGAGGTGATGACCGGCCCCCTGCTGGAACGGGCCTACGGCTGCACGGTCGCGCTTGACCGGGTGCCGGCATCCGGCCCCTGGCTTCTGCCGCAGAACTGTGGCGGCCACCTCGATTGACTCGCGGCCCGGTGCCTTCTTGACGAAGCGCCCGGGTCCGACTACCTACCGGCCCTAGCGCGGGTGTTGTGTAATGGTAAGACCCTAGCCTTCCAAGCTAGAGACACGGGTTCGATTCCCGTCACCCGCTCCATTATGTATGATAATATATTGATTTTTAAGAGAGATATACCAATCAGATCTTTCCGCCCCATAATACACCCCTCGTATAGAAAGAGCTTGGCGATGCTGGCCCCTTGGTGTTTGTGGCTCCATCACTTGTCGGCCCTTAGCGGGTGTTCCAAGGGATTGAGAACCGTCAGACGCGTAAAGCCCAAAGCAGCCGTTGGTACACACTGCAGCAAAAATGAAACATCTGGCGGGTGGACTCAATCGGCGGTCGACAGCGAACTGACCCAGCGCTCAAACTGTGAGTTATGGTGACCGGGATCGGCCCTCCGAGCATTCCTTGAGGGAATGCAAAACGCGCCGAACGATCATTTGAACATCGTCAGGCTTTACCTCAATCTATAGGCAGCCGAGCGCAACTGGACGGTTGTCGACCCGCGGGCAAACCGAGGCAAGCAACAGCTCTCCGAGCAAATCTCGCGGCCTACAACTTTGCGCGCAGGTTCAGGACCATCATTGGCCTCACGCCATACGAATACGCCTGCAAGGTCTGGACCTCAGAGCCAGATACGCCCGATCCACTACGTGCCGGCACTGAACAACTAATCAGACCTCGGATCGGCCTGACCGATTTCCGGCAAGTTCTGCCCGAAGCAGACCACCAGGATCCGGGCGTCGCCATCACCGGCAGACGTGTAGACATGGCCCATTCCGCTGTCGAAATAGGCGCTTTCGCCGGCGGCCAGGGTGAAGGGATCCCGCCCCTCGCAATGCAGGGTCAGCTGGCCCGAGATCACGAAGACGAATTCTTGGCCTTCGTGCCGGATCAGATCCTTGAAATCCATCCGGCTGCGGGCGCGGACAAGGCCGGTCATCGGCGTCATCGCCTTGCCCCATATCTCTGAGAAAAGGATCTCGTAGGAGTAGTTCGGCGTCTCCTGCAGCTGGAATTCGCCACGCCTTGCAACGGCCACGCTGCCGGGCAGAAAGGTCTCGCCTTCAGGACGGAAAAGCGCGTTCAGGTCGATCTGCAGGCCGGTGGCGATCTGCGACAGACGGTCATAGGTCAGCGCCATCAGCCCGCGCTCGGCCTTGGACAGGGTCGAGATCGCCAGCCCGGTCAGTTGCGAGCATTGGGTCAGGGTCAGCCCACGTTCCTGCCGCAGGTTGCGCAGATGCTGGCCAAAGGCGATGCGCTGCTGCTCGGCGGGGGGGAGGTCGGCGGCAGAAGCCTCCGCCTCCGGCGGTCCGGCATGAATCGGTGCGGTCTGGTCGGTGTCCATGCGTCTATTCTAGCGGATCGCCGCAAGGCCGTCAGCAGCAGAATTTTTCCCATCGGAAAATTTCTCTTTTCCGATCGGAAAACCGTGTTATGGTCTCCGACAGTCAGCCCTTCGGGAGAAAGGGCGCGGACCAACAGGAGAACCGATATGTCACGCCTTTTGCGGCCTGCCCTGCTGGCAGCGCCTTTTGCCTTCATGGCCCATGCGGTCTTTGCCGACCCGCTGACCATCTCGATCGCCAACTTCGGCGAGCACCCGCAGCTGAACGCCGTCGCCGACGGTTTCAAGGAAGAGATCCTTGCCTCGGGCATGGTCGAGGGGACCGATGTGGTCTTCACCCTTGACCACGTCAACTTCGACACCACGCTTCTGCCGCAGATGATTGCCAAGATCGAAAGCGGCAAGCCCGCTCTGGTGCTGGCGATCACCACGCCGGTGTCGCAGAACGTCAAGAACCAGATGGGCGGCAAGGGCATTCCGCTGCTGTTCTCGGCGGTGACGGATCCGGTGGCCGCCGGTCTGGTACCGTCATGGGAGGCCGGTTCGCCCGACATGACGGGTGCCACCGATGCGCTGGATCTGGATGCGGCGCTGGCCTTCGCGCGCCAGCTATACCCCGAGGCCAAGACCTTCGGCGTGCCCTACAACCCGGCCGAGGCGAATGACGTGGCAACGGTCGAGCTGTTCAAGACCCATGCCGCCGCGCATGGGTTCGAGATCGTCGCCATCGGCATCGACAGCAGCAATGACATCCAGCCGCGGATTGCAGCACTCGCGGGCAAGGCGGATGTGCTGTACGGCCCCGGATCGAACCTGATCCAGCCGGCGATTGCCGCGGTGGCCGCGGCTGCGAACGAGGCTGGCATTCCCCTGATCAACACCGACCCGACGCTGGTGCAGGAAGGCGTGATCCCGGCGGCGTTCGGTGTGTCCTATGACAAGATCGGCCATCTGGCGGGCCGCATCGCGTTGCGTGCGCTGAAGGGTGAGGATCTGGCGACCATCCCGCCGCAGAACCCCGCGCCCGAGGACCATGCCATCGTGATTTCGAAAAAGGCGATGGACGCTCTTGGCCTGCCGATCCCGGCCAGCTTTGACGGCTGCGGCTGCATCGTCGAGTGACCCTTTCCGAGTGATCGCTTACGAGTAACGCCTTCCGGGGGGGGCGGACCACTGCCCCCCGCACTCGCATCGGAGAAGATCATGTTGCAGATCAAGGATGCCCGGCGGGTGTTCTTTCGGGGCTTGCCTGATGAAAAGGTCGCCCTTGACGGGCTGTCGCTGACGTTGGACCGCGGGGATTTCGCCGTTGTCATCGGCTCGAACGGGGCTGGCAAAAGCACGATGATGAACGCCGTGTCCGGTGCGCTGATGCTGGACAAGGGGTCTGTCCATATTAACGGCGAGGATGTGACCGCGATGCCGGTCCACGCCCGCGCCCGCCATGTCGCGAGAGTGTTCCAGGATCCGATGAAGGGCACTGCCGCCTCGATGACGATTGCCGAGAACATGCTTCTGGCCGAGATGCGCCAGAACCCCGCCCGCCTGCGCCGCGGACTGACCCACGCTCGGCGCGAGGCCTACCGCGAACACCTGTCATACCTTGGCCTCGGGCTGGAGAACCGTCTGGATACGCCGGTTTCCCTGTTGTCGGGCGGGCAGCGGCAATCTTTGTCACTGGTGATGGCGGTCTCGGGCGAACCCGACATTCTTCTCTTGGACGAACACACCGCCGCGCTGGACCCGCGCACCGCCGATCTGGTGCTGAACGCCACCCTGCGGGCGGTCACCGCACTGAAGCTGACGACGATGATGGTCACCCACAACATGGCCCATGCGCTGGAATACGGGAACCGCATCATCATGCTGGATGCCGGTCGCGTGCTTCTGGAGCTGACGGGCGAGGAAAAGGCCCGCGCCACCGTGCCGGACCTGATCGGCCATTTCTCGGTCAAATCCGACCGCATGTTGCTGGGGGCGTGATCCATGGACATCCTGAGCGCATGGATCGCCCTGATCCCGGTCACGCTGGCGCAAAGCCTGATCCTGTCCTTCGTGGTGCTGGCGGTCATGCTGCCGTTCCGCATCCTGTCCTTCCCCGACCTGACCTCGGAAGGCAGCTACCCCTTGGGTGGTTGCGTCTGCGCGGTCGCTCTGGTGGCCGGAGTACCGCCTTTACCTGCGCTGCTGCTGGCAGCGGCGGCGGGTTTTCTGGCCGGTTGTGCCACCGCCTTCATCCACCTGCGTTTCCGCATTCACACGCTGCTGGCCGGCATCCTGATCACCACGATGCTCTACAGCATCAACCTGCGGATCATGGGCAAGGCCAACCAGCCGGTCTTTCAGGAGGCCAAGGTCTATGACTGGCTGTCGGGCCTGTCGCTGAATGGCAGCTGGACCAAGATCGTCCTTGTGGGCGCGCTGGCCCTGATCACTTATCTGGCCCTGAACCTGTGGTTCGCAACCGAGCGTGGCACAGCGATGCGCGCTGTCGGTGCCAATTCCGACATGGCCGAGGCGCAGGGCATCAACGTCTGGCGCGCCACCATCGGCGGGATCGGTCTGGCGGGGGCCTTTTCGGCCTTCGGCGGCGGGCTGATGGTGCAATCCCAGGGCTTTGCCGATGTGAACATGGGCCTTGGCGTGCTGATAAACGCGCTGGCCGCCCTGATGATCGGCGAGGCGATCACCGGCCGCCGCACCGTGCGCCACCAGCTGGCCGCGCCCTTTGTCGGTGCCGTGGTCTATTACCAGCTGATCTCGGTCTGCCTTGCCGCCGGCCTGCCGCCCGGCGACCTGAAGATCGCCACCGGCGTCTTCGTCCTTGTCATGCTGGCTGCCCCCACCCTTGGCTTTGGCCGCAAGGGCGGCGGCGCCCCGGCGAAGGAAAGCTTCAAGGAATGATCCGCTTTGCCTTCTCCATCGACCGCTGGCCGCTGAAACAACCCTTCCGCTTTGCGGGCTACACCATCACCGATCTGGAATGCGTGCATGTCCGGCTGTCGCGCAACGGGATCACAGCTCAGGGCGAGGGCGTGCTGCCCGTGGTCTTCGACGTGACAGTCGAAGAGGTGACCCGCCAGCTGGCCGGGGCTGCCGAGGCCTTGGCGCAAGGCGGCGACATCGGCGCGTTGTGCCAGGCCCTGCCGCCCGGCCCGGCCCGCAATGCGCTCGACTGCGCGCTGTGGGATCTGCGCGCCAAGGAAAACGGGCGGGACATCTGGCAGCTGGCCGGGCTGGCCCCGGTGGCCGACAGGCTGGAAGTGGATGAGACGATCGGTCTTGGCACGCCTTCGGAAATGGCCGGTGCTGCCAAGGCCTCAGCCCATCGGGTGCTGAAGATCAAGCTGGACGGAGGGCAGATCGTGGAGCGCATCCGCTCGATCCGCACCGCCCGGCCCGAGGCGGAGTTGATCGTCGATGCCAATCAAAGCTGGAGCGTCGATCTTCTGACGCAGCACGGCGGCGAACTGGCCTCGCTTGGCGTGCGGATGATCGAACAGCCCCTGCCCCGTGGGCAGGACGCAGCCTTGCGCGACCTCACCTGCCCGGTCCCGATCTTCGCCGATGAATCCTGCCATGTGGCGGCGGATGTCCCTGCTCTGGTGGGCCTTTATCAAGGCGTCAACATCAAGCTGGACAAGACCGGCGGCCTGACCGAGGCACTGGCACTGGCCCGTGCCGCCCGCGCTGCCGGGATGGGCGTGATGGTAGGCTGCATGGCCGGAACCTCGCTATCGATGGCACCTGCTTACGTCATTGCGGGCCTCTCGGACTGGGCCGACCTCGACGGCCCCCTCCTGCTGGCGCAGGACCGCACGCCGCCCATGACCTATGCCCAAGGAACCCTTGCGCGTTTCGCGCCCGCCCTCTGGGGCTGAGAACAGGAGCTGATATGACCACGACCCCCATCGCCGCGCCCTATCTGATCTATCTGGGCGACACCCCCAAGGCCGAACTGGCCAAGACCGGCGCGGGCCTTGCCTTTTGGCGCCCCGAGCGGTGCCTTGCGCAGCTGCGCGAGCCGGGCTGCGCCGCCGATCTGGGCCTGCCCGACATGGATGTGGCACAGGCCGCAGCGGCTGGCGCGAAGACGCTGGTCATCGGCACCTCGGCCCCCGGCGGGCAGCTGCCGCCGCATTGGACGGCGCGGATCGTAGAGGCGATGGAGGCGGGTCTGGACATCGCCTCCGGTCTGCATGTGCCCTTGCGCGCAATCCCCGAACTGGCCGCTGCCGCAGACCGCACCGGCCGGGTGCTGCATGATGTGCGGCTCTCGGGAGGTCCCTTCCCGATTGCCAACGGTCTGCCGCGTTCCGGCCGCCGGGTGCTGATGGTCGGCACAGATTGCGCAGTGGGCAAGAAATACTCGGCTCTCGCCATCCACCGCGAATTGCAGGCCCGCAAGGTGCCTGCCACCTTCCGTGCCACGGGCCAGACTGGCGTGCTGATCGACGGCCACGGCTTTGCCATCGACGCCATCGTGTCCGATTTCCTTGCCGGTGCCGTCGAGATGCTGACCCCCGCCGCCGCCGCCGACCATTGGGACGTGGTCGAAGGCCAGGGCGCGCTGATCCACCCCGCCTATGCCGGGGTCTCGCTTGGTCTTCTGCACGGCGCCCAGCCCGAGGCTTTCGTCGTCTGCCACGAGGCCGGCCGCACCGAGCTGTCGGGCTTCCCCGGCCACAAGACCGGCACCATCGCCGAGATCATCGAGCTGACAATCACCCTCAGCCGCCGCGTAGCACCGAACATCCGCTGCGCCGGCATCTGCATCAACACTGCCCGCCTGCCCGAACCCGATGCCCGCGCCCTTCTGGCCGACACGGAGGTAGAACACGGCCTACCGGCCACAGACCCTGTGCGCTTCGGGGTGAGCGGAATTGTTGATCGACTTCTGGTGGCGGGGAAGATGTCCCACTGAACGCATATCGACCGGGGCGGACTGGTTTCTGCTCCAATGCCCGCAAGACGACTGGGTGGCGAGAGATCTGACTGCAGAAATCAGCTGATCAGGAACAAGCCGAGGGAAAAGCTTCTGGCCCAATCTGCGGACAGGTCGCGTCAATGGCGTCCGACCTCGGCGAGCGTGGCGAAGTAGATATTGAGTAGCGTCGGAACGGCGTCAACGGCCCATCGGGGCGGAACTGACGGTAGACGACGCTCTGACGCACTGAACGGCCCTGAAAAGCGGAGCCGGTCGCCACGCAATATGCCCAGTCAATCGCGAGGAAAGACTTGCCGACGCCCGGATCACCGAACAGCAGGTAGAGAGAGCCGGGAGTTGGGCATCAACCCCAAGACCGTCGCGAAGTGGCGCAAGCGCGCGACTGTCGAGGATATGAAGACTGGGCCGACGGAACCGCGCTCGACGGTTCTATCCGAGTCCGAGGAGGCGATGGTCTTGGCATTCCGGCGGCACACACTCCTGCCGCTGGACGACTGTCTCTATGCTCTACAACCCTCGATCCCGCACCTGACTCGATCAGCGCTTCATCGGTGCCTGCAGCGAAATGGCATCTCACGTCTGGCCGCGCCAGTTCGTCCGGGGCTTGAAATCTCCCTCACGTGTGGCGAGGTAGTGGTCCACCGCGTCGGCGAACAGCAACCCCCGCCTTTGGGCTGCCACGAGGGAAGCACGGGCTGCCTTGCGTTCTTCCACTGGGTCGATGCCATTTCGGATCTTGTCCTTGGCCTCCCGCGCCCGCTCCCGGGCGGCGGCCAACCCAACCTCGGGGTGGCCACCCAGGCCAATGTCGCGCCGTTTTGTGCCGACCTGCGTTCGGAGAATCCAAGTTTTCCCACCGCTCGGCAGAAGCTGCATGTAAAGTCCAGGCACTCCGCCGACAGACTTCATAGTAGGGAGCTTGCCGCCGGGGTGTTTCAGGCGTTTGATTTCGATCGCCTTACCTCAGAAGCCATCTTTGGCATTACATCACCCATCACTAAACCCACCAAAGAGTATAATGTTGGATGAGCCCTATTGCACCTGCCTGACGTGGGCATTTTTCAATAGTTGTATGATTTATAATGGGAAGTTCTTCTTCCTGAGCCTGCCTGAAACGGAACGATGGCGCCCGTCACCCGCTCCATTCTCCTCTCTCTCGGGATTGCTGAACAAATCCCTAACGTCCGCAGACAAGTCATTGCCCGCAATGAATTTCTCCGGTTTGTCCACCGTGGACAGCTTTGTCTTCGACGGATTGGCCGCGGCTCGGCGTAAGCACCCGGAGGCCTGACGGAGCACCCCATGCCACATGACCGCGACCACGGCCCCGAGGGCCTCGGCGCCGACCTGCCGCACCTGACCCGGCGGCGGCTTCTGGTGACGGGGCTGGAGGGCGACCCTGCGTCGGGGTATCGCGCGACGGGTCGGGTGGGGGTGTTGGTGTAGGATGGGCAATGTCGCCCATCCTGCGGGTCAAGGTCACAAATTCTCCGCCTGCGGCATGCCCAGGACATGGAAGCCGCCGTCGACATGGATGATCTCGCCGGTGGTGCAGGCGCCGTAGTCCGAGCAGAGCCAGACCGCCGTGCCGCCGATCGCCTCCAGCGTGGCGTTGGAGCGGAGAGGCGTGTTGTCCTCGGTGTGGCGATAGGTGGCCCGCGCGCCGCCGATGGCGGACCCTGCGAGGGTCTTCATCGGGCCGGGCGAGATGGCGTTGACCCGGATCCGCTGCGGGCCGAGGTCGTTCGCGAGGTAGCGGGTGGCCGATTCCAGCGCGGCCTTGGCGACGCCCATCACGTTGTAGTTGGGCACCACCTTGTTGGACCCCTGGAAGGTCAGGGTGATCAGCGTGCCGCCCTCGGTCATCAGCGGTTCGGCGCGGCGGGCGACGTCGATGAAGCTGAAGCAGGAGATGTTCAGCGAATTCAGGAAATTGCCCT
>Ga0056909_1001431_pt1 | contig 14679 bp, 13 predicted proteins | sample EBPBio102011_DNA_FD_62115 | JGI IMG/M metagenome (GOLD analysis project Ga0056909, IMG submission 62115) | Wastewater treatment Type I Accumulibacter community from EBPR Bioreactor in Madison, WI, USA - Reactor 1_1/10/2011_ DNA | ecosystem: Engineered > Bioreactor > EBPR > Anaerobic-Aerobic >...
CAGGACGACCTGCACATCGGCGGCCACGCCATCGAGGCCCGCCTCTATGCCGAGGATGCCGAGCGCGGTTTCCTGCCTGCGACCGGCCGCCTGACGCATCTCGCCTTCCCCCCCGCCACAGCTTTCCGGCGCGGCCCGGTCCGGGTCGATGCCGGGGTCCGCCAGGGCGACGAGATAACGCCCTGGTACGACCCGATGATCGCCAAGGTCATCGCCCACGCCCCCGACCGCAGCGCCGCCCTTGCCCTTCTCGGCCAGATGCTCGACGCCACCCGGATTGCGGGCTCCACCACCAACCTCGCCTTCCTCGCCGCCCTCACCCGCCACCCCGATGTGCGCTCGGGCAAGGTCGACACCGGCCTCATCGCGCGCGATCTTGCCACGCTGACCAGCCGCCCCCCGGTCCCGCCCGAGGCCCCGGCCCTTGCCGCCCTCGCCGCGCTGAACCTGCTGACCCCGCCCACCGGCACCGACCCCTGGGACAGCCTCACCGGCTGGCGCGGCTGGTCCGATGCCGAAAGCTTTGTCACCCTCGACCACCGGGGAAAGCGCCATGCGCTGAAAGTCGAACTCCTCGGCCAACGCCGGTTCCGCGTCACGGACGGGACAGAGGAAACCACCCTCACCCTGCTCACCTTCCTCGACGGCGATCTTCGCTTCGAAACCGGCGGCCTGGTCCGCAGCGCCGGCCTCGCCCAGACCAAGGACAGCATCGCCCTCTCCCTCGACGGCCAGTCGCACAGCTTCCATCCCGTCCTGCCGCAGGGCGAAACCGGCCATGCCCACGGCGGCGACACCATCAGCGCCCCGATGCCCGGCCTTGTCGCCAGGCTGCAAACGGCTCCCGGCGCGACCGTTACCCAAGGCGATCCGCTTGTCGTCCTGGAAGCGATGAAGATGGAACACATCCTGACCGCCCCGCGCGACGGCCGCATCGCCGAGGTGCTGGTGGCCGAAGGCGATCAGGTCAGCGACGGAACCACGCTGATCCGGCTTGAGGCCGAAGATGACTGACCGCGTCACCCTGTCCGAAGTCTCGCCCCGCGACGGCTTGCAGAACGAGGCCCGGCAGGTCCGCACCGCCGACAAGATCCGGCTGGTCGACCTGCTCTCCGCCTGCGGTTTCACCCATATCGAGGTGACAAGCTTCGTCAGCCCGAAATGGGTGCCGCAGATGGCCGATGCCGCCGAGGTCATGTCCGGGATCACCCGCCGCCCCGGCATTTCCTACGCCGGCCTCACCCCGAACCTGCAAGGGCTGGAGCGGGCCTTGCAGGCGAAAGCCGACGAGGTCGCCGTCTTCGCCTCTGCCTCGGAAAGCTTCTCGCAGCGGAACATCAACTGTTCCATCGCCGAAAGCCTGGACCGCTTCCGTCCGGTGCTGGACCGTGCCGCCGCCGCCGGGATCAGGGTCCGCGGCTATGTCTCCTGCGTCACCGACTGCCCCTATGAAGGCCCCGTCGCGCCCGAGGCCGTGGCCCGCGTCGCCAGCGCGCTGCACGGACTGGGCTGCCATCAGATCAGCCTTGGCGACACCATCGGCCACGGCACCCAGGCGACCATCGGGCGTATGCTCGACGCGGTCCTGTCCCTGCTTCCCGCCGACAGGCTGGCCGGGCACTACCACGACACCGGGGGTCTTGCGCTGCGCAACATCGCGACCAGCCTCGACAAGGGCTTGCGCAGCTTCGACGCCTCGGTCGGCGGCCTCGGCGGCTGCCCCTACGCCCCCGGCGCCAAGGGCAATGTCGCGACCGAGGCCGTCGCCGCCTTCCTGCACGCCGAAGGCTTCGCCACAGGCCTTGACCTTGACCGCCTGTCCGAAGCCGCCCGCTTCGCGCAAAGCCTGAGGAGCCCGCAATGACCTGGCAGTCGCTCGACCTCCGCACCGATCCGCGCGGGGTGGCCTGGCTCACGCTCAACACCCCCGCCCGCCGCAACGTTCTGTCGCCACAGATGATCGCCGACCTGACCGAGGCCGCCCATAGCCTTGGTAGCGACCCCGCGGTCCGTGTCGTCGTCCTTTCCGGCGCCGGGCCGGTGTTCTGCGCAGGGGCCGATCTCGACTGGATGGCCGCGCAGATCGACGCCGACCGCCCCCGGCGCCTGGCCGAGGCGCGGAAGCTCGCCGTCATGCTGCGGGCGCTGAACGAACTGCCGAAACCGCTGGTCGGGCGGCTGCATGGCGGAGCTTTCGGCGGCGGGGTCGGCATGGCCTGCGTCTGCGACGTGGCCGTGGCGGCGCAGGGCACCCGCTTCTGCTTCTCGGAAACCCGGCTCGGGATCATTCCCGCCACCATCGGCCCCTATGTGCTGGCCCGGATGGGCGAGGGCCGCGCGCGCCGCGTCTTCATGTCCGCCCGCCTCTTCGATGCCGCCGAGGCGGAAGCCCTCGGCCTCATCGCCCGCGCGGTGGACGGCACCGCTCTCGACGCCGCCGTCGAGGCCGAGGTCGCCCCCTACCTCTCCTGCGCGCCCCTTGCGGTGGGGCAGGCCAAGGCTCTGGCCCGCGCGCTTGGCCCCCGGATCGACGATGCGGTGATCGAGGACAGCATCCGCCGCCTCACCGATGCCTGGGAGGGCCCCGAGGCGGGGCCCGGCATCCGCGCCTTCCTGGAAAAGCGCCCTGCCCCCTGGCAATAGCAAGCCAATCTGGAATCCCGGAAACGCCAGCACAGCGTTCCCCTGGTCGGCATGGCGCTTCATCCGCGCAAGGCCGTCCTCCGGCGCGGCACCGACTTCTCCGGCCCCGTCGCGCTGAAGCGAAAAGCCCGGCCAAGAAGGGCCGGGCTTCGTCGTATTTCGGGCGAGTCATCAGGTTGACAAAATCCTAACGTCCGAAGTCAACCTGTTGATTTCTCGCCAAGAACCATCAAGTGTCCACCGTGGACACTTTTCCGGCTCAGCGTTGCTGCTGGCCTTTCTGGTCGCGGTTCTGCGGGTCCTTGTGCTGGCCTTGGTGCTGGCCTTGCTGGCCCGCCTGACCCTCTTGCTGCTTCTGCCCGCCCTTGTTGTCCTGATCCTTCTGGCCCTGCTGCTGGCCTTGCTGCGGGTTCTGCTGGTTCTGGTTCGCCATCTCTCATCTCCTCATGTCAGCTGGCTTGGACAGGGAAAACCGGCAAGTCCCTCCATTGTTCCCGCCGAACCTCCGCCTCCCTCCCGGGTTGCCCCAGACCGGCAGCCGGAGGACGCGATGCCCGCTGGTCCATTCTGGAAGGGATATCTCAAGCGTTCGCTCGTCACCTGCCCGGGGCGATGCAGCCGGTTGCCGGGGCAGCGGTTCCCTGCGGAGCTGAATTCCGCGCCGCCGCGCCGGAAGGGGCTTCCCTGAACGCGGGGGCCGCGTCACGATGCGGCCTGGGGGGAGTCGGAATGGATCTTCAGCTTGGGCAGCAGGTGGTGATCGTCACCGGGGCGGCCAGCGGCATCGGCGCGGCTGCGGCCCGCCGCCTTGCCGCGGAAGGCGTCGGAGGGCTGGTCCTTACCGACCGCGACGGGGGCGGCCTTGCCCGGGTCGCCGCCATCCTGGCGCCCACGGCTGCGGTCGAGACGGTCATCGCCGATCTCGCCGATCCGGGGGCTTCCACCGCCATTGCCGGGGCCGCTGTGGCCCGCTTCGGCTGCATCGACGGGCTGGTGAACGCCGCAGGCCTGACCACGCGCGGGTCGTTCGAGACGGGAACCGCCGCGATCTGGGACCAGCTTTTCGCCGTCAACGCCCGGGCCGGGTTCCTGCTGATGCAGGCCGCCATCGCCGACATGAAGCGCAGGGGGGCGGCGGGGGCCATCGTCAACATCCTGTCGATGAACGCCCATTGCGGCATCCCGGAGCTGGCGATCTATGCAGGCAGCAAGGGGGCGATGCAGACGCTGACGAAAAACGCCGCCCATGCCCATATGGCCGACCGCATCCGCGTGAACGGCATCAACCTCGGCTGGGTCGCGACCGAGGGCGAGCGCCAGATGCAGGCCGAGGTCATGGGACGCGGTCCGGGCTGGGAGGCGGACGCCGCGCGGGGATTGCCCCTGGGGCGGCTGGTCAACGCCGAGGAATGCGCCCGGCTGGTGGCGTTCCTGATTTCGGAGGCTTCGGCCCCGATGAGCGGGGCGGTGATCGACTTCGAGCAGAAAGTGGCGGGGGCGATCTGATGACGGCGCCGATCCCGCCCCGTGACTTCGAGGCCCTGCGGGCGGCGCTGGTGGCCCGGTCGGGCCGGTTGTCGAAGCGGCTGGCGCAGGTGGCGCAGTTCTTCCTGAACCATCCGGAGGAGGTGGCGGTCTCGACCCTCGTCCGTCTGGCCGACCTGGCCGCCGTGCCGCCCGCGACGATCACCCGTTTCGCCAAAGAGCTGGGATTCCAGGGCTTCGCCGACCTGCAACTGGTGTTCCGCGAAAGGCTGCTCGGCCCGCGGCTGCCCTATGCCGAGCGGGTCTCGGGCGCGGGGGACAAAGATCTCGACCAGCCCGGCGTGGTCTTCGGCAGTTTCGTGCAGGCGGCGGTGCAGTCGCTGCTGCGGATCGAGGAGGCCCTGGACCGCGATCAGCTGGCGTCCTGCGTCGAGGTGCTGGCGACGACGGAAGTGGTCCATGTGGCGGCGGCGCGGGGGGCCTTCGGGCTGGGGGCCTACACGGTCTATGGGCTGGGCAGCATCGGACGGCGGGCGCAGCTGATCGACAATATCGGCGCGATGCGGGGGATGCAGGTGGCGGCGATGGGGCCGGGAGATACCCTGCTGGCAATGACCTTCGACGACTACACACCCGAGACGGTGGAGGTGGTGACGCTGGCGGCGGCGCGGGGCAACCGGGTGCTGGCGATCACCGACAATGCGCTGAGCCCGGTCGCGGGGCTGGCGAGCCATGTGCTGTATGTGAACGAGGCGCGGCTGGGCCATTTCCGCAGTCAGGTGCCCGCGCTGGTGGTGGCGCAGGCGATGATCGTCGGGCTGGGGCAGCGGCTCGGGTCGGTTGAAACTGCTCAAAATCGAAAAAATGAAAACTTCGTTGCATCGACTCGCGCTTTGGCCAAGGATGGCCGGGGGAGGACGTCATGATGCATTGCCGGTTCGACTTTGCGGGGGCGGATGTCGTGGTGGTCGGCGCCAGCCGTGCCGGGATCGGGGCGGCGATTGCCCGAGCGTTTCAGGACGCGGGGGCGTCGGTGCAGATCACCGGGGCCGAGCCGGAACCCGCGCCGGAGGATGCCGGGCGTTTCGGCTATACCCAGCTTGACGTGACGGACGGTGCGGCGGTGAAGGATTTCGCCGCGCGGCGCGGCAAGGTCGACGTGCTGGTCAACTGCGCCGCGATCACCGCGCGGGGCGAGGAGATGGCGCCCGACTTCTTCGCCCATGTGGTGAACGTGAACCTGCACGGCACCTTCCGCATGGCCGAGGCGTTCCATCCCCAGTTGAAGGCGGCAAAGGGCGCGCTGATCAACATCGCCTCGATGTATGCCATGTTCGGCAGCCCGCGGAACCCGGCCTACGGTGCCAGCAAGGCCGCTGTCCAGCAATTGACCAAGTCGCTGGCGATTGCCTGGGCCGGGGACGGCATAAGGGTGAACGCGGTTGCGCCCGGCTTCATCGTCACCCAGCAATCGGCCCGCAGCCGCACCGACCCGGCCCATGTCGCGGCGGTGAACCTGCGGACACCGATGAGCCGCTGGGGCCAACCCGAGGATATCGCCGGGCCGGTCCTGTTCCTTGCATCCGAGGCCGCCGGGTTCATGACCGGCACCTGCCTTGCCATCGACGGGGGGTATTCCGTTGCCTGACCTTTCCACCATCGGCGCCGCCGTCATCGGCACCGGCTTCATCGGCTCGGTCCATCTGTCCACACTGCGACGTCTGGGGATTCCCATCGTCGGCGTGCTCGGCTCCAGCGCCGCGCGGGGGGCCGACCGGGCGCGGGCGCTGGGGGTGGCGAAGGCCTATGGTTCGCTGGACGAGCTGCTCGCCGATCCGGCGGTGCAGGTGGTGCATGTGACCTCGCCCAATGTCGCGCATTACGGGCAGGTCAAGGCCATCCTGGCTGCGGGCAAGCATGTGATCTGCGAGAAGCCGCTGGCGATGACCTCGGCCCAGTCGGCGGAAATGCTGGCAATGGCGCGGGCGTCCGGCAAGGTGGCGGCAGTCTGCTACAACACCCGCTTCTATCCGCTGAACCAGCAGGCCCACGGGATGATGAAGGCGGGCGAGCTGGGCGATTTGCGCCTGATCACCGGGCATTTCCATCAGGACTGGCTGGCCAAGGACACCGACTGGAACTGGCGGCTTGAGGCGGATGAGGGCGGGCCCCTGCGGTCGGTCAGCGATATCGGCACGCATTGGGTGGACCTGACCAATTTCATCACCGGGCAGAAGCCCGTGTCGGTCATCGCGGAACTGGCGACCTTCATCCCCGAGCGGCAGAAGCCGCTGGGGCCGGTGGAGACCTTCACCGCCTCGAAAGGCGCCACCGAGACGCGGAAGATCGCGACCGACGATGCGGCGACCATCCTTCTCCGCTATGGCAACGGTGGGCGGGGGATGATGTCGACCAGCCAGGTCAGCCACGGGCGGCGGGGCCTGCTGTCCTGGGACATTTCAGGATCGAAAGCCTCGGCCGCCTGGTCCGCAGAACACCCGGAGGACCTGTGGATCGGCCACCGCGAGGCGCCGAACCAGATCCTGCTGCGCGACCCGTCGCTGATGAACCCGACCGGGGCCGCCGCAGCCTTCATGCCCGGTGGTCACCCGGAGGGCTTCGCCGACACCTGGGCGGCGTTCTTCACCCAGGTCTATCGCGACGTCGTGCGGGGTGGCCGCGGGGCTGATTCCACATGGGCCACATTTGACGACGGGCATTACGAGATGCTCTTCTGCGACGCGGTCCTCGCCAGCGCCGCGAAGGGCGCCTGGGTCGACGTGGAATAAGGAGACAGACATGCAGCTTGGCATCCTCACCGCCCCCTTCGCCGACACGCCCCTGGAGCAGGTCGCCGATTACGCGGCCAGCGCAGGTTTCGAGGCGCTGGAAATCGCCTGCTGGCCGCAAGCCGGCGGCGAGAAACGCCGCTACGCCGGGACCGCCCACCTGCCGATCGAGGACATGACGCCTTCGCGCGGGTCCGAGATCATGGGGATGTTGACGGCCAAGGGGCTGAGCGTCTCCGGTCTTGGCTACTACCCCAACCCGCTGCACGCGGATACCGCCCACCGCGAGGCAGTGACCGGGCACCTGAAGAAGGTCATCACCGCCGCCGGGATGATGGGCGTGAAGGTGGTCAACACCTTCGTCGGCGGGGACCGGACGCTGACGGTCGACCAGAACTGGACCCGCGCGACCGAGATCTTCGCCCCCATCGTCGCCCATGCGCAGGCCAGCGGCGTGACGCTGGCTTTCGAAAACTGCCCGATGATTTTCAGCCATGACGAATGGCCGGGCGGGCACAACATCGCCTATGCCCCCCGCATCTGGCGGCGGATATTCGAGACATGGGGCGATGCGGTCGGGATGAACTATGACCCCAGCCACCTCGTCTGGCAGATGATCGACGCGAACCGCTTCGTCCGCGAATTCGGGGCGCGCATGGTGCATGTCCATGCCAAGGACCTGATGATCGACCGCGACGGGCTGTACGACCACGGCATCCTTTCCGCCGGGATGGGCTGGCAGATTCCGCGGATGCCGGGGCTGGGCGAGGTTGACTGGCAGGACTTCTTCGCCACGCTCTATCGCGCGGGCTACGATGGCCCCGTCATCATCGAACACGAAGACCGCACCTTCGAAGGGACCGACGAAAAGATCAAACGCGGCTTCGCGCTGGCGCGGGACATCCTGCGCCCCTATGTGAAATAGCCATGCCGGGCCGGCCGCCCGTCGTGTCGGCATCGCGACCCTCAGGGGCGTGCGGTGCTGGCGCGGACCACAAGCTCGAAGGGCAGCCGGACCGGCGCGGGGGCTTCGCCGGCCAGGACAGACAGCAGCAGCCGCATTCCCGCCGCCCCCATCTCGGACCGGGGCTGGCGGATTGTCGTCAGCGCCGGGATACAGGTCTGCGCGAAATGTATGTCGTCGAAGCCGATGATCGACAGGTCGCGCGGAACCCGGATCCCCGCCGCCGAAGCCGTGGACAGGAAGCCCATCGCCATCTCGTCATTGGCGAAGAACAGCGCGGTCGGTCGGTCGGCCAGCGCGATGAACTGCTCGAAGGCCAGCCGTCCGCTGTCCAGCCCGAAGGTGCCCGGAAACTCGAACTCTGGCCGATGCGACAGGCCAGCTTCGGCCAGGGCGCGCCGATAGCCTTGCAGGCGCTGTGCGGTCAGGATGTTGCTGGCGGGTCCGGAGACATGGCCGATGCTGCGATGGCCCAGCGACACCAGATGGCGGACCGCCGCTTCGGCGGCTGCCGCATTGTCGATGGAAACGGTGAGCGGTCCGAAATCGCTGCCGACCTCCGAAATCGTGACGATGGGTGCCGCCAGCTGTTCCGCACGCACCGGGATGTCGGACCAGCGGGCCTTCGGCTCGGCCAGAAGCAAGGCCCCGTCGGCACGACCGTTCAGCAGATAGCGGACGTGAACCTCCTCGCGCGTTTTCGACCGCCCGCTGTTGCCGATCAACATGGTCAGACCCGCAGCCGAGGCCTCACGCTCGATTCCGCCAAGGATTTCCGAGAAGAAGGTGTTGCCGATGTCGGGCACGACCACCAGCACGGTGTTCGCCCGTCGCGAGCGCAACGACTGGGCCGCCGCGTTGAGGTTGTATTCCGTCGCGCGCACCGCATCCAGAACCCGCTCTCGCGTCTTGGCCGCCACGATGTCGGGCGTATGCAGGCAGCGGCTGACCGTCGCGATGGAAACGCCTGCAAGCCGGGCAACATCGTCAATGGTCGGTCGGCTCATCCGCCCCGCACTCCGCTAGGGATATTGGGCATTCTTCCCCCTCGCGGACAGGATGTAAAGGTTTACATGCACAGTGAAACCACTACACTTCGTGAAAAGCACGATTCGCGCCCATCTTCGCCGATGGCGTGAAAACACGACCGTCGCCATTGGCAAGCGGGCGGAAGGCAACGGACTGAAGACACCAACGATCTGGGAGGATCACGATGAAAAGACTGCTTCTTGGAACCGCGCTGACCCTCGGCCTTGCCGGGATGGCCGCGGCCGAAGGCTACAAGATCGGCATCTCGAACACCGTGCAGGGCAACGGCTGGCGCGAGGAGATGGTCTGCGCGATGAAGGCCGAGGCGCTGGCCTCGGGCAAGGTCGAAAGCCTGAACATCGCCCACCGCAACACCGATGCGGCGGGCCAGCTTGAGGATATCCGCAACCTGATCCAGGCGGGCGTCCAGGCCATCGTGGTGAACCCGGCCAACGCCGACGGGGTCAATGCCGCGATCAAGGAAGCGACCGACAAGGGCATCGTGGTGGTGGCCGTCGACCAGGCCGTGACCGAGCCTTCGGCCTACATCCTGTCGAACAACCAGGAGGAATACGCCTATATCGGCGCCAAGTGGCTGTTCGAGACGATGGGCGGCAAGGGCGCCGTCGTTTACATGCGCGGCGCCGCGGGTGCGGGCGCGGACAACGACCGCGACAAGGGCTTCAAGCGGGCGATGGCCGAATACCCGGACATCACCATCGCGCAGGAAACCTTCACCGGCTGGCAACAGGACCAGGGCAAGCAGCAGATCAACGACATCATCGCCGCTGGCGTCCCGTTCCAGGGCATCTGGACGAGCGGAATCGACAACGTGATCGTCGATGCGCTGGTCGAATCCGGCGCGCCGCTGGTGCCGGTGGTCGGCGCCGACAACGCGGGTTTCGTGGGTCAGCTCTCCTCGGTCGCGGGCCTGCAAGGGGCCGCCGTGACCAACCCCGGTTCGGTCGGCGGCGCGGGTGTCGCGCTGGCGATCCAGATCCTTGACGGCAAGGTCCCGGCCGAGAAGACGGTGCTGGTGAACCCGGCGATCTGGGACAACGTCAGCGAGGAAGGCAAGGCCAAGCTGGCCGCCGCCGCCAACCCGAACCTGTCGCCGGAATGGCCGGTGAGCGTGTCGATCGACGGCTGGACGACCTATACGATGGACCAGATCATCGCCTGCAAGGGCCCGGGCGAATAAGCCCTTCCGTCTGAACTCCTGCGGCCTCCGGAGTTCCTCCGGGGGCCGCCTTTCCCTATCCGAAAGCCTGCCATGCCGGATGCCCCCGACGCCGTTCCCGACGCTGTGCTTGATGCCACGGGCATCGCCAAGCGCTTTGGCGCGGTGCAGGCGCTGAAGAACGCCTCGCTTCAGGTGGGTCGCGGGCAGGTCGTGGCGTTGATGGGGGCGAACGGGGCGGGGAAATCGACCTTCGTCAAGATCCTGACCGGGGTCCTGAAGCCCGATGCGGGCCATGTGAAGATCAAGGGCCGGGTCAGCACCGTCGCCTCTCCCGCCGGGGCGCGGGAATGGGGGCTGGTGCCGGTCTACCAGGAACCCTCGCTGATCCCCGACCTTTCCGTCGCCGACAACCTGCGTCTCGGCGACACGGCGATGGAGCCGTTCCGGCATTGGGTCGCCGAGCTTGGCCTGCCCGATCTCGACCCCGAGGCGATGATCCGCTCTCTCCCCCTCGCCTCTTTGCGAATCGTTGACCTGGCCCGCGCGCTGGCCATCGAGCCGGACGTTCTCCTTCTCGACGAACTGACCGCCGCGCTGCCGACCGACCTGGTCGAGCGTGTGCTGAAGGTCGTCCGCGCCGAGGCCGACACCGGGCGGTCGGTGATCTATGTCTCGCACCGCTTCACCGAGATCGCCGCGATCTGTGATCGGGCCACCGTGCTGCGCGACGGGCTGACGGTGGGCGACGTGAAGATCGAACCGGGAATCGAGGAGCACATCGTCGAGATGATGATGGGTGGCGCCGTCGCTGCCGCCGTGGCCGGGGACCGGCCCGCGAAGCCTGCTCTCACTGACATGCCGCGGCTTCGGGTCAAGGGCCTGAAGACCGGCACCCGCTTGTCCGACGTCTCCTTCGACCTGCACAAGGGCGAAGTGCTGGGGGTGGTCGCCCTTGAAGGCCAGGGCCAGGACGAGCTGTTCGACACCCTCGCCGGCAACCGCAAGGCCAGCGCCGGGACGGTCGAGGTCGACGGCGCCGCCAAGACCTTCCATCACCCCGCCGACGCCATCGCTGCCGGGCTGACGCTGGTCCCCGGCGACCGTGCCCACGCGCTTCTCATGTCCCGCTCGGTCCGCGAGAACATTGTGGTGCCGCTGCTCGCCCGTTTCCGAAACTGGGGCGCAATTCCCATGCGCGAGGAAGCCGTCAAGGTCGCCCAGGCCATCGAAACCCTGCAGATCGACACCCGCGCGCAGGGCGAGGTGCGCAGGCTGTCGGGCGGCAACCAGCAGAAGGTCACCATTGCCCGCTGGATCGCCAAGGGGGTGCAGACGCTCCTCCTCTTCGACCCGACGCGGGGCATCGACATCCGCACCAAGCGGCAGATCTACGCCCTTGTCCGCACCCTCGCCGACCAGGGGGCGGCGGTGCTGTTCTATACCTCGGAGCTCGCCGAGATCCGCCTTGCGTGCGACCGGGCGGTGGTGATCTTCAACGGCCGGGTGGTCGATGTGATCGACGCGAAGGACGCGGACGAGGCCACCCTGATGCGCGCGGCCTACGGGCTGACGGAAAAGGTCCCGGCATGAGGCGGTTCATCGAAGCCAACAGCTGGACCCTGGGTCTCGCCGTCCTGCTGGCGGCGCTTCTTCTCGCAACCAAGCTGATCCAGCCCGGCTTCGGCGCCTCGGGCCTTGACAGCCTGGCCCGCGCCGCCCTGCCCTTCGCGCTGGCGACCGTGGGCATGGCCATCGTCGTCCTTGCGGGAGGTATCGACCTGTCCATCGCCGCGATGATGGCCGTCGCCAGCGTGACCGGGGCCGTGCTGATGCAGGGCACGACGGATGCGCAGTCCATCCCCGTCGTGATCGGCGTCCTGCTCGTCGGGCTTGCGATGGGGGCGATCAACGGCCTTCTGATCGTCGTCTCCAGGGTGCCCGACATTGTCGTCACGCTTGCCATGCTGTTCGTCTGGCAGGGCGTCGCGCTTCTGATCCTGAATGCCCCCGGGGGCGCCGCCGCCCCCTGGTTGCGCAGCATCGCCGCGGGCGGTTTTCCTGGGATCGACTGGCTTCCGAAGGGCGTCGTCTTCCTCGGCGTCGTCACCGCGCTGATCTGGCTGCCGATCCGCCGCTCCAAGCTTGGGCTCCGGCTTTACGCCATCGGGTCCGACCCGCTTGCCGCTTTCCGCTCTGGCGTCCCGGTCGGCCAGACCCGGATCATCGCCTACGCCCTCTGCGGCCTTTTCGCCGCGCTTGGGGGCCTGAGCGTCACGATGGGCACCGGCATCGGCGAGCCGATCCCCGGCCCCTACCTTCTTGCCTCGGTCGCAGCCGTGGTGCTGGGCGGCGTGGTGCTGGGCGGCGGACGCGGAGGCCTGATCGGCCCGATCCTCGCCGTCTTCATCCTGCGGACCGTGCGGATGGACCTGACCCTGCTGTCGGTTGACCCGAACGTCGCGGCGATCATCGAGGGCTCGATCATGGTCGCCGTGGTGATGTTCGGCGCGGTTCTGGCGACGCGAGGGCGCAAGGCATGACGATGACCGACACCCCCACCCCGCTGAACCGCCTTGGCCGCCTGCTGGTCGACCAGCCGCTTCTGCCGCTGATCGGCCTCCTGATCCTGCTGGTCGCGGTCCTCGCGGTGCTGAACCCCGGCGTGCTGAGCATGTTCTGGGCGGGCAACACGATCAAGATCGCCATCCCGCTGGCCATGCTTGCCGCCTGCCAGACCCTGACCATGCTGACCGGCGGCATCGACCTGTCGGTCGGCACCGTCGCCACCATCGCCGCCTACCTGACCGCCACCCTTGCACCGATGACCGGCGTGCCCCCGGCCATCGCCATCGCGCTTGCTTCCGCCGTGGTGATTGGCCTGGTCAACGGCTTCGGGGTCGCCATCTGCCGGGTGCATCCGCTGATCATGACGCTGGGCACCGCGCTGATCGCCACCGGCTGCCTGCTGGTCTACCAGCGCTATGTCATCGCGACCGGGGTGCTGATCCCCGATTTCCTTCTCTGGCTCGGCACCGGACGCAGCTTCGGCCTGCCGAACAGCCTTGCCCTGTTCATCCCCTTTGCGGCGCTAGTCATCTGGGCGCAGCGACGCAGCGGGTTCGGGCGGCTCCTCTATGCCATCGGCGCGAACGAGACTGCGGCGCGCCTGTCCGGCGTCCGGGTCTGGCAGGTCCATCTGACGCTCTACACAATCTCCAGCCTGATTGCCGGGGTGACGGGCCTGCTCTACCTCGGCCAGATCAAGACCGCCTCGCTGTCGCTCGCGCTTCCCCTCGACCTGCCCTCGGTGGCGGCGGCGGTGATCGGCGGGACCTCGATCTTCGGCGGGCGGGGTGGGTTCGGTGGCACCATCGTCGGCGCGCTGATCCTGACCGTGCTGACCTCGATGCTGACCCTGATGCAGATCCCCGAGGGCGGGCGCCGCATCCTCTTCGGCCTCATCATCCTTGCGGTCACGGCGCTGTTCATCCGCCTGACCGAACGCAGCTGAAAGGGCTTTTCATGGCAAAGTTCCGCATCGTCGGCATCAGCTTCGACCACATGCACATGGGCGACCTGCTGCGCTGCGTGCACGACCACCCGGATGCCGAGATCGCGGGCATCTTCGACCCCGATCGCAGCACGATGCAGCGCGCCATCGACACCTTCGGCATCCCGGAAGACCGCGTCTTCACCGACTTCGACGCCTGCATGACGGCCGCCAAACCCGACCTCGCCATCCTCTGCGCTGCTACTGCAAACCACGCCGACTACACTAGGCGGTTGGCGGCTTACGGTGTCCACGTCTTTGTCGAGAAGCCCTTCGCCGCTTCGGTCGCCGATGCCCGCGCGATGATCGAGGCCGTGAAGCCCACCGGCAAGTATCTCGCGATCAACTGGCCGCTCCGCTGGGTCGAATCCCATGTCACCGCCAAACGGCTGGTCGACGAAGGCCTGATCGGCGAGGTGATCGAAATCCATTCCTACGGCGGCAACCGGGGGCCGCTCTACCATCTTGCCGACAAGATCGAGGTCAGCCGCGAGGAGGTGGAGCGCCAGAAGTCGACCTCATGGTGGTACAAGCGTGCCAGCGGGGGGGGCAGCCTCTTGGACTACCTGGGTTACGGCGCGACGCTGGGCACCTGGTATCGGGGCGGCGAGGCGCCACTGGAGGTCACCTGCGTTACCGATGAGACGCCGGGGATCGAGGTCGACCAGCATGCCATCGTCATCTGCCGCTATGCCGGGGGCCTGTCCAAGATGGAAACCCGCTGGGGCACCTTCACCGACCCCTGGATCATCCAGCCGCAGCCGAAATGCGGTTTCATCATTGTCGGAACCGAAGGAACCATCGCCAGCTGGGATTACGCGGACCATGTCACCGTGCAGACCCGCGCCAATCCCGAACCGCACCCGGTCCCTGCCGATCCGCTGCCGCCGGGGGGGCAAAACGCCATCGAATACGTCCTCGGCTGCATCTCTCGCAGCGACCCGTTGACCGGCCCGCTCGACCCGGCGATCAGCCTGACGGGCCAGCGGATCGTCGATACCGCCGCTGAATCCGCCCGGCAGAAACGCACCCTGCC
>Ga0056909_1001451_pt1 | contig 14522 bp, 17 predicted proteins | sample EBPBio102011_DNA_FD_62115 | JGI IMG/M metagenome (GOLD analysis project Ga0056909, IMG submission 62115) | Wastewater treatment Type I Accumulibacter community from EBPR Bioreactor in Madison, WI, USA - Reactor 1_1/10/2011_ DNA | ecosystem: Engineered > Bioreactor > EBPR > Anaerobic-Aerobic >...
TATGTCACCGCCAGCCCCGAGGTCCGCGCCCACCGGCGCTGGCTGGAGGTGGGGGGTGACGAGGCGCAGGTGCTGGCCGAGGTGAAGGAACGCGACGCCCGCGACATGGGGCGGGCGGACGCCCCGCTGAAGCCCGCGCCGGACGCGGTGGTCATCGACACCAGCGCGATGGCGATCGACGAGGCGGTGGCGGCGGCCTGCGCCATCGTTTCCGCGCGGCTTGGCGGGCGGGGATAGGCCAGCCGGGCCCGCTTTCCCTTGCCTCATCCGGGCGATGGGGCTATAGGCCGCGCATCCTGACAGGACTTCGTGCCGCCGGTTCACCGGACGGTCGTGTTTTTTCGTTCAGGGCCAAGACCGGCGGAGCCAACCGCATGGCCAGTGAAAACACGAGAAAAGGAAACTGATCTATATGTGCGCTAAAGCAAGCATGGAAGACTTCGAAGCCCTTCTGAAGGAAAGCTTCGAGATCGACACCCCGGAAGAGGGCACTGTCGTCAAGGGCAAGGTCATCGCCATCGAGGCGGGCCAGGCCATCATCGATGTCGGCTACAAGATGGAAGGCCGCATCGACTTGAAAGAATTCGCGAACCCCGGCGAGCAGCCCGACATCAACGTCGGCGATACCGTCGAGGTCTATCTGGACCGCGTGGAAAACGCCCGCGGCGAAGCCCAGATCAGCCGTGAGAAGGCCCGCCGCGAGGAAGCCTGGGACCGTCTGGAAAAAGCCTATGCCGCCGAGCAGCGCGTCGACGGCGCGATCTTCGGTCGCGTCAAGGGCGGCTTCACGGTCGACCTGGGTGGTGCCGTGGCCTTCCTGCCGGGCAGCCAGGTTGACGTGCGCCCGGTGCGCGATGCCGGCCCGCTGATGGGCATGAAGCAGCCGTTCCAGATCCTGAAGATGGACCGTCGTCGCGGCAACATCGTCGTCTCGCGCCGCGCGATCCTGGAAGAAAGCCGCGCCGAACAGCGCGCCGAAGTCATCGGCAACCTGACCGAAGGTCAAGTCGTCGACGGCGTGGTCAAGAACATCACCGAATACGGTGCCTTCGTTGACCTGGGCGGCGTGGACGGCCTGCTGCACGTCACCGACATGGCCTGGCGCCGCGTCAACCATCCGTCGGAAATCCTGTCGATCGGCGAGACCGTCAAGGTTCAGGTCATCAAGATCAACAAGGAAACCCACCGCATTTCGCTGGGCATGAAGCAGCTCCAGTCCGATCCGTGGGATGCCGTCGAGAAGATGTATGCCATCGGCACTGTCCACAAGGGCCGCGTCACCAACATCACCGACTACGGCGCCTTCGTGGAGCTGGAAGCGGGGGTCGAGGGCCTGGTTCACGTCTCGGAAATGTCCTGGACCAAGAAGAACGTGCACCCCGGCAAGATCGTCTCCACCTCGCAAGAGGTCGAGGTCATGGTGCTGGAAATCGACAGCGCCAAGCGCCGCGTGTCCCTGGGCCTCAAGCAGACCCAGCGCAACCCGTGGGAAGTCTTCGCGGAAACCCATCCGGTCGGTTCGGCCATCGAGGGCGAAGTCAAGAACATCACCGAATTCGGTCTGTTCGTCGGCCTCGACAACGACATCGACGGCATGGTGCACCTGTCCGACCTGTCCTGGGACCAGCGCGGCGAGGAAGCGATCCAGAACTACCGCAAGGGCGACGTGGTCAAGGCCGCCGTCACCGAAGTGGATGTGGAAAAGGAACGCATTTCCCTGTCGATCAAGGCTCTGGGCGACGACACCTTCACCGATGCCGTCGATGGCGTGAAGCGGGGGGCGATCATCACCGTCACCGTGACCGCGATCGAGGATGGCGGGATCGAGGTCGAGTACAACAGCCAGAAGTCCTTCATCCGCCGTTCGGACCTGTCGCGCGACCGCGCCGACCAGCGTCCCGAGCGTTTCCAGGTGGGCGACCATGTGGATGTCCGCGTGACCAACATCGACCCGAAGACCCGCAAGCTGGGCCTGTCGATCAAGGCGCGCGAGATCGCGGAAGAGAAGGAAGCCGTCGAGCAGTATGGCTCGTCCGATTCGGGCGCCTCGCTGGGCGACATCCTGGGCGCGGCCCTGAAGGACCGCGGCTGAGGGTTTTCGTTTCCTCACCCATGATTGAACTGGAAGGCCCCGTCACAAGCGGGGCCTTTTCCTTTCGCCCAAGTCCCCGTTTTCGTTTGCCCGAACACAAAACCTGCCGCTATAGTCTTGCCAGAACAACAGCGTGGCGGCCGCCTGCCAGGGGCCGAACCACAGGGGGGACTTACGGATGATCCGTTCGGAACTGATCCAGAAGATCGCGGACGAAAATCCGCATCTGACGCAAAGGCATGTCGAGCGGATCGTGAACACGGTCTTCGAAGAGATCATCGAGGCGCTGGCCAAGGGCGACAGGGTAGAGCTGCGTGGCTTCGGCGCCTTCTCGGTCAAGGCCCGCGATGCCCGCGTGGGCCGCAACCCCCGGACGGGCGAGGCGGTGAAGGTCGACGACAAGAAGGTGCCGTTCTTCAAGACCGGCAAGCTTCTGCGCGACCGGCTGAACGGCAAGTAACCCCGCATCGCCTTGCGCCCGGCCCGGTTCGGGCCGATATTGGACCCTGAACCCTGGGGGGCCAAATCGCATGATCCGTTACCTCCGACTGTTGCTTCTGGCCCTGCTGGGTCTGGTCATGCTGACCGTGGCGCTGGCCAACCGCACGTCGGTGCCGGTGCGGCTGCTGCCGGATGACATGGCGGCGCTGACCGGGCTGACCTGGGCGATGGAACTGCCGCTGTTCCTTGTCATCTTCGCCAGCATCATTGCCGGGGTGCTGATCGGCTTCGTCTGGGAGTGGTTCCGCGAGCATGGCCACCGCGCCACCGCCAGCCAGAAATCGCGCGAGGTCACGCGGCTGGAGCGGGAACTGGCGGTGCTGAAGGATTCCACCTCGACTCCGCCGAGGGATGAGGTGCTGGCGCTGCTGGACAAGCGTTGAGTTCGGGGGCGCTGATGCAGAAGGTCCGGGTCAAGATCTGCGGGCTGAAGACGCCCGGCGATGTCGCGGCGGTCGTGGCGGCGGGGGCGGGTTACGCCGGGTTCAACTTCTTCCCGAAATCGCCGCGCTCCGTCCCGCCCGAGACGGCCCGCGTGCTGGCGCTGTCCGCCCCCGACGGGCTGTGCAAGGTGGCGCTGGTGGTCGATGCCGACGACGCCATGCTGGACGCCATCGTCGAGATGGTGCCGCTGGACATGCTGCAACTCCACGGCCGCGAGACCCCGGCCCGCGTGGCCGAAATCAAGGCGCGCTATGGATTGCCGGTGATGAAGGCCATCGGCGTGGCCGGGGAGGCCGACCTTGCGGCGCTGCTGGACTACCAGCTGGTGGCTGACCAGATCCTGATCGACGCCAAGGCCCCCAAGGACGCCATCCTGCCCGGCGGCAACGGGCTGACCTTCGACTGGCGGCTGCTGGTCGGGCGGAAATGGCTGAGGCCCTGGATGCTGGCGGGGGGGCTGACCTCCGACAATGTCGCGCAGGCAGTGCGGCTGACCGGGGCACGTCAGGTGGATGTGGCGAGCGGCGTGGAAAGCGCGCCAGGAGTCAAGGATGCCTCCCGGATCGCGGCTTTCGTCGAAGCGGCGCAGGGCGTGAAGGGCGGCGTGCCGATCCTGCGATGACATCTGTCCGCTTCCGCGATGCCACCCGCGCCGATGTGCCCGTCCTCGTGGCGCTGCTGACCGATGACCCCTTGGGCAAGGGGCGCGAGGGGGCGGCGCCGCAGGCCTATCTCGACGCCTTCGACGATATCGCCGCGAACCCGATGCACCAGCTGATCGTGGGCGAGGCTGGGGACCGCGTCGTCGCCTGCTGCCAGCTGACGATCCTGTCCGGCCTCTCACGCGGCGGTGGACGGCGGGCTCTGGTCGAGGCGGTGCGGGTGGCGGCGAAGCTGCGCTCGCAGGGTATCGGCGCGCAGCTGATGGCGGAATGCGAGGCCCGCGCCCGGGCGGCGGGCTGCACGATCATCCAGCTGACCACCGACCGCAGCCGCAAGGACGCGCACCGCTTCTACGAACGGCTGGGCTACCAGCCCTCGCATCTGGGAATGAAGAAGCCGCTTTGACGCCACCCCCATTGCGGGCTAGATGCGAGTCTGAACAACGGGGGTGCAGCATGGCCGAGGACGGGTTGAACAGCTTCATGACGGGGCCGGACGAGGCGGGCCGCTTCGGCCTGTTCGGCGGGCGCTTCGTCAGCGAAACCCTGATGCCGCTGATCCTGGAACTGGAAGAGCGTTACAACCACGCCAAGACCGACCCGACCTTCTGGGCGGAAATGGACGATCTGTGGAAGCATTATGTCGGCCGTCCCTCGCCCCTGTATTTCGCGCCGCGGCTGACTGAACACCTGGGCGGTGCCAAGGTCTACATGAAGCGTGACGAGCTGAACCACACCGGCGCGCACAAGATCAACAACGTGCTGGGCCAGATCATCCTGGCCCGGCGGATGGGCAAGACCCGGATCATCGCCGAGACCGGCGCGGGCCAGCATGGCGTGGCGACGGCGACGGTCTGCGCCAAGTTCGGGCTGAAATGCGTGGTCTACATGGGCGCGCATGACGTGGAGCGGCAGGCTCCGAACGTGTTCCGGATGAAGCTCTTGGGCGCCGAGGTCATTCCGGTGACCTCCGGCCGCGGCACGCTGAAGGACGCGATGAACGACGCGCTGCGCGACTGGGTGACCAACGTCCGCGACACGTTCTATTGCATCGGCACGGTGGCGGGGCCGCACCCCTATCCGGCGATGGTGCGCGACTTCCAGTCGATCATCGGCAAGGAAGTGCGCTGGCAACTGGCCGAGCAGGAAGGCGAAGGCCGCCTGCCGGACGTGGTGGTCGCGGCCATCGGCGGCGGATCGAACGCGATGGGGCTGTTCTTCCCCTTCCTCGACGACCCTTCCGTGCGGATCGTGGGCGTCGAGGCGGGCGGCAAGGGCGTCGACGACCGGATGGAGCATTGCGCCAGCCTGACCGGCGGGCGTCCGGGGGTGCTGCACGGCAACCGCACCTATCTGTTGCAGGATGCGGACGGGCAGATACTGGAAGGTTTCTCGATCAGCGCGGGGCTCGACTATCCCGGCATCGGGCCCGAGCATTCCTGGCTGCATGACGTGGGCCGCGCCGAATATGTGTCGATCACCGATGCCGAGGCGCTGGAGGCGTTCCAGCTGTGCTGCAAGCTGGAGGGAATCATCCCCGCGCTGGAGCCGAGCCACGCCCTGGCGCAGGTGATGAAGCTGGCGCCGACGCTGGGCAAGGACAAGATCATCGTGATGAACATGTGCGGGCGCGGCGACAAGGACATCTTCACGGTCGCCAAGCATCTGGGCGTGTCGATGAAGGTCTGACCTGCCTTTCCGGGGCCATAAACCCAGGTTTATGCGCTTTCTCCCCGGGTTTATTGCCCCCGGACTAAACCCCCGGTCAATTTCGCCCGGTCTGCGGCTGTGGCTGGTTGGCCATGTGCCGACAGGGCACGGAGCCCGGGTCCGACCTGGACCCTCGAACCGGAAAGGGATCAATGATGAAACTGATGATGATGGCCGCAGGCTTCGGCATCTGGGGTGGCATGGCGCTGGCGGCGGTGAATACCGACGCGCTGGTTGCCGACCTGCAGCAGCAGGGCTACAGCTGGATCGAGGTGAAACGGGGGCCGACCCAGATCGAGGTCGAGGCCGTCCGTGGCACCGAGAAGATCGAGACGGTCTATGATATCGCCACCGGCGAGATTCTGGATCATGAGATCGACCGGGCCTCGCGCCGCGAACAGAACCGGACCGGTGTGAAGGTTCGGGACAGCCTGCGCGATTTCGAAGACCGCGACGACGATGACGATCACGACGACGATGACCGTTGGGATGATGATCGGGACGACCGCCATGACCGTGACGATGATCGGGATGACCGCGATGATGACCGGGACGACCGCGATGACGATCGGGACGACCGCGATGATCGCGGCGGCCGGGATCGCGACCACGACGACGATTGAGCCGCCGATGGGCGGCCCCTTGCACACCCCGGTCTTGCCGGGGTGTCGCAGTTGGGCGAGGATGGCCGGAGAAGGCGGAGGCACAAGATGAGGCGCAGGGTCTTTCTGACCGCGCTGGTGGGCGGGATCGCAATGGCGGGGACAGCGCAAGCGCGCGATCCTGCCGACGAGATCGTGCGCGAACTGAAACGCAACCGCTATCGTATCGAAACCGTCAGCCGCACCTTCCTCGGCCGGATTCGCATTGTTGCCAGCCGGGACGGCGGGCGGCGCGAGATCATCGTCAACCCCGCGACCGGCGAGATCCTGCGCGACCTCTGGGTGGCGCGCGGACATGGCGGCGAGGACTGGGACGACCTGGACGACGACAACGACGGCCGCTCTGGTGGCCGGCACGATGACGACGATGATGACGACGACGATGATCACGACAATGATGATGACGATCGCGACGATGACCGCGACCGGGACGGCAAGGGTGGCAAGGGCGGCGGTGATGACGACTGATCGCACCGGCCACGGAGAGGCTGCATGAGACGCCCCTGGGCGCTTGCGTTGGTCTTCGTCGTGCAGTTCCTTTGTGCGCTGTTCTTCGTGTCCGACATCCTCGCCTCGGTGCTGGGCCTGCCGCTGGGCCCGATGCCCTGGGAGCTGCGCGAACTCTTGGAGGTCGGCGCCGCCTTCGGGCTTTTGCTTGGCCTGGGCCTCGGCGGGCTGGCGTTGCGCCGGGCCTTGCGCGACAGGCATCGGGCCGAGGAGAGCCTGCGCCGCGCCTCGGGCGCTTTCCACGATCTGCTGGAGGAGCGTTTCGCCGAATGGGCGCTGACCGTAGCCGAACGCGACGTGGCGCTTTTCGCCATAAAGGGGCTGTCCACCGCCGAGATCGCTGCGGTTCGCCAGACCAGCGAGGGGACGGTCAAGGCGCAGACCAATGCGATCTACCGCAAGGCGGGGGTCAGCGGACGTCCGCAGCTTCTCAGCCTGTTCATCGACGATCTGATGCGCGACGACGGCACGATCCGCCCGCAGCTCTCGCTGCCCGCGCCGGGCGAGCAGCGGGCGCTTCCGGCGAAGTAGGATCAGCGCAGGCTGGGCGGGCCTGCGCGGTCATCGTCGAGCAGCCCGTAGCGCAGCCCCGCGCCGATGCGGTGGGCCAGCGCCGACCATTGCGCGGCGGTCTCGGCAGGAAGCTCGCGCCGCAGCACGCTGTCGAACAGGCCGAGCCAGACCTCGAACATCGGCGGCCGGACATTGCCCGCAGCCCGGTGGACGGCCATCGGATTTCCGTCGTAGCTGCGTTCGTGAAGGATCGCGTTCCGCCAGAAGCGGGCGATCTTATCCTCATGCGCGGGCCAGTCCTGCACATGGGCAGCGAAGACCGGACCCAGGCCGGGGTGCTGCCGGACGGCCGCGTAGAAGGTCGCGACGACGCGGTCGATCTGGTCGGGCGTGATGTCGAAGCGGGGCGGGATCATGGGAACGATGTCACCCTGGGGCGCGCGTGAGTCCAGCCGGTCAGTCGGTGGCGTATTGCCGCAGGATGTCCAGGGGCACGACGGCGAGGGTGGCCTGGTGGGTCGCGGCAAGGCGGACCTGCGGCGCCGCGCCTTCCTCATGCGCCTGCAGGAAGCGCGAGGCGCAGAGGCACCATTGGTCGCCGGGTTTCAGGCCGGGAAAGCCGTATTCGGGCCGCGGGGTGGAGAGGTCGTTGCCGAGGTATTTCGACAGCGCCAGGAATTCCGCCGTCATCAGGGCGCAGACGGTGTGCAGGCCGCGGTCCATCGGGCCGGTGTTGCAGCAGCCGTCGCGGAAGAAGCCGGTGACGGGGGCGGTGGAGCAGGGGTGCAGGTCCTGACCGAGGACGTTGAGCGAAGGGAGTTTCATCGGGTCAGGATGGCAGGCCGGGGGTCGGGTGTCCAGTTTTGTCCACACAGGACAGAAAATCCGGCCAAGCGAAATCAAGGGGTTGGTCGCGGGCGTTCGGGAGGGATTTACCCTGTTCCGGCGGGCAGGGCGTCTTTGCTGTGCGCAACCTTGTGTCGTGGCGCGGGTCCGGGCGGCTTTTGAAATGAGCGCTGGCGCGCGAAGACCTTTCGTCTCGTCGTCGGGCTTCGCCTCCTCCTCGGTCGATTTGGGGGCGCTTCGCCCCCCAGACCCCCCGAGGATATTTGGAGCCAGGTGAAAGCCATGAGGCGGGCTGGACCCTTGATTGGCCTTTGTCTATAACGCCGCCATGCAGATGGGATGGGTTCTTCGCGCGCGAATTACTTGCCCGGCGGGCTGAGGCCTGGCCGGGTTTGCGTCTTTACGCTGGTTCGGGGCTGGCCCGGACCCCCTTGCCCCTGATCTTTAGGACCGTTTCCCCATGTGCGCCGATACTGCCGCTGCCGATTACCGCAATACCGTCTTCCTGCCCGAGACTGCCTTCCCGATGCGGGCGGGGTTGCCTCAGCGCGAGCCCGACTGGCTGGCGCGGTGGGAGCGGATCGGGGTCTATGACCGGCTGCGGTCGCAGGCTGCGGGGCGGGTGCCCTTCGTGCTGCATGACGGCCCCCCCTATGCCAACGGGCATCTGCACATCGGCCACGCGCTGAACAAGGTGTTGAAGGACATGGTGGTGCGCAGCCAGCAGATGATGGGCCGCGATGCCCGTTATGTGCCGGGCTGGGACTGCCACGGTCTGCCGATCGAATGGAAGATCGAGGAGCAGTACCGCGCCAAGGGGCTGAACAAGGACGACGTGGACACGGTCGCCTTCCGTCAGGAATGCCGCAAGTTCGCCGAGGGCTGGATCGACGTTCAGCGGGCGGAGTTCAAGCGGCTAGGGGTCACCGGGAAGTGGGACCGGCCTTACCTCACGATGGACTACCACGCGGAAGCCGTGATCGCGGACGAGTTCATGAAGTTCGTGATGAACGGGAGTTTGTATCAGGGCTCGAAGCCGGTGATGTGGTCGCCGGTGGAGAAGACCGCGCTGGCCGAGGCGGAGGTGGAGTATCACGACCATACCAGCCATCAGGTGTGGGTGCGGTTCAGGGTAATCCACGGGAACGCGATCTTTACGAAGACGCCCACAGATGTAGTGATCTGGACGACGACCCCCTGGACGATCCCACAGAACCGCGCGGTGGCCTTCGGGCCCGAGATCGCCTACGGGCTTTACGAGATCGTGGGGCGGCCCGAGGACAGCTCGGCCACCATCGGGCATCGTGTGGTGCTGGCCGATGCGCTGGCTGAGGGCGTGCTGGCGCAGGGCAAGCTGGTCGGAGCCGAAATGGTGCGGCGGCTGGGCGATGTTTCGGCGGCCGATCTGAAGGGGATGGTGCTGGCCCACCCCTTCCGCGGCGTCGAGGGTGGCAATGGCGAGTGGGACTATGATGTCCCCATGCTCCCCGGCGATCATGTCACCGACGATGCGGGGACGGGGTTCGTGCATACGGCGCCCTCGCACGGGGATGACGACTATCAGCTGGGCGTGAAGCACGGCCTGCCAATGACCTACAACGTCGAGGCGGACGGGTCGTATCGGGCGAACCTGCCCCTGTTCGGCGGGCAGCACATCATCACGCCGGACGGCAAGGAAGGTCCGGCCAACGTGTCGGTCATCAAGCAACTGGCCTATTCTGGTGCGCTGTTCGCCAAGGGGAAGCTGAAGCATTCCTATCCGCATTCCTGGCGGTCGAAGGCGCCGGTGATCTACCGCAACACGCCGCAGTGGTTCGTGGCCATCGACCGCAAGCTGGAGGACGGGCTTTCGACCTATGGCGACACGATCCGCAGGCGGGCGCTGACCTCGATCAACCAGCTGGTCGAATGGACCCCGGCGACGGGGCGGAACCGGCTGAACGCGATGATCGAGGCGCGGCCGGACTGGGTGCTGTCGCGACAAAGGGCATGGGGCGTGCCGCTGACCTGCTTCGTGAAGAAGGGGGCGTTGCCGACCGACGCCGACTTCCTGCTGAAGAACCCCGAGGTCAATGCCCGGATCCGCGCGGCCTTCGAGGCGGACGGCGCGGATGTCTGGTATGTGCAAGGATTCAAGGAACGGGTGCTGGACGGCATCGTCAACGCGCAGGATTATGAACAGGTCTACGATGTGCTGGACGTCTGGTTCGATAGCGGCTCGACCCATGCCTTCGTGCTGCGCGACCGCGAGGACGGGGCCGAGGACGGGATTGCCGACCTCTATCTCGAAGGCACCGACCAGCATCGCGGCTGGTTCCATTCCTCGCTTCTGCAATCCTGCGGGACCAAGGGGCGGGCGCCTTACCGGGGCGTGCTGACCCACGGCTTCACGCTGGACGAGAAGGGCATGAAGATGTCCAAGTCGCTGGGCAACACCGTGGCGCCGGAAGAGGTGATCAAGGAGTACGGCGCCGATATCCTGCGGCTTTGGGTGGCGCAGTCGGACTATACGGTCGACCTGAGGATCGGGAAGGAGATCCTGAAAGGGGTCGCCGACAGCTATCGCCGCCTGCGGAACACCATGCGGTATATGCTGGGCGCGCTGGCCGGGTTCAGCGAGGCGGAGCGGGTGGATGTGGCCCAGATGCCGGAGCTGGAGCGCTGGGTGCTGCACCGGCTGAGCGAACTGGATGCCGAGGTGCGCGAGGGCTATGCGAAATATGACTTCCAGGGCGTGTTCCAGAAGCTGTTCACCTTCTGCACCACCGACCTGTCGGCGATCTATTTCGACATCCGCAAGGACAGCCTTTACTGCGATCCGGCCACCAGCCTGACCCGCCGGGCCTGCCGGACGGTGATGGACATCCTGCTCCACCGCCTGACCACCTGGCTGGCCCCGGTGCTGGTCTTCACGATGGAGGAGGTCTGGCTGGAGCGGTTCCCGGGGGATCAGTCCTCGGTGCATCTGGTGGACTTCCCGGAAACACCGGCCGACTGGCGCGACGAGGCGCTGGCGGCGAAATGGGAGACGATCCGCGACGTGCGCCGCGTGGTGACGGGCGCGCTGGAGGTGCAGCGGACGGCGAAGGTGATCGGGGCGAGCCTGGAGGCCGCGCCGGTGGTCTTCGTCACGCCCGAGATGATGGCGCTGCTGGAGACGGTGAGCTTCGAGGAGATCTGCATCACCTCCTGCATCTGGCTGTCGAGCAAGCCTGCGCCGGAGGGAGTCTTCGCCCTGGCCGAGGTCCCGGGCGTGGCGGTGGAGTTCGAGCCTGCGAAGGGGCAGAAGTGCGAACGCTGCTGGCGCGTGCTGCCGGATGTGGGCACGCACAAGCATCCGGGCACCTGCCAGCGCTGCAACGACGCGCTGGGATAGGCCTGCGACAAAGGGAAAAACTTCGCCGGGGTGAGGGCACCTCCGGCGAAGAGTCAGGCCGAAGCGCCTACGGGGAGACCGCGGGGCGTCGGCGTCGAAGGAATCCGCAGGGGCTTGGCGTCGGCGAGGCGTTCGCCCCGGCGCATGGCAAGAAGCTCGGCGCGGGTGAGACCGATGTCGTCCAAGAGGTGATCATCCTCGCGTTCCAGCAGGAACGCGGTCGAGCGGCGCAGCTGCGAAAGGGCGAAGAGGCGGGCGAACATGATGGGTCTCCTGTGTTTGCGACCCAGAGATAGGCCTCGATTTGACATTTCACAAACGAATAGGTTTGATGGGTGACATAAGTCTGACTCATGGGTGGACGATGCAGCCGCTGGACAGCGACCTGATGCGCAGCTTTCTTGCGGTGGCCGACAGCGGGTCGGTCACGGCGGCGGCGGGGCGGCTTTACCGGACGCAATCGGCGGTCAGCCTTCAGGTGAAGCGGCTGGAGGAGAGCCTGGGCCAACCCCTGTTCAAGCGCCAAGCCCGGGGGGTGGTACTGACTCCGCGCGGCGAGCAGCTGGTGCCCTATGCCCGCCGCGTGGTGGCTTTGCTGGACGAGGCGGCGGTGGCCCTGCGGGAGAAGCCGTTGGTCGGGCCGGTCCGGGTCGGGATTCCGGACGAGTATTCCGGGACGGTGCTGCCCCGGGCGCTGGCGGCCTTCGACGAGCGGCACGAGGGAGTGCAGATTTCGGTCCGGGTGGACCATTCCAGCGCGCAGATCGCGGCGCTGGAGGCGGACGAGATCGACATCGGGGTGATCTACGACTGGGCCTATGTGCAGGAGGGCGAGGTGTTGTGTATCGACCCGACGGTCTGGGTGACCTCGCTGACCCATGCCCAGCACCTGCGCCGCCCGGTGCCGGTGGCGGTCTATTTCCGCAGCCAGTGGAGCCGGGACTATGCCGAGCATTCGCTGGACCGGCAGGGGGTCGACTGGCGCGCGGCCTGGTCCTGTGACATGGCGGGGGGCTTCCGGGTGGCGGTGACGAACGGCATGGCGATCGCGCCCCTGTCGCGCAGCACGATCCCCGAGGGATGCCGGGAACTGACGGCGGAGGACGGGTTCCCGATGGTCGACAATGCGCGGGTGGTGCTGCGGCGGAACCCGCGCGGGACCTCTCCCGCGGTGGAGGGGATGGCGGAAGTGCTGCGCGCGGCCTTCGCCCCGCTGGGACGCGGGGTGGTGCGATGATCCGCGCGGGACTGGTGGGGCCGTTCGGACCGGTGGCGCTGGTCGAACGCGACGGCGTGCTGGTCGGGCTGGAATGGCGGCTGCCGGAGGTATCGGGCCAGACGGCGCTGCTGGAAGAGGGTCTGGCGCAGCTGTCGGCCTATTTCGCGGGGCGGCTGAAGCGGTTCGACCTGCCGATGGACTGGGGGTCGGGGCTGAATGCGGCCGTGCGCCGCGCGATGGCGGAAATTCCCCACGGCGAGACGCGGACCTATGGCCAGATCGCGAAACTTGTGGGCGCCGCGCCGCAGGCTGTGGGGCAGGCCTGCGGGGCGAACCCCCTGCCGATCCTGATTCCCTGCCACCGCGTAACCGGGACCGACTGGTTCGGCGGCTTCTCGGCGCCGGGCGGGGTGGAGACCAAGGCGGCGCTTCTGCGCCACGAGGGGGCGCTGCTGTTGTGAACCCGGCTTGCCTTTTGCCGCAGGGTAACGAAAGAGTGCGCCCAATTCGCTGCAATGGAGAAGAGCGATGAGTTCCACCGCAATGCCTTTGGGTCGCATGCTGGCGATCTTTCTGGGTATTTTTATCGCCGCCAACGTGGCCCTTGCCGTGATCGGCCACTATTTCCCCGACTTTCCCATCCCCTCGGCGATGGGCATCATCCTGGCGATGGTCGCCGCGATGTCTGCGGGGCAGGCGGGCACCAAGGCGGTCAGCCGTCGCCTGACCTTCAACGAGAAGGCGCTTTTCGCCGTGCTGGCGACGGTGCTTTCGACGGCGCTGGCGATCGGATTTCTGTGGGCGATGTTCGCCTATTTCGGTGTGCCCTTCACGCTGGAGAACTTCGTGCTGGCGACAACGGGCGACGCGGTTCCGGCCGCAGAGATCCGCGGGATGCTGGCGTGGATCGTGCCCATCATCCTCGTGCTGTATGTGCTGATCACCTATCTCGGCACGGCGATGGGCTCGCGCAACGAGATCAAGCTGCAGGAGAAGCTTGCCGCGAAGGGCAAGTGATCTGACGCTATCGAAACCGGGCCGCTGGACCTATCGGCCCGCTTGCGCGGCGCTGCGGCTGGGCTTAGCCATACGGGGACAGGTTTCCGCATGGGTGCGCATTGAGCCTTGGCATCTTCCTGGCCGTCCTGGGTGCGGCCTTTCTCCATGCGCTCTGGAATGCGCTGATCAAGCTGGGAACCTCGAAGGTCGGCGGGATGGTGATCCTGTCGATCGTCGAGGTGCCGATCGGTCTGGCGGTGGTGGCATTCACCGCTGCCATCGACCCGGCGGCCATTCCCTGGGTCCTCGCGGCGGGATGCACGCATTTCGCCTACAAGTTCTTCCTGACATACGCCTACGACCGGGGCGACCTTTCCCGCGTCTACCCCATTGCCCGCGGGGCCGCGCCGATGATCGTGGCGCTGTTCGGCGCCGCCTTCCTGGCGGATGCGGTGACGGGTCGGGAATATCTGGCCATCGCGGTACTGGCGGCGGGGATCCTGCTGATGGCGCGAGGGGTGTTCGCCAGCGGCGAGGACCGGCAACTGCTGCCCTTCGCCATCGGATCGGCCTGTGCGACGGCGACCTATACGCTGATCGACGGGATGGGCGCGCGGGTATCCGGCTCTCCGGCCGCCTATGTCGCCTGGGTCTTCGTGGCGGACGGCTGCTTCTTCACGCTGGGGATGCTGGCGCTGCGCGGCTGGGATGTGATCCCGCGCAACTGGCGGGCCTGGCGGATGGGGGCCTTTGCCTCGGCGGCGAGCTACGGGGCCTATGCGGTGTCGATCTGGGCGATGACCATCGCGCCCATCGCCGTGGTCGCGGCGCTGCGCGAGACTTCGATCCTCTTCGCGGTGCTGATCGGCTGGCTGATCTTCGGCGAGCGGATGACGGGCGAGAAGGCTCTGGCCTCGGTGATCATCGTCGCCGGGGTGATGCTGACACGGCTGTGATGCTCGTCGTGCGTCTTCGACTTCTCCTCGCGGGT
>Ga0056909_1001454_pt1 | contig 14491 bp, 12 predicted proteins | sample EBPBio102011_DNA_FD_62115 | JGI IMG/M metagenome (GOLD analysis project Ga0056909, IMG submission 62115) | Wastewater treatment Type I Accumulibacter community from EBPR Bioreactor in Madison, WI, USA - Reactor 1_1/10/2011_ DNA | ecosystem: Engineered > Bioreactor > EBPR > Anaerobic-Aerobic >...
CGGCGCGCGCGAGTTCCTCCGAAGGCGTGACTGCCACCGTCGGCTTCGCCACGGTCGCATCCGTCGCCGCCGCGGCGGCGCTGTCGGTCACGACGCTGCCCTCGCCGGCAGAGGCGGCCTCGCCACCCGTCGCCGCGGCCACGTCTTTTTTCTTGGCCGGGGCATTCGCCTCGGTTGTCGCGGAAGGCTCTGTCGACGGGACCGGCTCGGTCTTCGTGGCCTCGATCGTGACCGGCTTGCCAAGGCGCAGGTCGGCCACCGGCAGGATCACCGCGACACCGATGATCAACGCCGCGACCGAGGTGGTGGCGGCAAGGGCAGGGCGGGAGGTCAGGTAGTGGAACATGCGACGTACTCCGTTCAGGGGGGCCGCTCGGGGGCGGTCCTCACTGGAACGGGGTGCCTCGGTCGATCCTTGGAGCCGGTCGAAATTTTCCATCGCAAGCGCCATCGCCCGCGCCTTCGCATCGGCATCCGGCGCCGGTGCCGCCTTCAGTGCCCCCGAAAGCTTGCGAAGATGGAGGTCGTCAAGCTCGTCACTCATTTCGCGTCCTCCCTTGCCTTGGCCCGCAGGCGTTTCTTCACTTCGCTCATCCGCCAGGCGATGGTGCCCTCGCTGACGCCCAGCACGACCCCCGCCTCGGCCTGGGTCATCTCTTCCCCCAGCACCAGCGCCACCGTATCGCGCAGTTCCGGCGACAGCTCGGTCATCGCCTGCGCCAGCCAGTCCGCCGCTTCGGCCTGCACGGCAATCTCGTCCTGCCGCGCCAGTTCCCAGTCACCCCAGCCCTGCGCCGCGCGCGACCGGGTCGCCTGCCGCCGCCGCAGGTCATGCGCCGCATTCACCACCACCCGGTACAGCCAGGTGGTGAACCGCGCCTCGCCGCGCCAGTTCCGCAGCTTGACCGGCAGCGCCGCGCAGATGTCCTGCGTCAGGTCCTCGGCTTCCGCCTTGACGCCCGTCAGCCGCCAGGCCAGCCCGTGGATGCGGTCGTAGTGCCGCCCGACCAGCACGGCAAAGGCCGCCCGGTCGCCCTGGGCCGCAGCAGTTGCCAGCATCTCGTCGGGCGTGTCCATCAGCATCACTTACACAAGACGCACGGGCCGGGGCAATCCTTGGCCCCGGTCTGGAAAACCAATGTCGGGAAATCCTTTCCACTTCGCCGCCCGCCGGTTAGCCTGCGCCCCGGTTCAGATTTGCGGATTCCCGATGCGCCTTGTTTGCCTGCTTGTTGCCGTCTGCCTTGCCGCCCTGTCGCTTCGGGCCCAGACCCTCTCCATCGCCGAGGACCCTGCCTGGGTCGACATCGCCGGCATCCCCGAAGGCACCCCCGCGCTCAGGGCCGAGGTCGAGGGCGGCCAGTTCTTCCTGCTCTCCGACCACCAGCTTCGCTGGGAGGGCGAGGTCCGGCAATCCTGGAACCGCGTCGTCGCCGAAGTGACCGACCGCGCCGGGCTGGAGGAACTGGCAACGATCCAGGTCGACTTCGACCCGGTGAACGAGACCGCCAGCCTCACCCGCCTGATCATCCACCGCGGCGATCAGGTGATCGACCTCAAGGCCACCGTCGCGCCCCAGGTCTACCGCCGCGAGACCCGGCTGGAGGAAGGCATCATCGACGGCACCCTCACCGCCGTGGTCCAGGTCCCGGACCTGCGCGTCGGCGATGTGCTGGAACAGGCGACGATGCTGGAAACCCGTGCGATGCTTGGCGCGGGCGAACACGGCGGATCCTCCTGGCTGGAATGGTCCACTCCGGTGGCCCTTTCGCGCACGCTGCTGATCTGGCCGAAGGATACGCCGCTCGAAGTGCTGCCCTTGCCCGACCGCGTGACCTACACGACCACCGACCCCGGCGACGGCACGCTGCGCCACGACTGGCGGCGCGAGAACCACATTCCGCCCATCGACGAGGAAGGCGTGCCCTACGAGGTGGTCGAGGATGCGCTCCTGCGCTTCTCCGACACCCGGGACTGGACCCCGCTGGCCCTGGCCATCGCGCCGCATTACACGCAGGACTATCCGCTTTCGCCGGAATGGGAGGCGAAGGTCGACCAGATCGCCGCCGACAATCCAACCCCCGACACCCGCGCCTATGCCGCGCTGCGCCTTGTGCAGGACGAAATCCGTTACGTCTCGCTGTCCGTCGGCGCAGGCGGCTACCTGGCCCGCCCGCCGCAAGAGGTGATCGCCTCCGGCTTCGGCGACTGCAAGGACAAGTCGCTGCTCCTTCGCGTGATCCTGACCCGTCTCGGCATCGAGGCCGCCGTTGCGCTGACCGACCTCGACGCCGGCTACGGCCTGCCCGGGGAACTGCCGATGCTTGGCGTCTTCGACCACATGATCCTGCGCGCGACGCTGGACGGCGGCCCGGTCTGGATGGACGCCACCGGCTCGCACCAGGGGGGTGGCCTCGACACCGCCACCCAGCCCGACTATGGCTATGCCCTGCCCATCACCGGCAGCGGCTCCGCCGCGCTGGAGCGGATGGAGGTCACGGCCACAGGCACCTGGGCGCAAGAGGTGCGCGAGGACTTCGACTTCTCCTTCATCGGCCTCTTCCTGACCGTCGAGACGCTGAACACCACCGGCGCCGCCGATGATGCCCGCGCCCGCTGGGCCACCACGCCCGTCTCGCAGATCGGGCGCGAGTATCTGGAATACTACCAGAAGCGCTACCCCGGCCTGACCGAGGCGAAGCCGCCCAGGATGACCGACGACCGCGCCGCGAACCGGGTGACCGTGGTCGAGACCTATTTCCTGCCGGTCTCGGCGCTGGACAAGAACGGGCTGCGCCAGGACTTCACCTTCGCCTCCTCGTCAAGCCTGATGGATCGCTTCCCCGATCCACCGACCCGGCCCCGGCGCCTGCCGCTGGAGGTGGGCGGCCCCTGGACCTTCACCCACAGGATCGCGGTCAAGGACGCCCCCATCGACTTCAACCCGCCCGAGGATGTGACGATCAGCAATCCCGCCTTCGACTTCAGTCTCAAGGGCACTTCCGCCGACGGCGGCAGGATGGACCTGACCTGGACCTATGTCCCGAAGGCCCATGCGGTGCCCGCCGATCAGGCAGCGGCTGTGCTGAAGGATGCCGAGGCCGTGCGCGACGCCACCTGGTATTCCTGGGACCTGACACCGGAATAGGAAACCCCGGCCCGGAGGGGAACCGGGCCGGGGCGCGCTCATGACGGGGGCCTAGAACAGCAGCCCGTCATAAACCCCGTAGGCCGCTGAGGTCGACCTCATGCTCTGCCCCTCGTCGCGGGCATAGGCGGTGATGGCATTGTAGGTTCCGGGGCCGAACGACCCGTCGATCCCGCCGCGATAGTAGCCCCAGGCGCGCAGGTTGCGCTGGATCGCCTTGCGTTCGCGCAGCGAATAGCTCTGGAACGCCTTCGCCGCCGGGGTGGCGTAGATCGAGGTGGTGTGGCGCGGCTCGACATAGGTGGGGCGGGGCTCGACGTAGGTCGGGCGCGGCTCGACATAGGTCGGAGCGGCAACGTAGCCCTGGTCGTAAAGCCGGGCCTTGCGGTTGTTCTTCAGCAGCTCGTCGACGATGATCGCCGTGGCGGCGCCGGCGACGAAGCCCTGTTCCTTGTCTCCCCAGGCCAGCGCAGGGCTGGCGGGAATGGCGGCGATGGAAAGCGCGGTCAGCCCGGCGACCAGCGTGTTTTTCGCGTTCATGACAGAAAGCAGCATGGCATGTCCTTTCGTGGGTTTCCCGAAGCAGCTCGGGTTCGATGCCATTGGGTATGGGCACCGGGGCCACGCTAGGCAAAATCAGCGCCGCGCTAGGGGAAAGCGCGGCGCTGTTATGGGATAACGCGAAAGAAATCAGCAGGTTGCGCCGGGCCCCCGCAAGGGACTCATTCCGGCGCCTTGGGCAGTGCGTCGAAATCCGCTGCCGAGTGCCGTTCCGGCAACTGCTCCCAGGGTTCGCCCCAGCTGCGGTTCACCTTCCGGCCCCGGACGACGCCCGGCCGCGAGTCGACCCGCTTCGCCCAGGCCATGACGTTCCGATAGCTCTCGACATCCAGGAACTCGGCCGCGTTATAGGCCCGACCCAGCACCAGGCTGCCATACCAGGCATAGATCGCCATGTCGGCCAGCGAGTATTCTCCCGCCATCCACTCATTCTGCGCCAGATGCCGGTCCAGCACGTCCAGCTGGCGCTTCGTCTCCATCGCATAGCGGTTGATCGCATATTCGATCTTCACCGGCGCATAGGCGTAGAAATGTCCGAAGCCCCCGCCGACGAAAGGCGCGCTGCCCATCTGCCAGAAGAGCCAGCTGAACATCTCGGTCCGCTGGGCCGGGTCCTTCGGAATGAAGGCCCCGCCGAACTTCTCGGCCAGATACAGCATGATCGAGGCAGACTCGAACACCCTTTGCGCCGGTTTCACCCCATGATCCATCAGCGCCGGGATCTTGGAATTGGGGTTCACCTCGACGAAGCCCGACCCGAACTGGTCGCCGTCGCCGATCTTGATCAGCCAGGCGTCGTATTCGGCGTCATGGCCCGCCTCCAGCAGCTCCTCCAGCAGGATCGTCACCTTGATCCCGTTCGGCGTCGCCAGCGAATACAGCTGCAGCGGGTGCTTGCCCACCGGCAGCGCCTTGTCATGCGTCGGCCCGGCGATGGGGCGGTTGATCGACGCGAAGGTGCCGCCCGAGGGCTGCTCCCATGTCCAGACTTTCGGCGGGGTGTAATCATTCGACATCGGAAAATCCTTGCGTTGCGGATCGGACAGCAAAGCTAATGCATCGCCCCCCGCCCGACCAGAGGCCCCGAACGGCGGCAGGGCCCTGCGCGAATGCACATGAGAAAAGGGGCGGCCCCAGAAGGCCGCCCCCTTGTCCTGATGCCGCCCGGTCAGACCGACAGGCAGACGTATTTCAGCTCCATGTAGTCGTCGATCCCGTGGCGGCTGCCTTCGCGCCCAAGGCCCGACTGCTTGACCCCGCCAAACGGCGCCATTTCGTTCGAGATGAGGCCGGTGTTCACCCCCACCATCCCGTATTCCAGCGCTTCCTGCACCCGGGTGATCCGGCCGATGTCGCGGGCGTAGAAATACGAGGCCAAGCCGAAGATCGTCGCATTCGCCAGCTCGATCACCTCTTCCTCGGTCTCGAACTTGAACAGCGGCGCCAGCGGCCCGAAAGTTTCCTCGGTCGCGACTTTCATGTCCGGCTTCACCCCGGTCACGACGGTCGGCTGGAAGAAGGTCCCCCCCAGCTCGTGCCGGTGCCCGCCGGTGACGACCTTGCCACCGCCCGCCAGCACGTCGGCGATATGCTCCTCGACCTTGTCGACCGCCGCCGCGTTGATCAGCGGGCCCGTCGTCACCCCGGCCTTGAGGCCATCGCCGATCGACAGCTTCTCGACCGCCGCCGACAGCTTCTTGGCAAAGGCGTCATAGACCCCGGCCTGCACATAGATCCGGTTCGCACAGACGCAGGTCTGGCCGTTGTTGCGGAACTTGGAAATCATCGCGCCTTCCACCGCCGCATCCAGGTCGGCGTCGTCGAAGACGATGAAAGGCGCATTGCCGCCCAGCTCCATGCTGCATTTCAGCACCTGATCGGCGGCCTGCTTCAGCAGGATGCGGCCCACCTCGGTGCTGCCGGTGAAGGTCAGCTTGCGGATCAGCGGGTTCTCGCAGAATTCCTTGCCGATGTCGGACGACCGCTTCGAGGTGATGACCGAGAAGAGCCCCGCCGGGACGCCGGCCCGCTCTGCCAGCACCGCCAGCGCCAGCGCGGAAAGCGGCGTCTCGGCCGCCGGGCGCGCCACGAAACCGCAGCCCGCCGCAAGGGCAGGGGCCACCTTCCGCGCGATCATCGCGTTCGGGAAGTTCCAGGGCGTGATCGAGGCGGCCACGCCAATGGGCTGCTTCAGCACATGGATGCGCTTGTCACGCTGGTGGCCGGGAATGATCTCGCCATAGGTGCGCTTGGCTTCCTCGCCGTAGAACTCGATGTAAGAGGAACCATAGGCGATCTCGCCCTTGGCCTCGGACAGGGGCTTGCCCATCTCGGCGGTCAGGATCGTCGCCAAGTCGTCCTGGTTCGCCATGCACAGGTCGAACCACTTGCGCAGCACCTGCGCCCGTTCCTTCGCTGTCCGCCCGGCCCATTCGCGATGCGCCTTGTGCGCCGCCTTGATCGCGCGGGCGGTCTCGGCCCGGCCAAGGTTCGGCAACTGGCAGATCACGTCGCCCCGCGCGGGATTCGTCACCGGAAAGGTCGAGCCGTCATCGGCTCCGATCCATTCCCCGGCGACATAGGATTTGAAGACCAGAAGCGACGGGTCTTTCAGAAGCGACGCGAGATCGGTCACGGAATCGAGCATGGGTGGGCCCTCCTTGTGCTTTGGCAGGACAGGTGCCACGCGGGGCAGGCTATGTCCAGTTCCGAGGCGATCCTCAGTCCAGGGGTCGATCAAATCACCGGCAAGCTGGACCGACGCGCCGGAGTTTTCGAAAACTCCGGACCGAAGCCTTCAAAGGCTCCGAGACGATTTCTTCGAAGAAATCGCCCTCATCCGTTCGCATGCATCCGCTCGATATAGGCGCGCATTTCCTCGGCCTCGTGGCGGGCGTCGCGAAGGCCCTCCATCGCCGCCTTCAACTCGGCCTCGGTCTGGCTGATATGGTTCATCAACTCCGCCTCGCGCTGCTCCAGATAGGCCAGGGCCTGATCGCGCAGTTCTTCCGCCTCGTGCAAGGATTGTGCCAGCTTGTCCATCTCGGCCATGTCGCCGCCCTTGACCCGGGTGAAGCGGTGCAGAAGCCAGTGGGTGAACCAGCCCATCGCGAAGGCGACCAGCAGGATGATGGCGGTGGCGATGACGAATTCGGTGCGGTTCATGCGGGTCTATTCCTCGGCCTTCAGGCCTTCGGGGCGGGGCTTCGGGGCCAGTGTCTTTTCGGTTGGCGCGACCGAGGGGCTGGTATCGCCGGAAAAATCGGGGGTATCGGCCGGGGCAGGGGGCGCCGTGCCGTCCGCCGCCGGGGGCGCCTCGCCGCCCGCATCGGCAGCGGCTTGCGCGCCCTTCAGCACGAACTCGATCCGCCGGTTCGCCTCGCGTCCCTCTTCCGTCTTGTTGTCGGCAATCGGCTGGGCCTCGCCATAGCCGGTGGCGGTCATCCCCGACACGTCCACCCGGCGGCCCTGCAGGGCCAGCAGCACCGCCTCGGCCCGTGCCTGGCTCAGGGCCTGGTTGCCACCTTCCGAGCCCTGGGAATCGGTATGGCCGCCGATCTCCATCTGCATCGGCGGGCAATTGGTCAGGATCGCCGCCAGCTCGTCCAGCACCGGCCGCGCCGTGGTGGCGATCTCGGCCGACGAGGGCGTGAAGGTGATCTTCGTCCGCGCGATCACCGCATTCACGTTCGCCGCGCATTCCTCGGGCGTGGGCAGGCTGGCGATCGGGTCCAGCGCCTCGTCGTAGCGCACGTTGACCCGGAAGGTCTGGCCCTGACCCAGCGCCCCGGACAGGATCTGGGTGATCTTGCCCCGCGCCTCCTTCGATCCGGTGACCCCTGTCACTTCGACCAGATCGGCGCGCACCAGCAGCTTGCCGGTCTCGACCTCGGCCAGCGCCTTCAGCCCCGCCAGCACCCGCACCGGCCAGCCGTCGGGCAGCGTCTCGTCCACCCGCGTCGCGGTCAGCACCTCGGCGCCCGCAAAGGCCGAACGCGCAAAGGCATCCACCGCCTGGCGCTGCATCTCGTCGGTCAGCCGCCCGCGCAGTTCCACCTTGCCATCCTCGGCCAGCACCGCGGTGAACTCCGCCGGGCCCTGCGTCGCGGTTTCCTTCTTCTCCAGCGTCGAGGTCAGCGAGAAGACATCCGGCAGCCCGGTTTCCAGATCGCCCACCACCTTGTCAAAGGTCGCCTGCGGCACCTCGCTGCCCGCCAGCAGCGTCACATCCGCATCCGAGAAGGTGATCGACCCCGACCCCAACTCCTTCACCGCCGCAATCGCCAGGCCGACCGCTTCCGCCCAACGCGGCGTCGGTGTGCCCAGGCCCACCTGGCAGACCGACGATCCCTCGACCCCGGCCGCCTGCGCGGCCCGCAGGATCTGGGTCCGCGCCCGGTCGGTATCGGCCGAGCAGCTGTCGAACCGCGCGCCGTCCGCATCGGCCACGAAGCGCAGGGTGAAAGGCGTGATCACCGGACGCGGGGCCGAGATGTTCATGACCAGCTGCACCCCTTCGGGGGCGATGGCGCGCAGCTCTCGCTCCAGCTGGCGCTTCTGCTCTGCGCTGTCGGTGATGGCCTTCACCTCGACCCGGTCGGCGCTGACCGAGATCTTGGACAGCTCCAGCCGCTCCAGCGCCTCCAGCCCGAAGGCCAGCGCCGCGTTCCAGTTGGCCGGGGCCGGATAATCCGCCGTCTCCAGCATGTCGGGCAGCTCGGTCCCCTGCGCCAGCGCCGCCGCCGCCGCCGCAAGGTCCGCCTCGCTCATCCCGCCCTCGCCGGGCTTTTCCGGGATCAGCCCGCTCAGCTGCACCTCGTCCTCGGTCCGCAGCATCTGCACGCTGAACTTCGGCGCCTCGATCCCCCGCGTCGGCGCCACGTCCAGACCATCGCGGATGCGCGAGGTGTCGACCAGCGCCCCCACCATGTTCACCGCGCGGAAGCGGTCCGCCTCGCGCGGGGCGGTGCCGGTCAGGCGCACCTGCAAGCCGTCGGTCGTGACGGTGATCCAGTCGATCCCCGCCTCGGCCAGCCGGGCGGCGACCGCCTTGCCGGTCCGCGATTCGATGACCAGCGCCGCCCCGTAGGCGACCGAGACCATCACCGCCGCCGCCAGCACATAGGCCAGCAGCGCGAGCGTGGTCGAGTGGAGCTTGCGAAGATGAGGCAGCAGCAATGGACTTCCGAAAGACTCGATGGCGCAGGACGCGCCCCTGCTTCCTAGGGGTTCACGCGGCCGGGTTCAACCAAGCCATGCGGCGGCGGCAAGAAACGGCAAAGGGATCAGCCCGGCATCCCGGTTCGCCCGGAACACCTTCAGGCAGGAGGCCGGATCGTTCAGGTCCAGCACCCGCATCTGCCAGCCCAGATGCAGCCCCATCGCCCAGACCCCCGCCAGCGCCACCACGAAGGCTGCGGGCCGCCCGGCCCCGGCATGGGCCAGAATCACTGCCAGCGCGAACAACACCAGCGCCAGCGCGAAGAACCCCCAGAGCCAGGCCCGGCTGTTGTCACCGAAAAGCCGTGCGGTCGACTTTACCCCGATCAAGGCATCGTCTTCGCGGTCCTGATGGGCATAGATCGTGTCGTAATACAGCGTCCAGGCGATCCCCGCCGCATACAGCGCGACCGAGGCCGGGGGCACGCTACCTGCATGGGCCGCCCAGGCCAGCAGCGCGCCCCAGTTGAACGCCAGCCCCAGAAAGACCTGTGGCCACCAGGTGAAGCGCTTGGCAAAGGGATAGATCGCCACCAGCGCCAGCGAAGCGACCCCCAGGCTGATCGCCAGCGCGTTGTAGCTGAACAGGATGCATGCGGCCAAAAGCGCCTGCACCACCATCCACACCAGCGCGCCCTTGACCGTCACCTGACCAGAGGGCAGGGGCCGCGACCGTGTCCGCGCAACGGCCCCGTCGATGTCCCGATCCGTGATGTCGTTCCAGGTGCAGCCCGCCCCCCGCATCAGGAACGCTCCCACCCCGCAGGAGATCACAAGCCACAGATCCCAGATCCGGAACCCGCCCGCGCCGCCCGCCAGGGCAATTGCCCAGAGGCAGGGGATCAGCAACAGCCAGGTCCCGATCGGCCGGTCCGCCCGGCTCAGCCGCAGATAGGGCCGCGCCCCGGCCGGGGCATAAAGATCCACCCAGTTCGCCTTCGGCGCATCGGCCACCTGTCCCGCAGGGGCGTCCCCGGGGACGGCCTCTGGCAATTCGGGCGCTTGGGTCATAGGGTCACGCTCATGGATGCGAAGATCAGGCTCTATGTAGATCAGCCCCTTGCCCCGGGGCAAGCCGTGCGCCTGTCACCCGACCAGGCGCATTACCTGACCGGTGTCATGCGGCTGGCCGCGGGCGCGCCCGTCCTTCTTTTCAACGGCCGCGACGGAGAGTTCCGCGCCACCCTCGCGGAAGCAGGCAAACGCGGCGCCATCGCCATTCCAGGCGCCCGGACCCGGCCTCTCCAACTGCCGCCCGACCTCTGGCTTGTCTTCGCCCCGATCAAGAAGGCCCGCACCGATTTCATCGTCGAAAAGGCCGTCGAACTCGGCGCCGCCCGCATCCTCCCCGTCCAGACCCGCCATACCAACGCCGAGCGCATAAGGCAGGACCGCCTGCAAGCCCATGCCGTCGAGGCCGCCGAACAATGCGGCGCGACCTATGTCCCGGATGTCACGGATCTCGTCGCGCTCGACCGTCTCCTGTCGCATTGGCCCGAAGACCGCCGCCTTTACTGGTGCGACGAGACGGCCCTCGGCCAGCCCGCCACGCTGACACCCGCGCAAGGCCCCGCCGCCATCCTGATCGGCCCCGAGGGCGGCTTCTCTGCCGAAGAAGCCGCGAAACTCCGGCAGAGGCCCAACGTCACCCCCCTCAGCCTCGGCCCGAGGATCCTCCGCGCCGACACCGCCGCTGTCGCTGCCCTCACCCTCTGGCAGGCCGCCTGCGGGGATTGGCGATGATCCGCGATGCCGGGCCGCAGGACCGCGCCGAAATCGAAGCCGTCCTGACCGCGCAGCTCGACCAGGCGATGTTTCCCCTCGCCGCCCTGCGTGAACACGGGCTGGTCCAGGGCGATTTCGCCAGCCCGCATGACCACGCCATCCGCGTCTGGCTGCTGGGGCGCAGCATCATCGCCCTGACCCGGTCCGGCAACCTGCTCCCCTATCTCGACGGCGCCCCCGATCTCGCCCCCCTCCGCGCCGCCCTTCACGGCCAGACCATCGCCGGCGCCATCGGCCCCGCCGCCTCGACCCGGCCGGTGATCGCCGCCCTTGGGCTCGACCGCCTGCCCGCCGCCACCGACCGCGACGAACCCGGCTTCGCGCTGCGCCTTGCCGACCTGGTTCTGCCCGACCTCCCCGGCACGACCCTCCGCCCCCTCGCGCCCGAGGACGCCTCCCTCGCAACCGCCTGGCGCGAGGCCTATCTCTGCGAGGTGATGGGCGGCTCCGGTCCCGAAGCGCGCGCCAAGGCCGGGGCCGACATAACCGCCTATATTGCCCGCGACAGCCACCACCTGCTTCTGCAGGACGACGCCCCGGTCGCCCTGACCGGCTTCAATGCCACCCTGCCCGGGATCGTGCAGATCGGCGGCGTCTACACCCCGCCCGCCCTGCGCGGCAAAGGCTACGCCCGCCGCGCCGTCGCGCTGCATCTCGACGAGGCGCGCCAGAACGGCACCACCCGCGCCGTCCTCTTCGCCGCCTCCGACGCCGCCGCCCGCGCCTATCGCGCCATCGGCTTCCGGCCCACGCGGGATTTCACCCTCTTCCTCCTCGCCACCCCCACCCGGATCGCCGCATGACCCGCTCCGACCTCCTCGCGGCGCTCCACCGCAATGCCGAGCTCCTGGCCGCCCTTGCCCTTGCCGCCTTCGGCATCTGGACCGCCACGCAAGGCGGCTATCTCCTCGCCCCGGTCGGCCTTGCCCTCTTCGCGATCGGCGCGGGCTGGGCGCTCACCACCTGGCGCCGCCTCCGCTTCCAGCAGGCCGGAGAAGCCCCCGGCATCGTCCGCGTGACCGAGGCGCAGATCGCCTATTTCGGCCCGCGCGTCGGCGGCTTCGTCGGCCTGCCGGACCTGGTAGAGCTTCGCCTCCTCACGCTTCGCGGCCGCCGTATCTGGAAACTGAAGCAGGCCGACGGCCAGCTTCTGCACATCCCGGTCGAATCCGACGGGGCCGAGGCGCTGTTTGACGCCTTCGCCACGCTGCCCGGGATCGACATGGCCGCCCTCGTCGCCGCGCTCGGCTCCGACGCTCCGGCGTCCGACAGCCGGGTGATCGCCCTTGCCGAAGTCGACCGGCTGATCTGGGCCAGGAAGGGCGCCGGCATGGTCGCGGTCTAAGGATTTTCCCGGAAACTGCTGGCCCGGGACCTTCACCAAGGGGCCTGCAAAGGCGACAATTCGTCTGTTCAGATCCTAACAGAACTATAATACCCGCGCGCAACCCTTTGAAATCCCTGCATCGGATTTCCTGTCCACCGTGGACATCTCTCCCCTCCACTTCGCCACCCCTTGACTTGCCCTCCGCCCCTTGACACCTCTGGCCATCGGGTCCCGAAGGGGCCAACCAAAGCAGCGAAAGTCCGGAGCCCCTTCATGTCCATCCCTCAGTCCGGCGGCGGACCCATCGAGAGCTTCGATCAGCTCGCCGCCTATATGGAATCCGGCTGCAAACCCTCCGCCGACTGGCGGATCGGGGCCGAGCACGAGAAATTCGGCTGGCTGACCGACAGCCGCCAGCCGCTCCCCTACGCGGGTGACCGCTCGATCTCCGCGATCTTCGCCGCGCTGGAAGCCCGCTACGGCTGGCACCCCGTCCGCGAGGGCGAGAACGTGATCGGCCTCACGCGGAACGGGGCGAACATCAGCCTCGAACCCGGCGGCCAGTTCGAGCTGTCCGGCGCCCCTCTGGTCTCGACCCTTGAGGTGGGCGCCGAGCTGCAAAACCATCTCGACGAGGTCCGCGCCATCGCCGACCCGATGGGGGTGAAGTTCATGGGCATCGGCGCCGCCCCCGACTGGACCCACGCCCAGATGCCGGTCATGCCCAAGGGCCGCTATCGCCTCATGACCGATTATATGGGCCGCGTCGGCACCCACGGCACGCAGATGATGTATCGCACCTGCACCGTGCAGGTGAACCTCGACTACGGGTCCGAGGCCGATTTCGTGCAGAAGATGCGGGTCGCGCTGGCCCTGCAACCCGTCGCCACCGCGCTTTTCGCCTCATCTCCCTTCTTCGAGGGCAAGCCCAACGGTCACCGCAGCTGGCGCAGCCGCATCTGGCGCGGGCTTGATGACAGCCGCACCGGGATGCTGCCCTTCGCCTTCCAGGACGGCATGGGCTTCCAAAGGTATGTCGACTGGGTGCTCGACGTGCCGATGTATTTCGTCTACCGCGACGGGAAATATATCAACGCCCTCGGCCAATCCTTCCGCGATTTCCTTGCGGGCAAACTTCCGGCCCTGCCCGGCGAGAAGCCCACACTGTCGGACTGGGCCGACCACATGACCACCGTCTTCCCCGAGGCGCGGGCGAAGAAGTTCATCGAGATGCGTGGCGCCGATTGCGGCGACCAGCCCCATATCGCCGCGCTGCCCGCCTTCTGGGTCGGGTTGATGTATGACCAGGCCGCCCTCGACGCCGCATGGGACCTGGTCAAGGGCCTCGACGCCGACACCCGCGAGGGGCTGCGGGTCGCGGCCTCGGTCTCGGCCCTGCAAGGCGAAGCCGGGGGCGTGAAGCTCCTCGACCTCGCCCGCGCTGCGGTGGGACTTTCCCATGCGGGCCTCGTCGCACGGGGGCTGGGCGAGGAGGTCCAGCTCCTTCCGCTGGTCGAAAGCCTGAAGACCGGCAAGGTCCAGGCAGACAAGTGGCTCGACCTTTACAATGGGCCCTGGGGCCACAGCCTGACCCCGCTTTACGAGGCCGCCTCGCTTTAAAGGACCGATCATGCGCACCGAATTCGACCGCGAGCTGGAAGAGCGACTCCTCCGCTACTGCGCCATCGACAGCCAGAGCGATGAGGACAGCAAGACCGCCCCCAGCACGGCGCGGCAGTTCGACATGCTGAACCTGCTGGTCGAGGAACTGCGCGGAATCGGGGCGGAAGACGTCTGCCTTACCGACTACGGCACCGTCCTGGCCACGGTTCCGGCCACCGCCAAGGGATCGACCATCGGCTTCCTCGCCCATGTCGACACCGCCCCCGCCTTCAATGCCACCGGCGTCAAGCCGCGGGTGATCCGGGGCTACAACGGCGGGCCGATCCGCTTTCCGGACGCGCCCGACCTTGACCTGTCGCCCGAGGTCTCGCCCTATCTCGGCACCCGGCTTGGACATGACATCGTCACCGCCTCGGGCACCACGCTTCTGGGCGCCGACGACAAGTCCGGCATTGCCGTGATCATGGCGGCGGCGCGCCACCTGATCGCCAACCCCGACATCCCGCATGGGCCAATCCGCATCGCCTTCACCCCCGACGAAGAGATCGGGCGCGGCGTCGATCCCCGGCTCGCCAAGGATATTGCCGCCGACTTCGCCTATACGCTGGACGGTGGCGCGGCGGGCGAGATCGAATATGAAAGCTTCTCGGCCGACGGGGCCGTGGTGAAGATCGAGGGCGTCTCGGTCCACCCCGGCACCGCGAAGGACAAGCTGGTCAACGCCCTGCATCTGGCGGCGAAGATCATCGCGACCCTGCCTCAGGTCCGCATGACGCCCGAAACGACCGAAGACCGCGAGGGCTTCCTCATGGTCTACGAGCAGCGCG
>Ga0056909_1001455_pt1 | contig 14484 bp, 13 predicted proteins | sample EBPBio102011_DNA_FD_62115 | JGI IMG/M metagenome (GOLD analysis project Ga0056909, IMG submission 62115) | Wastewater treatment Type I Accumulibacter community from EBPR Bioreactor in Madison, WI, USA - Reactor 1_1/10/2011_ DNA | ecosystem: Engineered > Bioreactor > EBPR > Anaerobic-Aerobic >...
TGCACGCCTTCGTCGATCAACCGGCCAGCGATGGGATGATCGCCGCGATGAAGGCGAACGACACCTTCATGGTGCCGACGCTGTCGGTGATTGCGGGCTTCGGGCGCAGTGACATCAGTGCGCGCCTGGCGGAGGATCCGCAGCTGCAGGCGCGCCTGACCGCCGCGCAGAAGGCCAGCTTGCGCGCGCAGTTCCCGCCCGCGTTCCCCACCCAGCCCAAGGCCTTGGACAACGCCATCGAGAGCGTGCGTCGCCTGCATGCGGCGGGGGTCGATATCCTGGCCGGAACCGATGCCGGCAACCCGGGTACCGCGCACGGCGTCAGCCTGCATGGCGAGTTGGCGTTGCTGGTCCGCGCGGGCCTGACGCCGAGCCAGGCCCTGCGCGCCGCGACTTCGCGCCCCGCGGCGCGCTTTGGCTTGAAGGACCGCGGCCGCATCGCCCCCGGCCTGCGCGCGGACTTGCTGCTGGTGGAAGGCGATCCATCGAAGGACATCCAGGCCACGCGCCGCATCGTCACCGTCTGGAAGAACGGCTACGCTCAATCCGCCGATGCGCCGGCGGCGGGGCAAGCCGCCTCGATCCAGGACGCGGACCGGCTCGTCTCGGATTTCGACGGCGGCGATCTGTCCACGCGCTTTGGCAGCGGCTGGCAGGCGGCCAGCGATAGTTTCATGGGCGGCAAGTCGGGCGCCGAGACGCGCTGGACGGCGGGAGGCGCGGGCAAATCAAAAGGCGCGATGCGCATCGAGGGCGACGTGGCAGCAGGGCCTGCGCCCTGGGCCGGGGCGATGTTCTCGCCCGGCAGCGGGCCGATGCAGCCGGTCAACCTCGGCGCGCGCCAGGCGATCACCCTGAAAGTGCGGGGCACCCCCGGCGATTACGCCATCGTGATGCTGCACGGCGAAGGCCAGGTGGCTGCCGTGCCCATCCAGGTGACGGGTGACTGGAAGGCGGTCCGCGTGTCGCTGGCGCAGTTCGCCGGCGCGGACCTTGCGCGGGTGAGCGCGATTGGCATCAGCAACAGCCGCATCGGTCACTTCCAGGTCGATCTGGACGACGTGGCGATCGAATGATGGACATGAGCTTCGCCGGCACGCTTCATCGCTACTATCCACGCCATGGCTGACTCATTCGCACTCCGGCTTCGCCAACGCCTCCTGCCCGATGCCCTCGACCAGGGCTGGATGCCGATTGCGCTGCTCGGCTACCTGCTGTTCCTGTTCGTGCCGATGCTCGGCCGCCTGTTCCCGGATGTCGAGACCTTCACCGTCCCGTTCCACCTCGGGGCCACGCTGGCGTCGATCGCCGTGTTCTTGCCGCTGTACTTCCACGTCTTCCGCCGTGGCGCGCGCTGGAAGTTGCCGGCGGTGCTTGCCGTCTTCACCCTGGGCTGCGTGCTGTTGCCGTGGAACGCCTACGCGAACACCTATGTGATCTACGCCGCGTCCTTGCTGGCGGTCTTGTCGATGCGGCTGTCGCTGCGCATCGCATTGCTGGCCACGATGCTGCTGGTGTTCGGGCTGCGCATGTACCTGCTCTGGCCCTTCAGCTATATCGCGTTCGGCATCGGCTTCACCGTCTTGATCTCGGCGTCCGTTTTTGCGTCCAACTATTTCCTGATCGAGCGAGAGAAGAAGCGCACGCAGCTGGAAGCAAGCCAGGAGGCGGTGCGTCGCGTCGCGGCCTATGCCGAGCGCGAGCGCATCGGACGCGACCTGCACGACTTGCTGGGCCACACCCTGTCGCTGGTCGCGCTCAAGGCCGATCTCGCCACGCGGCTGGCGCGGCAGGACCCCGAGGCCGCGGCCATCGAGATGGAGGATGTCGCCCGCATCGCGCGCGAGGCGCTGGGTGAAGTCCGGCAGGCGGTCAGCGGCATTCGCAGCGCGGTCATCGCAGCGGAGCTCGCATCGGCCAAGGTCTTGCTGGAGTCGGAGGGCACGGCGCTCGATGCGCAGATCGATGAACTCGCGCTGCCGCCGGTGGTGGAGTCCGCGTTGGCGATGACGCTGCGCGAAGCCGCGACCAACGTGCAGCGCCATGCGCGCGCCCGGAACCTGCAGGTGCGCCTGCGCCGCGATGGCGAGGACGCCGTGCTTGAGTTGCGCGATGACGGCCTCGGCGGACCGATCAGGCCCGGCAACGGCCTGTCCGGCATGCGCGAGCGCATCCAGGCCCTGCAAGGCGCGCTGGAGGTGGCATCGCATCCGGGCCAGGGCACGCATCTGGTGGCGCGATTGCCGATCAGGGGCGCCGCGTGATCCGCGTCCTGCTGGCCGAAGACCAGGCGATGGTGCGCGGCGCGTTGGCCGCCTTGCTCAAGATGGAGCCCGACATCGAGGTCGTGGCCGACGTGCCCGATGGCGAGTCGGCTTGGCGCGAGATCCAGCGCGATGCGCCCGACATCCTGCTCACCGACATCGAAATGCCCGGGTTGACCGGGCTGGAATTAGCGCAGCGCATCCACCGCCACGGCCTGCCGGTGAAGGTGGTCATCGTCACCACCTTCGCGCGGGCCGGGTTCCTGCGCCGCGCGCTCGATGCCGGTGTGCAAGGCTATTTGCTGAAGGATGCGCCGGCGGCGCAGCTGGCCGAGGCATTGCGGCAAGTGCAACGCGGCGGTCGCGCGATCGATCCGCAACTCGCGCTCGAGGCCTGGGGCGAAGGCGATCCGCTGAGTGATCGCGAGCGCCAGGTGCTGCGCCTGGCGGGCGATGGCCTGGGCGCCGGGGAGATCGCCGCGCAACTGGGCTTGTCGCACGGCACCGTGCGCAATTACCTGTCCGAGGCGATCGGCAAGCTCGGCGTCGGCAACCGCATCGAGGCGTATCGCCTCGCCCGCCAGAAGGGCTGGCTGTAACGCGAAGCCAGCTGACGATCAGCGCGGGTAGCGCGCCTTCAACATCGCGAACGCCGCGCGCAGGCCCTGCGCCTCGCCACCGGCCGGGCGGCCCGGGCGGTCGCTGTCGTTCCAGCTATAGACATCCACATGCGCCCACTTCTGGCCCTCGGGCACGAAGCGCTCCAGGTACAGCGCGGCGGTCACGCTGCCGGCCATCGGGCTGCTGCTGCCGTTGGCGATGTCGGCGATGCCGCTGGTGAGATAGCGCAGGTACGGCCGCCACAGCGGCATCCGCCACAGCGGATCGAACTCGCGCTGGCCGGCGGCCAGCCAGTCGTTCGCCAGCGCATCGTCGTTGGCGTAGAGCGCGGGCAGGTCGGGGCCAAGCGCGATGCGCGCCGCGCCCGTGAGCGTGGCGAAATCCAGCAGCAACGCCGGCTTGTCCTCGGCCGCGCGGGTCAGGGCATCGCATAGCACCAGGCGCCCTTCTGCATCGGTATTGTCGATCTCCACGCTCACGCCCTTGCGCGTGGCGATGACTTCACCCGGGCGCAGCGCATCTGGGCCGATCGCGTTTTCGACCGCCGCCACGTACAGCGACAGGCGCACGGGCAGCCCGCGCGCCATGATGAGCTCGGCCAGCGCGATCGCATGCGCGGCGCCGCCCATGTCCTTCTTCATGTTGCGCATGCCGGCGCTGGCCTTGATGTTGAGGCCGCCGGTATCGAAGCACACGCCCTTGCCGATCAGTGAGACATGCGGCGCATCGGCATCGCCCCATTCCATGCGGATCAGGCGCGGGGCGCGATGCGAGGCGCGGCCCACTGCGTAAATCGCCGGGTAGTTCTGCGCGATCAGCGCCTTGCCCGCGACCACCTCGACCGTCGCGCCATGGCGCGAGGCGATGGAGCGGACGGTGCCTTCCAGCTCGTCCGGGCCCATGTCCTCGGTCGGGGTGTTCACCAGGTCGCGCACGCGCACGCAGGCGCCCAGCACGTCGAGGGTTTCCGCATCGACCTGGTCGCCGATCGCCAGCATCGCCGGCTCGCGCAGCGGCGTCTTGTAGCGGCGGAAGCGGTAACTGCCAAGGCCCCAGCCGAGCACCAGCGCCTGATGCGCGGCGTGGTCCAGCTCGCTCGCGAGCGTCCAGTCGCCCGGCGGCAGCGCGTAGGGCGCATGCGCGTAGGTGAAGGGATCCAGGCGATTGCCGATGCCGATCACCGCGCTGGCGATGCCGTCATCGCCGGGCAGCAGCATCAGCGTGCCGGAGCTCGCGGTGTATTTCTGCGCGTCCAACCACTGGCCGATGGCCGGCAGCTGCAGCTTGCGCCACGCATCGAAATCCTCGCCGCGCACGCAGTAGAACGGCAGGGGATGTTGCGGGTGGCGGGTCAGGCCGGGCAGGTCGTTCATCGGGCGTCCTCGGGGTGGGGCTGCGTGTCCAGCCAATCGGCCAGCGCGGCCAGGGTGGGGAAGGTCAGGCGCGGGGTGAATTCGCGCTTGGGCCAGGTGGGGTGTCGCGCGCGCGCGTCGTCGCGGTGCAGCCAGCAGGTCATCAGCCCGGCGCGATGCGCGCCGACGACATCCGCTTCGACATCGTCGCCCACGTGCAGCACTTGCTGCGGCGCCACGCCCAGCAGCTGGCATGCATGCAGGAAGATCGAGGCATCGGGTTTGCCGCGGCCAAAATCGCGCGCGGTGACCTGGTGGGTGAAGTGGCTGTCGATGCCGATGGTGGCGAGGTCCGCGTTGCCGTTGGACAGCGCACACACCGGCAGCCGCGCGGACAGCCGCGCCAGCGCGTCGCGCGCATCGGCGTAGAAATCGACGCGGTTGCGCTCGCTGAAGAAGGCGGCGTAGGCCTCATCGGCCAAGGCCGGATCGCTGCCGCTTTCGGCCAGCGCGATCTCGATGCCCTTGCGGCGCAGCCAGCTGGCATCGTGCGAGCGCTGCGGATAGCGCTCGATCACCCTCTCGCGCAATCGGCGCATGGCGGGGATGGGGAATTGCGCGGCCGTGCGCGGGGCATGCTGCAGGAACCAGTCATGCAGCACGCGCTCGATGCGCTCGCCGATCGGCGGAAACGGCCACAGGGTGTCGTCGAGATCGAGGGTGATGGCGCGAATGGGGAGAGGCGGGCTCACCTGCGCATTTTACCGGCTGCCCACGCCGCTGCTTGCACGCGGTTGCCCAAGAGGTGTGTTTACAGCAGGCCTTCGCGGCGCCATGCCTCGTGGTCCTGCAACGCATCGCGCGTCGTGGCGGGCGTGGCATCGCCTGCGGTATCGGCGGTGTCGCCGCCTTCGCTCGTCTCGGCATCGCCCATGTCGGCATCGTCCATCGCAAAGGGTGCGGCCGTGGTGGCGATGAAACCCGAGAGCGTCGTCATCATCTGCAAGACGCCGCTGCCGCTCATCCCGGACAAGGGCTGCGCGCGCCCGACCAGGAAGCCGCTGGCGATGCCCGCCACCACGATGCGGCCCGGCGTCCACGCCTGTCGCCAAGTGCCCTTGAGTTGTCGCCAGCTGGCGCCGACATCGCGCTCGCGCGCTTCCAGCCGCTGTTCGGCCTGGGAGACTTTGTCGATGAGTTTGGAGAAGCCCATGGTGTGCGCGTGCCGTCAGTCGAGGGAGAGGGAGGAAGTCAGGGCGGGGTGATGTCGATGCCCTGCGGGTCCTTGATCGGGCCGCCATCGGGGGTGGTGGTCGGCATCGTCTCGGTGGCTTCCCTGGCCGATTGCGGGGAGCCGGGACGGGGCGTGTGCCCGGACAGCTCGCCGATGCCCAGGCGCGCCAGCTGCCGGCGCGTCGCCTTCATCCGCGTGTGGTCGAAGTAACGCATCGCGCGCCAGCCGGCGAAGGCGGTGCCGAGCGCGCACAACACGCCGAGCATCAGGAACGATGCCCACAGCGGCATGTCCAGCCAGCGGCTGGTGCCGTACACCAGCGCGCTGACCAGCATCAACCCGGACACCACGCCCAGCACGATGGCGATCGCCGTGCAGGCCAGCGAGCGGCCCAACGCGCTGCGCGCCAGCGATACATCGGCGGCCACCAGCGTGCGCATCGCCTTGGTCGCGTCGCGCGCGGCCTCAAGCCCCGCCTGCCCGCTCTCGGCGACCTGGCGGAACGATGCCAAGAGATCGGCGATCTCGTCGCCCGGGCCGCCCTTGTCCGCCATCGGCGCTTACTTCTCGCTGCCGCTGCGGGCCAGCTTGGCGATCACCCAGCCGGCGGCGAAGGCCACGCCAAAGGCGGTCAGCGGACGCTCGCGGATCAACTCCGCGGTGCTGTCGATCATGTCGCGGCCCTTGTCCATCAGCACGTCCATCTGCTCCTTGGCGGCGGCGCCCATTTCCTCGGCGGCGGACAGGCCGGCCACGGCGCCATCGGCCAGCTCGGCCTTCATGTTGGCGCGGCCCAGGCGCAGTTCATCGCCGGCGGCGGCCGCGGCGCCCTTGACCGAATCGCCTGCATACGAAGCGGCCTGCTTCAGGTGGCTGCCGGCCTCGGCCAGGTTGTCCTTGACGTTGCTCATGGTGGTGCTCCTGTTGGGGGTGGGGTTTTCATAGCGTGCGCGATGGGGCGCCATGGCGAGGTGAAGCCGGCGTCCTCAGGGGATGACCAAGGTGCCGACCCGGCCGCCGTCGCGCCAGATGCGGAAGGCGAGCTGCGCCGGGGCCTGGCGGAAGCTGGCGCGGAAGCTCGCCAGGTCGCCGAAGCGGCCGCTGGAGGCCTCCAGGATCACGTCGCCCGAGCGCAGGCCGGCGCGCGCGGCGCGGCTGTCCGCGGCCACCGAGCTCACCTGCACGCCCGAGGCGCCCTGGCGGCGCAGCGATTCAGGCAGCTCGCCAAAGGTCACCCCGGCCAGGCGCGGGTCCAGGCTTGCGCCATCGCGCGGCAATTCCTGCAGCCCGGCGGTGAGCTGCAGCGGCTTGCCCTCGCGGCGCACGTCCAGCATCAGCCGGGCGTTGGGCGATTGCAGGCCCTGGAAGTTGCGGAAATCCTCCGCGCTGGCGATGCGCTGGCCATTGGCCGCGACGATCACGTCGCCCGGCCGCAGCCCGGCGCTGGCCGCGGACGATCCCGGATACACGCGGGTCACCAGCGCGCCGCTGGCCGAGGCCAGCCCCAGTGTCTGCAGCTGGCGCGGATCGATGTCCTGGGTATCGGCGCCGATCGTGCCGCGCCGCACCTGGCCATCGTTGGCGAGCAGCTGCTGCATGATGTTGGCGGCCAGGTCGCTCGGGATGGCGAAGCCGAGGCCGATATTGCCCGCCTGGCTGCCCTGCAGGTTGAAGCTGGCGGTATTGATGCCGACCAGTCGGCCGTTCAGGTCCACCAGCGCGCCGCCGGAATTGCCGGGGTTGATGCTGGCATCGGTCTGGATGAAGTTCTGGAAGCCGGCGCCGGGCAGGTTGTTGCGGCCCACCGCCGAGACGATGCCCGAGGTCACCGTCTGGTTGAAGCCGAAGGGATTGCCGATGGCGACGACGAAATCGCCCACCCGCAGCGCGTCGCTGTCGGCCAGCGGGACGGCGGTGAGGTTTTGCGCCGGGATCCGCATCAGCGCCACGTCCGTATCGGCGTCCGAGCCCAGGAACTCCGCCTGCAAGGTGCGCCCGTCGGCCAGCGTCACCGAGACTTCGGTCGCGCCCTCGATCACATGGTGGTTGGTCAGCACGTAGCCGCGCGCGGCATCGACGATTACCCCCGAGCCCAGCGACTCGTTGATGCGCTCGGCCGGGATGCCCATCATCCGGCGGAACATCGGGTCGTTGTCGAACGGGGTGCGCAGCCGCACCCGCTGCTTGCTGTTGACGCTCACCACCGCCGGCATCACCCGTTGCAGCATCGGCGCCAGCGAGGGCACCGGCTGGCCGCTGACCGCTGTCGGCAGCTGGGCGGCCATCGGCACGCTGGCCTGCGGGGTGGGCTCGGCCTCGGCCGGCTGGGTCAGGGCGTCGCGGATCGCGGTGGCCGCAAAACCGCCAAAGGCCGCGGTCACGGCCAGGATCAGCAGGGTGGGCAGGGGCCGCATCGGGCGGCGCGGGGCATCGTGGGGCATGGGTTTCCTTTGTCGGCCGCAGGCAGGGGTGGCATGAACGGCGCCAGCGGCACCCTTGAGTGTGTCCCCAAAACCCTAAATGCGCGATTAAGCCGGGCGTTTTCGCAGGTGGCCGATTGTCAACAAAAAAACTTCAACCTGAATGCGTTTCTTGCCTTGACAGGGAGCGGGGGGGCTCGTAGTTTGAATGACTGTTTTCCACTACATCTTGGGGTTGTCCTTCGGGTCGATTCCCAAGTGTTGGGCTCAAGGGCCGCCGTGAAAACAGGGGAAATCTGGCGAAAACGGCATCCCGCGGGCGGTATCGCGGCCGTTGGCCCGCCACCACAGTATTCGACAATGGAGTGAAGCATCCGCATGAGCAGCGTGCGCCTGGAATCGGTCAAGACCACGAAGGAAACGGAGAACCACGTGATCCCCATGCAACCGGCCTCGCTGGACATCTGGGACAAGAAGTACCGCCTCAAGACCAAGCAGGGGGAAGCGCTCGATGCCGACATCGACGCCACCTACCAGCGCGTGGCCAAGGCCCTGGCCGAGGCCGAGCCGACGGCCGAGCTGCAGAAGTACTGGGGCGAGCGCTTTGCCTGGGCGCTGCGCCATGGCGCCATCCCGGCCGGCCGCATCACCTCCAACGCCGGCGCGCAGGCCCACAAGCCCGCGACATCGACCATCAACTGCACCGTCTCCGGCACCATCACCGACTCGATGGACGGCATCCTGGACAAGGTCCACGAGGCGGGCCTGACCCTCAAGGCCGGCTGCGGCATCGGCTACGAGTTCTCCACCCTGCGTCCCAAGGGCGCGTTCGTGGCCGGCGCTGGTGCTTACACCAGCGGGCCGATGTCCTTCATGGATATCTACGACAAGATGTGTTTCACCGTGTCTTCGGCCGGTGGCCGCCGTGGCGCGCAGATGGGCACGTTCGATGTCTCGCACCCCGACGTGCGCGACTTCATCCGCGCCAAGCGCGAGGACGGCCGCCTGCGCCAGTTCAACCTGTCGCTCCTCATCACCGACGGCTTCATGCAGGCGGTCAAGGACGATGCCGACTGGCCGCTGGTGTTCCCGCTGTCGGACAAGGAAGTGGGCGAGGTGAAGCTGGACGATGCCGAACAAATCGTCTGGCGCGACTGGCCGACCACGCGCGGCTACATCACGCGTGACGATGGCCTGGTCGCCTGCAAGATCTACGGCCACGTCCGCGCGCGTCACCTGTGGGACATGATCATGGTCTCGACCTACGACTACGCCGAGCCGGGCTTCATCCTGATCGACCGCGTCAACGAGATGAACAACAACTGGTGGTGCGAGAACATCCGCGCGACCAATCCCTGCGGCGAGCAGCCGCTGCCGCCCTATGGCGCGTGCTTGCTCGGCTCGGTCAACCTGACCAAGTTCGTGCGCAACCCCTTCACCGACGAGGCCTCCTTCGACTGGGAGGAGTACAAGGAAGTGGTGCGCGTGTTCACCCGCATGCTGGACAACGTGGTCGAAGTGAACGGCCTGCCGCTGGAGCAGCAGCGCAACGAGATCATGCGCAAGCGCCGCCACGGCATGGGCTTCCTCGGCCTTGGCAGCACGGTGACGATGCTGAAGATGAAGTACGGCTCGGAGGAGTCGTGCGAGTTCACCGAGCGCATCGCCCGCGAGATGGCCGTGGCCGGTTGGGAAGTCGCCCTGCAGCTGGCCGAAGAGAAAGGCCCGGCACCGGTCATGGACGAAGAGTTTGACGTCACCGCCGAGATGCTGCGCAAGCGCCCGGAGATGGCGAAGGACGGCTGGAAGATCGGCCAGAAGATCCCCGGCCGCGTGCTGCACGCCAAGTATTCGCGCTACATGCAGAAGGTGGCCGAGGTCGCCCCGGAGCTGGTGCAGGCGCTCTCGGAGAAGGGCGCGCGCTTCACCCACCACAGCTCCATCGCGCCGACCGGCACCATTTCGCTCTCGCTCGCCAACAACGCCTCCAACGGCATCGAGCCGTCCTTCGCCCACCACTACAGCCGCAACGTGATCCGCGAAGGCAAGAAGACCAAGGAAAAGGTCGATGTGTTCTCGTACGAATTGCTGGCCTACCGCGAGCTGGTGAACCCGAAGGCCATGCCGTTCTCGGAAGACGCCGACGCGCAGCTGCCGGACTACTTCATCAGCGCCGACGACATCACCCCCAAGGCGCATGTCGATGTGCAGGCCGCCGCGCAGATCTGGGTGGACAGCTCCATCTCCAAGACCGCGAACGTCCCGACCGACTACCCGTACGAGGACTTCAAGGACATCTACCGCTACGCCCACGAAAAGGGGCTGAAGGGGTGCACCACCTTCCGCTTCAACCCGGCCGCGTTCCAGGGCGTGCTGGTGAAGGAAGCGGACCTTGAAAACACCACCTACCGCTTCGAGCTGGACGATGGCTCGGTGGTGGAGGTCAAGGGCAACGAGCAGATCGAATACGACGGCGAGATGCACACCGCCGCCAACCTGTTCGATGCACTCAAGGAAGGCTACTACGGCAAGTTCTGATGGAGGGAAGATCACCCTGTCGTCACGCTGCAATGCGCGTGAAGCAGGTATAGGATCGCTCGGGTAACACCCCAAACCCCGTCCATCTGGTTAACGCCCATAGGAGGGCATATGGCCAAGAAAAAGAGCAGTGGTGTCGCGGCAAGCCTGGAGGCTGCCGCCGATAGCGTGAAGAGCACCGCCAGCGATGTCGGCAAGACCATCAAGCGCGCCGCGCGCAAGGCCAGCAAGGCTGTTGAAAAAAGCACCGCCAAGGCGAAGAAAGTGGTCGCCAAGAAGGAAGGCGAGCTGAAGAAGTCGCTGTCGGCTGCCGCCAAAAAGGCACGCGCCGATGCCGAGGCGTTGAAGAAGCAGGGTATCGGCAAGAAGACCGAGGCGGCGAAGAAGGCGGCCGAGAAAAAGGCAGCCGAGAAGGCCAAGAAGAAGGCCGTCGCCAAGAAAGTGGCGGCGCAGAAGAAAGCCATCAAGAAGGCCGTCAAGAAAGAAGTGGCCGCCGCCAAGCGCGACATCCGCAAGGCCAAGGCCGAGCGCGCCGTGAAGCAGGACGTGAAGGCCGCCAAGCGCGCCGTCGGCAAGGCCGTCAAGAAGGCGAAGGCGGATGAAACGGCCGTCAAGCGCGCCGTGCGCAAGCAGTCTGCCGAGCGTGCGGTCAAGAAAGAGGTCAAGGCCGTAAAGCGCGCGGTCAAGAAGGAAGTGGCCGCCACCAAGCGCGCCGTGCGCAAGACGGTACGCAAGGTGGAAAAAGCGGTTCGCTAAGCAACCCACAAGATCGTCCGTCGCCGCGCACTGCGGCGGCGGACCTGGATTCCCTCACATAGATACAGGCAACACAGGCAAGGACATCATGGCCGTCAAGATCGACAAGAAAATCAAGGGTTACGCCGTCGTCACGCCGGAAGACAAGGCGCGCGAATCGCAGCCTGCACAGACCGGCGCGAGCGTCGCCCGCGAAACGGCCGAGTCGGAGACGGCGAAGGACAACGTCATCCAGATGCACGAGAAGATCGAGCGCCCGGAGGTGCTGATCGGCTCCACCTACAAGATCAAGTCGCCGCTGGTGGAGCACGCCATGTACGTGACCATCAACGACATCGTGCTCAACGCCGGCACCGACCACGAGCAGCGCCGTCCGTTCGAGATCTTCATCAACTCCAAGTCGATGGAGCACTTCCAGTGGATCGTCGCGCTGACCCGCATCATGTCGGCGGTGTTCCGCAAGGGCGGCGACGTGACCTTCCTGGTCGAGGAAATGAAGGCCGTGTTCGATCCCAAGGGTGGCTACTTCAAGGCCGGTGGCGTGTACATGCCGTCGCTGGTGGCCGAGCTTGGCATGATCGTCGAGGACCACTTGAAGACCATCGGCATGCTGCGCGACCCGGAGATGAGCGAGCACCAGCGCGCGCTGATCGCCGAGAAGCGCCGCGCGTACGAAGAGCAGCAGGCCGGCTCAAAAAAAAACCCTGAAATAAGCGCCCCGGCCGACCGCAGCACCGCCGAAGGCCGCGACGAGGAAGTCATCGAAGTGACGGGCGAGGGCGTGTCCTTCCCGCCTTCCGCCACCATGTGCCACAAGTGCAGCACCAAGGCCCTGGTGTTGATGGATGGGTGTGCGACTTGCTTGAATTGTGGGTACAGCAAGTGCGGGTGAGAAGCCCTCGCTATCGAGTGCCCATAATAATGATGTGAGAGCACCCATAAGCCGCGATTTGAGCATCGACAAGTTGCGATCGCGGGCACTCAAATCTGCGACTAGGCTAGATCACTAATCTTGGGGCTTTCCGGAGCCCCCTTTAGTTTCTTGGTGAGCAGTAGGGATAGGCCAATACGGGTCAACGCGATTGCGATCAACCCTAGCTACACCTTCGCGGCTTCCCTGCTTGAGTGCACCGGGCCAGTATGTTCAGTGAACCAATGAAGGCTGATCACGCTGCCAATCTACCATGATCAGGTCACCGACACGGCGCTGGCTATCCTTTCTTCGGCGTTCCTAAGTGGATCGATTGCTCGCCCCGAAGAGTCGGAATTAATTCATTAATTTGAAAGGATTATGTATGCCGAACATAAATTTTGCTCAGCGAAATAACTCGTCATAATTGCGCTCAAACCGAGGCATGCATAAGAGGCATTTATAAATCGAGGCCCGGTTTCAGCTTACGACTCAAAGCTGAGCTCGTAAGTTGAGCTTTCGCTTCACTTTTCCAGACATTCGTCGATAATTTCGGCCAACCACTGGCTGAATACCTGCATGCGGCGCGAAAGATGGCGACGATGCGGGTACACGATGTGTATAGGCATGGGCGGTGCCGGCCAGTCGTGCAAGACTTCTATCAATTCCCCAGCGACCAGATGCTCGGTTACGTCGTAAGCGGGGATCTGGATCAGGCCGGCACCGGCCAGGCAGCAAGCGATATAGGTCTCGGCGTTATTGACCGCAACTTGGCCCACCATGAGCCGTGTCTGCAGTTGGCCACCTTCGATCCATTCCCAGGCGTCAATGCGCCCGCTGCCAGGCAGGGCATAGTTCACCGCCTGGTGGCGGTCGAGATCCTCCGGCGTGTGCGGTGTTCCATACCGCGCCAAGTAGGTCGGGCTCGCACAATTGATCAGGCGAAAGCTGCCGAGTGGCCGGGCGACTAGGCTGCTGGAAGGTACCTCGCCTACACGAAGCGCACAGTCGACGCCTTCATGCACAAGATCGATGGTGCGATCGCTGGAGCTCAACTCGATCTCCAGCCCCGGGTGCTGCTGCAGGAACGTCGGCAAGGCCGGCGCCACCTGTCGCCGGGCAATACGACTAGGCATATCCACGCGCAGCCGGCCGGCCAGCGCCAGGAGATCGGGCTGAAACTGCTGCTCCAGTTCGTCGCTATCCGCTACCAGCGCAAGCGCGCGCTCCAGTAACGCCTCACCGTCCTGTGTCAGGCTGACCCGCCGCGTAGTACGGCTGAACAACCGGGTACCCAGACGAGCTTCCAGTCGCTGGATGGCTAGCGATACGGTGGGGCGCGGCAGGCCAAGCTGCTCCGCCGCGGACGTAAACCCTCCGCTTTGAGCGACGCGGATGAAGATGCGTAGCTGATCAATACGGTCCATTGACACCCCCCATTGATAGCTATTTCTGTCCAGTGTATTCAATTTGAAGCAGTTTATTCGCAAAAAGGTGGCAAATACACTTTCCTCCCCCATCAATAGGAAACTCCCATGTCCCAGCACACCATCAAGGGCAAGACCGTCCTCATTGCGGGCGGTGCCAAGAACCTCGGCGGCCTGATCGCGCGCGATCTCGCTGCGCAGGGCGCGAAGGCCATTGCCATCCATTACAACAGCGCCGGCACGAAGGTTGACGCCGACGCCACCATCGCGGCGATTAAGGCGGCTGGCGTTGAAGCCGTAGCGCTTCAGGGCGATCTCACCACCGCGTCAGCAGTGGACAAGTTGTTCAGCGACGCGATTGCAGCGGTCGGTCGGCCTGACATCGCCATCAACACCACTGGCATGGTCATCAAGAAGCCGATCCCGGAAATCACCGAGTCCGACTACGACAAGATCTTCGCGATCAACTCCAAGGCAGCGTTCTTCTTCATTCAGGGCGCCGGCAAACACCTCAACGACGGCGGCAAGATCTGCACCATCGTGACCTCATTGCTCGGCGCGTTCACCGGTTTGTATTCGATCTATGCCGGCTCCAAGGCTCCGGTGGAACACTTCACCCGTGCCGCCTCAAAGGAATTCGGGCCACGTGGAATCTCGGTGACTGCAGTGGCGCCGGGCCCCATGGAAACCCCTTTCTTCTACGGCCAGGAAACCGCGGAGTCCGCGAACTACAATCAGAACGCGGCGGACCTGTCGAAGTTCACCAAGACCGGCCTGACCGCTCCGGAGGACATCGTCCCATTGGTGCGATTTCTGGTTAGCGATGGCTGGTGGATCACGGGTCAGACGATCCTCGCCAACGGTGGCTACACCACGAAGTAAACCAGCAGGACGGTCGCCCACAAAGGCGGCCGTCTTCGGTGGCTATCGAGCATTCGCTCTCACGCACTAGGACAACACCA
>Ga0056909_1001459_pt1 | contig 14466 bp, 11 predicted proteins | sample EBPBio102011_DNA_FD_62115 | JGI IMG/M metagenome (GOLD analysis project Ga0056909, IMG submission 62115) | Wastewater treatment Type I Accumulibacter community from EBPR Bioreactor in Madison, WI, USA - Reactor 1_1/10/2011_ DNA | ecosystem: Engineered > Bioreactor > EBPR > Anaerobic-Aerobic >...
CACGTGCTGGTCGATCACGTGGGTCCGTTCCCCGAAGGCAGCGAGCTCTTCCGCGAAGGCGATCCCTTCAACGCCATCGCCGCCGTGCGCGCCGGCATGGTCAAGACCTACGTCACCGACACCCATGGCCGCGAGAAGGTGCTGGGCTTCTACCTGCCCGGCGAGATCATCGGCCTGAACGCGATCCACAGCGATCGCTATCCCTGCAACGCGGTCGCGCTCAATACCGTGATGCTGTGCCGCTTCTCCTTCCCCAAGATGGCGATGCTGGCCACCCGCATGCCCGGCCTGCAGCAGCAGCTCTTCCGCCTGCTGTCGGCCGACATCGGCAAGGCGCATTTGTTGGCGGGCGACTTCAGCGCCGACGAGCGCATGGCCGCGTTCCTGCTCTCGCTCTCGCGCCGGTATGCGCAGCGCGGTTATTCGGCCCAGCGCTTCCACCTGGCGATGGCACGCACCGACATCGCCAATTACCTCAGCCTCGCGCCCGAGACGGTCAGCCGCGTGCTGCGGCGCCTACAGGCCGAGGGCATTTTGCAAGTGGACCGGCGCGACTTCGAGATCCTCGACATGGCCGGGCTCGAGGCGCTGGCGCGCGACATCCTGCGCGACTAGGCATAGCCGCTTCCGCTTGACTTGCGTCAGCGCGCCTTGCGCGGCGCCGGACGACGATGACGCCAACCCAAAGGAGGGTTTCATCATCATGTCCACCACCAAGAAACTTTGGCTTGGACTGGCCGCACTGCTCATCGCCAGCTTCAGCGTCATGCTGTGGCTGGGCGCGGACCTGCACCAGACCGCCCCCCCGATTCCCAACCGCGTGGTCGCCGCCAACGGCCAGGTGATCTACACCCGCGCCGACATCGACCGCGGCCGCCAGGTCTGGCAGAGCATGGGCGGCCAGCAGCTGGGCTCGATCTGGGGCCACGGCGCGCTGATCGCACCCGACTGGTCGGCCGACTGGCTGCACCGCGAGGCCGAGGCGATGGCCGAGCTCGACTCGCGCGCGCTCACCGGCGAACCCTACGTCCTGCTGGACGAGGTGGACAAGACCCGCGTGCAGGCGGAGCTCAAGCCGCAATTCCGCACCAATACGTATGACCCGGCCACCGGCGACATCCTCGTCAGCGACCAGCGGGCGCAGGCGATCTCGCAAGTGGCATCGCACTACATGAGCCTGTTCTCCAACGATCCGGCCACCGCCGATCTGCGCGAGACCTACGCGATGAAGAACAACACCGTGCCCGATGCCGAGCATCGTCGCGCGCTGACCGCGTTCTTCTTCTGGACTTCATGGGCCGCCAGCACCGATCGCCCGGGCGAGACGCGCACCTACACCAACAACTGGCCCTACGAGCCGATGGTCGGCAACACCCCGACCTCGGGCACGTTCATGTGGTCGATGTTCTCCATCTTGTTCCTGATCGGCGGCATCGGCCTGCTGGGCTGGCACTACGCCGTCTGGCACGGCAAGGAGGCGCCGGTCACCCCGCCCGCCACCGATCCGCTCAAGGGCCTGGTCATCACGCCCTCGATGAAGGCCACGGCCAAGTATTTCTGGATCGTGATCGCCCTCTTCCTGGTGCAGATCGTGCTGGGCGCGACCACCGCGCACTACCAGGTCGAAGGCCAGGAGGCGTACGGCTTCGCGATCTCCGAAGTGCTGCCGTATTCGCTCACGCGCAGCTGGCACACGCAGCTGGCGGTGTTGTGGATCGCCACGGCGTGGCTGGGCACTGGCCTCTACATCGCGCCTGCGATCTCCGGGCATGAGCCGAAGTTCCAGCGCCTCGGCGTCAATTTCCTGTTTGTCTGCCTGTTGATCATCGTGGTCGGCGCGTTTGCCGGCCAGTGGTTCGCAGTGATGCAGAAGCTCGGTCTGCAGCACAACTTCTGGTTCGGCCACCAGGGCTGGGAATACGTCGATATCGGGCGTTTCTGGCAGGCGTTCCTGTTCATTGGCCTCTTGCTGTGGCTGTTCCTGGTCGGCCGCGCGCTGTGGCCGGCGCTCAGGCGCAAGGACGAGATGTCATCCATCGTCGGCTTGATGTTCCTCTCGACGGTCGCCATTGGCCTGTTCTACGGCGCTGGCCTGATGTGGGGCGAACACACCCACATCTCGATGGTCGAGTACTGGCGCTGGTGGGTCGTGCACCTGTGGGTGGAGGGCTTCTTCGAGGTCTTCGCGGTCGCGGTGATCAGCTTCCTGTTCGTGAAGCTCGGCCTGATCCGCGGCAAGTCGGCCACCATCAACGTGCTCTTCGCCACCATCGTGTACCTGACCGGCGGCGTGCTGGGCATGTTCCATCACCTCTACTTCGCCGGCACCACCACGGCGGCGGTCGCCTTCGGCGCGTGCTTCTCGGCGCTGGAAGTGGTGCCGCTCGCGCTGATCGGGCTCGAGGCCTACGAGACCTGGAGCCACAGCCGCGCGGTGCCGTGGATGGCCCGCTACCGCTGGCCGATCATGTTCTTCCTCGCGGTGAGCTTCTGGAACCTGGTGGGCGCCGGCCTGTTCGGCTTCCTCATCAACACGCCAATCGCGCTTTACTACATGCAGGGCCTCAACCTCACCCCGCTGCACGGCCACACCGCGCTGTTCGGCGTGTACGGGATGCTGGGCATCGGCCTGATGCTGTTCTGCCTGCGCGGCCTCAAGCCCGATGCGCTCTGGCACCCGGGCCTGCTCAAGGCCTCGTTCTGGAGCTTCAACATCGGCCTGGCGTTGATGGCGCTCATCACCCTGCTGCCGATGGGCACGCTGCAGTTGCAGGCGGCGCTGGAGCACGGCTACTGGTACGCGCGTTCGGCCGAGTTCATGGGCAAGCCGATCATCGACGTGCTGGTGTGGATGCGCATGCCGGGCGACTTGATCTTCAGCATCGGCGCACTGCTGCTGGCCTGGTTCGTGCTGCGCCACTGGATCATGCCAAAGGTCGATCCGGCCCTGGACAAGACCACGCCGCGCGACGTCGAACGCACCATCGAGCAGGACGCGATCTGATCCATCAGGCTCCAAGAAGGCCGGCATGACGCTGGCCGGGAAGCGACCGGGGAGGGATTCCCGGTCGCTTTTTTTATGCCGCACGATGCGGCGCTGGTGGGCGCCGGGCCCGAAAGCGGGCCATTGCGTCCTGACCTGCATCAAGGCAGCGCCCCGTCGCGGCGGGAATACTGCCGCCATGGTGGATTCCCGCGCCCACGACCCTCTTTCGCCCAGCCTGCTGGCAGAAGCGCCGCATCGGCTGCTGTTCTTCGTGGGCGCGGTCAACGTACTGCTGGCGATGGCGTGGTGGGCGCTGTGGTTGATCGATGCGCACTGGCAGCTGGGCTGGCTGCCGGTCGCGCCGATCTACGCTGGCTGGGTGCATGCCATCGTCATGCAGTACCAGCTGCTGCCGCCTTTCATGTTCGGTTTCCTGCTGACCGTGTTCCCGCGCTGGATGGGCCTGCCCGAGTTGCAGCGCTGGCATTACGTGCCGGTGGGGGTTGGGTTGTTCGGCGGCCAGCTGGCGGTGATCGCCGGCATGTTGCTGGGGCTGGAGGCCTGGGTGCAGATCGGCCTGTTCATGACGACGGCCGGTTGGGCCTATGGCCTGGTCCAGTTGCTGCGGCTGCTCCTCGCCGAGCACCGCGCGCGCAAGGGCCCGACCTGGCATGCCTGGTCCTGCTTTGCGGCGATGACGCTGGGCTTCATCGGCCTGCTGTGCGTGCTGGTCTTCCTGCACGGGGCCAATCCGTGGTGGATGTTCGTCGCGATCAAGCTCGGCACCTTCGGCCTGTTGTTGCCGGTGTACCTCACGGTCGCGCATCGCATGTTCCCGTTCTTTGCCGGCAACGTGGTCGCAGGCTACAAGCCCTGGCGCCCACTGTGGTTGCTTGCCGCGATCTGGTGCCTGCTGCTCGTGCACCTGGTGCTTGAGCTGCTGCATGCCTATGCCTTCCTGTGGTGGGTCGATGTGCCCTTCGCCTTGCTGACGGGCTACCTGCTGTACCGCTGGTGGCCGCGTAGCGCCGCGCCGGGCCTGCTGTGGGTGCTGTTCATCGGCTTCGCCTGGCTGCCGCTGGCCTTCGCGCTGTATGCGATGCAAAGCCTGCTCTATGCCACCACCGGCGAATACCTGCTCGGCCGCGGCCCGGCGCACGCGCTGTACATCGGTTTCTTCGGCTCGCTGCTGGTGGCGATGGTCACGCGCGTGACCCAGGGCCACTCCGGCCGGCCGCTGGCGATGCCCAAAGCCGGCTGGTTCGCCTTCGCCGTGCTGCAGCTGGTCGCGATCCTGCGCGTGGTCGCCGATGTGATGCCCGACCCGGCCCTGTGGCAGATCCTCGCCGCGCTCGGCTGGTTGCTGGCCTTCCTGCCCTGGGTGCTGCGCTCTGCCGGCATCTACCTGCGTCCGCGCATCGACCGTCGTCCCGGTTGATCGCGCGCCCCTCCCTGCTTGCCACCGTCTCGCGATGATCGAGTTCTACCCGCAAATCAAATCGGCCCACATCCTGTTGGTGCTGCTGTCAGGATCCCTGTTCGCGCTGCGTGGCGGCTTCGCGCTGATGGGCGCGCGCTGGCCGCGCCATGCGACCGTGCGCTACACCAGCTACGGCATCGACACGATGCTGCTGACCTCCGCCGCGATGTTGCTCACCATCCTGCCGGGCGCGCTGTTCGCCAACGGCTGGCTGACCGCGAAACTCAGCCTGCTGGTGGTGTATATCGTGCTCGGCATCCTGTCGATGCGCACGCGGTTCGCGCGCCGGCATCGTGTCGTTTTTTACGCCGCCGCCCTGCTGACGTTCTTCTTCATGTTCGGCATCGCGCGCATGCACCAGCCGCTCGGCTGGTTGTCGCAATGGCTGGGCTGAGGCGGCGATGAGCGAGGTCCATCCGATCCCGGGCATGCTCGATGCCTGCTTCCTCGGCCCCTACGGCGAGAACGACGGCCTGCTGGAAAAACTCGTCGTCGAGTTCCTGCGCGACCATGTGTACTGGCGGCGCAACTTCCATCCCGAAGACCCGCCTGCGATCCCCACCGACGCCGCGTTCGATCCCGGCTACCGCGCGTTCGAGGCGCGCCTGCGCCGGGAGCTGCATGCACTCTCGGCCGCGCTGAAGAAATCGGTGCCGTTCCATAGCCCGCGCTACATCGGCCACATGGCGAGCGACCTGCTGATCCCGGGCCTGGCCGCGCAGATCCTGACCCTGCCCTACAACCCCAACAACGTCAGCGAGGACGCCGCGCCGGTCACGGTGGATCTGGAGGTCGAAGTCGGCCTGCAGCTGGCGCGGATGGTGGGTTATCCGCACGATCCGGACCGCGATCCCTGCGCGTTCGGGCATCTCACATCCGGCGGGACGTTGGCCAATTACCAGGCACTGCGGCTGGCACTGGCGCTGAAGGCGTTCCCGGTGGCGCTGCGCGCAGCCGGCGTGCCGGAGATCGGCGTGCCGGGCGACGACTGGGCCGCGTTCAACCTCGGCCCCGCCGCCGGCACCGAACTCTTGACGCGCTGGAAGGCGTGGCTGGCCGCGCTGCCGCCGCGCGAGCATCGCGCATGGAAGGCCAAGGTGCAGGCCGAGCGCATCGAACAACGCGGCCTGTGCGATTTCTTCGCCCATCACGACGGCCTGAAGACGCCTTGGGTGCTCGCGCCGATCACCGCGCATTACTCGTGGTCGAAGGGCATGAAGCTGTTGGGGCTGGGGCGCGCGCAACTGCGCTTGATGCCCGAGCGCGACATGCGCCTGGACATCGACGCGGTCAACGACACCCTCCTGCGCTGCGAACGCGAGCGCCAGCCGGTGTTGATGGCGGTGGGCGTATTCGGCACCACCGAATACGGCACCGTCGATCCGATCGATGGCCTGGTCGATGCGCGCGATGCGGCGCTTGCGCGCGGTTTCGGGTTCTCCGCCCATGTCGATGCGGCCTGGGGCGGCTACCTCGCCACCGTGTTCCGCAACGAGGACGGCAGCCTGCGTCCGCATGAGGAAGTCGCGAGCGGCTTCGCGCATTTCCCGCGTGCTGGTGTGCATGCGGCGGCAGCCGCGCTCGCACGCACCGATTCGATCACCATCGATCCACACAAGCTGGGTTACCTGCCTTATGGCGCCGGCGCCTTCCTGTGCCGCGACCACCGCGCGATGGCGCTGCTGGCCGAATCCGCCGATTACGTCTTCCACGACCACGCCCCGCGCGGCTACCGCGCGCGCTATCGCAACCTGGGGCAGTTCATTCCGGAAGGCTCCAAGTCCGGCGCGAACGTCGCGGCGGTGTACGTCACCCACAAGGTGCTGCCGCTCGACCATGCCAACTTCGGCCAGCTGCCGGCGCAGACCGTGCGCTCGGCCGAGGCCTTCCACGACGCCGCGCTCGCCTTTGCCGCCCGCGTGGCGGACCAGGTGCAGGTCACGGTGCCGTTCCCGCCGGACAGCAACCTGGTCTGCGTGGCGTTCAACCCTGCCGGCAACCGGGACATCGCCATCGCCAATGCGTTCACCCGCCGCCTGCATGACGAGCTGCGCGTGGACCCGAGCGTGCCGCTGCAGGACCGCAGCTTCTTCGGATCGGTGACGATGTTGCGCCCGCAGGTGCTGGGCGAGGCCGGCATGCAGCGCATCCTTGCCGCGCTGGGCCTTGATGCGGCCAGCGGCGAGGACGACGAAGACCACCTCGTCATCCTGCGGCATACTTTGATGAACCCGTGGCTGATCGACCGTCATAACGGCATCAGCTACATCGAGTTGTATTTCCGCCATCTGGAAAAGCGCATCGACGCCTTGCTGGCATGACCTTGCACACCGCCCGATTCCCCGACGATCGCCCGTGGGTGGATGCCGCCATCGCCACCCTGCAGCGCGAGGCCGCGCGCTCGGCCGACACCCACTTGCTGCACATGACCTTTGCCGGCTTTCCCGGCATCGATTTCTACTTCAAGGACGAGGCCGCGCACCCGACCGGCAGCCTCAAGCACCGGCTGGCGCGCTCGCTCTACCTCTATGCGCTGTGCAACGGGCGGCTGCAGCCGGGGCAGGCGGTGGTCGATGCGTCATCGGGCAGCACCGCGATCTCCGAAGCCTGGTTCGCGCGGCTCCTTGGCCTGACGTTCACCGCGGTGATGCCCGACACCACCGCGCCCGGCAAGATCGAGGCCGTGCGCGCGCTGGGCGGCCAGATCGACCTGACCGCACCGGGCGTGTGCACACAGGCGCGGGCGCGCGAGATCGCCGCGCAAGGCGCGTGCTTCCTCGACCAGTTTGGCCTGGCCGAACGCGCCACCGATTGGCGCGGCAACAACAACATCGCCGAATCGATCCTGGGCCAGCTGGCGCGCGAGCCGCACCCCGAGCCCGCGTGGATCGTGTGCGGCGTCGGCACCGGCGGCACCTCGGCCACCATCGGGCGTTACCTGCGCTATCGCGGGTCGCCGACGCGGCTGTGCGTGGCCGAGCCCGAAGGCATGGTGTATGCCAAGGCGTGGCCGACCCGCGATCGCGGCGCGGAGGTGGCCTCGCTCAGCGTGATCGAGGGCATCGGCCGGCAGAAAGTGGAGCCGAGCTTCCAGTTCAACGTGGTCGATGCGGTGATCGAGGTCCCGGACGCGGCCTCGGTCGCGGCGATGCGCCTGTTGGAGGAGCGCCTGGGCTTTCGCTACGGCGGCTCTTCGGGCACCAATTTCGTCGCGTGCCTGCAACTGGCGCAACGCATGCGCGCGGCGGGCGAGAGCGGCAGCATCGTCACCTTGTTGTGCGATCGCGGCGTGCGCTACCGGGAAACGCTCTACGACGCCGGCTGGCTGGCCGGGCGCGGCATTGACCCCGCGCCGTGGATAGAGCGCCTGTCCGCATGGATGGCGCGCGGCGCCGACTAAACCTCAGGCGCGGCCGAACACCAGCGTGGCGTTGGTGCCGCCGAAACCGAAGCTGTTGGACATCACCGTGTCGGGCGTGACATCGCGCGTCTGCCGCACGATGGGGAAGCCTTCGCAGCGCTCGTCGAGCTCGTCGATGTGATGCGAGGCGGCGATGAAGCCATCGCGCATCATCAGCAGGCAATAGATCGCCTCGTGCACGCTGGCGGCGCCAAGCGAATGCCCGGACAAGGCCTTGGTCGATGACAGCGGTGGCACGGCATCGCCAAACACCTCGCGCACGGCGCCGAGCTCGGTGACATCGCCGAGCGGCGTCGAGGTGCCGTGGGTGTTGAGGTAGTCGATGGGACGATCTACGCCGGCCATCGCCATCTGCATGCAGCGCACCGCGCCTTCGCCGCTGGGCGCGACCATGTCGGCGCCGTCGCTGGTGACGCCGTAGCCCAGCAGCTCGGCATGGATGCGCGCACCACGCTTGATCGCATGGTCGTAGTCTTCCAGCACCAGCATGCCACCGCCCGAGCCGATTACGAAGCCGTCGCGGGCCGCGTCATACGGTCGCGAGGCGACTTGCGGGGTGTCGTTGAAGTGGGTGGAGAGCGCGCCCATCGCGTCGAACATGCAGGTCATGCCCCAGTGCAGCTCTTCGCCGCCGCCGGCGAACACGATGTCCTGCGCGCCATGGCGGATCAGGTCCGCGGCGGCGCCGATGCAGTGCGCGGAGGTCGCGCAAGCCGCCGACAGCGAATAGCTCACGCCCTTGATCGCATACGCGGTGGCGAGCGCGGCCGAGACGGTGCTGCACATCGTGCGCGGCACCATGTAGGGGCCGACCTTGCGCACGCCCTTCTCGCGCAGCACATCGGCGGTGGCGATCTGCCATTCCGGCGAGCCGCCGCCGGAGCCCGCGATCACGCCCACGCGCGGGTCGCTCACCGATGCCGCATCCAGCCCGGCATCGTGCATCGCCTGCTGCATGGCCACGTGCGCATAGGCCGCGGCATCGCCCATGAAGCGTTTCTGCTTGCGGTCGATCAACGCATCCAGATCGATCTCGCAGGCGCCGCCAACTTGCGAGCGCAGGCCCAGCTCGGCGTATTCGGGCATGTGGCGGATGCCGCTCACGCCCTCGCGCAGCGACCGGGATACCGCATCGCCATCATTGCCCAGCGGCGAGACGATGCCAAAGCCGGTCACCACGATGCGACGGGGCGAAGTGCCAGGCATCAAAAGTCCTCCACCGACTGGAACAGGCCCACGCGCAGGTCCTTGGCGACGTAGATCTCGCGGCCATCGACCAGCGTGCGGCCATCGGCGATCACCAGGCGCAGCTTGCCGCGCAGCACGCGGCGGATGTCGATCTCGTATTGCACCAAGCGCGATGTCGGCAGGATCTGGCCGGTGAACTTCACCTCGCCGACGCCAAGCGCGCGACCGCGACCGGGCTCGCCAAGCCAGGGCAGGTAGAAGCCGGTGAGCTGCCACATCGCGTCCACGCCAAGGCACCCCGGCATCACCGGATCGCCTTCGAAATGACAACCGAAGAACCACAGGTCCGGATGCACGTCCATTTCGGCGCGGATCACGCCCTTGCCGTTGGCGCCGCCGGTTTCGCTGATCTCGGTGATGCGGTCAAACATCAGCATCGGCGGCGCAGGCAAGCGGGCGTTGCCGGGGCCGAACAACTCGCCGCGCGCGCAGGCCAGCAGCGCATCGCGATCGAAGGATTGGGGGCGGGCCATCGACGGGTCCATAGGCGGATGAACCCGCAAGTGTAGGTAGCGGGTGCCGCAATGCGCTTCGGTACGGACAGGGCTCTGTTCAGCCTGGCGCAGGTTGGCGCCCGGTTTGTGCAGCGTGCGCCGCCGATGACACGGCGCCTGATCTAGATCAACTGACCGCGCATGGGTAGGCAACGCATTCATGCACTTGACGTGCGTCAGCGAAATCGACCGTACGAGGGCGCAACGTCGGCAACACAAGCCACACATCACCCTCAGGGAGTTTCCCCATGCGCCGCAACGTGCTTTGCCTGTTCATCGCCGCCTCGCTGGCCCTTGCCGGCTGCAAGGCCGACAAACCCGCCACCGCCGACGCCGGCACCGGCGGTTCCAAACAGGGCGACTTCGGTCCGCCGCAGGGCGAGCCGATCAAGGCCGTCCTCACCAGCCCGCCGATGGTGCCGCCCGCCACCGGCCGTACCGCGCCGGCCAAGGTGATCGTCGAGCTCGACGTGGTCGAGAAGGACATGGAGATCTCCGAAGGCGTGACCTATACGTTCTGGACCTTCGGCGGCACGGTGCCCGGCAGCTTCATCCGTGTGCGCCAGGGCGACACGGTGGAATTCCACCTGCGCAACATGCCCGACAGCAAGATGCCGCACAACATCGACCTGCATGGCGTGACCGGCCCCGGCGGCGGCGCGGCGTCGAGCTTCACCGCGCCAGGCCATGCCTCGCAGTTCACCTTCAAGGCGCTCAACGCGGGCCTGTACGTGTATCACTGCGCCACCGCGCCGGTGGGCATGCACGTGGCCAACGGCATGTACGGCCTGATCCTGGTCGAACCGCCGGAGGGCCTGCCCAAGGTCGATCGCGAGTACTACGTGATGCAGGGTGATTTCTACACCACCGGCAATTACCACGACAAAGGCCACCAGGGCTTCGACATGGAGAAGGCCATCGACGAGAACCCGACCTACGTGCTGTTCAACGGCATGGAAGGCTCGATGACCAACGACAAGGCGCTACAGACCAAGACCGGCGAAACCGTGCGCCTGTACGTCGGCAACGGCGGTCCGAACCTCGTCTCCAGCTTCCACGTGATCGGCGAGATCTTCGACAAGGTCTGGTACGAAGGCGGCACCAAGTTCCAGGAGAACGTGCAGACCACGCTGATCCCGGCCGGCGGCGCCGCGATGATGGAGTTCCACATGGAGGTGCCCGGCAGCTACGTGCTGGTGGACCACAGCATCTTCCGCGCCTTCAACAAGGGGGCGCTGGCGATCCTCAAGGCCGACGGCCCGGAGAACAAGGCGATCTACTCCGGCAAGGAAGTGGACGAGATCTACCTCGGCGACAAGGCCGTGTCCGAGCCCACGGGCGCCGTGGCCGCGGCCGTCGCCACCGCCGCCGCCACTGGCCATGCGACCAAGGCAGAGCGCATCGCCGCCGGCAAGACGCTGTTCGCCGGCACCTGCTCCACCTGCCACGGCGCCGATGGCAAGGGCATGTCCGGGGTGTTCCCGCCGCTGGCCGCTTCGGACTACATCGGCAAGAACCCGAAGAAGCTGCCGGAGATCATCACCCACGGCCTGCAGGGCAAGGTCACCGTCAACGGCAAGGAGTACAACTCCGTGATGCCGCCAATGGCGCAGCTGACCGACGATGAGGTCGCCAACATCGGCACCTACGTGCTCAACAGCTGGGGCAACCCGGGCGGCGAGATCACCCGCGACGATGCCAAGAAGGCGCGCGCGGCCAAGCCCGCCGACGCGGCGGCAGCGCACTGATCATGCGCCGCACGCTCGCCCTGTCGCTGCTCCTGCTCCCCGTGCTGGCGCTCGCCGCCAGCACGGGGGGATGGGTCCGGTTGCCGGGCGGCAACTTCCGCTCCGCGCTGAAATACGAGGATCGCAACCAGGTCCGCATCGCCCCGTTCCAGCTGATGGAAACGGCGGTGACCAATGCGGACTTCCTCGCCTTCGTCAAACGCCATCCCAAGTGGCAACGCGGCAAAGCGCCGGTGGTGTTTGCCGAGGACCGTTACCTGCAGCACTGGGCCGGGCCGACTACGCTCGGCGCCCAGGCCCAGCCCAACCAGCCGGTGGTCAACGTCAGCTGGTTCGCCGCCGACGCCTACTGCCGCGCGCAAGGCGCCCGCCTGCCCGACTGGAACGAGTGGGAATACGCCGCGGCCGCCGATGAAACCCGCCTCGATGCCCGCAAGGACCCGGTCTGGCGCGAGCGCATCCTCGGCTGGTATGCGCGGCCTTCGCGCAGCGCCTTGCCACGCGTCGGCCTGCAGGCGGCCAACGCCCATGGCGTGCGCGACCTGCATGGCCTGGTGTGGGAGTGGACGGGCGATGCCGGCTCGCTGCTGGTGGACGTGGACAACCGCAAGCAGGGCGATGCCGACAAGGCCAAGTTCTGCGGCGCCGGCGCTTTGTCGATGAACGACCGGGACAACTACGCAGTGCTGATGCGGGTGGCGATGCTGTCCTCGCTCGAAGCCAACGATGTCACCGCCAACCTCGGCTTCCGTTGCGCGAAGTGACTGGTTACAACCCTTGGAGAATCCGATGAAACGCCTTCTTGCCAGCATCGCACTGTGCCTCGCGGTCTGGCTGCCAGCCGCCGGTCTTGCCCAGCAACCGTTGCCGCGCGATTCGGTGTACCAGCTGGATGCGCCGATGACCGACCAATCCGGGCGCGCCACCACGCTCGCCGCGCGTCGCGGGCGCGTGCAGCTGGTGTCGATGTTCTACACCTCCTGCCGCTACATCTGCCCGCTGATCATCGACAGCGGCATCGCCATCGAGAAGAAGCTCAGCCCGGCGGAAAGGCAGCGCCTGGGCATCACCCTGATCAGCATGGATCCCAAGCGCGACGATCCGGCCGCGCTTTCGCGCGTGGCCACCCGGCGCAAGCTCGACCTCCAGCGCTGGGCCTTGCTGCGACCGCGCGCGCAGGACGTGCGTCCGCTGGCCGGCGTGCTCGGCATCCGTTACCGCGAGCTGGCCGATGGCGAGTTCAACCACACCAGCGCGTTGATCCTGCTCGATGCGCAAGGCCGCATCCTCGCGCGCACTGAACAGCTGGGCACCGTGCCCGATCCGGCCTTCCTTGCCGCGGTCAGGAAGGCGCTCGCCGCGAAGTGAGCCTCAGGGCGGCGCGGCGGCCGCTGCCGGCACCCGGCGCAGGCGTCGCAGCGCCACGCCCAGCGCGATGGCGAGCAGGCCCGAGGCGATGAACCACGGCATGCCCGGCAGCTGCACCGGGGCCTGGTCGCCGATGAACAAGGCGAAGGCGCCGGTGTAGAGCGTCGGGCCGATGATGCCGGCCAGGCTGATCAGGCTGGCCATCGCGCCCTGGATGCGGCCCTGTACTTCCGGGCCTACCTCCCGCGTCACCAGCGCCTGCGCCGAAGGCCCGGCCAGGCCCCACAGCGCCATCACCGGGATCGCGCACAGGAACAGCAAGCCGGTGGATGCCGCGCCATACGCCGCGAACCCGATCGTCCCCGCCAGCAAGCCCAGCACCAGGGTGTTGGCCTCGCCGAACTTCGGCACGATCCGCCGCACCAGCAAGCCCTGCACCAGCGCCGAGCACACGCCGACCACCGCCAAGACCTGGCCCACCGTCATCGGGCCCCAGCCGTAGCGGTAGTCCGCATACAGCACGAACACGCTGGGATACACGTAATGTGCCAGGTTGCTGAGCAGCAGGATCGCGGCGAGGCCGAGCAGCTGCGGGTACTGGCCGATCAACTTCATCGCGCCGATCGGGTGCGCCTGGCGCCACTCGAAACGACGGGTCCGGCGCTCGGGCGGCAGGGATTCGGGCAGCACGAACAGCCCGTAGCAGAAGTTCAGCAGCGCCAGCACCGCCGCGCCCCAGAAGGGATAGCGCAAGTCGAAGTGGCCCAGCCAGCCGCCCAGCATCGGGCCGACGATGAAACCGACGCCAAAAGCCATGCCGACCATGCCGAACGCGCCGGCGCGCTTCTCGGCCGGGGTGACATCGGCGATGTAGGCGTTGGCGGTGGTGAAGCTGGCCGAGGTGATCGCGGAAATGACGCGCGCGACGAACAACCACATGAGGTTCGGCGCCAGCGCCATCAGGATGAAGTCCAGGCCCAGCCCCAGGCACGAGAGCAGGATCACCGGGCGGCGCCCGAAGCGATCCGACAACGCGCCCTGGATCGGCGCGCTGAAGAACTGGATGGCCGCGAACACGGTGCCGAAGATCCCCACCCACCAGGCCGCCGTGCGCGTGTCGCCGCCGACGAACTGCTCCACCAGGTGCGGCAGGACCGGGATGATCAGGCCGAACGCCAGGATGTCGATCAACACGGTGATGAAGATGAACACCAGCGCGGCGCGTCGTGCCGGCGGGGCGGGCGTCGAGGTCATGCGGGACGATTTCCGAAAGTGGAGGCGCGCGGCTCAGGCAAGCCAGGCATCAGCGGCGAGCATGGTCGCATGTTCGCGCACGTCATCGGGCCACGCGGCGATCCGGGCCTCGAATGCCGCGCTGTCGCGGGCGAACAGGGCGCGGGTGGCCTCCTCGAACCCCGGGCGGTCGCCCCCCATCGCCGACAGGAAGCGGTAGGCGCGCTCCTGCGCGGCGCGGCGCAAGTCGCCGGCGGCGTGTTCGCGGCGCGCGGCATCGACCAGCTTGCGCAGCGCCACCGACGCCCCGCCCGGCTGCGCGTTCAACCATTGCCAGTGGCGTGGCAGCAGGGTCACCTCGCGCGCGACCACGCCAAGCTTGGGTCGCCCGCGCCCTCGCTTGACCGGCGCCTGCGCCTCGCTGGCGGTCGGCACCTCGCCGCGATTGAGCTGCTGCACGATCTCCGCCGCGCTGCCGCGCAGGTCCA
>Ga0056909_1001467_pt1 | contig 14422 bp, 10 predicted proteins | sample EBPBio102011_DNA_FD_62115 | JGI IMG/M metagenome (GOLD analysis project Ga0056909, IMG submission 62115) | Wastewater treatment Type I Accumulibacter community from EBPR Bioreactor in Madison, WI, USA - Reactor 1_1/10/2011_ DNA | ecosystem: Engineered > Bioreactor > EBPR > Anaerobic-Aerobic >...
CGTGACGAGTTCGACTAGGGGGTATTGCAGGGAAATCTTCGTCCCGCAATGACGGCATTTGCCGCCCTGGATGATCCAGCTGAGCAGCGGGATGTTCTCGTACCAGCGCAGCCGGGCCTTGCACTGCGGGCAGTGCGAGGGCTCGATCGCGATGCCGGGTGGCGGCGGGTCGTAGATCTCGGGCAGTTCCAGGATCTCGCGGGCGTCGCGCTTCCAGCGCCATTCCAGGCGCCTGGGCAGGCGCAGGATCACCACGTTGAGGAAGCTGCCGACCACCAGGCCCAGCGCCGCTGCCGCTGGATAGCCCAGCGCCGGGTTCTGATCGAGGAAGGCCATGCGTCAGCCGACGACCGAGGCCAGCTTGAAGATCGGCAGGTACATGCCGATCACCATGCTGCCTACCAGCACGCCGATGATGATCATCACGAAGGGCTCGATCAGGCTGGAAAGCGCATCGACAGCATTGTTGACTTCCTGCTCGTAGAATTCAGCAACCTTCATCAACATGGCATCCAGTGCGCCGGCTTCTTCACCGATTGCGGTCATCTGCACCACCATGTGGGGGAACAGATTGACTTGTTTCATCGCCATGTTGACCTGGTAGCCGACGGCTACGTCGTCGCGAATCTTCAGGACGGATTCTTCATAGACACTGTTGCCGGTGGCACCTGCCACGATCCCGAGCGCCTCGACCAGCGGCACGCCGGCAGCGAAGGTCACGCCCAAGGTGCGGGCAAACCGAGCCACGGCCGAGTTGTGCATGATTTGTCCGATGACCGGTATGCGCAGGATGATGCGGTCAAGGAAATGCTGGAACTTGGGAGATCGCTTGTAGAAGAAAATGAAGGCCCCGATGGCGACGATGAAGGCAAGCAGGATGGCCCACCACCAGCTGACCATGAAGCGGCTCATGGCGACGATCATCTGGGTAAAAGCAGGGAGCTCAGCGCCAAAGCTTTTGAAGACTTCTTCGAATTGGGGAACCACAAATACCAGCAAAATCGCGCTGACAACCAACGCCACTGCGATCACCATCGCGGGATAGAACAGGGCTTTCTTGATCTTGCCCTTGAGGGTCTCCATGTTCTCTTTGTAGCTGGCGATCGTCTCCAGTACCGTTTCCAGTACGCCCGCGCTCTCGCCTGCCTTGACCAGGTTGCGATACAACTCATCGAATTGGACCGGATATTTGGACATGGCCTCGTAAATCGACGAACCGCCAGCGATGTCGGCACGCAGTGCGTTCACCATATCGCCCATGCGCGGGTTTTTCTGTCCGCTGCCGATGATCTCCAAGGCCTGCACGATGGGGACGCCGGATTTCATCATCGTCGCCAGCTGGCGGCTGAAAATGGCGATTTCCTTGGCCGATATCTTCTTGCCCGCAGCGCTGAACAAGGGCTTGCTCTTGGGCTTTACCTGAGTGGCATTGATACCCTGGCGGCGCAGTTCCGCACGCAGCAGGGCCTCGGTCTTGGCCTGCTGCTCGCCCTTCATCACGACGCCCCGCTTGTCGGTGCCCTTCCATGTGAAGGTCGGCATCGGGGCTTGCTGCACGCCGCGGGTGGCGGTCGTCGGTCGAGAGATAGCGGAGCGTGTGGCCGACATGGTTTAGTCCTTGGTGACGCGGTTGATTTCGGTCAGGCTGGTGATGCCTTGCCTGACTTTCTCCAGGGCGGACTGGCGCAGGTCGTTTACCCCAGACCGTTGCGCGGCCTCGGCGATTTGCAGCGCACTGCCCCCCTCGAGCACGATCGTCTGGATCTCCTCGGTCATGGGCATGACCTGATAGATGCCAGTGCGCCCTTTATACCCTTCCGTGCATTCACTGCAACCTTGGGCCTCGTAGATCTTGAGCCCAGCTTCGACTTCCTCGTGGGTGAAGCCCTCCGCCAGCAGGGCGTGTTCAGGTAGCTTGGCCTCCTGCTTGCATTTGGGGCACAGTCGCCGCGCTAGGCGCTGGGCGATGACCAAAGTGACCGAACTGATGATGTTGAAGGGTGCCACGCCCATGTTCATCAGGCGTGCGATGGTCTGCGGGGCATCGTTGGTGTGCAGGGTGGAGAGCACCATGTGGCCCGTCTGCGCGGCCTTGATGCCGATCTCGGCCGTTTCTAGGTCACGGATTTCACCGACCATGATCACGTCCGGATCCTGGCGCAGGAAGCTGCGCAAGGCAGCGGCAAAGGTCATGCCGGTCTTGGTGTTCTGCTGGACCTGATTGACGCCGGGGAGACGGATTTCCACCGGATCTTCCACGGTGGAGATGTTGCGGGTGTCGTCATTCAGGATGCCCAGCGCCGTGTAGAGGGACACGGTCTTGCCCGAACCGGTCGGGCCGGTGACCAGCACCATGCCGTACGGTTTGTGGATGGCATCGAGGAACAGTTTCTGCTGGTCTTCCTCGTAGCCCAGTTTGTCGATGCCGAGCTTGGCCGCACCGCCATCCAGGATGCGCAGTACGATCTTCTCGCCAAACAATGTAGGCAAGGTGCTGACGCGGAAGTCCATCTGCTTGGTCTTGGACAGGTTGAGCTTGATGCGCCCATCCTGCGGCACGCGCTTCTCCGCGATATCCAGCTGCGCCATGACCTTCAGGCGCGCGGCGATGCGTGCATGCATCTTGTTGGCCATCTTGGAAACGCTGCGCAATACGCCGTCCACGCGGAAACGCACGCGGTAATTTTCTTCGTAGGGCTCGAAGTGGATGTCCGAGGCGCCGCGGCGGATGGCATCCACAAGTATCTTGTTGATGAACTTGACGACCGGCGTGTCGTCCTCACTCTTGGCATCGATGCCCTTGTCGCCGCCATCGGCAGGGTCTTCGGCGACTTCCAAGGTGTTGAGGTCATCGCCGCCGCCCAAAAGATCACTCAGGCTGTCGCCGCTGGATTGCCAGACTTCTAGCGTTCGCTGCAGAGTGTCCGCATCCACAAGCACCGGCTCTACCGACAAATTGGAATGGAACTTGATCTCGTCCATGCCTTGCAGATTGGCCGGGTCCGAAGTGCCGACGAACAAGCGGTTGCCGCGTCTGAACAGTGGCAGGATCTTGTGTTTTTGCACCAACTCTTCTGAAACCAGCTTGAGGGTTTCAGGGTGGGGCGGCATGGCACCGGGGTCGAATACCGGCAGGCCGAACTCCACCGCATTGGCTGCGGTCAATTGCGCCGCAGTGACCAGCTTCTCACTGACCAGCCATTGGGCGATGGGCATGCGGGCCTTGGCCGCGGCTTCTTGCGCGGCGCGTGCGGTGTCCGCATCCAGTGCACCGTCCACGGCCAATCGGCGGGTGATGCCGGTGATACCGACCAGATTCTGGTTGATGGCAGCGTTCATGCGTGCAAGTGCTTTGGGCTCATGGCTGAAGTATCGCAAGATTCATGCGCAGTGGAGGTCCAGAGAGATCCTTGACATCGCGAATACACCCGCATGAGAAGGCGGCGAATTTCTAATTGACGCTGCATCTAGTATTTTCCCACGTGCAACCGATCTGGGTGGATGCAGAGTCGCGCGCCGTAAAGGTAGCCGTCCCTGTTAGTTCGTTCGAGGAGATGGGGGCTAAATTCGAACCCGAAGCACAGGAGCTGGGCGTGTACGTGGGCAATGGGAGCGCTACATCCCCCACTACTCCCGCGTTACGGGCCCTTACGTAGACACCTGCTTCTTGTAGGCATGCCTTTACGTGCCCGCGATTGGTAAATTCACTGTACGCGGGAAGGGCAATAGCCGACAAAATCGCGATGATAGCCACGACGACCATCAATTCCAGCAAGCTGAATCCTTGTGAATGTTGGCTAGACATCCTGGATATCCTCACTCTAAGAGGTGACTGAGCATTGTGTTGCCCGTAGCCCCCAACAAAAACAGTGGCTTGCATGTCTGCGAATCGGCTTACCTGACTATCGACTCAGCAGGGGATGCAAAAAAAGAACCCCGCCGAGGCGGGGTTCGTTTTGGTAATCGTGACATGGGTCAGCCAACAAATGCGGTCGATGGCCGAATCAATTGACGATTACGGAGCCGCAGCCGCGTTCAGGGTGCACTGGCCCGAACCCATGTTGCAAGTCGTCGTGCGGGTCTGAGTGGCCGTACCCTTCGGCAACGGGGTGAAGACGGTCGAATCACCAGCGTTGTAACCAGCGACAGTCGGGGCCACGCTCGGCGAGGCTGCGGTACAGGCGCTTGGCGTATAGGCCGGCAACGGCTCGTTGTTGGCCAAGCTGGCAACAGCGGCGCTCATGTAGGACTTGGCTTCTGCCTGACAAGCACCGTTCGACGAACGCTGCGTGTAGTCACGGTAAGCCGGCAGCGCGATGGCGGCCAGGATGGCGATGATCGCGACAACGATCATCAGTTCGATCAGGGTGAAACCTTGTTGCTTGTTCATGGTAGATCCCCAGGGTGTAGTTAAACATCACGTGCCCCGTGGCCGGCATATCCGGTCCGTGGGCAGCCGTGCATCAGGCACGTGCCACTAGGACTATGCATGAGGCGTGCCAGAGTTGGAAGTGGCCGGAATCACGTTTTTCACGCTCGCTTGACCCGATGACCGGGTCGAAATTGCCGTTTTTGGTCAGTTTCTGCCGTTTTCGGCGGGGCGGATGGGCGGTTTGGGCGCAACTGTTTCATGGGTGATACATCATCACCCACCCCTGCTTAGTCGATGCCCAGTTTCTTCAGTTTGTAGCGCAAGGCACGAAAGGTAATGCCCAGCTGCGCGGCGGTCTTGGTCTTGTTGTAGCGATTGGCGATCAGTGCCTGCTCAATGGCGGCACGCTCCATCTGTTCGATGGCTTCGGGCAGACCTTGTCCTGCTTCCACATCCAGCGTCTCGGGCAAGGATGCTTCGGCTGTCGGGATTGAAGGAGGGGGAGATGCCGGCAAGATATCCGGGGATGCCGGCGCGTTCGCGGCCGTTGCAGGCCTTGGGCCGGCTTGTGTGGGCAGTTGCAGATCATCCGCCTCAATCACGTCGCCATCGGCCATGGTCATGGCGCGCTCCAGGATGTTCTCCAGTTCGCGCACGTTTCCCGGGAAGGCATATTCAGCCAACCCGCGCTGCGCCGATGCGCCCAAGCGCGGCATGGCGATGCCTTGTTCGCGCGCAAGCCGGGCGAGAATGCCCTCGGCCAGCGGGGTGAGGTCATCAAGGCGATCACGCAGCGGCGGCACGCGCAGTTCGATGACGTTGATGCGGTAATACAGGTCGTGGCGGAACTTGCCTTCCTCCACCAGCCTCGCAAGGTCCTTGTGGGTGGCTGAAAGCAGGCGCACATCGACGTCCAGCTCGTTGGCCGCGCCGACCGGACGCACGCGTTTCTCCTGGATGGCGCGCAAGAGCTTGACCTGCATGGGCATGGGCAACTCGGCGACTTCATCAAGGAACAAGGTGCCGCCACTGGCCGCCTGGAACAGGCCTTCCTTGTCGGCGTGGGCGCCGGTGAAGCTGCCTTTCTTGTGGCCGAAGAATTCGCTTTCCATCAATTCGCCGGGGATCGCGCCGCAGTTGACCGGGACGAATGGACCGGATGCGCGGGGGCTCAGGTCATGGATGCTGCGGGCGGTGAGCTCCTTGCCGGTGCCCGATTCGCCCCAGATATAGACCGGGGCTTGGCTGCGGGCGACCTTGCCGATGGTCTGGCGAAGGGCCTGCATCGGCGCGGATTCGCCTTCAAGACGGGCGGCTGCGCCGTTGTTTTGCGCTCCTGGGGCACTGCCGGACGAGGTCGCCGGGGCATTGCTGCGCTCGGAGCGCAGCTTCAACGCATGGCGAACGAGGTCACGCAGGGCATGCAGATCGACCGGCTTGGCGACGAAATCGAACGCGCCGGCCTTGAGCGCCTCGACCGCCGCTTCGACGTTGCCGAAGGCCGTGATCATGGCCGCTGGCGTCATCGGATACTGCGCGCTGATGTGCGCGAGCAGCTCCATGCCGCTGCCATCGGGCAGGCGCATGTCGGTCAGGCAGAAATCGAAGGGTTGCTGGGCCAGCTGCTGCTTGGCGGCCCCAAGGGTCGCGGCGGTTTCCACCCGCAGCCCCATCCGGGTCAAGGTCACCACCAGCAATTCGCGGATGTCACGTTCGTCATCCACCACCAATGCGCATTGAGTTGCCGACACGCGAAGCTCCGAAACGGTTACCCCTTCATTCTAGAGAGCCTAGCAGCATCAGGATGCGACCGGGGCGTGCGGCAGGGTCAGCCTGAAGCAGCTGCCGTTGACACGGCGCAGGTACTGCAGGTCACCGTCGTTGGCGCGTGCCAGCTCCCGAGCGATGTACAGGCCCAGCCCGGTGCCGTGGCTGGAGGTGGTGAAGAAGGGGCGAAACAGGCCCTTCTGGGCGTGTTCGTGGATGCCGGGCCCGCGGTCCAGGACATCGATGAGCAAATGCGTCCCTTCATCGCGCAGGCGCAGGGTCATGTGTGCGGGTTGGTCGGGCATGCGCCCGTAATAGCGGGCATTGCTGACCAGCACCATCAGGATCTGGTGGATGTGCTTGGGGTCCGCATGCGCAAGCTGTTTGGCGGGCGGGATCTGCACCTCCAGGCTGTCGTTGTCGAGGGGGAAGCCCGCGGCGTATTCGGCGAGGAAGTCACGCAGCATCTGCCCGAGGTCAAAGTTGAGTGGCTGGGCGCGCTCGCGGCGGGCAAGGCCCAGCACGCTGTCGATGATGCCGTTCATGCGCTGGATCTGCTGCTGGATGATGTCGAGCATGCGGCGGTCCATCACGTCCAGGTTCTCGGACTCCTGCAACAGCTGCGCCGAATACTTGATGGCCGAAAGGGGATTGCGGATCTCGTGCGCGAGGCTGGCGGAGAAGCGCCCCAGGGTGGCGAGCGTGATGGTCTCGGCGCGCTTGGTCGCCTGCGAAGTATCCTCGAGGAAGACCAGGATGTCGTCGCTGTCGGCATGCAGCCTGAAGAATTGCGGCTCGATCTGACGCGCATCCACGCCGATGCTGACTGGGGCGCGCTCAGCGCCTGGGTCGCGCTCCCATGCCAGCAGCATGCGCTGCAGCTCGGGCGAGGCGATGGCGAGCGAGCGGCGATCGCCCACCGGGGGCAATCGCAGCAGGTGATCGGCGACCTCGTTGGTGGACTGGATGTCGCCGGTGGCATCCACCACCAGCACGCCAGCCGGCAGGCGTTCGAGGATCTGCCGGTTCATCTCAGACAGCTCGGCGATCTCGAGCTCCTGCGCGGACCTTGCCCACGTGGCCAAGGCGATGCGATGGCCGATCCTGCCCGCGAGCAGTGCGATCGTGTAATAGGCCAGCATCAAGGGGATGAGATAGGGGCCCAAGGCAGCCTGGCCTTGCTCGTGCCCAGCAAAGAGCGAGATCAGGATGGCGCTGGCCAAAGTGGCGGACAGGCCCCCGAAGCTGGTGGAGATCAGCAGAGCGGTGGAGGCGACGGTGAACAGCAGGAGCACGCCGATGACGGTGATGGTCTCCGGCAGTAGCTCCAGGATCACGGCCGCGAAGATGAGATCCACCGCCACGCCGATCAGCAATTGCCATTGCACCTTGAGCTGGGTATGGCTGAGCGCCAGCAGCAGCGCTGAGACCAGGACGTAGGCGATGCCGATGAACCCGGCCGGGCTATTGATCGCCACCCCCCAGGACAGGGCGGATTCGGGCAGCACCAGCATCATCGCGACCAGCACGGCCGCGATCAGCCGATAGATCACGTACAGGCGGATCTCTGCTCCCAGGGGATGACGCGATATCGGTTGTTGCGACAGGGCGTTCATGGGACGTCGGGGGACTCCGTGCTGCCGGCTTACGTTTGGGTCAGGGGCGGCCAGGGGGTGGTTTTGCCCGAGCGGGCCGCATCGGCGACAATATACGGCGCTCTGCGGGCCAGGTGCCCCGGAATGCGTCTCCCCACACCTTGGTGAACCATGAACTTCCACGAATACCAGGCCAAACAGCTGTTTGCCGATTACGGCATCAATGTCCCCGCCGGGCAGGTTGCCCATTCCCCTGACGAAGCGGTTGCCGCCGCCAAGGCCATCGGGGGCGATTTCTGGGTGGTGAAAGCCCAGATCCATGCAGGTGGCCGCGGCAAGGCCGGTGGCGTCAAGCTGGCCAAGACGCTGGACGAGGTGCGTGATTACGCCAAGGCGATGCTGGGCACCAAGATGGCGACCTACCAGACTGCCGGCGTCGAACTGCCGGTGGACAGCGTGCTGGTCACCCAGGCCACCAACATCGACAAGGAGCTGTACCTGTCGGTGCTGGTCGATCGCGCCACCCAGACCGTGACCTTCATCGCTTCGGCCGAAGGCGGCATGGACATCGAGCAGGTCGCGGCGGAGAAGCCGGAGGCCATCAAGACGCTGCATGTCAACTATGTGCAGGGCCTGCAGCCCTACCAGACGCGCGACCTCGGCTTTGCGCTGGGCCTCAACGCCAAGCAGGTCGGCCAGCTGTCCAAGATCATGCTGGGCCTGTACAAGCTGTTCAACGACAAGGACCTGGCCCTGGTCGAGCTGAACCCGCTGGCGATCCTCGACAACGGTGACCTGGCCGTGCTCGACGGCAAGATCAACTCGGATGACAACGCCAACTTCCGTCATCCGGACCTGGTGGCGATGCGCGACACCCGCCAGGAAGACGAGACCGAAGTGCTCGCCTCCAAGTACGACCTCAACTACGTGACCATGGACGGCAACATCGCCTGCATGGTCAACGGCGCGGGCCTGGCGATGGCGACGATGGACGTCATCAAGTTGAACGGTGGCGAGCCGGCCAACTTCCTCGATGTCGGCGGCGGCGCCAACAAGGAGAAGGTCACCGAGGCGTTCAAGCTGATCCTGCGCTCGCCGTCGGTGAAGGCGATCTTCGTCAACATCTTCGGCGGCATCGTCCGCTGCGACATGATCGCCGAGGGCATCATCGCCGCGGTCAAGGAAGTGGGCGTCAAGGTGCCGGTCATCGTGCGCCTGGAAGGCACCAACGTGGATGCGGGCAAGGAGCTGCTGAAGAACTCCGGCCTCGCCATCATCCCGGCCGACGACATCAACGATGGCGCGAAGAAGGCGGTCCAGGCCGTCAACAACGCCGCCTGACCCACCTTCGAGGACTAATGAAATGGCAGTTTTGATCAACAAGGACACGAAGGTGCTGGTGCAGGGCTTCACCGGTTCGCAGGGCACCTTCCACGCGCAGCAGATGCTCGACTACGGCACCAAGGTCGTTGGCGGCGTCACCCCGGGCAAGGGCGGCACCAAGCACCTCGGCCTGCCGGTGTTCGACACCATGGAGCAGGCCGTCAAGGCGACCGGCGCCGATGCTTCGGTCATCTACGTCCCGCCGCCGTTCGCGGCCGATGCGATCCTGGAAGCGGCCGATGCCGGCATCAAGGTCATCGTCTGCATCACCGAGGGCATCCCGGTGCTGGACATGATGCGCGTGAAGAATACGCTCAAGGGCTACCCGGGCACCGTGCTGGTCGGCCCGAACTGCCCCGGCGTGATTACCCCGGGCGAGTGCAAGATCGGCATCATGCCGGGTCACATCCACATGCCGGGCAAGGTCGGCATCGTCTCGCGCAGCGGCACGCTGACCTATGAGGCGGTCAAGCAGACCACCGATGCGGGCCTCGGCCAGTCCACCTGCATCGGCATTGGCGGCGATCCGATCAACGGCACCAACTTCATCGATGCGCTGAAGCTGTTCCAGGAAGACCCGCAGACCGAAGGCATCATCATGGTCGGCGAGATCGGCGGCAGCGCGGAAGAAGAAGCCGCCGAGTACATCGCCAAGCACGTGACCAAGCCGGTCGTGGGCTTCATCGCCGGTGCCAGCGCTCCCAAGGGCAAGCGCATGGGCCATGCCGGTGCGATCGCCTCGGGCGGGCAGGGCACGGCCGAAGGCAAGTTCGCCGCGATGGAAGCGGCGGGCGTGACCACGGTGAAGTCGCCGGGCGATCTCGGCGCCGCCATCGCCAAGCGCCTCGCCAAGTAATCGGCGTGGCGGCAAAGGCCTGATCGGGCCGGTGCAGCGAGTAGCATGGAAGGGCCGCCGCGTGCGGCCCTTCGCTTTTTAGAGGATGCATGGATGTCGCAAACGCTTCGCATCGCCATGGCGCAGTTCGATTTCCCGGTGGGCGATGTCGCCGGCAACCGCGACCGCATCGCAGGGATGATCGCCGCCGCGCGCGACGAGTACGGCGCGGACATCGTGTTGTTTCCGGAGCTGGCCCTGTCGGGTTATCCGCCGGAAGACCTGCTGTACCGGCCCTCGTTCCTGCGCGAGTGCGAACGGGCGATGTCGGCGCTGGCCAAGACGGTGGAAGGCATCGTCGCCGTGGTCGGTTGGCCGCAGGCGGCCGGCGCGGTGGTATACAACGCGGCCAGCGTGCTGCGCGATGGCGGCATCGCGCAGACCTACCGCAAGCGAGAGCTGCCCAATTACGCGGTGTTCGACGAGCGACGCTATTTCGATGTCGATCCGGACCGCGAGGATTGCGTGTTCGAGGTCGCCGGCGTGCCGGTGGGCCTGGTGATCTGCGAGGACCTGTGGTTTGCCGAGCCGGTCGCATCGACCGTGGCGGCCGGCGCCCAATTGGTGCTGGTGCCGAACGCCTCGCCGTTCGAGCGCGACAAGCATGCGCAGCGTGACGCGTTGCTGGCCCAGCGCTGCCGCGAAACCGGGGTCGGCATCGCCTATCTCAATCTGGTCGGCGGGCAGGACGCGCTGGTGTTCGATGGCGCCTCGGTGGTGTGCGACGCCGATGGCGAGGCATCGCCCGCCGCGGCCGCGTTCACCGACCAGTGGCTGGTGGTGGATTACCACGTGGCCTCGCGCAAGTTCGCGCCGGTGCAATGGATGGACGATGGCGACGAGTCGCGCGATGCGCTGGCCTGGCGCGCGATCGTGCGCGGCATCCGCGACTATTGCGGCAAGAACGGCTTCAAGAAGGTATGGCTGGGCCTGTCCGGCGGCATCGACTCCTCGCTGGTGATGGCGCTGGCGGTGGATGCCCTGGGCGCGGACAACGTCACCGCCGTGCGCATGCCCTCGCGCTACACGGCCGGTCTCTCCAACGACCTGGCGCAGGAACAATGCGATGCCCTGGGCGTGAGGCTGATGGCGCTGCCCATCGAAAAGCCGTTCCAGGCGTATCTCGACACGCTCGCGGCGACGTTTGCGGACATGCCGGTGGACACGACCGAGGAAAACCTGCAGTCGCGCATCCGCGGTGCGATGTTGATGGCGCTGTCCAACAAGTTCGGTGGCCTGTTGCTGACCACCGGCAACAAGAGCGAGTACGCGGTCGGCTATGCGACGATCTACGGCGACATGTGCGGGGGCTATGCGCCGATCAAGGACCTGTACAAGACCGAGGTGTTCGCCCTGTCGCGCTGGCGCAATACCGTGGGCGGCGGCGAGGTGATCCCGAATGCGGTGATCGAGCGTCCGCCCAGCGCCGAGCTGCGCGAGAACCAGAAAGATCAGGACTCCTTGCCGCCCTATGACGTGCTGGACGCCATCCTGCTGCGTTACGTGGACCAGGAGCAGTCGCGCGAGGAGATCATCGCCGCCGGTTTCGATGCCGCGACCGTGGACAAGGTGGTGCGCCTGGTGCGGATCAGCGAGTGGAAGCGCCACCAGGCCGCGCCGGGGCCCAAGGTGTCGCGCCGGGCGTTCGGGCGAGAGCGGCGCTACCCGATCACCAGCGGCTGGCGCGACTAAGCAATCGCTGGTTCATCGGTCACCCGGCCAACGAAAAAGCCGCCCGAGGGCGGCTTTTTCATGCGCGGGGCGCGGGGCATCACTCGCCGGTTTCGCGCTCGGGCATGCCTTCGCGGGCGAAGGGGTTGAGGCGATGGAAGACGGAAGGATTCTTCGGCCAGCCGCCGGCCAGCCACGGATGTGTCGGGTCGTTCTCCACCAGCACGCGCTTGGCGTCATCGGCCAGTGCGGCATTGCCAAGGCGGGTATAGGCCTCGGCCAGCACGGCAACGGCATCGCTCTGGTATTCGCTCTGCGGGTAGGTTTCCAAGAGGTACTTGGCGCGATCGGCAGCCGCGACCCAGGCGCCGCGGCGCAGGTAATAGACGGCGGTGTTGAGTTCCTGGCGGGCAAACTGGTTGCGCAGGAAGACCATGCGCTGGCGCGCGTCATCGGCATAGCGGCTGTTGCCGAAGCGTTCGACGACGATGCCGAAATCGCTGTAGGCCTGCATCGGCGCGGCAAGATCGCGGCTGGCCATGTCCAGCGAGAACACGCGCTGCAGGAAGACCGTGTTGCGGGCCTGGTTGGAGAGGCCGCGCAGGTAATACATGTAGGGCACGTCCTTGTGGGTCGGATAGGTGCGCAGGAAGCGGTCCACGCTGGACACGGCCTCGTCGTTCTTGCCCGACTTGTATTGCGCGTAGGCGGTTTCCACCAGCGCCTGCTCGGCATAGGGGCCATACGGGTACTGGGCAATGAGGCGCTTGAAGGTCTCCTCGGCGGTGCCGTAGTTGCCCGATGTCATCTGCTTGTGGGCCTTGTCGTACAGCGTCTCGACCGGCTGCCCCTCGTTGTTGGCGTCCTTCTTGAACATCTTGCCCATGCGGGCGCAGCCGGTGCCGGCCAGGGTGACGATCAGCAGCAGGAGCGCGATGCGGGCGAACGGGTGACGCGCTTTGAGGCGTGGGGACATGGGCTTGGCAGGGGAGGTCATGCGGAAGCGGTGATAATAGCCCAGCCGGCCCGGGCCCCGCCCGCGGAGCATGAATCCGGCGATAACGCCCGCCGAGCAAGAACCCGCCTGCCATGACCCCGAACCCTGCCGATTCCCCTGTTTTGACCGCCGTGGTGCCCGCCGAGGCCGCCGGCCGCCGCTTCGATGCGGTCCTGGCCGAGCTCTTCCCGGATTTCTCGCGCTCGCGCCTGGCTGGCTGGATCAAGTCCGGCGATGCGCTGCTGGACGGGCAAGTCGCCCGCCCGCGCGATCCCGTGCGCGGCGGCGAGACGGTGACGCTCAAGGCCGAGCTCGGCATCGAGACCGAGGCCCTGCCGCAGGACATCCCGCTGGACGTGCTGTACGAGGACGATGCGGTCATCGTCATCAACAAGCCGGCCGGGCTGGTGGTGCATCCGGGGGCGGGCAATCCGGACGGCACGCTGGTCAACGCGCTGCTGTATCGCGACCCGTCGCTCAACACGCTGCCACGTGCCGGCATCGTCCATCGCCTGGACAAGGACACCTCGGGCGTGATGGTGGTCGCGCGCACCTTGCCGGCGCAGACCAAGCTGGTGGAGATGCTGTCCGAGCGCGACGTGCATCGCCAATACCTGGCCGTGGTGGCCGGCCCGATGGTCTCCGGCGGCACCGCGGATTTCCCCATCGACCGCCACCCGCGCGACCGCCTGCGCATGGGCGTGCGCGAGGACGGCCGCGACGCCGTGACGCATTACCGCTTGCGCGAGCGTTTCCGCGCGCATACGGCGCTGGAATGCCGGCTGGAGACAGGGCGCACGCACCAGATCCGCGTGCACATGCAGCACATCAAGCATCCGATCATCGGCGACGCGCTCTACGGCGGCGCGCTGAAATTGCCCAAGGGCGCCACCGACGAACTGGTCGGCGCCTTGCGCGGCTTCAAGCGTCAGGCCCTGCATGCCGAGGTGCTGGAGTTCGACCATCCCATCACCGGCCAGCCGGTGCGTGCCGAGGCGCCCGTTCCGGACGACATGCGCCAACTGATGAAGGTGTTGCGCGAGGACACCGCCGCCTTCGAGCAGGCGCAGCGCCGATGAGCGATGCTGCGTGGATCAAGGCCGACTGGCCCGCGCCCGCCGGCGTGCACGCGCTCACCACCAGGCGCTTTGGCGCGGGCGTGTCGCTGGCGCCGTTCGACCGCTTCAACCTGGGGCTGCGCAGCGGGGATGCGGCCCAGGCCGTGACGGAAAACCGCCGGCAACTGGTCGATACGCTGGCACTGCCCGCCGCGCCGCGATGGCTGCAGCAGGTGCATGGGGTGGAGGTCGCGCGCTTCGATGCTGCGGTCGCCCGTGATGTCGAGCCGGTGGCCGATGGCGCCGTCACCCGCGTGCCGGGCGAGGTGCTGGCCATCCTGACGGCCGATTGCCTGCCGGCCGTGTTCGCCGCCCGCGATGGCAGCGAGATCGCCGCCGCGCATGCCGGCTGGCGTGGACTGGCGGCAGGCGTGCTTGAAGCCACGCTCGCCGCGATGCGCAGCGCGCCCCAGGATGTCATCGTCTGGCTGGGGCCGGCGGCCGGGCCGCAGGCTTACGAGATCGGCGAGGAAGTGCGCGATACCTTCGTCTTGCAGGATCCGCGGGCCGATGCCGCGTTCGCGGCCACCCGGCCGGGACATTGGCGGGTCGATCTGTATGCGCTGGCGCGGCAACGGCTGGTCGGCGCCGGCATCGCCCCGGACCAGATCCATGGGGGCGATC
>Ga0056909_1001479_pt1 | contig 14294 bp, 16 predicted proteins | sample EBPBio102011_DNA_FD_62115 | JGI IMG/M metagenome (GOLD analysis project Ga0056909, IMG submission 62115) | Wastewater treatment Type I Accumulibacter community from EBPR Bioreactor in Madison, WI, USA - Reactor 1_1/10/2011_ DNA | ecosystem: Engineered > Bioreactor > EBPR > Anaerobic-Aerobic >...
GGTCAGACCGACCGCCTCGCGCTTGAACTCCTCGCTATAACGCTTTCTCTGCTGCATGACACTCCTCCTGCCCCATCATGAGGCTTAACTGAAGTGTCCGTGTTAGCGGGGTAGAACCCGCACCGAGTTCAAGCGCGGTGCGGTTGAGCAGGCCAGCCAGCCGGGCGTCAGCTGTGCCCAGGTGGCCCGGGAGCTGGGGATCCGGGATGCATTGCTGACCCGCTGGAAGCGGGAGGCCCAGAGCCGGGGCCAGGTGGCCTTCGGTGGCACCGGGACGCCCCGGGACGAGGAACTGGCGCGGCTCAAGCGCGAGCTGGCCCGGGTGAAGAAGGAGCGGGATTTTTTGCGAGAAGCGGCGACGTTCTTTGCCAAGGGATCATCCTGAGGTATCAGGTGATCGAACGTTGCCGCGATGAGTTTCCAGTGCGACTGATGTGTCGTTGCCTGCGGGTCTCGGCCAGCGGTTACTACGACTGGAGTAAGCGCTTGCCCAGTGCCCGGGAGCGCGACAACCAGCGCTTGCTCGGCCGGATCCGTGAGTTGCATGAGGACAGCCGGGGCACATTGGGCGCCGGCCGGATGCATGAAGACCTTGCCGAGGAAGGCGAGACGGCGAGCCTGAACCGGGTGGCGCGTCTGATGGCGACCGATGGCCTGCAGGGTTGGCCGCGACCGAAGCGGCGAGGCCAGCGCGGCAAGCCGGCGCTGACGCCGCCGGGTGTGCGCAACCTGCTGGAGCGGGACTTCACCGCGTTGGAGCCGGAGACCAGGTGGGTCACCGACATCACCGAGCTCAAGACCCGGCAAGGCAAGCTGTATCTGTGCATCGTGCTGGACCTGTTTGACCAGCGGGTGGTGGGGTGGTCAATGCATCATCGTCAGGATCGTCAGATGGTGATCAGGGCCGTGCAGATGGCGGTCTGGCAGCGCCAAGGCAGCCATCCGCTGATCCTGCACTCCGACCGTGGCAGCCAGTTCCGAAGCGGCGACTACCAGCGTTACCTGGCGGCCAACGGCTTGGTGTGCTCGATGAGCGCGGTGGGCCACTGCGGTGACAACGCCGCGTGCGAAGGCTTCTTCGGCCTGCTCAAGCGCGAGCGGGTCTACCGCATGACCTACCCAACGCTCGATGCCGCGAGGGCGGATGTGTTCGAATACATCGAGCGGATCCACAACCCGAGGATGCGACGAAGGGTCGCCAGGCTAGACCAGAAGTTCTCAGCCCTTTTACAACCGTCCGTGATTTCGGGGTAGAACCCCCGTCTCCATGAGATAGGGATTGAATTCGAGGTTAATCGGCTTGACCAGTAGGGGAATAATCTTCAGAGCAGCTTCACGCCTGAAGATCTTGTAAGTCGTGCCTACGTCCGTCAATGTGGCGTCGCCAAAATATTTAAGCTCTAACAATTTCGCAACCGCTAAATTGCCGTAATGCATGAACGTGGTCACTTGGGTTTCACTTTCTTGCAAACCCTCCACAATCCTGGTGCCATTCACGATGTCGGCATGGAGAAGATAGGGAGCCATCTTATCCAGATCATATGCACGGAATGTCATGTCGCCCTCGCAAAGGACGACGATGTCAGTATCGGCGTGATTAGCGGCTTCAGTAATCGCCCTTTTCACGCATGCGCCATATCCCTGTTCTGTTTCGTTGAACACGATGGCGCCAGCTGCACGCGCCACATCCTCCGTCCGATCCTTGCTGTTGTTGCTGACGACAATTACCCGCGCCACGCCTGCATGACCGAGGAAGTCACGCACTGCTTCCCCGATGCTCAACTCGTCGTTATAGGCGGTAAGTGCAACTGTCATCCTCCTGTTCTGCAACGGGGATACCATCAAACGTTTTTCAGCACGTTTTCTGCGTACAGTCCCCAAATCGAGTACAAACAGGATGATTCCGAGAATGATAGGAAGGGCGGAATACCACAGAAGCCATTCGATGCTCTCTTTGCTTATCCAATTGGATAATAAAAATGCACGGATCGCGCCTCCCGTAGCGCCCAGCAGGTATAAAAAAACGCCTGCAACAATAAGAATCGCCCCTGACAGGGCGAATTTAGTCACTCTATTTTGCATTACTGAAGCCATATAAAGGCGTATCAATCAAGCTTTTCAGGACGCCAGCCATAGCTATCCCCTTTCAGCGATACCACACGTGACTTCCCGTCATATGTAATCGTAACTTGAGCGCCATCAAGCGTTTGCAGAAAAGGTATCTCAGGTTTGTCGTTGATGATCTCGACGGTAAATCCTGCGCCTTGCTCAAGGGATCGAATTCGTTCTCCCCCAAAGGTTTGTTCCCACGTCCCCTTGACGTCTTTGAGGTCTTCAAACTTAACCCGTTGGTTGTTCGAATGCACCGGCAGCGCCAACTCGGTCGAGCCGGGGCTGTCGGCGATAATGGTGACCACTGTACGCTTTCCTTGCGGCGCAGCAGGTACAGCAGGCGCTGCCTCGATGCCAGGAGCAGTAGTAATTGCAGCACGGTCTTCTGCCACATCTTTTTTGCAACTGACAAATGCAGATAGTGAAATTAAAACCATAGGTATGACATAGAACTTGCGGCCCATAGAGCGCTCCTGGGTGCGTGACGATGTAGGGGGGGCGGACACTTTATCACAACAAAACACGGGTGGCGCAGGGGTCAGGTTCATAGGGTGTTGCATAAGAAATCGCACGTCGTAGCCAGCCTGATGAACCATGGAATGAACATGACCAAACTTCGTTTATTCGTGCAACTCCATACTCACGCATGGCCAGCTCCATACCTAAACTATGCGGCACGAGTTTGAGCCGGGCGTTAATTTCACGGCACCATGTTTATCATGGTCCCACATCTTTGGTTCGAAAGAAAAAAATAGAACTAGAAGTCAAATCGTGTGGTATGTACATCAAGCGTAGATCGCTCGTACAAATCCAATCAAACCACTTTAGCAAATTAGATCCTGCAAATCATAGCAAACGTCGCCACCAACGTAGCTTCGTAAGCTCAAGCTCCTGCGCCTTTATTTTTTCAGTCAATGAATCTATTAAAGCTTTCATCTCTTCCACTGAACACTCTATTGAGCCGAGCGCTGCGTCACGGTCGGCAACCATGCGTTCAATCGAGGTGATGGCTGAATCTCGGTCTCGAATCATGAGGTCCATGGCTGCAAGCGCCTCGTCCCGATCGACAATCATACGCTCGTTCGAAGCGATGGCTGAATCACGAGCCCGGATCATTCCATCCATGGCAAGCATCGCTTGGACATGGCTATCGATTGTATGGCGCATGGATGAAACAACTTGCTCTTGCCGCACAAGCTTAGACTCGGTATCAGCGATGCAGTTCAAGTATTCAGAAATCGATGCCCTCGCTTTTTCAAGCAATGATTCCAATGATTTTATATAACCATCCCTTTCTACGACCATGGCCTCGGTGGCATTTATCGCATGATCTCTGGCAATGATCATCGCCTCCATCTTGATGGCGGCCTGATCGCTCTCCTCGGCTCGACTCATCATTGAGGCAAGCGACCCCCTCAAATCCTGCTCTAACACATATAAATGCTGTATTTCTGAAGCCCTCGCATCAATAACTGCAGCCATTGACTCCATGGCTTCGTCCCGGGATTGGATCATTCCTTCCATGCCAAGGATGGCCTTGTCGCGCTCATCAATCATGGCAACTGCGGAATCGAATGCTCTTCGCAGGTCACTCTCCAGGATATTAAGGCGGGCTATTTCGGCATCTTTTACCGTGATCGACGACGCCATCGACCCAATCACATCATCACGCGACCTGATCATCCCGTCCATGGATTTAATGGCTTCATCCCGATCCGCCACCATCCCTTCCACCTCTCGAAAAGCATCGCGCAGTGGCTTTACTTCTTCAAGGTCGGAACGCGCCTTGCTAACGCTAGGGTAATATATACCCTCTTTGCCGAGCCGCTCCTCGGCCCCAGCCACCGCATCATGACTGCCCGCTATGAAAAAAATTGATCCTTCAATACCGTGATGATGATTTTCCGTGTCGCTCTCAACGAGAAATTGTCCAGCTTTCTTACGCTTGTGAAGCTTTATACGAGTACCCAGAATGAACTCAGCAGAAAGAAAAAAATGGGATTCGAATTGCCTCGAAAGCAGATCACCCAAGGATTTTAGCGTGAATCTCTGGATATGGTGTGGATTTGGGGAATATGCTTTTTCGCATAGACGCTCATAATGCTCACTCGGCACAGTACCAATGAGCAAGCCATCGTTCTCCAGATGTGCACGCACTGATTTCAGTGCAATATCGGGATCCTCGACATGCTCCAATGTTTCCAACATGACGAACGTATCGACCTTTCCGAGGCCTGAGGGAAGCCCCTCCAAAACCCCTTGTTCGAAGTTCGCATGGAGTGACTTATAATTGAGTTTGGCATGTTCTATGGCCTCGCTAGATGGGTCGATCCCGAAGTAAGAAGTTACCTTTTCGTTTTCGAGCAGGTACTGGCTACCGTACCCAATGCCACACGCACAATCCGCAGTGCGCCCTTGCGCAAGGCGCGCCGCAAAACGGTATCGATGAACATGTTCATCTGCCAGTGAGGAGACCGCGAAATGACCTGAATGCAAACGCTCCATCAGCCACCCTCTTGGGATGCACCCACTGTCCATGCGTGGTCAATGTCCACTACGCCTACGGCCCTGAAACCATCTTCGACAGTAAATGGGCAGACTGGAACGGCCTCTGCGATGATCTGTAGTCCCCGCCCATCATTGACGGCTACGCGCCATTTGTAGCTGCCGGACACTAGCTTGAGCGCGGGAAATTCGATTTCCACCCAGCCATTGGCGTGCATATCGAAAGCAGGCATGCCACGCATCGCAGTCGTCGTGCCGAATATGTACAAGCCATCTTCACGATACAGATTCACGACGAAACTTAGATTGCCCACGGGCACCCCGTGTACGCGATATACAAAACGCACCTTCACCTGATCGCCGCTGTTAATGACGTCGGTTACCCCATGGTTTAGGGTCGACATTTCGACATCATGGATGGTGATCGCGAATGCTTGAGGTGATGCTGAATCTTCCGATGCGTCATCGACGCATGATATGAGACTATCGTCAGCCCCCTGTCCCTTCGCAACATCACTCTTTTCGGGAGACAACAACACAAGGTATTCATCCATTGCTCGTGCGGCACTGCCAAAGAACCGCTGCTCCCCGTTATCAAGTACCAATGCCTTCTGGCAAATCGATCGAACCTGGTACGCATCATGCGAAACTAGAAGCACTGATACACCATCATCCATCATGCGGTATATGCGCTGGATGCATTTCGATTGAAATGCTGCGTCGCCCACGGCAAGGATTTCGTCAACGACCAAGATTTCTGGGTCGCCATGGATAGCCGCTGAAAATGCCAGTCGGGCATACATCCCGCTCGAATAAGTTTTCACCGGCATATCCATGAACTCGCCAATATCGGCGAAAGCAGCTATATGAGAAAATTTTTCCTGAGTTTGGGCAGGCGTCCACCCTAATAGGGCGCCGCCCAGCACTACATTCTCACGCCCAGTGAATTCGGGATTGAAACCGCTACCTAACTCAAGCAAGGCGGATATCTTCCCATTGACTTCCATCGAGCCGGTGGTAGGGGTGAGTGTGCCGGTGATCAGTTGCAGCAGGGTAGATTTACCCGAACCATTCTTGCCCAAGATGCCAATACTTTCGCCTTTCCGTAATTCAAAAGACGTATCCTTCAGGGCCCAGAATTCCTTGAAATAGATCGGAATCTGAAGTCCAGCCACGGCAGCGGCCCGAGGAAGGAGAAACTGCTTAAGCCGATCGCTTGGATGATCGTAAATATGGTAGCACTTGCCAAGCCCATGCACCACGACCGCGAGATCAGATGACATCGGCAAACCCTTTCCGGGTCTTGGCAAACCACCACCACCCTGCCGTTGCAACCAATCCACCAAGTACTATCTCAATCAACAAGACCCACCAGTCGGGCGCCTGCCCCAGAAGTAATACGCCCCTCGCCTGCTCAATCACATAGGTCAAGGGGTTTGCATACAGCAAGGCGCGTTGGTGACCGGAAACCGCACTCAACGGATAAAAGACTGGAGACAGGAACAGCATTACTGAAGTGGCCAATGTAATAATTTGACCAATATCACGAACAAATACACCGATCGACGACAGAAACCAGCTGATCCCCAGCGTGAACATCACAAGCGGCAAAAGCACCAGCGGCAAAAATATGATGTACCACGTTGGATACAAGCCAAAAACCAATTGACCTATTAACAACACGACGATGCTAGCCATTGAATGGAAGAGCGCTCCACCCATTGAAACTATCGGCAATATTTCCACCGGGAACACGACCTTCTTGACGTAATTGGCATTCCCCAGTATCAGGCCGGGTGCGCGATTCACGCACTCAGCGAAAATTCCATGGACTATCAATCCAACGAACATGAATATGGCATATTCAGCCCTGCTGGACGAGCCTGTCCCTGCCCAGCGCGCATTGAATACCACTGAAAAGACGAAGGTATAGACGGCCAACATCAGCAACGGCGTCAGGAATGACCAAGCCAAGCCAAGGAAGGACCCCCTATATCGCCCAACTACTTCACGCTGAATAAGTTGTGATATGAGATGTCGATTCTTAATTATCGATCGAATTATCGTTAGCATCTTGCCTGCCAAAGCTTCATGTCGTACAAATCAACGACGGTCAGAAATAGACGCCTCATGAAAAATTCATGCAATCGCCTGTCTCGGAAGCCGTTACTAAACTAGTCTGCCACGCGCTTGATACCATCAGTTTAACATCCCGTCACACGGCCCCAGCTCCAGGCCACTTGGTTATATCTATTTATATCTATCGCTCTGCGATGGGTAAATATGCGAAGCTTGCCACCACAGGCCGGAGCACACCATGGACATCGGACACTTCCTAAAACTCATGACAGAGAAGCACGGGTCGGACATGTTCCTGTCTACCGGTGCGCCCATCCACATCAAAGTGGAGGGCAAATTGTACCCGCTTGGGACCACCAATCTGCCGCCCGGACTGGTCGAGCGGATCGCTTATTCACTGATGGATCGGGACCAGATCGAGGCCTTCGAGCGCGACATGGAGCTGAACATGGCCATGGCCATCCATGACGCCGGCCGCTTCCGCGTGAATGTGTTCAAGCAGCGCGGCGAAGTCGGGATGGTGATCCGCGCCATTCGCACCGACATCCCCAGCATCGAGGACCTGCATCTGCCGCCGGTGCTCCGGGACGTCATCACCTCCCCGCGCGGGCTGGTGCTGGTGGTCGGCTCGACCGGGTCGGGCAAGTCGACCACGCTCGCCTCGATGATCGACTACCGCAACAGCCACATGACCGGCCACATCCTCACCATCGAGGACCCGATCGAGTTCCTGCACCGGCACAAGCGCTCGCTGGTCAACCAGCGCGAGGTCGGCATCGATACCCACAGCTTCCACGAGGCGCTGAAGAACGCGATGCGCGAGGCGCCGGACGTGATCCTGATCGGCGAGATCCTGGACGCCGCGACGATGGAAGCCGCGATCACCTTCTCCGAGACCGGCCACCTGTGCCTCGCCACCCTGCACTCCAACAACGCCGACCAGGCACTGGAGCGCATTCTCAACTTCTTCCCCGAGGCGGCGCACAAGAACGTGCTGATGAACCTGTCGCTGAACCTCAATGCGGTGATCTCGCAGCGACTGGTGAAAGGCGTCGATGGCAAGCGCCTGCCTGCGGTGGAGGTGTTGCTCAACACGCCGATGATCCGTGACCTGATGCGTCGCGGCGAAGTGCACAAGATCAAGCCGGCCATGGAAGAGTCGCTCGCCGAGGACATGCAGACCTTCGACCAATCGCTCTTCACGATGTACAAGCAGGGCAAGATCGGCATGGAGGAGGCATTGCGCGCCGCCGATTCCCGCGAAGGCCTGGCGCTGAAGTTCCGCCTGTCCGAGGGCACCAGCGAAGAGCACGACCCTTACGCGGACGTCTTCACCAGCAAGACGCCGGGCATCTCGCAGGGTTTCGACGAGACCAACTTCTAAGCGGCAAGCTTCTAAAAACCACGTCCGACGCGATCACTCCGCGTCGGGCTGGTTCTCCGGGCGCGCGCGGTCGAAGGCCGGCAGCGCGAGGGCATTCGCCTCGATGCGGGTGAGCTCGGGATACGGCGTCAGGTCCAGGTCGAAACGCCGCGCGTTGTAGAGCTGCGGGATCAGGCAGCAGTCGGCCATCGTCGGCGACTCGCCGTGGCAGAACGCGCCCGTTTCGCTTGAATCGGCCAGCATCGCCTGCATCGCGCCGAAGCCTTCGCGCATCCAGTGGCGCATCCATTCGTCGATGGCGGGCTGCTCGGTGCCCAGCTCGCGCTTCAAGTACTGCAACACGCGTAGATTGTTGAGCGGGTGGATGTCGCAGGCGACCAGTTGCGACAGTGCGCGCGCGCGCGCGCGGCCTCGTGCATCGGCGGGCAGCAGCGCGGGCGTCGGCCAGCACTCGTCGATGTATTCGAGGATCGCCATCGATTGAATGATGCGGCGCTCGCCGTGCAGCAGCGTCGGCACCAATTGCTGCGGGTTCAGCGCGCGATAATCGTCCGCGCGTTGCTCACCGCCATCGCGCACCAGGTGCACGGGCTGGATCCGGTAATCCAGCCCCTTCAAATTCAGGCCGATGCGCACGCGATACGCGGCGCTGGATCGCCAGTACGAATACAGCGTCAGTGCCTCGCTCATCGCGGCTATCTCCTCAGGGCGCGGGTTGGCGCTCGATCACCTGCTCGATCGCACCGAAAATGGTGTGGCCATCGCGGTCCAGCATCTCGATGCGCACGGTATCGCCGAACGACATGAACGGCGTCGAGGGCTTGCCATCGCGCAGGGTCTCCACCGTGCGCTGCTCGGCGAAGCACGACGCGCCAAGGCTGGTGTCCTCGTTGGCGATGGTGCCGGAGCCGACGATCGTGCCGGCCGACAGTGGCCGCGTCTTCGCGGCATGGGCCACCAATTGCGCGAAGTTGAACTGCATGTCCACGCCCGCTTCCGGCGCACCAAACCACTTGCCGTTGATGTGGGTGAGCAGCGGCAGATGCACCTTGTCGTCCTGCCAGGCATCGCCGAGCTCATCGGGCGTGACGAACACCGGCGAAAGCGCCGAACGCGGCTTGGACTGCAGGAAGCCGAAGCCCTTGGCGAGCTCCGGCGGGATCAGGTTGCGCAAGCTCACATCGTTGACCAGGCCGATCAACTGGATATGCGAGGACGCCTGCGCCGGCGTGACCGCCATCGGCACGTCGTCGGTGACCACGACGATCTCGGCTTCCAGGTCGATGCCGTAATCCTCGCTGACCACCTTCACCGGATCGCGCGGGCCATAGAAGCCGGCACTCACCGCCTGGTACATCAGCGGATCGACATAGAAGCTTTCCGGCACCTCGGCGCCACGCGCGCGGCGCACGCGCTCGACGTGCGGCAGATAGGCGCTGCCATCCACGAATTCATAGGTGCGCGGCAGGGGCGCGGCCAGTTGCTGCAGGTCGATGTCGAACGCGCCTTCGGCATTGCCTGCATTGAGCGCGTCGTAGAGCGCATTGAGGCGGGGCGCGATGTTGCTCCAGTCCTCCAACGCCTGTTGCAGGGTCGCCGCGATGCCGGTGGCTCGCACGCCGCGCGCAAGATCGCGGGAAACGACGATCAGCGTGCCATCGCGGCCGCCTTCCTTCAGGGAACCGAGTTTCATCCGATGTCCGTCCGATGGGAAACCCGTATTCTCCCACAGCCGCCCGCATCGGATGGACGGATCAGGCCTCGTCCTGGAAGCCACCCGCGCGATAGGTCAGCACCAGCGTGTCGCGATGGCCGGTCACGCCCTCCTCGGCCGGCTGGATCGGCGTGGACTCGTGGATGACGCGCGGGTCGTCCATCAACATCAAGCTCCACGGCGCCTCCAGGGTGAAGCGCAGCCCGGCGGGGCCATCGGCTTCGAACACGCGGGTTTCGCCGCCCTTGATGTCGTGACGCGCCAGCAGGAGGACGGCGACGAAATCCACTCCATCGCGATGTGCGCCTTCGGGCGTGGGCCGACCGATGCCGTCTCCGGTGTCGATGCGGAATTGATGCGCCTCCACCGACCATCGCTGCGGCCCGCGCACCTGGTCGCAGGTCTGGCCGATGCGGGTGAGGATGCGGTTCCACGCCGGCTGCGCGCGGGTGGCGTCACTGATCGGCTCGAACCAGCGCATCATTCCGCCGTGCAGGGCGTTGTAATCGAGGGACTGCCAGTGCGCGCGATGCGGCACGTCCTCCAGCACGCCATCGTCCAGCCGATAACTGGCATGCCGGCGGTAACGATAGCGTCCGCCATCGCGCAGGTATTCATCGGGCGGCAGATCGTTCCAGGCGGGCAGCAGCGCGTCCAGCTCGGCGCCACTGCAGCCGGTCAGTCGCTCGACGGCGGTGGGTGGAAGCAGGGCGTAGCCGCGCTCGCGGACATCGGCAACGAACGCATCGAGCGTGGAAAACGGCGGCTGGAACATGGTGAAAGCTCCTTGTGCATCGTCACCCGCGTTCCCGCTTCGTGCAGAAACGCGAAAGCCCGCCGAGGCGGGCTTTCTGTGACCGGTCCATGGACGTGGAACCGATCTTGGATGTGGCAGCCCCGGATGGATTCGAACCACCGAATGCCTGAGTCAGAGTCAGGTGCCTTACCGCTTGGCGACGGGGCTATGGAGCGATTATAACGCGACGCACTTGCCGATAAAAACATCCACGGCGAGCGCGTCCTCGAACATCCCCTGGCCGCGAACGCGCGCGCCAGAGGAGGAGTCGAATTAGCGCTTCGAGAACTGCGTGGCGCGACGTGCCTTGTGCAGGCCGACCTTCTTGCGCTCGACTTCGCGCGCGTCACGGGTCATCAGGCCCGCCTTGCGCAGCTCGATCTTGAGCGTTTCGTCGTATTCGACCAGCGCGCGGGCGATGCCCAGGCGAATCGCACCGGCCTGGCCGGTGGTGCCGCCGCCCGAAGCGGTCGCGACGATGTCGAACTTGTCCATCGACTGGGTCAGCTCAAGCGGCTGGCGCACGATCATGCGCGCGGTCTCGCGGCCGAAGAACTCGTCGAGCGGACGGCCGTTGACGGTGATGTTGCCAGCACCCTTGCGCAGGAACACGCGGGCGGTGGAGGATTTGCGACGGCCGGTGCCGTAATTTTGCTGGATTGCCATGTGTGTTCGCCTTAGATATCCAGGACCTGCGGCTGCTGCGCCGCGTGCGGATGCTCAGAACCCTTGTAGACCTTGAGCTTCTTGAACATCGCGCGACCGAGCGGGTTCTTGGGCAACATGCCCTTGACGGCGATCTCGATGACGCGTTCGGGGTGACGCTCCAGCGCCTCGGCCAGGGTCTCGGTCTTGAGGTTGCCGATGTAGCCGGTGAAGCGATGGTACTTCTTGTCCGACAGCTTCTTGCCGGTGACGGCGATCTTCTCGGCGTTGATGACGATCATGTAGTCGCCGGCATCCACGTGCGGCGTGTAGATCGGCTTGTGCTTGCCACGCAGGCGGTGGGCGAGTTCTGCGGAGAGGCGACCGAGGGTCTTGCCTTCGGCATCGACGACGTACCAGTCACGCTGGACGGTCTCGTTCTTGGCGGTATAGGTCTTCATAATGCTGCTCTGAGGTGCCTGGTCGGGGTGGTTGCGCGGGCCTGCGGCCCCCGGAACTTCGCCACGCGTTGTGGTGTTGCGGAAACAAAGAGGCGGGATTGTAGCCCTCCCGGCGCCCAGGCGCAAGCCGGCCCCGGCGCCCCGCCTCGGGCCGCACGGATGGCGCAAAATGGCGGGATGGAGACCTCACGCCGCCTCACCCCCCTCGATCGCCTGCTCGCCGGGGCCCAGAACGCACTGGAAACCGTGCTGGGCCACCCCGTCGCCGAGCGCCCCAACCCCGGCCTGCCGCAGCCGGACATGGTGCTGGACGATGTCGCCCGCCGCCACGCCGCGGGCCTGATGCGCATCAACCACGTCGGCGAGGTCTGCGCGCAGGCGCTCTACGTCGGGCAGGCCACCGTGGCCCGCGACCCGGCCACCCGCGCCCGCCTGCTGCACGCGGCGCAGGAGGAAACCGACCATCTGGCCTGGTGCGCCGACCGCCTGACTGAGCTTTCCAGCCGCCCCAGCCTGCTCAACCCGCTCTGGTACGGCGGCAGCTTCGCCATCGGGGCGCTGGCCGGCCTGCGCGGCGATGGCTGGAACCTCGGCTTCGTGGTCGAGACCGAACGCCAGGTCGAGGCCCATCTCGACGAACACCTGGAAACGCTCCCCGCCGAGGACCTGCGCAGCCGCGCCATCCTGGCGCAGATGAAGGCCGATGAGGCCCGCCACGCCGACGAGGCCGAGGCGGCCGGCGCCCGCAAGCTGCCCTTCCCCATCCCCGGGGTCATGTCGATGGCCTCCCAAATAATGAAGACCGTCGCCTACCGGGTCTGACCCCGGCGCCCCCTTGATGCGACATCGCCAACAAAAAGGCCGCCTAAAGGCGGCCTTTCGCGCATCCACGGGCTGCCGAATCAATCGGCCAGGTTGCGGCCCTGGTAGAGCTCCTCGATCTCGCGCTTCAAGCGCTGCTCGATCTTCATCCGATCCTTGAACGAGAGGTTCTTGGCCTTCTCCTCGAACAGGTAGTTGTCAAGGTCGAAGTCCTTCAGGTGCATCTTGGTGTGGAACAGGTTTTCCTGATACACGTTCACGTCGAGCATCTCGTAGCGCGACTTGATGTTCTTGGCGAGGTAATCCTGGATCGAATTGATCTTGTGATCGATGTAGTGCTTGCGACCCTTCACGTCACGGGTGAAGCCGCGCACGCGGTAATCCATGATGACGATGTCGCTTTCTAGCGATTCGATCAGGTAATTCAGGGCCTTCAGCGGCGAAATGACGCCGCAGGTGGACACGTCGATGTCGGCGCGGAAGGTGGCGATGCCATTGTCCGGGTGCGTTTCCGGATAGGTATGCACCGTGATGTGCGACTTGTCCAGGTGCGCGACCACCGCGTCGGAGATCACGCCCTTGGCATCGGCCTTGTCGATGACCGGCTGCTCGGAGATCAGGATCGTCACCGAGGCGCCCTGCGGGTCGTAGTCCTGGCGCGCGATGTTGAGGATGTTGGCGCCGATGATCTCGGCCACATCGGTCAGGATCTGGGTCAGGCGGTCGGCGTTGTATTCCTCGTCGATGTACTCGATGTAGCGCTGGCGCTCATCTTCGGACACGGCGTAGCACACGTCGTAGATGTTGAACGACAGCGACTTGGTGAGGTTGTTGAAACCTTGCAGCTTCAGGCGCGGCAACGGCTTGACCACGGCGGAACTCCGGCTGGGGGGACGCGAGTCGGACATTATGAAGCATCCCGGCCCGACCGCGGCAGGCCGTTTGCCGTGCCGTCCCCAACGGCCTAAGCTTGGGGGCTTCCCCTGAACGGCCATGCGATGAACCTTCCCGCATCCCTGAACCTGGCCCTGCGCCGCCAAAGCGGCGCCCTGTCCCCCGATGGCCCGACCATCGAACGGTTCCTGCAATACACCCAGCGCCGCCGCTATCCCTCGCGGGCGGACATCTTCCGCCCGGGCGACGCCGCCGGCACCTTGTATTACGTCATCGACGGCTCGGTCAGCATCCTGGCCGAGGAAGACGACAACCGCGAGCTGATCCTCGGCTACTTCGGCCCGGGCGAGTTCGTCGGCGAGATGGGCCTGTTCGGCTCGACCTCCCAGCAGCGCGAAGTCACCCTGCGCACCCGCTCGACCTGCGAACTGGCCGAGATCGGCTGCGAGCAGCTGCTCCAGTTGATGGCCGGCCCGCTGGCCCCGGATGCACCGCGCCTGCTGTATGGCATCGCCAACCAGCTGGCCCGTCGCCTGCGCGACACCAGCCGCAAGGCCAGCCGCCTCGCCTTCCTCGACGTCACCGACCGCATCACCCGCACCTTGCACGACCTGGCCGAAGAGCCCGACGCGATGAGCCACCCGCAGGGCACCCAGCTGCGCATCTCGCGCCAGGAGCTGGCCCGGCTGGTCGGTTGCTCGCGCGAGATGGCCGGCCGCGTGTTGAAGAAGCTGCAGGCCGACGGCAAGCTGCATGCCCGCGGCAAGACCCTGGTGCTGTACGGCACCCGCTGATCCCGGCCACCGGGAACGGATCACCCGATGCAACAGTCGATGGACAACGTGGACCTGCGCAGCGCCTCGCTGATGGATGCCGACGATG
>Ga0056909_1001496_pt1 | contig 14139 bp, 10 predicted proteins | sample EBPBio102011_DNA_FD_62115 | JGI IMG/M metagenome (GOLD analysis project Ga0056909, IMG submission 62115) | Wastewater treatment Type I Accumulibacter community from EBPR Bioreactor in Madison, WI, USA - Reactor 1_1/10/2011_ DNA | ecosystem: Engineered > Bioreactor > EBPR > Anaerobic-Aerobic >...
ACGGCGTTCAGGCGAATGAGGTGCCAGCCATGCCGCGACAGGACCGGGGCGGGGGTCGTCTGGCCCTCGGCCAAGCTGCGCAGGACGGCCTCGAACTCAGGTACGGTGTCGCCGGGGCCGATCTGGCCCAGATGCCCGCCTGCTGCCTTTGATCCGCAGTCGCTTTCGCGGGCGGCGGAGGCAAAGCCTTTGGCGTCCCCGTCCAGCCGGGAGAGGATCGATTTGGCGCGGGCACCTGCCATGGCAGACGCGGCGTCGTCACGCGGATCGCAGGCGCACAAGATGTGCGACACGTCCCACAACGGAGCCGAACGATATCGACCGGGGTCACGCTCCCATTCCGCGCGGATGTCTGCATCCGTGACCGGGGCGGGGGTGACAGCCTCGTCCAGGAGCGCACGGATGAGCACCTCGTCCTCGGTCTCCCACCGGCCGGGGGCCAGTTCTTCGGGGTCCGGCTCCAGCCCACGCGCCCGCGCCTCTTGCAAGAGAAGCGTGCGGATCGCCAGGGCCTGCGCCGCCTTGCGCCAGGCGATGCCGGGCTTGTCCTTGGGTGCTGCGTGGTTCTGGGCCTCGGCGGCGATGGCCGCCGAGGGAATGATTTCGCCGTTCACCACGACATCGGGAAACAGGGCCATGTTCATCGCACTCACTCCGCCGGGGTAGAAGCTTTGGGGCCATCGACCCCCTGCCGCCGGTCAAACGCACGGCGGCGTTCTTCCAGAGGGCGGCGGCGGCGGGACCGGACGATCTGATAGCCGGAGCGGGCCAGAAGATAGCGGAAGGGTGCCGCGAAACCCGACCAAATGTGCACCAGCCGCGTGAAGGGGAAGAGCATGGTGATGATCAGGCCGAGGAAGATGTGCAGCTTGAACAGCCAGTGCACATCAACCACCGTGACCCAGGCGTTGACGTTCCAGGTGACCACGCTTTGCGACCATTCCATGAAGCGGATCATTTCGGACCCGTCCATGTGCTGCAGCGACTGGGTGATCGTCAGCAGGCCAATGGCCAGTTGGAACCAGATCAGGATCAGGATCAGGATATCCAGTGTGGTCGAGGTCGCGCGGATGCGCGGATCGGTCAGGCGGCGGTGGATCAGCATGGTGCCGCCGATCAGCGCGGCCAGACCCGCCGGACCGCCGATCAGCACGGCCATCCACTGCTTCAGCCCATAGGGCACCCCAAGGGCATCCAGCACCCAGACCGGGGTGAAGAGACCGACGAGATGGCCGAAGAACACCGTCAGGATGCCGACATGGAACAGGATTGAGCCCCAGATCAGCTGTTTGCGTCGCAGAAGTTGGCTGGACGAGGATTTCCAGGTGAAGGGATCGCGCTCGTAGCGGGCGATGGACCCCACGAGGAACACCGTGAGGGCGACATAGGGCATCACCCCGAAGATGACGAAGTCGATGTCAAAGCTCTCGAACATCTCAGGCGCTCCTGTGCTGCGGGGCGGGTTGGTCCATCAGGGCCAGCATGTCGCGGACCTGCGGGCAGCCTGCATTGGGGTCGGGGCCGAAGGTGACCTCGGTTTCCTCCCAGACCGCATCCAGAGCCGCCAGATCGGTCGGGTCATCCTCGGGTTGGGCCAGCATGCCGGCTAGGGCTTCGGCATCTGCTGTGCCACCGGCCAGCGCGGAAAGGGCGGCGAACGCGGCGGCATATCCGCTTTCGCGCCGGACCAGCCGGGTTGCGAGAGCGTCAAGAATATGCGCCGCGTCCGCCAAGGTTTCCTGTGCTTCGCCTGTGGGACGCGTCGACAGGAATTCCAGCAGCACCGGCAGATGGTCGGGCAGTTCCGAGGTGGCGGGCTCAAACCCGCCCTCCCGGTAGGTTTCGATCAGGCTGACCATCGCGCTGCCCCGTTCGCGGCTTTCGCCGTGGACGTGTTCGAAGAGGTTCAGGGACAGCGTGCGCGACCGGTCGAACAGCATGACGTAGCGCTCTTGCAGGTCATAGAGGTCGGAATGGGCCAGCTGATAGGCGAGGGCCTCGAGCGCGGCGCGGGTGGCAAGCGGCAGCCGGGGGTCAGAGGCGACCTGATCGGCGATGGCGGGCATCGCCTCTTGCAGGTCCCCGGACGGGTAGCTGAGGATCAGCGACAGGGCTTTCAGGGTGCGGTCCATCAGAACGACTCCAGCGGAAGGGCGAAGGATTTCTTCTTGCCGCCGAACATGGTGGTCTTGCCGCTCTCGCCGTTGGAACAGCCGTTGCCGTCGGTGAAGCCGCAGCCGCCGCGGATGTCGGCGCCAACTTCGTTCTGTTCGCGGTGTGCGGTCGGGATCGCGAAACGATCCTCGTAATCCGCGATGGCCATGACCTTGTACATGTCCTCGATCATCCGGCCCGACATGCCGACGCGGGCAGCGATACCTTCGTCGCGTACGCCGTCCACGGTCAGGGCGCGCATGTAAAGGCGCATCGCCGACATGCGTTCCAGCGCCGAAACGATCGGTTCCTCGTCCCCCGCCGTCAGCATGTTGGCGAGGAATTTGACGGGGATGCGGAGGGACCGCACGTCGGGCATCTGGTCGCTCATCGCGATCTGGCCGGCTTGCGCGGCGTTCTGGATGGGCGACAGCGGCGGGATGTACCAGACCATCGGCAGGGTGCGGTATTCCGGGTGCAGCGGGAAAGCCACTTTCCAGTCCATCGCCATCTTCCAGACCGGGCTGATCTTGGCGGCCTCGATCCAGTCCTCGGGCACGCCGTCGCGGCGGGCGGCGGCGATCACCTCGGGGTCGTTCGGATCGAGGAACACATCCAGCTGCGCGCCGTAGAGGTCGGTTTCCCGTTCCGCACTCGCCGCCGCCTCGATCTTGTCGGCGTCATAGAGGATCACCCCCAGATAGCGGATGCGCCCGACGCAGGTTTCCGAACAGACCGTCGGCTGGCCGGACTCAATCCGCGGATAGCAGAAGGTGCATTTCTCCGACTTGCCGGTATCCCAGTTGTAGTAGACCTTCTTGTACGGACAGCCCGAAATGCACATCCGCCAGCCCCGGCACTTCTCCTGGTCGATCAGGACAATGCCGTCCTCTTCCCGCTTGTAGATTGCACCCGACGGGCAGGAGGCAGAGCAGGTTGGGTTCAGGCAGTGCTCGCACAGGCGCGGCAGGTACATCATGAAGGTATTCTCATACTCTCCGTAGATGTCCTTCTGCACCTTGTCGAAGTTGTAGTCCTTCGACCGCTTCGAGAATTCGCCGCCCAGGATTTCCTCCCAGTTCGGGCCTTTCTCGATCTTCTCCATCCGCTCGCCGGTGATCTTCGACCGGGGGCGGGCGGTGGGGAAGGCCTGCATGTCGGGGGCGGATTTCAGGTGGTCATAATCGAAATCGAACGGCTCGTAGTATTCGTCGATCTCGGGCATCGAGGGGTTGGCGAAGATGTTCGCCAGGATCCGCCACTTGGCCCCCTGCTTCGGCTGCAACTTGCCCGAAGCGCTGCGGACCCAGCCGCCGTTCCAGCGCTTCTGGTTTTCCCAGTCGGTGGGATAGCCGGTGCCGGGTTTGGTCTCGACGTTGTTGAACCACGCGTATTCGACGCCTTCCCGCGTGGTCCAGACGTTCTTGCAGGTCACGGAACAGGTGTGACAGCCGATGCACTTGTCCAGGTTCAGCACCTTGCCGATTTGCGCACGAACTTTCATTCCGCTGCCTCCAGACCTTTGGTTGCGGGACGGTCGAGCCAATCGACCTTTTTCATCTTGCGGACGATCACGAATTCGTCCCGGTTACTGCCCACGGTTCCGTAGTAGTTGAAGCCGTAGGACAGCTGCGCATAGCCACCGATCATGTGGGTGGGTTTCAGCGTGGCGCGGGTGACTGAATTGTGGATGCCGCCGCGGTTGCCGGTCTTTTCGGACCCGGGCGTGTTCACGATCTTTTCCTGCGCGTGATACATGAAGAGCGTGCCCTGCTTGATCCGCTGGGACACCACCACCCGCGCGGTCAGCGCGCCGTTGACGTTGTAGGCCTCGACCCAGTCGTTATCGACAAGGCCAGCCTTCTTCGCATCGACCTCGGACATCCAGACAACCGGCCCGCCGCGGTTCAGCGTCAGCATCAGAAGGTTGTCGGTATAGGTGGAATGGATGCCCCATTTCTGGTGCGGCGTGATGAAGTTCAGCACCACATGCGGGTTGCCCTCGGCCGCGTCGTTGTTGACGGCCTTGGTGATGGTCTTCAGGTCCACCGGCGGACGGTAGCTGACGAAACCTTCGCCAAAGGCCCGCATCCAGAGGTGATCCTGATACAGTTGCTGTCGCCCGGTGAGCGTCCGCCACGGGATCAGCTCATGCACGTTGGTGTAACCTGCGTTGTAGCAGACCTCCTCTGATTCAATCCCCGACCAGGTGGGGCTGGAGATGATCTTTCTCGGCTGGGCCGCGATGTCGCGGAAGCGGATCTTCGTGTGATGCGCGCCCTCGGCCAGGTGGGTGTGATGCTGGCCGGTGGGTTTTTCCAGTTCTTCCCAAGCCTTGACCGCGACCTCGCCATTGGTCTCCGGCGCAAGCATCAGGATCATCTCGGCGGCATCGATGGCGGTTTCGAGGCGGACGAGGCCCTTCGACACCCCCTCATCCTGCACCACACCGTTCAGGTCACGCAGGTGCTTGACCTCCACCTTGGTATCCCAGTTGATCCCCTTGCCGCCGTTCCCAAGCTTTTCCAAGAGCGGCCCGACCGAGGTGAACTTCTTGTAAAGGTTGGGATAATCCCTCTCTACCGCGATATAGTTCGGCGCGGTCTTGCCGGGGATCAGGTCGCATTCACCCTTCTTCCAGTCCTTCACATGCGCCTGCGCCAGTTCGGCCGCCGTGTCATGCAGCAGCGGAAGCTGGACGATATCCGTTTCCACACCCAGCACCTCAGGCGCGACCTCGCTGAACTTCTTCGCGATGGCCTTGAAGATTTCCCAGTCGGATTTCGACTCATAGGCCGGGTCCACCGCCGCCTGCAGCGGGTGGATGAACGGGTGCATGTCCGAGGTGTTCAGGTCGTCCTTTTCGTACCAGGACGCCGTCGGAAGCACGATGTCGGAATAGACCGCCGTCGTCGACATGCGGAAGTCGATGCAGACCAGAAGGTCCAGTTTCCCCTTCGGCGCCTCGTCATGCCAGACGGCCTCTTTCGGCTTGGCATGGCCTTCCTCGCCCAGGTCCTTGCCCATCACGCCATGCTGGGTGCCAAGGAGGTGCTTCAGGAAGTATTCGTGCCCCTTGCCCGATGACCCCAGAAGGTTCGACCGCCAGACAAACAGGTTGCGCGGCCAATTCTCGGGCGCGTCTGGGTCCTGGCAGGACAATTCCAGCTTGCCCGACTTCAACTGCTCGGCGACGAACTCCTTGATGTCCTTGCCGGCGGCCTTGGCGGCCTTCGAAACCTCCAAGGGGTTGGTCTTCAGCTGCGGGGCCGAAGGCAGCCAGCCCATCCGTTCCGCCCGGATGTTGTAGTCGATGAGGGAGATGTCCCAGTCGCCCTTCGGCGCGGTGGGCGACAGGATTTCCCCGGCGCGCAGGGTCTCATACCGCCACTGGTCTGTGTGGGCATACCAGGCGCTGGTGGAGTTCATGTGGCGCGGCGGGCGGTTCCAGTCCAACGCAAAGGCCAGGGGCGCCCAGCCGGTTTGCGGGCGAAGCTTTTCCTGCCCCACGTAATGCGACCAGCCGCCACCCTCTTGACCGATGCAGCCGCACATCACCAGCATGTTGATGATGCCGCGATAGTTCATGTCCATGTGGTACCAGTGGTTCAGACCGGCCCCGAGGATGACCATGGACTTGCCGCGGGTCTTTTCCGCGTTCCCCGCGAATTCGCGTGCAACGGCGATGATCTTCTCCCGCGCGACGCCGGTGATCTTTTCGGCCCAGGCGGGGGTATAGGGAGTGTCGTCGTCGAAGTTCTTCGAAACCCATTCTCCCCCCAGCCCCCGGTCCAGTCCGTAATTGGCGCAGAACAGGTCAAACACCGTGGCAACGAGGGCCTCACGCCCATCGGCCAATTTCACCTTCCGGGTGGGGATGTTCCGGGTCAGCACCTCGGGCGCGTCGCACTTGACGAAGTCGCCCGTCGCCGCGCCGCCGAAGTAGGGAAAGTCCACACCGACGATGCTGTTGTGGTGTTCGTCAAGGATCTGGCTCAGGCGCAACCGCGTCTCTGCATTGCCAGCTTCCTCCACCAAGTTCCATTTGCCTTCCTCACCCCAGCGGAAGCCGATGGAGCCATTGGGGGCAACGAAGCGACCCGTTGCCTCGTCAAAAGCGACGGTCTTCCAGTCGGGGTTGTTCGTCTCGCCCAGCTTGCCGTCGAAATCCTCGGCCCGCAGCATGCGACCGGGGACAAGGCGGCCGTCCTGTTCGTCCAGCACCACCAGCATCGGCATGTCGGTGTATTTGCGGGCGTAGTCCTCGAAATACTCGGCCTGCCGATCAAGATGGAATTCACGCAGGATTACATGGCCCATGGCCATCGCCAGTGCGGCATCGGTGCCCGCCTGCGGGTTCAGCCAGATGTCGCTGAACTTGGCGGCTTCCGAATAGTCGGGGCTGACCACGGCGGACTTGGTGCCGCGATAGCGGACCTCGGTGTAGAAATGGGCATCCGGCGTCCGCGTCTGGGGCACGTTCGACCCCCAGAGCATCAGGAAGCCCGCGTTGTACCAGTCGGCACTTTCCGGCACGTCGGTCTGTTCGCCCCAGGTCTGGGGGCTGGCTGGCGGCAGGTCGCAATACCAGTCATAGAACGACATGCAAGTGCCGCCGAGCAGGCTCAGATACCGCGAACCGGCCGCGTAACTCACCATCGACATCGCCGGGATGGGCGAGAAGCCGAACACCCGGTCAGGACCCCAAACCTTGGCGGTATGGGCATTTGCGGCGGCGACGATCTCGGTCGCCTCGTCCCATGTGGCGCGGACGAAACCGCCCTTGCCGCGAGTGGTGGTATAGCTGGCGCGCAAGGCGGGATCGGCCTGAATCGCAGCCCAGGCGGCCACGGGTGTCAGTGTCGCCCGCAAGCGGCGCCAGGCGCGCATCAGGCTGCCGCGGATCAGCGGGTTCTTCACCCGGTTGGCGGAATAGAGATACCAGCTGTAGGACGCACCCCGCGCACAGCCGCGCGGCTCGTGGTTGGGCAGGCCGGCGCGGGTGCGCGGATAGTCGGTCTGCTGCGTCTCCCAGGTCACGATGCCGGACTTGACGTAGATCTTCCACGAACAGGACCCGGTGCAGTTCACCCCGTGGGTCGAGCGCACGATCTTGTCGTGCCGCCAGCGGTTCCGGTAAGTGTCCTCCCAACCCCGATCCTCGCGCGTGGTTTCACCCCAGCCGTCGGAAAAGGTCTCCAGCGTCTTTTTCTGAAAGAAGTTCAGTCTGTCGAGCAGGTGGCTCATCGTCGCGTCCTTTCGTTATTCGGCAGGATGGGCGGCACCAAGGCGCCGACCATGCTCGATGTCGTGGAGAAGCCCGCCGGGACGCGTGTAGACGACCCAGGTCAGGACAAGGCAGATCACGTAGAAGGCCAGGAACAGCCACAGCGCGCCAATCGGGCTGCCGGTCATGGCGATGGACGAGCCATAGGCCTTGGGGATGAAGAACCCGCCATAGGCCCCGATGGCGCTGGTGAAGGCGACGATGCCGCTGCTTTCCATCGCGATCTGCCGGGCGCGGTCCACGCCGGTCAGCTGGGGCATCAGGCGGGGCACTTCCTTACCCATGATCACGGGGATCATCTGGAAGGTCGAGGCGTTGCCGACCCCGGTGAAGAAGAACAGCGCCATGAAGCCCGCGAAGAACCCGGCGAAACTTCCAGCCTGCAGCGAGAAGATCACGGCCAGGACGGAGGCGATCATCCCCGCGAAGACCCAGAAAGTGACCCGCCCCCCCCCGAACCGGTCCGCAACCCAGCCCGTGCCGGCGCGGCTCAGCGCGCCGACCAGCGGGCCAAGGAAGACGTATTGCAGGGCGTTTACATCGGGGAATGCGATCTTCGACAGAAGCGGGAAGCCAGCCGAGTAGCCGATGAAGCTGCCGAAGGTGCCGATGTAAAGGACACACATCAGCCAGTTATGCGCACGGCTGAAGATCACCGATTGCTGGGCAAAGCTGGCCTTGGCATCGGCGATGTCGTTCATGCCGAGCCATGCGGCGATCGTCGAGATCAGGATGAACGGGACCCAGATGAAGCCCGCGTTCTGCAGCCAAAGCTCGCCCCCTTCTGCCAAGGGCTGTGAGGCCCCTCCCGCCGCGCCGAACACACCCAGCGTGATTACGAGCGGCACAAGGAACTGCATGACGCTCACGCCCAGGTTCCCCAGCCCGGCGTTCAAGGCGAGCGCATTGCCCTTTTCCGACTTCGGGAAGAAATAGCCAATGTTGGCCATCGAGGAGGCGAAGTTGGCGCCGCCAAGCCCGCAGAGTAGCGCCAGGACCAGGAAGATGAAGTAGGGGGTTTCGGGGTTCTGCACGGCATAACCAATCCCGATCGCGGGCAGCAAAAGCGAGGCAGTGGAAAGCGTGGTCCACAGCCTGCCGCCGAAGATCGGTACCATGAAGCCATAGAAGATGCGCAGCGTCGCCCCGGACAGCGCTGGCAGGGCCGCCAGCCAGAACAGCTGTTCGGGCGTGAAGCCGAAGCCGATCAGCGGCAGCTTCGCCACCACCATCGACCAGACCATCCAGACCGAGAAGGCCAGAAGCAGCGCCGGGATGGAGAGCCACAGGTTGCGGCGCGCGACAGCGCGACCCTTGTCGGCCCAGAAGGTCGCATCTTCGGGCCGCCAGTCCTCCAGCACACGCGGCATGGCGGTGCGCTCGGGGTGGTGGATCGGCTGCATTTCCGGCAATTGCGGCAGGCGGTCCAGAACCTCGCCGTGCGCCTTGCGCTCCATGGCGCGGATTGACAGGTGCATCCAAGACAGCGCGATGCCCACAAGCAGGAACAACAGCGCGAAGCAAGATGTGTAGATGCCCGTCAGGTCCAGAAGTGCGCCAAAGGCGATAGGCAGGACAAAGCCTCCCAGGCCGCCGATCATGCCGACAAGGCCACCGACGGCGCCGACATGGTTCGGGTAGTAGACAGGGATGTGCTTGAAGACGGCGGCCTTGCCGAGGCTCATGAAGAAGCCAAGCGCAAAGAGCGTGGCGATGAAAGGCCAGAGCCCCATGCTGGTGGAAAAGGCGATGACGCCGTCCTTGCCCTGGATCACGTAGTCTGTGGGTGGGTAGGACAGCATGAACAGGAACAGAAGGCTGAAGCCGAAGGTCCAGTACATGACCGACCGCGCGCCGAACTTGTCAGAGAGGTGCCCGCCATAGGCCCGGAACAGGCTGGCTGACAGGCTGAAGGACGCTGCCGCCATGCCCGCCGTGCGCACGTCGACGCCGTAGACGTCGATCAGGTAATGCGGCAGCCACAGCGCCAGCGCGACAAAGGCGCCGAACACGAAGAAGTAGTAGAGTGAAAAGCGCCAGACCTGCAGGTTCTTCAAGGGCGCGAACTGCTGGGCAAAACTCGGTGGTTTCGCCCCGGTGCGGCGGCGTTCGACGAGCGACGGGTCGTCCTTGGCGAACAGGAAGAACACCACCGCCATGATGGCGAGGCCGGCAGCCCAGGTGTTCGCCACCCCCTGCCAGCCAAAGCCCACCATCACGAAGGGCGCGACGAACTTCGTCACCGCCGCCCCGATGTTGCCGGCGCCAAAGATGCCAAGTGCCGTGCCCTGATGGCCAGCGTCATACCAGCGGCTGACATAGGCCACGCCGATGATGAACGATCCGCCCGCAAGGCCCACGCCAAGCGCTGCGAGCAGATACATCGGATAGCTGTCGGCGAAGGTCAGGGCCCATGTCGCCAGTGCCGCCAGCATCATCTGGCCGGAGAAGACTAGCCGCCCGCCGTATTTCTCGGTCCAGACGCCAAGGAAGATGCGGGTCAGTGACCCGGTCAGGATCGGGGTTGCCACCAGAAGGCCGAACTGGGTGTCGTTCAACCCTAGCTCGCCCTTGATGGCGACGCCGATGATCGAAAAGATCGTCCAGACGGCGAAACAGGCGGTGAAGGCGATCGTGCTCAGCGTCAGGGCGCGGGTCTGGTCTGCGCGTGAGGCTGCTACGGCGGTTGGCATGGCGGGATCTCCGGCAAGAGGGAGGCAGGTTCCCCAGTGGGGTTGGTGCTAGTCCTGAGATCGACGCGGGCCAAAGAGGTTGATCTAGATCATCTCCTGCGGATTTCTTATTGAAATAAATGGGTTATCCAGATTTGTCAGGCTCTCGTGCTCGGTGTGTCAAGGCAAGATCGGCGGCGATCAATTGATCTCTTGACAATTATCAATTAAGGAAATGCACTCAGTTAAAGCATCTCGAAGGACGGCAGGATGCCCGATTCAGCATTCCAGGAGATTCGCGACCTCGCGCTTTTTTCACAGATGGCGGACGAGAATTTCTCGGCCTTGATGCGCGGCGCCTATGTCCAGAACTTCCCGGCGCAGATCGAACTCATAACCGAGGGTGACCCGAGCGACTTCCTCCATGTCGTTCTGTCCGGTTCGGTTGACCTCTTCTCTAACTGGAATGGCCGCGAGACCAGTCTTGCGACCGTTCGGCCCATCTCTACCTTCATCCTTGCGGCGACGATCAAGGATGCACCTTACCTGATGTCGGCCCGCACATTGGAGAAAAGCCGGATTGCCCTGATCCCAAGCCAGGATGTGCGCGCCATCTTCGACATCGATGGCAACTTTGCGCGCGCCATCGTGACGGAACTGGCGCAATGCTACCGATCGGTCATCAAGGCGCAGAAGGATCTGAAGCTGCGAACATCGCTGGAGCGGCTGGCGAACTATCTGCTGCGGCAGCAGAGGCGCGCCGATGGGGCGGCCGCGTTCGACCTTGATTTCGAGAAACGCCGCCTCGCGTCAGTGCTTGGGATGACCGCCGAAAACCTGAGCCGTGCCTTCAAGGGGTTGCAGCCCTATGGTCTGGAGGTGGATGGGACGCGTATCACGATCACCAACCAGGCAGAGTTCGAGCGGTTCGCCAAGCCGAACCCGCTGATCGACGACGGGTCCACGTGATGCGTCAGACCAGCGGGTCCACCCCGATCACGAGGGGGTGCAGCCAGATCAGCCCCGCGTAGAGCATGAGCCCGGCAGCCAAGCGCAAAAGGGTGTCAGCCGTCAGGGTTGGCAGTGCAGGGCTTTCCGAAATCGCTGCGCGCAGGTCATGCCAGCGCTGCCCCATCTCGCGCTGGCGTCGCCGGTCAATCATGCGGCCGCCCAGAACGGCGAAGCTTGCGAAGGTACAGAACAGGATGACATGCGCCAGATCGCCATTTGGCAGAAGATGCGCCCCCGCCCAAAGTGCCAAGGCAAGAAGCAGGGGATGCCGGGTCATGCGCACGATGCCGGGCCGCGCGGGGTCGAACGTCCCGTTTCGCGCCCCGCCAAAGGAAAACGGGTTGGGCCGCGCGATGGCCAGCGTCAGGATTAGGCAGACGGGCAGCATCAGCGCCAGCACCACATGGTTCTGCCAGGGTGCCCAGTCCCACAGGCCGACAAAGGGTGCCCGCCCCGCCGCGACGATAAGCCAGGTCAGCACAGCCAGCGACAGGGCGGAATAGGCAATCGTGAACCCCGACCGACCAAGCCTCGCCTCCAGCCAGGGCCGCAGCGGCGGGCGGATCGGCAGCGAATGTGTCAGGAAGAAGCCGACAAAGGCCAGTGCATACTCAGCCCAATCCATGACGGCTCAGACCCGTTTCGCGGGCGGCAGGCGCAGCAGCAACCGGCCATAGACTAGGGCATAGCCACCAAAGGCGCCGATCCAGGCCAATCCGGCAATGGAATGCAGCAGGCCCGCCTCATCCGACCAGACTCCCGCCGCCAGCCGTGCCAGCACTGCGGTCACCAGCGCCAGATAGATCGCCACCGTGCCGGGGCCTGCGTGTAGGTCCTGCCCGGTATGCCCCAGCGTCGCCCGGGTCATGACTGCCAGCGTCATCAACCCGACCGCGCCGCCCATCCACAGATGTTGCGCCGCCGCCATGCCGAGGAGGCCCGGCATCAGGATCTCGGCCGAGAGCACCAGTGCCCCCAAAGGCAGGAAGGCGTAGCCCACGTGCAGCACGAGGACCAACGGCTCGGCTGCAGTGCGGTGGCCTGCCCACCGCGCCAGGCGAATGACATGCAACACTCCGGCCAGAGCCAACATCAGCCCCGTCCCCGTCCAGATCGGCAGCGCGACCCATAGGAGAAGTGCCGCCAGCAGGGCTAACAAGGCCACCTTGTCAAAGCCCTGCATGGGCGCTACGGGCAGACGCCCCGGTCCACGTCGGACCAGCCAGTTTCGGGTAAAGGATGGCACGATCCGGCCGCCGATGACCGCGATCATCATCACGCCCGCCGCCAACCCCAGCCGTAGGCCATAGCCTTGTGCCGCATAGTCCCCTCGCCCCGCCTCCCAGTGATAAAGACCATTCCCGAGGGCAAAGACAGCCAGCATCGCCAGTACGATCAGGTTGCGCCAGTTCTTGCCCGCGACGATCTCGCGCCCGATGGCAGCGGCAAGAACCACCGGAAAGGCCAGATCGACCGTCGCCGCCACGCCAATGGGCAGATGGCCCGATACCGTCACGGCCACCCGCCCGGCCAGCCACAACAGGGCCAAGAGACCCAACCGCCAGCCCACGATCGGCAACCGTCCCGTCCAGTTCGGCACGGCGGTCAAAAGGAACCCCGCGATGACCGCGCCCAGATAGCCGAACAGGAACTCATGCGCGTGCCAGCTGACCGGGTCGAACGCTGTGGGCAGGCTGACCTGCCCTGACAGCATCGGCACCCATAGCGCCATGGCCAAGGCTGCCCAAGTCGCGGCCCCGAAGAAGAATGGTCGGAACCCATACGTCAGGATCGCAGGGCCGCGCCAAGAGCGCATCTGTTCGGCAGTTGTGGTCATGCGTCCTCTCGCTCGAACTGGACCCCAGCTTCGGTCAGGATAACGTCGAGCGCGATGTCGTGGGGTTGGGGAAAAATGTTGGCAAGTCTGGCGGATTGCAGACCGATGCCGATAGTCATCGGGCGAGGCGACAGCACGGCCAGCGTGCGGTCAAAGTAACCCCCGCCGTAGCCCAGCCGAAACCCTGCCGGGTCCCAGCCCACCAGGGGGGCAAGGGTCAAGTTGGGCACCACCTCTGGCCCGTCAGCCGGGACCGGGATCTTCCAAAAGCCCGGCACCATCCTGGAATCCGGCGTCCAAAGGCGGAACGCCAGTGGTGCAGCAGGCGCAACGACCATCGGCAATGCGACGCGCGCACCGCGTGCACGCAGGCTTTCCAACCAGAGCCTCAAGTTCAGTTCCGCCTTGATCGGCCACCAAGCCGATATCGTCAGCCCGTCAAAGTTCGGGAAGTGCGCGTCCAGAAGGGTGTCGAGATGCGCGGCAATTGTATCTGCCGCTGAACGACGCTGCGACGCGGACAGGGCATGACGGTTTGCCAGCAACCGCGCGCGCTCGGCCTTGCGCCAGCGGGTGACGTCGCGCAACTGCTCTGGGTCGACGGCCAGCGGATCAAAGTATCCCGGCGCGATTTCGCAAGCCAGACAAGGGGGCGAGGCGAAGCGGCCCGGGTCAGACATCAGCGCGCCGCTCCGCCTCGAACTGCGGGAACAGCACGTCGTTTTCCAGCCGCATGTGCTCGGTCAGGTCACGGGTAAACTCATCCAGCCCACGGTATAGCCCGGTCCAGGTACCGCACGCCCCGTCAGGCAAGGTCAGGTTCCCAGTCAGGCGGTAGATCTCGGCCAACTCGCGGTCATGTCCGGCATGATCGGCGCGCATGACCGCGATCGGGTTCTCGATGCCGGGCATGCCCCCCTTGCGGATCGCGGGAAACAGGATCAGCTCCTCTTTCTTCATATGCACCTCCAATTCGCCGATCATCTGGTGCAGCAGGGCCGATAGCCCGTCGGGCACGCCCTCGTCGCCGAAGTGCACGTCCTCGACCCGCTCGGCCATTGCCACCAGTTGTGGCAACTGCTCCCTGTGGCGGGCATGGTAGCGTGCCTCGATGTGCCGGGTCAGGGCGGTCGGCTCGGACGGCGCTGCAGCTTCGGTCATGTGAGGTCTCCTGTCAG
>Ga0056909_1001506_pt1 | contig 14074 bp, 20 predicted proteins | sample EBPBio102011_DNA_FD_62115 | JGI IMG/M metagenome (GOLD analysis project Ga0056909, IMG submission 62115) | Wastewater treatment Type I Accumulibacter community from EBPR Bioreactor in Madison, WI, USA - Reactor 1_1/10/2011_ DNA | ecosystem: Engineered > Bioreactor > EBPR > Anaerobic-Aerobic >...
GGCGGCGATGGCACATCCCTATCACCACGCCCTCTCCTCGGTGAAGAAATGGGGCGGCACGGTCGACGACTTCATCGCCGTGCACACCTGGTTCGACGCCAGCAAGGAGATTACTGCGGACTTCCGGCACCGGGCGCTGCGTCACCATGCCGAAGGCATCTTCATGGCCGAGACGATCTTCGGCCCGACCCTCACCCTCTCGACCGGGCGCATCATTCCGACCCGCTGGGTCGGCGAGCAGCATGTGAAGGAAGATCTCGGCTTCATCCCGAGTTTTGCCGATTGGGTGAAGGCCATCCGGCCCGAGCCATGGATGGGCCGGGCCGAGCGGATCGAGGCACTGGTCGATCCGCATCTCGCTTCGCCCGTGGTCGAGGTCGCCTGAGATGACCGATCCGGCCTATCAGCGCCTCGGCCTGCCCGTGACGGCTTCGCCCTTCGCCGTCCTGCGCGCGGCGGTCCGGGCGCTTCACCCGGACACGCGCGCCTTTCGCGGCTTCCGGGCTGCGCGCAAGCGCTTCTACCGGCAGATGCTCTGCGCGCATGCCGCGCGACAGGCGGCGGGCGACAGGCTCACAGGCTGATCGCCCCCAACCACCCCTTCATTCCAACACAACGCCTGGCCTCTTGGTCGGGTTTTCCCCATTCAGGAGGTTCCCATGGCGGATCACTTCACCCATTTCTCATGCCTGATCGACGTCGGCAGCCCCGACAAGGCCGCCCGCGCGATCGCGCTGTTCCAGGAACTGCGTGCCGCTGATCAGGAAGCCGACGATCCAGAAGTCGCTGGCTTCGATCTCGTGCGCCAGGAAGCGCCCGAGGGCAGCACCCTTTGGATCCATGACGATGAGCACGGCGATGTCGAGGCGGTCATCCGCTTCGTGCTGCGTCTCGCCGAAGACCTCGACCTCACCGGCCTCTGGGGGTTTCAGTATGCCCTGACCTGCTCCCGGCCGCGCCTCGACGCCTTCGGCGGTGGCGCGCATGTCATCGACCTCGGCGCACGCAAATCCATCGGCTGGACGAGCACGCAAGAATGGCTCGCCGCCGCGCTGGACGGGGAGGTCGATGCCTGAGGTCATCTGCACCACCGTCTACCAGTTTCCCGAACTCTCGGAGGCGGCCAAGGAAAGGGCCCGCAGCTGGTATCGCGAGCTCGGGCCCCATGACGATTGGTGGGACGCGGTCTACGAGGATTTTCAGCGGGTCTGCGAGATCCTCGGCATCCGCCTGAAGACGACTCCCGTCCGCCTGATGGGCGGCGGCACGCGGGCCAAGCCCTGCATCTGGTTTTCCGGCTTTTGGAGCCAAGGCGACGGAGCGTCGTTCGAGGGCTACTGGTTCCACGCTAAGGGTGCGGCCGCGCGCATTCGCGACTACGCCCCGACCGACGCGACGCTGCATGGTATTGCAGACCGGCTGCAGGCCATTCAGCGCCGGAACTTCTACCAGCTCGCCGCCGAGGTCAGCCATCGCGGGCGCTACTACCACGAATACACCATGTCGGTGGACGTCACGCGCGACAGCCCAAACTGGCAACCGCCGACCGAGGAGGCCGAGGAGATCGTGACCGAGGCGCTGCGTGATCTGGCCCGCTGGCTCTACCGGCAGCTTCAGGCCGAATACGACCACCTCACCTCGGATGAGGCCATCGAGGAGGGGATCATCGTGAACGAGTACACGTTCACCGAAGGAGGGCGACGGTTCGGGTGATCATCAGCGGCGGCGGGCGGTTCATTTGATCTTTACATTGGGGCCATATGAACTATCTTGAGCGCAATGGAGGATGACATGCAAGTCGCAGAGAAAATCCGGGAACCCGCCCAGGTCAACGCCGTCGCTTTGAAGGCCTATGCGCGCGTCGTCGATGCTTGGGGTCTCAACCTCAAGGAGGCGGCGGGCCTTGCCGATATGTCGGAGAGCACGTGGAAGCGCGCCAAGAAGCCGGACTTCGCAGGCGAACTGACCAAGGACCAACTGCTGCGGCTCAGTGCGGTGATCGGCATCTACAAATCGCTCGAACTCTACTTCTCCGAGCCGCTCGCGCGAAGCTGGTTTACCCGACCGAACACAGGGCCGCTCTTTGGGGGCAGCCGTCCGGTTGACACCGCCATCGACGGGGGATTGCCGCATATCCTCGCCATTCGGACCTATCTGGATGCGCTGCGTGGTGGGGCATGAATCAGACCGAGATTTCCGATCGCGGTCTCGTTCGCCTCCTGCCCGCCACCTACCACAAGCCGCCATCGCTGCGCGGTCTCGTCGATAGCGATGACGAGATGGAAATACTCGCAGAGATTGAGGGGCTGACCAGTGGCCGTCTTCTGGCCGAACGCGGGCGCAATCCGCATCTGGACCCGCGCGAGCTCGCCTGGCAGCGGCGCAGCCGTGATCTGCGTATCTATGGCGACAGTCATGTCAACGCCGCCTTCACCTACACCCGCGCCGGCGGAAACCGCTTCAACACCGAGGAGCGCGGCGCTTGGTATTGCGCGTGGGACGTGATGGTTTCCGTCAGCGAAGTGGCCTGGCACCGAACGCGCGAACTTGGCTTCATGGGCAGCTTTCATGACAGCGCCCGCTATGTGGAACTCCTGGCAGATTTCATCGGGATCTTCGATGATCTGACCGACGAGCCTGAACATCCGGCGCTGCATTCCGATCCGGCTGTTGGATATCCTGAGGGGCAAAGCCTCGCTCAACAGCTGCGCCGAGCGGGATCCCGCGGTCTGATTTACCCTTCGGTCCGGGCACCCGCGCCGGGTGGAAATTGTCTGGTCTGCTTCGAGCCGCATGCGATCCAGAATGTTCGTCCGGGCGCGTCCTGGGATCTTGTTTGGGATGGGACCCCGCACTACTCGATCACGGCTGTCGGCTGATTGCGGGCGCCCTTGGAGGTCTTGAGAAATGAAAGCGCCTAGCGAAAACAGCCCCGACGTCACGTACTTGAAGTCAGGCGACCATCAGGCGTTCTTTGAGGTTTTGGATTCCCCGGCGTCACCGACGGAGACGTTGCGTGCCGCTTTTCGTCGGTGGAATGATTTCCCTGCGGGTATTCACGATATCGAACAAGCCGAGGCCGAATAGTCGTCACCTGTTCCGTCGATCCTCCTCGACATCAGCCACTCGTCGCGGAAGCATTCTGCCGTGACGGCGCTGCACTCATTTCAGGCCAGCCTTTTGCCCAATATGTTCCAGCGAAGCTGAGGGGAAATCGGCGCCCCTAAGGGCGCACTTAGGCAAACTCTCCATCGCCTGCGGCGCTTCCGAAATTTGCGTGCGGTCTCTCCGGGGGCAAAGCCCCCCGCCGACGGCGTCCCCAGTCCGGCGCTAGTTGCTCCGGATCAGGAAGAGCGTCCCGCCTTCCCGAACCCTACCTGGCCAACCTTCGCGGTTGGATTGCGCCCTGCTACCGCTGTCGCCCTCCCTGGAACTGGCCCCGAGAGCGGGGCGGTCCCTCGATGGCGACAGGGACAGAGGGCGATCCGGTTCCGCCCGTCCCGAGAGCGGGACAGCCTGCCGGATCGGGTTTGTCGCGCGTTGCTTGCCCAGCAAACCTCGGCCCATCCTGGAGATGGTCCTGCACATGCCTGGCAGCATGACCGCCCACCTGTTAGCGGGGCTGCATGTCTGCCAGTTCGCGCGCTGGCCTGCTCGACCGGATTGCCCGCAGACAGCCTGCCTGTTTGCCTGCCTGCCTGTTTGCCTGTACCGGCAGTCCGGCTGCCTTCGCCCTTCGCCGGATCGATCGGGCGCGGCCATGGCTAGCTATCACCTCTCCGTCAAGACGATCAAACGCAGCGCCGGGCGATCCGCCACGGCGGCGGCGGCCTATCGTTCGGCTTCGGTCATCGAGTGCGGCCGGGAGGGGCGCATGCACGATTACACCGCCAAGCGCGGGGTCGGGGCCTGCTTCATCCTCGCTCCTGCAGATGCGCCGTCCTGGGCGCAGGACCGGGCCGCGCTCTGGAATGCCGCCGAGGCCCGCGAGACCAGGTCCAATTCGGTGACCGCCCGCGAATGGAAACTGGCCTTGCCGTCCGAGCTGTCGGACGCGGCACGGATCGACATCGCGCAGGCTTTCGCCCAAGCGCTCGTCGAGCGCTACGGTGTGGCGGCAGATGTGGCGATCCATGCGCCGCACCGCGAGGGTGATCAGCGCAATCATCACGCTCATATCCTGACCGTCTCTCGCGTTCTGTCTGCCGAGGTGCTGACCGACAAAACGCGCATTCTCGATGCCGCCAGCACCGGCGGGCCGGAAATCGAGGCAATGCGCGGGGTTTGGGCCGAGCTGCAAAACCATCCCCTTGAGCTGGCCGGGCAGGAGGAGCGCGTCGATCATCGGTCATTGGAGGTGCAGCGCGAGGAGGCGCTGTCCCTGGGCGACGTGCTGAAGGCCGAGGAGCCGGACCGAGAGCCGGAGCTGAAGCTTGGCCCCGCCGCCAATGCCATCGAGCGCCGCGCGCAGCTGGTCTCCGAGGCCGCCACGAGTATGAACCCCTGACCCAGCGCGGCGCGCGGGTCCATGCTGTGCGCCAGGCCAAGGCGGTTTTTGCCGAGATGCGCGAGCGGCTGGTACTGGCGCGCGATGCCTGGGCCGAGGCCCCGGAAGAGGGGCAGGGCCATGTCAGCGCCAGGCTTGTGGCCCTACGCGCGGCCGCAGGGTGGCAGGCGAAGGAACTGGACCCCGACGAGATCAAGCAGCGTCTGGCGCGGATCGCAGGGCAGGAGTTGGGGGCGGATGAACTTGGCCATGAGACAGGGGCGAATGCGATCCGGGATCTGCTGAACCAGGTAATTGGGCGAGACAAGCCCGATCTACACCAGAAGCATCAGCAACTGGACGAGGAACGCAAACGTCAGCTTGAGCAGCGACGGCAACGCGAACGTGACAGGGACCTCGGATGGGAACTGTGAGAAAGCTGAGAGTCTGCAAGCTAAACATGAGTTCGGTCATAGCAGAACGGAAGGAACAGCTTGGGATGAGCACCACATGCTTCCACCCGACGGCGCTATCCGTTCTGGCAAGGTAACGATCTTGGCGCTCTGACACGAACATGCTACACTTGCAGATGAGAGGTAGTGGAAAGAGCTGCCATGTCATCACCAGCAGGCAACATTGAGGCAACTAGCCGCTTCAAAGGCTACAGTGTTCAGAACTTCAATAGCATTGTGCACTTCGACAATGTTCGTGAACGATCAGATTGGCTTCACGAAAATGCAAGTATATTTGGATCCGTGATATGCAAGCACGGTCTCCATGATGTCTTCGGTGTGGGACTGGTTCATAAGCACTTTGATCTTAATCCAGAAGAATACTTAGTTCGAAACTATACAACCACAAGGTTTAGTGTTTCCTTGGGTAGCATATCATCCTCAGATAAATTAATTCCTTACATGTGGCGCTTTGACGATCAAGAATATCCAGCAAAATTGATTCCATTGGAATTTGTTCAGATGACACCGCGAGCATTAGCGCTCAATAATGCGCATAGGGCACACTACGAACGGAGAGGCACATTCTTTGATGAATTTTATGACCTCGTGAAGCAGCACAATGCCTTCGCAACTGTGGCACTTGTTGATCTCTTTCAGCGTGACCTGTTTGACATGCGCAAAAATGAAAGTCTTTATGAGAGCACCTTTGAGAGATCACGATATATCACGCTGGAAGTTGGCGCCTCGAATGGCTTTCATCAGGAGTCGCATCAGAAATCCGTTCGAACGGGATGGTGGTTTACGCCGAGTCAGGCAGACCTAGAAAATGTTTTATGCATGAGTCATTGCTACGCGCATTGCCAACATAAGGAGGAGGAAGAAAGCAATGTCAATTCAGGACGCCAAAGAGAGACTTAGTGAATTCAAGGTAATCCACAAAGAGAAGGGCGATTTCGATGCATTCTCTGGTACAGAGTTCATGAGCCTTGTAAAAGAAGTCAACGATGCGCTGCGTGCAGATGGTACCCAGCTAGTATGCGGTAGTCATTGCAATAACCACTGCGTAAAACATGGCGTGGAAGTGAAATAAGCCTAGTTCAATGGTACCTAAGAGGGAGAATGGAACATGTCAGTTGTCGAAGCAAAGGAACAACTTCACGATTTCAAGCAGAAGAACAAAGCTGCTGGAAATCACAAAGTTTTTCAGAGTTCAGCGTTCGAAACTCTCGTCCGGCAAGTAAACGAACAAATGCAGGAAGATAACTCTGCTCTTGTTTGCGGCAGCCACTGCAACAATCACTGCGTTCGGCACCAGGCTCGTTAATCGAAGAAACGCATACTGTAGCCGTTGCAGTTGATACTTCTAGGAAGCGCGTTGAACGCAAGTGTTTCGCGCTCTCCTCCTTTGTTTATCGGAACAGAATGAAGCATCTGGCTCGGGAACAGTAGGAGATCACCTGCCTTTGAGTTGGCAAGGCGCCACTGGCTAGCAGTATACTGATTGTGTTCAACCAAATCATTGTCGTTGCGCATTATTGGATCTTGGCAACCATTGGATTTATGAAATATCGTCGTTGAAGCACCATCACAGTCCGTAAGATAAACTATTCCAGAAATTATTGAGTTTGCGTGATTGTGAAGGTGTTGAGCACCTCCGCTGGTAATTCTGTTGTACCACAGGCCGGCGATGCTCCAGTCTAATTTTTCACCAAGGAGAATCTGGCCAAAATGGTCCACCGCATTAAGTAGTAAATCGAACACTTGAGGAGCTGCCAAGAAGTCATTGTGCAAAAAGAGCTTGGAGTGCAGAGTGTTAGCATTATGTTCGCTCTCGAATGTAACTATCGATTTGGTGTAGTTGAGCACCTCGCATAGCAGCTCTGTGTTGATAATCTGGCTTGCGACGAGGATCGGTGTAGGGAAGACGGGATAAAGGCGGATGTCAGGTGTCATTTTTCAGGCCTTTGGGTTCTTCCCGTCAAGCTTCGCGCAAGTGGCGTGTTCATGCAACGGAATGTTGAAGTGGTGGAAGGCGCTAGCGCCGATCTGGTGATCGCTACGGATGAGATCAATGGCTCTGGAGCATATCCATCCGCTGGCGGAAGGTGAGACCTCGTTAGACGCTACGTCGGTCTTTGGCCACAAACAGTCTTTAGAGATGCAGTGTGAAGAATCGCTTTCGCGCGGCGACATACTGAAAGTTGAGGATCTGGACCGCCAGGCGCAGCTAGACCTTGAGCTCGCCACCAATGACACCAAGCGCCGCGAGCCGCTAGTCGTCGAGGCCGAATGCGCGACCAGCGGCGCGCATCTTAACCGTTGCGCAGATCGCCTATTGCTCCGTCAGCACAACCGCGGCAAGGTCAACCACCGACTCGGGTCTCAGCTGGATGAGCCATCGGGGTCACAGGGAGACGCATGCTGAATGGGTGAGATCGAGGAGGATGGATCGCACTAACTGCAATGTATCAAGGAGGGTAAGATGTCACTGTCCGTGAACGAGCTTAAGTGTGGGTTTTCTGGAAAAAGTATTGAAGTGCGTGTTAGTAACCCAGGCACAAGCTACGAGTCATTTAGATATGAATGTGTTTATTCACTAAGCGGTGGCGGAGAAAAGGCGGTTTCTGGATCAGCGGCGCTAGACCCCGGAAAGTCATCGGTCGTCGCAACAGAAGTGGCTGATCGGCCGATCTCGGGAGTGGTAGCCAAGTCAATCTGGTAAAGTGCGTGGATACCCCGGCTCAGTCGCTTTCGCAGCGCTTCACTGGATGCGTTTTGGCGGGAGGCTTGAATGATCAACGATAACAGGGATGCGGATGCGACAGGCCCCTAGGACGACAGCTTGATAGTTTCTGTCGCCGACCTGCTGCCTAGCGACGTGCTGCTTTATCGGGCTAACCGTCAGAAGTCTCACCAACAGAGGATATTTGCGGTCACTGGCAGTCCCTACACGCATGCGGCATGTGCCTCTCCCCGATGCTTGACGACTCTTGAAAGAGCATAGCACGGACTAGCCGCCACGGCGTGGATCAAAAACGGTCGTTTCTGCCCCTGAGGGAGTCTCCAAGTATAATCAAGTGCTTAGGCTGACAGAACCCCATGGCGCAACTGACGTGGTTTTGGGAGGGTTCTGCCCACTCTTTAGCGAATCGCCTCTCCTCACTTGTTCCCATCGATCCACTTCGACATCAGCCCCTTGTCGCGGAAGCATTCTTCCGGGACGGCGCGGCGCTTGATGCGGGCCAGGCGCTCGGCAAAGGCGACCTGCTTTGACGAAGGCAGACGGTCGAGTTCGGACAGGGGTTTCATCCGGGCCTGCGCGTCGATCCAGGCGCTGAGCGTAACCGTCTGGTCTGACCGCACTGCCGCGGGGTGAGGGTGGCGGATAGTGTCCACCATCGATAGTGGACACTATGGTGATTGCGTGGCGCGTCGGACGAAGCGTCTTTGGACGGATGAGGAGAAGCGGTCGATCTGTTTCCAGACGGCTGCATCGGGCGTTTCGGTGGCTCAGGTGGCGCGGCGCTACGCGGTCAATGCCAATCTGATCTTCAAATGGCTGCGCGATCCCCGCTTTGCGCCCGACCCGGCGTCGGTTCCGGCCCCGTCGGAGGAGGCGCGCTTTCTGCCTGTAGAGATAGTCGCGGAAGAGCAGGCGCCTGCGGCAGGGCCTGTCGCCGAGAACCGCATCGAGATCGAGTTGGCCGGCGGCCACCGGATGCGGATCAGCGGGAGCTATGATCCCGAGGCGCTGGCGCGGCTGATCCGGGGCCTCACAGCGTGATCCCGGTTCCGGCCAACACGCGCGTCTGGCTCGCGGCCGGAGTGACGGACATGCGCAAGGGCTTTGCGGCGCTCGCGGCGCAGGCCGAAGCGGTGCTGAAGCAGGACCCGTTCGCCGGGCATCTGTTCGTGTTCCGAGGCCGTCGCGGCGATCTGGTGAAGGTCATCTGGTGGGATGGTCAGGGGGCCTGCATGTTCCTGAAGCGGCTGGAGAAGGGCCGGTTCGTCTGGCCCTCGGCCAAGGAGGGGAAGGTCGCGCTGACACCGGCACAGCTGTCGATGCTTCTGGAAGGAATTGACTGGCGGGCCCCGGAACGGACGTGGCGGCCTCTGGCGGCGGGATAGTCCGCGGGGCCTGTAATCAATGATTCCCACAAGGAATCCCGTGGGATAAACTTCCCGCATGCTCGATCAGACCCTGACCCTGCCGGAAGACCCCGAGGAGTTGCGCAGCTTCACCGCGCGGCTTCTGGCCGAGGTGAAGGCGCAGGCGATCCTGATCGAGAAGCTCCGCCATCAGCTGGCGGGGCACCGCGCGCACCGGTTCGGGGCGTCGTCCGAGACGGCCGAGCAGCTTCAGTTGGCCCTCGAGACGAGCGAGATCGCCGCCGCTGCGATGACAGCCCGGATGAAGCTGCCGGACATCGAGGAGAAGGACAAACCGAAGCGCCGCCCAATCCCCGACCACATCCCGCGGATGGAGGTCGAGCTGACCCCAAGCGCCGACGCCTGCGCTGATTGCGGCGGGCGCCTGCGCCGGATCGGCGAGGATGTGACCGAGGAGCTGGAATACGTTCCCGGCCGCTTCATCGTGAACCGCATTGTCCGGCCGCGCCTTACCTGCGCCTGCTGCGAACGCTTCGTGCAAGCCCCGCTGCCGTCGCGCCCGATCGAGCGCGGCCGTCCCGGTCCGGGCCTGCTCGCCCACGTTCTGGTCAGCAAGTATGCCGACCATCTGCCGCTTTACCGCCAGAGCCAGATCTTCGACCGCGAGGGCCTCGATCTGGATCGCTCGACCCTGGCCGACTGGGTCGGCAAGACGACTGCCCTGCTGGAACCCCTCGCTGACGCCATCGGTCGCCATGTCCTGTCGGCCGAGGCGATCTTTGCCGACGACACACCCGTGCGCATGCTGGCGCCGGGCACCGGCAAGACCCAGACGGCCCGGCTCTGGACCTATGCCCGCGACGAACGCCCTTGGGGCGGGCAGGCCCCACCGGCAGCCTGGTATCGCTTCTCCGGCGACCGCAAAGGTCAGCATCCCAAGGATCACCTCGCCCGCTTCCGCGGCTGGATGCATGCCGACGGCTATGCCGGGTTCGAGGATCTCTACCGCTCCGGCGCCATCCGCGAAGTCGCCTGCATGGCCCACGTCAGGCGCAAGTTCGTGGACATCCACCGCGCCCAGGCCTCGCCCATCGCCGAGGAAGCCATCGCGCGGATCGCCCAGCTCTATGCCGTCGAGCAGGAGGCCCGCGGCTCTCCGCCCGAACGACGCGCCGAACTCCGTCAGACCCGTGCCGCTCCGGCCTTCGATGATCTCGAGGTCTGGCTTGCGATGCAGCTGACCCGCATATCGAGCAAATCGCCCCTCGCTGCCGCGATCCGCTATGCCCTGTCGCGAATCGAACGCATGCGTCCCTATCTCGACCACGGCATCCTGGAACTCGATAACAACACCGCCGAACGCGGCATGCGCGCCATCGCGCTCGGCAGGAAGAACTACCTCTTCGTCGGCTCCGAAGCTGGCGGCAAGGCCGCCGCCATCGCCTACACACTGATCGAAACGGCCAAGCTGAACGGCGTCGATCCCAACGCCTGGCTGGCCGATATCCTCGCACGCATCCCCGACTACAAGATCACAAAGGTCGACGACCTGCTCCCCTGGCACTGGAACGGGTAGCGGTCAGGCCGGACGCTTACCGCTGAGCGAGCGGCGATCCTGTTGGACCTCCCAAGGCAGGAGGGTATGGTTTTTCAGGGCCAGAGACCGCGCATAGGCGATCTGCTTCGGAGTGGCGGGGAGGGCAAAGGCGGTGTCTTCCATCGGGAATCTTCCTTCTCAGCTTGGCTCTTACATATAGAACAAAAACAGAACAAGTGCAAGGCCATCCCCTTGGGCAATGGGCTGCCAGAGGGAGAGCGGGGGAGGGGGCAGGGCGAGCCCGAGGGATGCCGAGAGAGGTGTTTCCGGGCGAGATCCTGACCTCAACCCGGAGTTCTCTATGACCTACCATGTCCCCGCCGTGCTGGCTGCGCCGCCCGTGGCCCTGCCACTGCGCCCCAATGGTGCCGCCAAGATCCTCGCTGTCGCGGAGGCTCTGCAGCCCACGCTTGCAGCGGGCCAGATCATCGACTCCGGCATGCTGCGCGCCGAGATGGAGCGCGCCTTCGGCGGCTCCGATGCGGCGGGGGCCTGGGACTGGAAGCTCGCCTATGATGCGGGCGAAGCAGCACTCGTCCTTTTCTTGCGGAGGTTCGGCCGGGCGCTTCTGACCCGGTCCGGCTCGCCCGCGGCCTTGCTTCCGATCCTGACCCGGGTGTCAGCCCTCCTGCCGACGCATACGCGTCGGTCAGAAGAGATGGAGCGATTCCAGCAGTTCTCGACGCCTTTGGCCATGGGCCTCGCGGCCATGGCTGCCGCCCAGATCACACCCGGCGATCTCGTCCTCGAGCCTTCGGCCGGGACCGGGCTTCTGGCGATCCTCGTGGAAATCTCGGGCGGCAGCCTCGCTCTGAACGAGCTGGCCGATACCCGCGCCGATCTCCTTGGCCTTCTCTTTCCCGGTCGTCCCGTCACCACCTTCGACGCCGCGCAGATCGACGATCATCTCGATGTGGGCATTCGCCCGAGCGTCATCCTGATGAACCCGCCGTTCTCGGCCGTGGCCAATGTTGATGGCCGGACGACCGAAGCGACGGCACGGCATCTGCGCTCTGCACTTGCCCGGCTCGCGCCCGGCGGTCGGCTGGTGGCCATCACCGGGGCGGGGTTCGCGCCGGATGCGCCCGCTTGGTCGGAGACCTTCGCTCGGCTGACCGAGACCGCACATCTGGTCTTCACCGGCGCTGTGTCGGGCGCGGCCTTCGCCAAATACGGCACGAGCTTCGAGACGCGGATTTCGGTTTTCGACAAATGCCGCGGCGGCGAGTTGGGCGGTATCACGGCTGATCTGGCCCAACCGATGTCCCCCAGTGTGGCACAGCTGCTCGCCCGGATCACGGCTGAAGTCCCGCCGCGCCTCGAGCTGGATGCGGCCGTTGTCGCGCCCTCCCAGCCCACTTCCACTTTCCGGGGACTTCCTGCCCGTGCATCTGGCGCGATGGCCGGGAAATCGCGTGCAACACCGTCGGCCAAGTCGGCACCGAATGTCGCCGCGCCGGATGCCGAAGACCTCGCCTACACCCTGCGCGAGACTGCGGAAGATCTCGGCGCTGCGCGCCTGTCCGATGCGATCTACGAGACCTTCCGGCTACAGGCGATCGACATTCCCGGCGCGGAACCGCACCCGACCAAGCTGGTGCAATCGGCCGCCATGGCCTCGGTCGCGCCCCCGAAACCGAGCTACCGCCCCAAGCTGCCCGTCGCCGTGCTGCGTGACGGCCTTCTTTCCGACGCCCAGCTTGAGACCGTGATCTACGCGGGCGAAGCGCATGGTGCGTATCTCGCGGGGTCTTGGACCGTCGATGAAACCTGCGACATGGTCTCGGCCGCGCCCGACGATGCCGCTGACGCCGTCCGCTTCCGCCGCGGCTTCTTTCTTGGCGATGGCACCGGGGCGGGGAAGGGCCGCCAGTCGGCCGGGATTGTGCTCGACAACTGGTGCCAAGGCCGCCGCAAGGCGCTCTGGATTTCCAAGAGCGACAAGCTTCTTGAGGATGCACAGCGCGACTGGTCGGCGCTCGGGCAGGAGCGCCTGCTGGTGACGCCGCTCTCGCGCTTCGCGCAAGGCCGCGACATCCCCGTCGCTGAGGGTATCCTCTTCACCACCTACGCCACACTGCGGTCGGAAGAACGCGGGGCCAAGAAATCCCGCGTCGACCAGATCGTCGACTGGCTCGGGGCGGATTTCGACGGGGTGATTCTGTTTGACGAAAGCCATGCCATGGCCAATGCCGCTGGATCGAAGGGCGAGCGCGGCGACACCGAGGCCTCGCAGCAGGGCAGGGCGGGCCTGCGGCTTCAGCACAAGCTGCCCAATGCCCGTGTGGTCTATGTCTCGGCGACTGGCGCCACGACGGTCCACAATCTCGCCTATGCGCAGCGACTTGGGCTCTGGGGCGGCGAGGACTTTCCGTTTGCGACGCGCGGGGAATTTGTCGAGGCTATTGAAGCGGGCGGCGTCGCCGCGATGGAGGTCCTCGCCCGCGACCTGCGGTCCTTGGGCCTCTACACCGCCCGGTCGCTGTCCTATGACGGCGTCGAATACGAGATGCTGGAGCACGCGCTGACACCGGAGCAGCGCGGCATCTACGATGCCTATGCCGGGGCCTTCGCTATCATCCACAACAACCTCGCGGCCGCGATGGAAGCCGCCAATATCACGGGCGAAAATGGCGGCACGCTGAACCGGCAGGCCAAATCCGCTGCGCGTTCGGCCTTCGAGTCTGCCAAGCAGCGCTTCTTCGGTCACCTGCTGACCAGCATGAAAACCCCCACGCTGATCGCGAGCATCGACACTGATCTAGCGGCCGGCCATGCGGCCGTCATCCAGATCGTCTCGACTGGCGAGGCGCTGATGGAGCGCCGCCTCTCGGAAATCCCGACTGAGGAGTGGAACGACATCCGCGTCGACATCACGCCGCGGGAATACGTCCTCGACTACCTCGCCCATTCCTTCCCGGTGCAGCTCTACGAGCCCTTCACCGACAGCGAGGGCAATCTCTCCTCCCGACCGGTCATCCGTGACGGCCAGCCAGTCGAATGCCGCGAAGCCGCGCGCCGGCGTGATACGCTGATCGAAAAGCTGGCCTCGCTGCCGCCCGTGCCGGGCGCGCTCGACCAGATCGTCCAGCGCTTCGGCACTGATCTCGTGGCCGAGGTCACGGGCCGCTCGCGCCGCATCGTGCGCAAAGGCGAGGGTCCGGCGGCGCGCCTCGTCGTGGAAAGCCGGGCGGGCTCGGCCAACCTCGCGGAAACTGCCGCCTTCATGGATGATCAGAAGCGCATCCTGATCTTCTCCGATGCCGGCGGTACGGGGCGCAGCTATCACGCCGATCTCGGGGCGAAGAACCAGCGCCTGCGGGTCCATTACCTCCTCGAGCCCGGCTGGAAGGCGGACGCGGCCATCCAGGGCCTTGGGCGCACCAACCGCACCAATCAGGCGCAGCCGCCGCTGTTCCGGCCGGT
>Ga0056909_1001510_pt1 | contig 14037 bp, 10 predicted proteins | sample EBPBio102011_DNA_FD_62115 | JGI IMG/M metagenome (GOLD analysis project Ga0056909, IMG submission 62115) | Wastewater treatment Type I Accumulibacter community from EBPR Bioreactor in Madison, WI, USA - Reactor 1_1/10/2011_ DNA | ecosystem: Engineered > Bioreactor > EBPR > Anaerobic-Aerobic >...
GGATCCCGCACAGGGTCTCCTGGCCGGACTGGTGGGAGACCGATCTCCGGGACAGGAAGTGAGGGTCAGACCAGGACAGGATGCAATTGACGTAGACCGGCAGAACGGCGGTCGGCTTGGCCTGGGAATGCGAATGGCCGGACTGGGAGGAACGCGTCATCATCACTCTACACTAACGTTTGCGTCATGGAGGCCGAGGCCAAAATCTTCCAGTCACCACGAACGGGTCTCGGCGTTGTCCACCATCCTGCTTCCAGCGCGCTTGCGAGATGAGTTGGTAATCGTTGAAGTCCCAAGCAATCTTCAGCGGCTTGCAGTTACTGGAACAAGACGCCGTGCCGCCGCCCAGAGCCTCACCACGTCACTATGCCGATGAAGCGATTAACGGTAGAATTTCGCAGATCATGCAAAGAACATCAGACCTGAGCGCCTTCTACTCTTCGCTCAACGATCTAGCTGCGCGAACCGGTGGTTTGCGACGGTTGACGGATTGTTCGGGCCGCCTGAACTGGCCTGAGCGCGGTGTGTACTTTTTCTTTGAACCTGGCGAAGCACACGGAAGCCTGGGCCGGGTCGTCCGGGTCGGCACACATGCGTTGACGTCAAACTCCCGAACAACACTCTGGAAACGACTAAGCCAACACCGTGGCACCAGATCACCCCTCGGTGGCAATCACCGAGGGTCAATCTTTCGCCTTCTGGTGGGTGAGGCCCTGATTCAGCGGGATCCTGACCCAACAGTCGTGTCTTGGGGCACGACTCGACCACTCAAGGATGCCGAAAAAGTCGCGGAGAAACAGCACGAGGCGAGAGTGAGCCGCTATCTCGGTGCCGCAAGCCTTCTGGTGCTTTCAATAAACGACCAACCGGGACCAGATAGCCTACGCGGCCATATTGAGAGGAACAGCATCGCGTTACTAAGCAACTTCCGGACGGATACGGGGATCGGGGCCAGCAATGGATGGCTTGGACAGTACAGTGGCCGCGAAAAAGTCAGACGATCCGGGCTTTGGAACCAACGTCACGTTGACGAAGCCTATGACCCAGCGTTTCTGGACGTTTTCAAAGGGCTGGTCGAACAAGTAGCCCCGGTCTGAGCATGGCGCAAGAATGATGCTCGAGCCCTGGATCGTGGAGCTGTGCTCGCACAACTGCGAGATTGCAGGCTGTCTCATGCGGAGCAGCAGGTCGTGTCGGCAGCCACGCGGACCCGGCACAAGTCCCAACTTGTGGGAGACGGACCCGCGGGACAGAAAGTGAGGGACAGGCCAGAAGAGTATGCGAATGAAGTAGAATTGCAGAACGGTGCTCGGCTTGGTCGGGGAATGCGAATGATCGGATTGGGCGGAAGGCGGTCGTTCGCTATGCCAAGAACGAATGGCTGGTTCGGAGCCGGTTGCCGACGGGCAGGTTCCAGCGACCTGCTCGGTGGAACCGGACATTCATGGGAGTGCTGTGGGCGCTGGATTAACCTTGCCTGAAGAAGGCCGTGCCCCTTCACAAGGCTAGGAGTTCCACGCCGGATTTTCGTAGATATCCTGATAGCTTTCAGCGACGACATACTGCATCTGGAGTCCCTTGAAGAACGGCTTGCGGTGAAGACTGCCGTTCTTGGGCGTATCAACAAACCAGGTCGGCGCTTTCCACGCGGGGATGATCTTGTGAAGGCGCGCGCGTTCAAGAAAGAGCCATCGAAGAAAGTTCTCGTCCTTGCTGAAGGTGAATCCGAAGATCACGAGCGGACAAAAGAACAGTACTTCCAGCCAGCTATTCGCACCGCGCCAGTTGGTTTCAGCGCTCTTGGCCGACACGCGAAGACCCCTGTCGCCGTACACCCATTGCCGTGCGCGCTGCACCGAACCCATGTAGTGGGTGAGGCCCAGACGGATGCTTCGCTTGTAGTGCATCATGCCGTGCGCGTGCCAGATCGCGAATTCTAACCTTGGGTCAGAGATCGACGCATCCGAGAAATAGCAGTTCCACGGATAGTAGTCTGTGGACGGTTTGCCCAGCCATTGCCGCCGCGCCTTCACGGCGAGAGACAGATTTTCATCGAAGTTAACAGTGATGACCGGACGGCGATGACGATGTGCCCAGCCAACAATCGACTGATGATGCTGTGCGGGCCTCCAGTCCTTCATCGAATCACAGAATTTTGCCTGAAGGCTGCTGCGATCTTCGGTCGGTCGCGCAAGATCAAGAATGTCGAACAGTTCGGTGTTGGACATCTCGCTAATTTCGTCATCGGCGAAGTTAACGCCATAGTCGTGCATGAGCCCGCGCAGCAGGTCGTCCCAACTGGAGAGCGCATTGTTGTTGTGCCTGTTGATCCCGTTGCCAATGAACAGAGCCGGCTTTTCGGGAAGGGTGAGTATTTCTGAGAGCGGCGGCAATGGCAGGTTCCTTCGAGAATACTTTAACTCAATACTTCGTATCGACCAGGTATCCCATGCGGCCCATGCACGGGTAGCCTCCGGGTGCTTTGTGTGGGTTCAGCGCCACGGACATGGTCTTGCGACTGAATTTCTTCGAACAGACTGGGCACTGATAGACGTATGTTGGTCCGCCTGATCCAAATCCTCGCGATGTGGATCGCGGCTTTGCGGTGCGTGTCGGGCGAGAGCTGAAACCCCCAGTCGAAGTGCGCGGGATCGGAGATCGTTCCGTCGGCGGAATAGCCATCGGGCCGCTCGGTGTCAGTTCGATGGCATAGCGGGGCGTGAACGTCTCGCTGGTGGTATGGGCCCCTTCGATGCGATCGACACGATAGCTGCGGTGTTCGTTGGCCTCACGGCTCCAGGCGTGAAGGATGATACTGCCGTCTTGCGTCCGTCGGAGCGAATAGGGCTCAATGCGGCGGGTCCGCCCCTGATAGACAAGATCGACGCAAAGCCTGTTGGCGGCTGCGAAGCGAATGACTTCGAGAGCGGAGCCCGCTGCCTGCCGGATACCGGCGGGGAGGCTGCGCTGGCGCAGGACAATCTCGCCGCCGCCAAGCGCGTAGGCCGCAGGCCGCATCGGCGCTTCGCCGGTGGCGAGCCAGCGGAAAAATTCCGGCAAAGCGTTCCAAAAAGCATCGACCGGCGGCAGTGCAGGGAGCTGATGGGCGAGCATTCCCTGCCATGCGGCTTCAAGATCGCGCCGGTGATCGTCGAAGTCGCCGTCGCGGGGAACCGGGATGCCCTTGAATTCACATTTCTGGCGCAGCACGTCGAGCAGAACGCCCGGCTCCGGCCGCGCATCTTCGTTGCGGAAAAGGTTGACGACGTCATAGAGGTCGCGTGGCCGCGTCCGCTCGGCCAGTGCCCTGACTTTCTCGCCAAATGCTTCTTCGTAGGCGTAGGACAGCACCGTGATGCCGCCATCGGGCGCATCGCTGTACGGATGGAAAATGGGCACCGTGACCGGATTGAGCACCAGCCGCTCGTCGGCGGTGAGATCGAGTTTGATGCGCGGCAGGCCGCCCGAAGTGGGGGAAACCGGTCCGCGATAGCTGAGACGGCCTTGGCAACTCGGGTTGCCGCGCGGATTGGTGAGGATTTCGAAGCGTTGCTGGTCGGCGGGAAATGTGAGACCGCTCTGCTCATAAATCCATTCGGATATTTCCCCGAAGACACGGCGTAGGAAGGCTTCGTCGATGTGGGCTCCGTCCCTGAGCGTGAAGTCGAGGTCTTCGGAGAACCGGTAGGTTTCGAAGTAGCATTTCTTCAGGCAGGTGCCGCCCTTGAACACCCATGACGACGCAAGTTCGGGATGGGCATAGATGCCGGCAAGCGCCCAGCCGAGCGCATAGTCCTTCTCGACGACGTGAGGGGTAAGGCTGAAGCGTGAGGCGGCATCGAGGATTTCGCGGCGATCAATCATCAGCCGCCTCCGATTTCCAGGAAGCCGGAACGAACAGTCGCCAGCGCGACACAAGCCGCCTGCAGTCGAGGTCAGGATCGAGTTTGGCGTTACCTGCGGTCAGCCGACCGCCTGCCTCGCGGGCGAGCTTGTCGGCACCATGACGCTCGGCCAAAAACCCGAGCCGTTTGAAGATCGCGCCGTTGCCATGCTGATCAGCGTAGGCAATCAGCCGCACGGGATCAGCGTCTGAACGCTTCAGATACTCACGAAAACAGTCATCAACGTGCTGGATGCCGCCACCGGTGGCCGGGTCGTCGAGCATATCGATGATCGTGCGATGAATATCCGAGACAGGGACACGGGTATGGGCACGCCAAACTGTTTTCGTCCCGAACAGCATTTCCTGCTTGATATGTTTCAGCGTGAAGATCGCGCCCTGCCGCTCGACCGTGCGGGAGCGCACGGTACCAGCAGTGAAAACAAGTATGTCCCGAAAGAGCTGCTCGGTCAGGTCCCAATGTTCTGCCGCCGTGCGACCGCCGATGTAACCGGGCGCGAACAGTGTAGGGGCAAGTATCCAAGGATCTTCGACCACTTGCGCCGAGTCCATCAGGTCAAGTTGCACCGGCACGTACGCGCCTGGTCCGATGCGGCGCATCCAGCCCTGCGACGTCCACCGCGAGAGCAGTTTGGCGGCACGTGTGCGATCCGTCGCAAGTGCCTGGACAACGTCGTCAATCTGCACAACATCGCCCGCCGTCTTCAGGACGGCAGCAAGTCTGGCCCTGCCAGCAGGGATGTGCGATGAGTGAGTCATGTATATCATGTTACCATACGTTCACGGATAGTGCGAATTATGGCTCATCGCATGTACTAACTTGCAGTCGAAAAATTCCCAATAAATGAGAATTTTCGCATTAGAAGTGTACTATTGGTCGCCTCGAACTGCACGGCAGGCTGAGGGTTGTGCCGGAAGTCGGTAGCACCCTGCGTAAGGGCAGCCGATTGGTGACTGTCACCCTTCAGGAGCGGACCAGGAGAAGCCGACATCACAATTCCCCCGAGTTGAACGGTTTGAAGTCAGCCGTATGTAGTGCTGGACCGCCGCGCGTTGAACCGAACAATGACCGCTGCGAGCGCTGATAGAACAACCGCGCTGGGCCGATCGTTTACGCGAAATGCGGGAGCATACTGGCGTGACGGTTGAAGCCTAGGGCACTTTCACCGCGTGCTTTGCAACGTCCCACATGCCCGCCGAGAATTCGAGCCGAATGTCTCCTGTCGGTCCCGTTGTTCCCACCGTCGGTTGGATGGCTCTCAGGTAGTCGACCACCTTGTCGCGGGTTGGTTCACTGGTGAATAGCAATTTGACGTCGTCTCCCTTACCCAACGTCGCCAGCATGAAGTCGTGGAAGACGTCGGACGGCCGGGACTTGTCGTGGAAAGCGTGGGACAGCAGCAAATAGGACTGCGCTTCCTGCTCGGGATACTTGGCTGCGTCGAGCACCCGATAGAAATGGGCATTGTTGCCGCCATGATGGGCGACTTGAATAACGTGCAGTGGCCTCATCGCGTCCAGCAGTGGCTGATGATAGCTGTTTCTAGCTGACTTAAAGTCGACACAGCCGGCGTCGCCCGACACCAAGATCACTTGTTCCAGAAATCCGAAGCAGCCGATATAGCTGAGCTGGTTGCTTGGGGTGATCGAGCGAATCTCGCCACGGAACAGGAGGGCGACCTTGCTCGCTTCCACCACTGGCAAGCGGTCGCGATGCTTTTTTATAAGCGACTTCGATGGGCCGAGCAGAGTGAAGTGCAGCCCGTCGACGGGCGCCTTGGCCAAGATGAACCGGTCATCCGGCGCCGACCAGCGGTATGTGCGCGGCACGCCATCGTCGATCATCTCGGTCCGGATCGGAATCGAGCGCGCGTCGAGCGCTTGGACGACATCGTGGAGCGCCTTGGCGTTAATCGCATCCTTCGCGACCCCTTTTTGAACGTTAAGAAGCGACGCCAGCTGCGCCGCTTGGACGTTCGGTTGATCCTCGTTCAGCCGTTTGGCTTGCGCGAGGAGTTCTTTGGTCTGGCCGTCGCGGCGGAAATGCCAGTAATCGTGCAGCCCGCCGCGGCGGACCCTGGCGATGATTTCCTCAACCAGCGGATCGGGTTCCAGCTCCTGCTCAATCCCATGGTCACAATCGTCGTCGCCTAGCAATTGGCGAAACCCCGACAGATCATCGGGCGTGTCCAGTGCATCGAGAACTCTGGGGGGATAATTGCCCTCAAGGTAGAGTTCGTCGGGATCAAGGTCTGGGTTCGCGAGGTCGTCGGCAATGCTGTTGACGATTGCCATGTCTCGTCGTTTGGCGCTGAGATATTCGGCGAGGGCGACGCGCCCAGACTCTCCCTTGAACTTGTGGGCGAGCAGATGCGACGCCGCAACGGGCCGGTCCACCGCGACATTCGCAATGTCGTCGGCAACCGGCGGCATCCAGGCCTCACCGATCATGATGCTCTTATCTTCGATGATTGGGACTAGGCCAAGAAGATGGTCTTCGTCATAATGCGTGCCGATTATCAGATCGATAAGGCGTGGCCCGTCGCCAAAGATCTGGTTGAGTTTCCGCAGAATGTGATCCGAGGCATACCCGCTTGCCTTGACACCGGCGTCGGCCAAAACCCTCACGTTGCGGCCGTTGACGTCGAACGACATTAGGATGGCAGCGCCCAGTTGCACCTCGAACATGTCGAGTTGAATGTCGGTCATAGCCCCTCCGGCATTTCGCCCCGCCAAGGGCGATTTTGGCCCAAGAACAACGGATCGAGCGCAACGAATCAAACGCAAATGCGCAGAACTCTCATAAGCCCGATCAATCCCATTGTTTCAGCGGCTCGCCAAGGCAGGCCGCAGCAGGCGCCCGGTCTTCGCGTTGGCGCTGTTCGAGATGGCCTTGCGCATGCGATTGGTCGGCGTCGTGGCCGGCGGATTGATGTGCGCGAGCGGCGCGCCGAGTTCCTTGGCGATGCGCGTCAACGTATCGTCGCGACCGGAACCAGTCGGTCCTGCTTCGATCCGCGCAATCGCCGCCTGAGTTACGCCGACTTTGTCAGCAAGCACCGCCTGGGTCACGCCGGCATGGCGCCGCCACGCAGCAACGGGGTTGAGTCCCAGCTTCAGATACTGCTCGACACCGTGAGGGATATTCATTGCTTCCTCCTCGATCTTGGCCACCGCGCTCTCGGCAAGAGCGCAAGCGGCGTCCCAATCTTCGCGCCGGACGATCACCATTTCCGTGCCGTCCGGTGTCATGAAACTCTGCGCCTCGAACTCTGACGACTCTGCCATGTGGACTCCTTCTGCGTTACATCCAATATAACATAAAGAACAATGTCATAAATACAATTGTTGTTTTTGTGATTGATAACGGATGGACCGCTGGCATCGCCCGCACCCCCACGTCCAACCGACTGTAGCTAACACAGCGTACTCAATTGAAACAACGCCACGTTGGCCCCGCGCGATCCAGCCGATGTACCGTCCGGGGAAAGGAAAGATCACTGTTCGTCCAAGTTGGGCCAAGGCGATGCGCTGAGGAACGCGGCTGTCCTACGCGTCTTTGCCGCACGTGCCTTTTGCGCGGCGAACTGCTGCGTTGAACTTCCAGACCAGTGGCGGCGAACGGTAGCTAACAGAGAACACCCCAGCCGTCGAATGTCGGGGGTGGAGGTACGAAGCGGACGTCGGCCGAGAGGCCGTCGACTGTCCGCTAAGGGCCGTTCACGGCGATCGTCTTATTTGATCGCGAAGGGCGGAGAGCTGCCCCATGCAGAGGCGGCATCTCATTCGCTGAACCCCTGGATGGCTGCCATTGGCGACTTGAAGAAGTAGTGCAGATCGGCGGGAAGAGCCGAACGCGGCACCCTGGCGTGTGACCCAGAAAACCGCGCTTTGCTGGGAAAGCCCAGTTTCTGAGCCAGACTTGTTCAGTTGCGGTAAGAGATGTCGCGATCTAAGGTCGCTCATCGATTACTATCGCACTGGGCTTTATGGCTTTTCTGAACTTCCTCAGACCGAAGGCTGGAGACAAAAGGCCCCTACTCGAGCAGTGTCTGTCGGTTGATCTGGAGGTCAACCCAAAGACCATCGAGATCTTTGACATGGCTGCGGTGCAGTTCGGCGATGGGCCTGCAGTTGTGGCGCCCAAAGGCAACATCAAACAGGGGTTCGACCAACTCGAAAGAGCGCTTGCGAAAACGCCGCACGTACTTGGCCATAACATCCTCCGCCACGATATCGAGCACCTTTTGGCGAGGCGCCCGCGGCTGGCCGCAAAGATGGCCGCGCCGATCGATACGCTCTGGCTCAATCCTCTGGCGTTTCCCCGCAACCCCTACCACCACCTTGTGAAGCACTATCATGACGGTCGCTTGCAGGCGGGGCATGTGAACGACCCCGAGCGTGATGCACGGTTGGTCTTCGAGGTGCTAGAAAACCAGATCAAGGCGCTGACCGAGATTGAGGTGCAGTCGCCAGAAACCTCGCTGGCCTATCATTTCCTTGCAACCCGTACGGAACGCTCTGGCGGGTTCGATGCGGTCTTCAAACATATCCGCAAATCGCCCGTGCCCGATCGCGCCGTGGCCCTTTCGGCGATCAGAACGTTGCTTGAAGGCAAGGCTTGTGAAGCACAGATCGGGGCGGTCCTTGAGAAGCTGTCCGACCCCCAAATGGGCTGGCCGATGGCCTATGCCCTTGCCTGGATCTCAGTTTCGGGCGGGCAGTCCGTGATGCCGCCTTGGGTACGGGCCAGCTTTCCTCAAGCCGCCCTTCTCGTGCGCGAATTGCGCGATACCAATTGCGGCGCTCGCGCATGCGACTGGTGCGCCAAGATGAACAACCCGAATAGCGCGCTTGAGAAGTGGTTTGGTTTTGCTGGCTACCGTCCCCAACCGGCGCATACCGACGGAAGGCCCCTGCAAGAAGTCATCGTGGCAGAAACCATGCAGCATGCGAACGTGCTTGGAATCCTGCCAACTGGCACCGGAAAGTCGGTTTGCTATCAGGTGCCTGCACTTAGCCTCTATGAAAAAACCGGGGCGCTGACGGTGGTGATTTCGCCGCTAGTGGCACTCATGGCCGACCAGGTACAGGGGATGGAGCGTGCAGGGATTTCGTCTGCCGTGACGATCAACGGCATGCTCTCGATGCCCGAACGACAAGATGCACTTGACCGCGTGCGAATGGGACAGGCAGCGATCTTGCTGATCTCGCCTGAGCAGTTGCGCAGCGTCTCGATCCGTTCGGTCCTGGCGCAGCGCGAAGTGGGGCTTTGGGTATTGGATGAGGCGCATTGCGTCTCAAAATGGGGGCACGATTTCCGACCTGACTACCGCTACATCTCTCGCTTCATTCGTGAATTCTCGGGCGACACAAACGCAGCGCCAGTGCTGTGCTTGACGGCAACGGCCAAGCCCGAAGTGGTCCGCGACATATCAGAGCATTTCCGGGAGCGCCTCGGTGTCGAACTGAAATTGTTCGACGGCGGTGCCACCCGCACCAATCTCAGGTTCTCGGTGCTGGCGACCAGCAAGGAAAGCAAACTTGGAGATATCCTGACCGCTGTTTCGGAGCGACTGCCTCCTGGCGACAAATCGGGGGCCATCGTCTACTGTGCGACCCGCAAAGAGACGGAACGCGTCGCAGCTTTCTTGAAAAGCCAAGGTCTCGCCGCTGAGCATTTTCATGCTGGCCTGACCGCGGAAGAGAAACAGACAGTGCAAGAACGCTTTCGTGTGGGCAATCTGCGTGTGATTGCAGCGACAAACGCCTTCGGTATGGGCATCGACAAGCCGGACATCCGACTTGTGGTCCACGCCGACATCCCGGGATCACTTGAAAACTATCTGCAGGAGGCGGGTCGGGCTGGCCGCGATCGCGCACCTGCAGAATGTGTACTCCTTTATCACACCGACGATGTGGAGCGGCAGTTCAGTCTAACCGCGCGCTCGCGCCTCGAACGCCACGAGATCGGGGCCATCCTGAAAGCGCTTCGCCGAATTGACGAGCACACCCGCAACAGCGGAAAGGTTGTTGCTACGCCGGGCGAGATCGTGCGCGAAGAGAAGGATCGCGAATTCGTGCGTGACAGCGCCACCGATGATACGCGCGTCAAGACGGCAGTTTCCTGGCTTGAAGAGGCTGCATTGGTCTCGCGCGAAGAAAACCGGGTGCAAGTGTTTCCATCCTCACTGCTGGTTCGCACGCTGGAAGAGGCCAAGGCCCAATTGAAAGGGGCCGACATCACACAGGCCCGTCGTGAGCAGCTTCTGACCATCGTCGAACATGTTATGAATACACCCTCAGATCAGGGCATTTCGACGGATGAGCTGACAGGCGTCAGCGGGCTTTCGCACCGGGCGCTGAGCAAGGCGATGGCGGACCTAGAAACTCTCGGCATCGCGCGCAATGACATCGCCATCACGGTCGCTGTTCATATCGGGGGCGAAAACTCATCGCGTCAGCGGCTGGCTCGGTCGGTGCGACTGGAACGGGGGCTCATTGCGCGACTGCGTGAATTGGCTCCCGAGGCTGACATTGGCGATGGCGTGCCGCTCGATCTGGCTGCAGCCAGCCAACTCTTGCGGGGGGAAGGACACGAAGACGCGATCCCGCATGCCCTCGACAGGCTTTTGCGCGGTATCGAGCGAGACGGGCGCGACAGTGACGGAGGGCTTGGCAATATCCGCCTGCGCAAGTTGTCGAGCAAGACACTAGAGGTCGCACTGCAGCGCTCGTGGCGAGTGGTTGACCAGACGGCCGACCTGCGCTGGATGGCAGCCGAGAAACTTCTTGAATTCCTGATTGGCAAAGCGCCAGCGGGTGCCCGCGGCAAGGATGTGCAGGTCGAGACCACGATCGGCGACCTCTTGGGGGCTTTGACCGGAGATGCCCTTGTCAAGGCATCTGGCGTGAAAGACATGACCAAGCTCATGGAGCGCGCATTGTTGTGGCTCCACGAGCAGCAGGTGGTGACGCTGGGCAAAGGGCTGACCGTTTTTCGTTCTGCAATGACGATCTACCTGAATCCGGGGCGTGCAAGCTTTGTAAGAAAGGATTTCCTGCCTCTCGAAGAGCACTATCGCGAACAGACCGTGCAGACCCATGTCATGGCCGCCTACGCCGAAAAGGGTCTGGAGCAGATCGACGAGGCGGTGCGTCTAGCGAAAGACTACTTTGAACTAGATCAGGACAGTTTCCTGCAGCGCTGGATGCCGGGTCGCAACGTCGAGATTCGCCGCCAGACCACCGGCAAGGCTTGGAAGCAGATCGTTGAGGACCTCAGGAATCCAGTCCAGCAGGAGATTGTCGCGGATGATCGCGAGGCGACAAACGTGCTGGTGTTGGCGGGGCCGGGCTCAGGCAAGACACGGGTGCTGGTCCATCGCATAGCCTACCTGCTCCGGGTGAAACGCGAAGATCCGCAGGGAATCCTCGTTCTGACTTACAACAGGCACGCAGCTGCCGAAATCCGCGCTCGACTGCGAAAGCTGGTTGGCGAGGCTTCCGCGCGCGTGACCGTGTCTACCTGCCACGCGTTTGCGATGCGGGTTGTGGGGGCAAGTTTTGCTGGAGGGACAACCGAACAGCAACAATTTGACGCGGTCGTGGCGGAAGCAGCGCGCCAGATCAACGGTGAGGGCCTGAGCCGATCCGACGCCGAGGCACAACGAGAGACGCTCATTCAGGGCTATCGTTGGATCCTCGTGGACGAATATCAGGACATCGGCGAAGTCGAATACGCGCTCATCGCGGCCATAGCCGGGCGATCACTTGAGGATCCGGATCAGCGGCTGAGCCTGTTTGCCGTAGGCGATGACGACCAGAACATCTACGCCTTCAAGGGGTCCAAGGTCTCGTTCATTCGCCAGTTCGAGGAAGATTACCGCGCCAAACCCAAGTTCCTGATCGAGAACTACCGCTCGACCCGCTACATCATCGATGCGGCCAATCAGGTCATCGAACCCGCGCGCGGCCGCATGAAGTCGGGACACCCAATCACTGTCGACAAGATGCGCAGCCTTGAGCCGGGTGGCGGTGCAATGGCGGCTCACGACCCGGTCGGAACAGGGCGGGTGCAGTTTCTGGATGTGGTAGCGGACGACGTTGCACAAGCACAGGCAGCGGTGGATGAACTTCTCCGTATCTCTCGGCTTGACCCTGATTTCAGCTGGGCACGCACGGCGATCATTTCCCGCGACTGGCGGCGCCTCGGCCCCGTGCGTGCCTATGCCGAAAGGCTAGGGCTGCCCGTTGAAATGGCCAACGAAAAGCTCCCGAGCATCTGGCGCCTACGAGAGATGCAGCGCTACGTAGCAGGCTTGCGTAAGCGCAAAACAGAGATGTTCACGATTCAGGGCCTTCTCGATGTGCTCAACGAGCAACCTTCAAACCGCTGGGTCGATCTCCTGGCGGAAGGGATCGCTGAACTGGCGCGCGATCTGGGAAAGAAGACCATCCCTGTTCCTGATACCATCGAATGGCTTGCCGAATGGGCACTGCATGTCCGTGGCGGGCAGCGGGGACTGCTCCTGCTGACCGCGCATGGTTCCAAGGGGCTCGAGTTCGACCATGTGGTGATCCTCAACGGTGGTTGGAAGGCGCTCTCACCAGGCGAGGACGGCGAAGCCCCGCGCCGCCTGTTCTATGTCGCGATGACGCGCGCGCGCCGCAGCCTTGCGGTTGTAACAAGCGGAGAACATGCGTTTGTGCGGGCAGACAGCGACAGTGAAGTGTTGCGCAAGGTCGAGATGCCGCGTCGGATCGATCTTGAAGAACCAGAGCAGTATCAGGTGCCCGATGAGACCTCGGTTGATCTTTCCTATGCCGGTCGGTTGGCGGCTTCGAACCCAACCCATGCAGCAATCGCTGCGGCGAAAGTCGATGACCCGGTGACACTTGAACTGCGTGACGGGAAGTGGCTGATCCTCGACCGCGACCGCCGACCACTTGGTCGAATGGCTGCAAGCTGGACGCCGCCCGCGGGAACAACGCTGGTCTCAGGTAAGGTCGGCGCTATCGTCCGATGGCGCAAATCCGACAACGAGGAGAGCTACCAGTCTTACATCAAGCACGAGGAGTGGGAGACGGTGTTGCCCGAGCTTGTGTTCCGCAAGAGTGGGCAAATATGAACTGCCCTGCAGCAGGTTGAAAACCGCGTTGGGCCTTGCCAAAGCAAATTCCTTAAGCAGGATGGCGTCGTCGCCTCGCCTCGTAAGATGACCCAGCGCTCCCCCTTCCGGTACTTCAAGACAAGCCCAGAAGTAATCCGCCTGACGGGGTCCTGTCAGAGCAATTTGCCTTGAGACGGGGTGGCGAGCTCCCTACCCTGTCGCGATGACCAACCGTTCTCCCTTCAAGTCCTTCAAGACCAGTCCCGAGATCATCCGCCTGGCGGTGATGATGTACATCCGGTTCCCGCTGTCGCTTCGCAATGTCGAGGACCTCCTCCACGAGCGCGGCATCGAGGTCAGCCATGAAAGGGTGCGGTTCTGGTGGAACTGGGTCGGTCCGATGTTTGCCGCGGAAATTCGTCGGCGGCGGGTCGACCGGATGAGAAACTGCCCCCAGTGACGATGGCATCTCGATGAGATGTACGTGAAGATCAACGGCGAGATGCACTACCTCTGGCGCGCTGTCGACCAGGAAGGCGAGGTGCTTGAAAGCTTCGTCACCAGGACCCACGACCGCAGGGCTGCATTGAAATTCCTGAAGAACGCGATGCGTCGGCATGGCCGACCGGAGAGCATCGTCACCGATCGCCTGCGGTCCTACGGCGCGGCCATGAAGGATCTTGGTCGAAGGGACGATCGCGAGATGGGGCGGTGGGCCAACAATCGCGCGGAGAACTCTCACCTCCCTTTCCGGTGACGAAAACGCGCCATGTTGCACTTCCGCCAGATGCGAAGTCAGCAGAAGTTCGTTTCCGTCCACGCGTCGGTCTGCAACAACTTCAACCAGGAGCGATCACTCTCCAGCCGCGCAGACTACAAGGCCGCCTGTGCCGCCGCCATCGAGGAGTGTCGCGGCCTCTTCACGGCATGACCAATAGCCTTGCCAGAGAAACTGAGGCCAGTTCGCATTTGTCTGACAGCGCCCCTCGACGCGCTCCTGATCCTCGGCATCGCCACGCC
>Ga0056909_1001515_pt1 | contig 13983 bp, 8 predicted proteins | sample EBPBio102011_DNA_FD_62115 | JGI IMG/M metagenome (GOLD analysis project Ga0056909, IMG submission 62115) | Wastewater treatment Type I Accumulibacter community from EBPR Bioreactor in Madison, WI, USA - Reactor 1_1/10/2011_ DNA | ecosystem: Engineered > Bioreactor > EBPR > Anaerobic-Aerobic >...
TGCTGTTGTCACCTGGTTGAACCACGAATACGTGTGGGACGTCTCCGGGATGATCCCGCACTGCTGGCCCAAGCACCCTCACCTCGCCCACGAGGTCGCAGTGCTCGCCGATCTGCGTCGCCGCGCCGGTCAAGCCCTCAGCTCCGACGCACTCGAAGAATGGCACCGGTACGCGCTCCCAGCCTTCAACGAGCGGATGCGCAGCCGGACGAAGGCCCACTGCGAGGACAAAGACCACCAGCCGTGGCCCGCCCAGGGACGACACGCCCGCCACGCCGGGCCAGATGCCAGACGAGAGCGTGCGACCGTGTTTCAGGCAGACGTGGAGACTCTCAGCCACTCCGGCCCAGACGAGAGCCGGGGTCCATCGTTGCCGCGCCTTCATCTCGTTGATGGTTTCCGAGTTAACCCACAGACCGGCGAGGTTCAGTACTGAAAAACGGCTGGCGTCGCGGGCCCTCAGCCAAGGGGGTTCAGGAGTTCGGGAGGTACACATGGCGAGTTGAGACCCGGCGCCCCTACTCATCGAGACTGCTTCGTCCGTCGACGTACTCGGCCGCGCCCTCGACGGTCGCGCGGTCGACGGGAAGCCCGGACAGCTCGAGCGCTTCTGCAGCGCCTCGGAGATAGCGTGGGCCTTCCACTGCGCCCAGCCATCATCGTCAGGATCCATCTAACGCACCGACTGGGTCAGCTCTCCTGATGGTGGTGTTGGTCGCTTTGGTCATGTTCACCGCAGCAACAGACATCGGCACATCGAGTTCGCAGTCGCCTCCTCACCGCTCGCAAGCATTATCGCCATGTCGGTTAGCACCTGCCCACGGTCACGGAGCGGGCTGAACGCGGCCCGCGTCATCGCCTTTTACAACTTGCCGGTTTAGCCCGACCGGTCCGACAGCAGCCGCAAACGCCACGCTGCCGTGTGGGGGATGACGCCGGCACCGTCGGCGGAAACGGACAGACCCCTCGACCACGAGGTAGCTTCACCGGCGGAGTGCCCTCCAGCTCGAGACAGTTGGCCCTCGCAATCCCAAGTTTCCCCGCAGGACAGGCACTTCCGTACGTCCCTGCCCGTGACGCGCCGATCAGTCGTGAAGGATCCGGGAGAGCAGAGCATTGTCAGCGTCGGTAGTGTAACGGGCGGTGGATCAGTATCTGTGGGCGTCCCCGCGAGTTGCCAAAACGTGAAACGGCGGAGCAGCCTCACGCGCTCCCCACGGTCCCCCGCACCACGCCGACGAAAGGGAAGAGCTGATGGTGCCGAGGCGCGTCTTCTCAATCGAGCAACTGCTCGAACTTCTCGATGAGGTCGTACTGACGGGCGGCAGTGACCGTACCCAGCACACGGCGGGCGCATACTGGAGCTCGCGCCTGCAGGAGGAGAAGCACCCGCTAAATCACGATTTACCTGATGAACCACTAGTCACCTGGGTTCGCAAGGGGATTCTGGGGGACCTTCGAGGACTCGCAGTGCTGGATATAGGTGCCGGTAACGGCCGAAATTCACGCTGGCTAGCGTCGCAAGGAGCCCAGGTAACAGCCGTGGATATCGCGCGAGACTTGCTTGCTACATATGTCGGGTGCGACGGCGTGTCGACGGTACACGCAGACTTCCTGCGGGACCAACTTCCCACCAGCAATTTCGATCTAGTCTACGACTCTGGGTGCTTTCATCACATCCCACCACACCGCCGTTCCACCTATCTAGACCGACTCAGAACGATTGTTACGCGCCCAGGCCAGCTCTATGGAATCGCTGCGTTCGCGAGCGAAAAGCTCAATGTTCTAGGCGATGAGGAAGCTATGCTGAGTCCGGGGCGCTTCAACGGCTACACGTTCTCACTGAACCAACTCGCAAAGATGGTTGCCCCGTGGGAAGTGTTGGACCTACGCCCCTTCAGCAGGCATGTGGCAGATTCGTTTGCGCCGGATTACTTGAACGCAGGCCTCTTCCGGCTGGGCGGGAGCTAGACGACTCCACCTTGAGACTCTAGCCCAAAGAGTTCGTGCCCGTAACGACTGTACCAGTCGTATATGTGGGAATTGTGATTGCGCCCGGCTTGGAAATCTCTCCAGAAAATTTGCGGCCGGGAGTTTAAGCGCAACGCGCCGCCTCCGCACATAGTAAACAACTCGTTTAGCGACTGACCAGATCGATGTACGGATCGCACCAAGTTTCTCTTGATCCGCATCCTTTCTGCGTGCGCAATTCTCTTATCGTCCTTCACCTGCAAATACACGCACTCCAAGTCGGCGAGCATGAGACTAATTCCGGCCTCAACGTCCCCTTCCGCTTCAGCGATTGCCCTTAAGATGTAGGGATCGCGTGAGGCCTGACGTTTCGAACTCCCCTTGAGGCGGGAACTAGTCATGGCCACGACGGACTGGCTCAGCCCGAGGCCGGCCCCCAAGGTGCTGGCGGAGATGGCCGTGGAAAGCATCGTCTGGCGCGGCATCTTGTATACCGGGTCGCCATAATCGAACGCCTTCCAGGCATCACCGTTGATTGCACCTTCCGGGTCGTAAACGCGATGCGCTGGCACGAACTCGCGGGCAACGTCAAAGCTGACGGAACCGCTTCCAAGAAGGCCCACGACTTCCCATGATCCGGATACTAGATTTGCCGCGCTGCGGGGTAGACAGAAGTTTCTACCCACGAGCTCCCCACTCTCATTGGGAACCATCCCACCTATGCACAACCAGTCTGCAATCTCAAATCCAGATGAATAATCCCAGTGGCCGCTCAAGAGGTAGCCACCCGGGACAACCTCGACATGACCGCTCTGAGTAAACGGGGAAGCAATCCAGTTGTCACGGCTGGAGTCTCGCCAGACATCAGCGGCAGCACCGGGCGTGGACAAGGCTATTTCGAATGCATGGACACCAAGCACGCCCGCGACCCAACCCAACGCCGGGAACGCCGAGGCCATTGCAACGACACCAGCGAAGAACGCCCCCGGCTCTGAAGCATCACCTCCATACTCCCTCGGACGGAGAGCTTGCATTAGTCCTGTCTCACGCAGGATGTCGAGGGCGCGACCAGGAAGATTGGAAGCTCCATCGGAAGCGAGCATCAGCTCTCCGAGTTCATCAGCGTGCTCCTTCACCGCCTCTACGTAAGGGCCCGGCAGCCTCATAGTTGAAACCTTTCGGGCGCAGCGCCATCGACCCATTCTGCCAAGAAGGGCTTCATCTCAGAGGCCCGATCGACGGACTCGGGAAGGAGGACTTCGGGCTCTAGGCCCCGCCGACTCACAACTTCTCTCGCGGTCCGTGCGTCCTGCCCCAGCCACAAGAATCCAAGGGCCAAACGGCTCGGGCCAACTGGAAGGCCGCTGATCGCGCGGGCGACCTCGTGTCGCGCCGAGATGTCTGGGATTGAGGCCTGAAGCCGTTCCTTCACGTCCGCACCGCCCGCATCGAGCCTCGCCGAGGGGATGGCGTCTACCATTCGCTCCAAGGCGGATCTGCCCAACTTGGCACTGTCTGTTACCAAGTACACGTAGTCGCCTAAGGGTAATTGCCGTGCGAGTTCCGTCAGCAGGTCCAGGTCCGGTTCCCGGCGATTCATTTTGGTCAGTGTTTTGAGGCCCTGCCGAAGTGTGTTTAATGTTGCGTTCTCCCTGAAGCGTGGTCGAACAGTCGAAAGACCTCCAGCAAGATAGGACCGCGGCGAATCCGCCAACGGCCTAGGGTGGTTCACACATCGCACGGCCACCGTAGTCACGGGGAGATCAATCCAGAACATGTCGTGAATCATTTCCGGCTGGATATAGTGAGTGTCGCCTTCCAGCATGTAGGAGAAATCGCCCACGGTGAGCTCACCGGTTGATAGAGTCTCCGAATAGGTCCGACGCTCCTGAAATAGAAAGTCCCGATTGAGCCGGTGCCCATGGAGTGCCAGAAACGCCCCGCAGGAGATGTGATCGTGAGGCGGGTTGAATGCTTGGTCCCAAAAGATGACTTCGATCCTGAACGCAGGCCGCCGGACGACCGTGAAGGTTGGGTCTCCGTAATCGTTTGGCCATGCTTGGCTCACCCGCCGACCAGCGTCTGCAACCATCGTTGCTAGATAGTCCGTCCTTCCAAACTGCTGCAACTCACCGAAGAACTCTTTAAGTGATTCTTCAGCTGCACTACTCACATGGTCCTCGAGGGCTGGCTGCAGTCTGCTCTCGATGTCGTCGGCAAGTCTCTCGAAGACGCCCCAAAGGTCAGTTCGCATAAAGATCTCCTCCATTGATGATTGAAGAAACTTCTTGGAGCACCTCCACCGGAAGCGGGTCGAGGTCGCTTACGTTCCACCCGATCACGTGCTCCGGATTTGTCGAGCCAGGGATGGGCAGAACATCGGGCCGAGAGAGTGCCCACCGCAAAGACAATTGTTGCGGCGACATGCTCCATCTTTCAGCCAAGCGCTCAAAATCGGGCTTGCGTCCACCGAGTGCGAGCGGCGCGTACGAAAGCAGTGTGACCCTAAGTTCCGCACAGGCAACGGCTAGCTCATGATCCACACCTGTTTCGAGGTTCTGTCGGTTCTGAACGAAGGTTATCGGGTGCGACCGTACTAAGCCCCTCAAAGTACCCGCATTAACTCCGGACACCCCTATCGCCGCCGTTTGGCCCCTTTCGAGAAACTCCGCAAGCACGCCAACCTGCTCGTCTGCGGGGTAGTCCGGGTCAACACGGTGGAGGAGTAACGCAGCGAGGTGCTCAACTCCGAGTCTTTGGAGAGATGCGTAGACCTGTTGTCGAAGGTAGCGCGGGTCGCCCAGCGGACTCCAACGCCCTGCGCCGTCATGGCATTGACCAACCTTCGTACAGATCTCGAGGGTTGTCCCTTTCCTGACTCGCAGGTAGTGTCCCAAGAGGTCCTCGTTGTGTCCCAAGCCGTAAGTGTCAGCCGTGTCGACGAAGTTGATCCCGGCGCTAGCGGCCGCATCTAGCACCTGAAAGGCGCGTCTTCTACTCGGTGCGGGCCTAAAGGGCGCATCACCCGAGAGACGCATCGCCCCAAAGCCGATGCGAGCTACACCGCGTTCAGTCGCCAATGTGAGGCTCCGTCGACCCGCTGACGCACCAGCGGCGGATACGCTGAAGGTCGAAGGAACTTGTTACGACCAGGGTGGGAACCCCCAAGAGGATGCTGGCTTGCAGGAGCGTGCCGCGATAGGCCGTGAGTTGGGAAACGCTCCGTTCGTGGCTCGCGAGGGGTCGACCGCGCTCCAAGAGCCGACGCATGCATAGCTCTGGCGGCTCATCCAGAAGAACGACTCGATCGGGGAGCGCCTGCGGAAACTCCTCTCGAACGATCGGATTGGTACCCACTCCCATGAACTCGTAGAACGCGGCTAGTGAGAGCACGTGCCTGTCCAACACAGCCACGCCGCCACTCGCACGCAACCTTTCGGTGGTGTGCAATCGAGCCGTCAACGCTGCCCTGAACATGACCTCAAGGGGCACGTCGCACGTCCCTCGTTGCTCCAAGTCAGCGCTGGCGGACGCAAACCACGCATGCTTAGGCGGCTCCGAATATCCGAGCTGCAGTGGGCTGTCTCCCACTCCCTCAGTCAGCCGGGTAGTCAAGGTCGACTTCCCTGAACCGTCGATTCCGGCGATCTCGATAATCGCTTGATTCAAATTGACCCACCAACCTCCGCTACGGAAGGCGCGACCCCGGACTGCAACCATATGGCTCCAGCCAGACCATCCAATCCGCTTGACCGTGATTCAATCGGATGATTCTGACCTCGGGCCATTCCTAGACCCTGAGTGCGCAATGACGTTAGGGGGACGGCGCAATTAGCATCCGCCTGTTCGCCCTTCAGAAGACTTTCGACCAACCGCCAGTAACCCACCGACGAAATCCCGCCACTATCAGCGATGATGGCGTCGAGAAGCCAGTAGCCGACGCCATAGTGCAGCCCTACGTTAAGTAGGTCCTCAATGTAGTCATCACTAGGGCGCGGAGGGGCCTTCCCAAGGGAGGACCACAAGGTGAACCGAATCGCCGATCCCGCTGGTGTATCGAGGTTCGAGCCGAGATCGTCGCTCACGCGCTCTACGAGCGGGGCAAGGTATTCAGCCGGGAGCGTGGTTCGCACCAAATACAAGAGCCCATGTATCGGGCCGCCAGGCACCAGACGACTTATCGGCAGACGCGCACGTGTTGAAACGACCTCACCCCACAGCGAGACCAACCACGCGTGGGCACGTCTTCTCCAAGCCCGGGCGGCCGGTGGGTCGAATCGGTCGAGAGTCAGGAGAACGCCAGCGAGCCCACTAGTTAGGCTGAGTCCAGTCGGATAAGTGAGAAAGTGCTTACCCGCCGGAGTGGCGTCATACAGATAGCAGTCTCGGGCGCACGTCTCTTGCCTGACGATCCTGGAGAGAGTGCGCAATGGGGTCTCTGCAAGCTTGTGGAGTCGCCCCCCGGAGTGTCCCAACAGGCTCGCCCGGATTTGAGTTACCGTACGGGCCGCCAGTACCCCACAACCCGGATCGGCCCTTCCGACAGGCTCCCGCAGGAGCGGAACCTGCCATTGTGAGAGCTGCAACTCCTCTTCGTCTAGGAATGCCGGAGCCTCTCTTGGCGGCAATTCGGGCGCGTCGTGGGATGCAGCGGACCCAGGGCGCAATGCAAGCCTACGTTGAAGCAACTCGTCCCTGTATTGATATGTCGGCCGCAGCACTCGGCGCCGGAGCGTGCTGCCCACTTGCTCGTTCACTGCTGCAGCCACCGCTCCCGCATGCTGTGCGCCGGCCTCATACGCGGTGACAAGGATGTCGACGGCGGCCTCCAAACCTCCCGCCTCACGGCGGTTGCCCAGAGCCGCAGGACGCTGCTGCTCCCCGGTCGTGCGCCCCCACTTGACCCATGGAGGTCCGGAAAGGTCCACGACCGGCCGCTGACTTATGCGTTGCGTACCCGCCGAGTGGGGGCTAAGGGCCGAAAGGTCTCGCCAACCGAAGGGGGTGCGTCGGGGCCGCGGAAACATTCCGGTGCCCATAATGGACAAGGCAAGCGATGTCTCGAGCGACCTCGCCAGCGCGTCGGCATCGGTGACTAAGGGCTCCCGAAAGAGCACAGTCTCGGTGTCGACGAGTACCGGCCCGTCTGCAGCCGCCAAGAAGTTGTCCCGGTGCGCATCATTCAAGCGACAAATTTGGGCCAGAGCCACGAGCAAACCCCATTGCTCAGCGAATTGGCCCATAGGGGACGGTGAGCCGATTGCCTCGTAGAACGGTTGCCAAGTGACACGGTCATCGCCAACCGGCCTCGTTGTTGGTAGGCGCACCGTGCCGGACTGGAGACTGTTCATGACACGGACGGCTTCATTCCACAGGAGGTCCGAGCCGCAAGGCCTGCGCCGGTAGACAAGAGAGCGACCGTCCGTGAGGCCCACCCTGAAGACCCCCTCGAGACCATGAGGGTCACCGTCAAGCTCGACTACGTATCGGATTGGTCCTGAGATGCCGAACGAATCACGGAGCAGATCTCTCCAAACTTCGAAGTCATCCAAGAGAAGGCGACTGCTCAGGAACCAGTTCTCAAGTCGCTTGGTCAGGTAGGTGTCCTGCTCGAGTTCAGCCTGCACACGCTCCGACCAGCCGGGCACTCGACACAACCCGCGAAGCTTGAGCAAAAACCCATTGGCGCCCATTCCAGCAAGGGCCTCGAGAAGAGCGCGACTTGCAAAGAGCGCAATGCTCTCCTCCAAGTCCGCCGCAATGCTGGGGGACGTCCGAAGAGGGTGCAGCCTACGCTCATCGCCTAGAAGTTCCGCAAGGACGGTATTCATCGGTTCCTAAGAAGGGCCGGTGCTCGTGCTGATCAGCACGAGCACCGGCGGTGAGCCCCTCAGTAAGGCGTCGACATGGCCACTTCGGCCGTGCGCTCAGCGACGTCCTTTTCAATCGTGTCTGGTGACATAACACTCCCTCTCTCTGCTTGGGTGTTGGCAGCACACGCTAGCGGCCAAGGCCATGGCGGGTAAACCCCTGCTCAGTGTCAACGGCAAGCAAATCTTGACCCCCTACCGGCCCTGCCGCCAGGGGGTCAGTTTTCACGTGCCGTCGACACTCAGACTGGGTGCGTCCAGGGACACTGCGGACTGCGCCCCCGCGGAGTGGTGGGGCAGTCTCGCTTCGGTGCCGTACCGCCGATGGGTCCCGCGGGTCAGGAGCCGGCGTGTGAGTTCACCGATCAGCGCACCGGCGATGTAAAGCAGGCACTGACGATGAAGTGGGACACGGGTCCAGCCAATAGGGGGGATGCGACATCGGTCAGCGTGGGGTTGACTTTGCTGGACCTTGGGCGGGTGCGGGGTGTGGCGACCGGGGAGCGTGGGGGCGAGAGGTCTCAATAGGCTCGGGGGAAACGGAGGCGGAAAGCCGCGTCCGGACGGTAGAGAGGTCGTTGATCTCGTCTGCGGTGATCGTGCGCGGATCCTCGCTCCAGCTGCGGAGGGTGTCTACCAACTCCCGACGGACTCGAGCTGGTGGAACGCCGGTGGTCTGGGCGATCCGTTCCACGCCGTCGCTCCAGTTCGTTGGGTGATCGGCGGCGAGGACCCGTGTGGCGGCCCGGGCTGCTCCCAGCCCTTCGAGGTGACTAAGTCGCTCGGCCAGCAGGTCCTCCGCCAGGAGGTGCTGGTTCTGGAGGAGTTGGTGAAGCGGCTTGGCCCCGTTGAGGGCGAGTATGTCGGCCGGGTCGCTGCCTGGTCGCATCCGGACTGTTTGCGGGGTGAGGCCGTGCTGTGTCAGGAGCCAGTAGTCGCGTTGGGCGGCGAGCTGACCAGCAAGGTCGGCGTCGGTGGCTACGACGGGTGTGCTGTGGTGGACGTGCGCCAACTGTGCCAGCTGGGCTGCCTGCTCCTCGGTGAGTGAGGTGCCCAGCGGGGCGAGGCCGACGTAGTCGCCGCGGGCGGCGATGGAGACGGCCAGTGCGTCCATGGGCCCTTCGACCAGGACGGGGGTGGCGCCGTCTGCGAGGAGGTCTTCGCGGACGATGTGGAGTTGTGCGCCCTTGTGGAAGAGGGCGGTCTCGGGGGTGTTGAGGTACTTCGGTCCGGCGTCCTTGCCTTCGAGCTTGGGGTGTCTGCGGCCCACGAATCCCAGTGGTTCGAGGTCGCCAGTTGTTGCGTTGGTGCGGGTGATGGGGAAGACCAGTCGGTCGCGGAAGCGGTCGATGACTCGCCCGTTCCTGGCCGTGGTTGCCAGTCCGGATTCGGTGAGCTCAAGGTCGGTGACGCCGGCTTGGCGGAGGTGGTTGACCAGGTTGGTCCAGCCCGCTGGGGCGTATCCGGGCTGGACGTGGGGGTTTCCGGTGAGGTCGACGCCCACGCGCTCGACCAGGTAGGTCTGGGCCCAGGAGCCGGCGAACTTCTCGGCGTAGTAGTTCACTGCGAGTTGGTTCAGTTCGAGAATGCGTTCAGGGCTGACGGGTGCAGTGTCGGCCTCGTAGGCGCGACGGTCTTCGGCTTCAAGTTCGCGATCCGTTGGGGGGAGGGTGGTGGCGAACTCGCGCACCAAGGACGCCCAGGCGAGGTATCTCAGGTTCTGTTCGTCGTCCTCTGGGGTGCTGTCGGCGACCGGCTCCGGGTCGAGCTCCAGGTCGGGCGCTTCCACGGGCTCATCGCCGTCGATGGGGCGCAGTCCGTTCCATTCGTCTTCCGTGGGTGCCCACTCAGTGGGTGCGTCCCAGAACGGGTTGTCCTCGTCGTGGAGCACCGCGTCCAGGTCGGACCACGGGGCGCGGTCCTGCTCGGTGGGGGGTGGGTCGTTGAGGACGGAGATTCTCCACACCAGCGCTTGGCATGGGTCGAGGTCTTCGGCTTCGGGGGGAGTGTGAGCGAGGAGGTCTTCGAGGCGCCCGCCGCGGGCGACGGCTTGGTCGACGACGGTGACCAGCGTGGGCCACCAGCTGGATTCGCGCAGATCCGCTGCGCGCTCGGGTCCGAGGAGGTCGGGGAGCCGATCAGCCCAGTCGGTGCTCAGGTGGTGGTCGCCGGCGGCCTGGGCTGCGACGGCGGGGGAGAGGTGGCCGGTGATCCGCCACCACAGTGCTGCCGCATTGTGGTCGTCGGGCAGTGGTCCCTCAGCGAGGGCACGTTGAACCATCGTGGGGGCGTCGATGCCGGCACGCGAGATCGCGGACAGTCGTTCGGCCAGCAGCGGCGTGAACGGGTCGCGGTGGGGATGGGTCAGGACACGTTCGAAGATGTCGCGCCATTCCGCCAGGGCCGGTGTGCGGTTACCCGCAAGCCGGGCCTTGAGCTCGGCCTGCCAGACGTAGAGGGCTTTGCTGATCTGGGTGGGTCCGGTGGGGCGCCGATCGGCGGGGTCGACGCCGGTGGCGGCGCGCCAGACGGCGACGTCGACGAGCAGATCGGTTGACGGTCGGCCCTGACCCTGGCGGGCCCAGTCGGGCAGAGCGCTAGCGGCGGTGACCTGCGCGGTGACCTGTCCGCTCAGGTCACGGACGCGGGCGGCTCGCGCAGCCAGGTACGGGCCCCACTCAGGGTCGTCGGCGAGGTCCTCGGGCACGCCCGGCAGCCACGGCAGCGGGCCGGTGCCGGCGCTGCGCAGGCCGGTATCGTCGAGGCGCCAGTCGATGACGGAGGCAACATCGGCGGCGGTGTCGACTTCGCGCAGGGTCGCTGCCGTGTGCAGTTCTCGGACCGGGTCGAGGCCGTGCGCGGACAGCAGCAGGAGGTGGGCTCGCAGGGTGGGCCAGGCTTCGGCGCGGGTCAGGTCCGGGACGATCGTGTCGGCTGCGGCGTCCAGGCGTGCCACGTGGGCCGGACCCAGTCGGGCCTCTGCTGCGACGTAGAGAGAGTCGACGTAGCGGCTGACCTCGTCCACGAGTTGGAGGGAGGGGTCGTTCGCGTCCCGGGCGGTGGTGGTGGCGGAGCGGGAGGAGTCGTCACGGGCCAGGATCTGTTCGAGGATGTCGGTGGCCGTCGCCGGGTGGGTGTGGTCCGGGCGGATCACGTTGTGTTCGTTGCCGTCGCCGACGACCTCGAGGTAGAGGTGGTTTCCGTTGCGGCCGCGGGTGAGGGCGGTGTAGGCGAGTTGGCGGGGCTCGGCGCCGCTGAGCAGGGTGTGACTGGTGTCGGCGGTGACCCCTTGGGCGGTGTGGATCGTGCAGGCGTACCCGAGCTCGAGTGAGGCAGCGACGTAGGACGCTGGAAGGTCCACGAAGCGGCCGTTCTTGGCGTGTTGAACGCTCACGGTCCCGTGCTGGTCGACGCCGGTGACGGTCCAGCGGTCTCCGTTCTTGACCCAGTCTGTGGCTGCGATGCGCAGGGTTCGGTCGTTGGTTCGGGTGATGACGGTGTCGCCGACGGATGCGTGGTTGCCGTCCGCGAGCGTCACGGAAACCTGTTGTGCAGCATCGGGTTGGGTATTGAGGCGGTAATGGCGCGCCCGCTGGTTCAGTTCGGCGACCAGGTCGCGGGTGGGAGCGAGCATGAGGGCGTCACCGCCGGCGGTGTGGCTTTGCTGCCAGGCGGTGAAGACGCTGTCGGTCATGGTGGCCAAGTCGCCGACGTGGACGCGGTCGCGGTCGAGGTAGAAGCCGAGGGCCTCGGGCAGACCGTCGCGCAGGGCCAGAGAGGCGGCGCCTTCGGCGGGGTCGGCGAAGCGCATCAGCTCGGTCAGGTGAAGGCTGCCGTGGGTGGCTTGGATGTCGCGCAGCACTCCGCCGGCGCCCACCGATGCCAGCTGCTGGTCGTCGCCGATGAGCCGAACGGAGCCGCCTCGGGCGATCACGAAGTCAAGGACCTTGTCGAGGCTGAGGGTGTCGGCCATGCCGGCCTCATCGATGACGACCAGGCTGGCCGGTCCGATGGCTGCGGCCCACTCCGGCAGCTCGCCCAGAGCCGGGTGGTCCAGGTGCCAGGTCAGTTTGGCCATGGTGTCGGTGGTGGCGCCGATGTTCTCGCCGAGGACGTCGGCGGCCGCGGCCGATGGGGCCAGGCCGATGACGGTGCCGCCTCCTTCGGACCAGGCGTGGGCGAGGGCGCTCATCGCGGTGGTCTTGCCCGCTCCAGCTGGGGCGATGGCGAGCTGGAGCCTCGCGCCGGAGGTGGCCATTTCCCGGACCAGGGTCGCCTGGCCGGCGTTGAGTGGGAGCCCGTTGGCGGTGGAGGAGAGCATGGCCAGATCCACTGCGGCTGCGGGGATACGCATGCCGTCGTGCTGGCCGGCGCGGGCCACGATCCGGGCCTCGGCGGCCAGGAGGTCAGGGGAGGTGAAGCGGGCCGAGTTCGCGATGGTGTACACGCTGCTGCCGTCGCTTCGCCGCAGTGTTTCGGGGACCTCGACGGGGTCCTCCGCCCGAGTCAGCGGGACCGAGTGAGCGGTGAGGACCTCGTCGACGACGAGCCCGACCACGCGGTCGATGTCGGCGGTATCGAGGTCGACCTTGCGGACCTGGCGTAGGGCTTCGGCCTCGACGTGCCAGCGCTGCCAATGGGATCTGCGGGCCTGCAGGGTGGCTTGGATTCCGGCTGCGGTGTCGTGAATCCATGTACTGTCCACGCGGGCGGTGGTGCGGTGCTGCGGGGAGAGTGCGGCGCTGATCATCGCCTGCACCTTGCGAGGGCCCCCGAGAACGTCTTGGGCTTGACGAGCCCACGCGGCCCGTTGCTCGTCGAGGCTGCGTGGTTCGTGCTTGGCCTCGCGGGTTTCCAGAGTCGCCTGCTGGGCGAGCTGGATGGATTCGATCGGTGACGGCGGGCGGCCATGGTTGGCTTGGAACGCCTTGGCCAGGACGCGACGGCGGTCCTCGATGCTCTGCCGGCGCGAGGACCAGCGCGTGTTTAGGTCGGGGTCAACGCCGACAATCTCGCGGATGGGTCGTTTGCGTGCGTCCTGGCTGGGGCGTGCCTCGAAGCGGACTCCGAGGGTGCGGCGCAGGTGGTGCTCGAGGCGGGTGTTGTAGGTCTCAGAGGCTGCCACGTTCGCCTTGTAGATGAGGCGCCCGTCGATGGCCAACCACCTCCCGCTGCCCTTCGCGCGCACCTTGTTGGCGACCGCGACATGAGTGTGGAGATCCGGGTCTCCGGCCCGCGAATCCCGGTGCGTGAAGGCGGTGGCGATCAGACCATTGGTCTCAACCTGCCGGATCCCGTTCGTGCCCTCCCGGGTGAACAAGGCGTGGCCTTCCAGGTAGGCCAGCGCATCCTGCACGGCCATCTGGTGGGCCCGTTCGATGGCGGCCGCGACCGGCTGGTCGGCGATCGCCCAGAGCGTGCTGACACTCTTGACGGGGGAGAAGGTCAAGTCGAAACCTGCGACCGCGTTCGTGCGGGGGCGAGAGTGTTTGGCGATGGTGGCGGCCAGTTCACGCGCATCAACCGGGTCGCGGCCGAACTCGTCCCGAAAGATCTCAGCGGCAACCTGGGTGCGGATTCGGGCCCGATCCTCCAGGCTGCCGGGGGCGTCGGCGGACAGCCCGCGCTGGACGTTGACGATCGCCACCCGCTGCGCGACCCGACGACGGAACTCCGAGACGTCGGAGTACACCTTGTACGGCGTTCCCAACCAGGTCGCGCGCTCTTGGGCGGTGACGTCTAGGCCGTTATCGGCAGCCGCAGCGCGCAGCTGCTCGGCCAGTGGGTGGCGTCCCGAGCCGAACAGGCTGCGCATCTGCTCCTCGGTCACCAGGTCCCCGGCGGACAACCCCTCCAGATGCTCCAACCCGCTGCCGACCCAGACGCCAGGTGCCTCACCTTTGGCGCTGTAGTACGACGCGAGGCCGGAATGGCCGCGCTCGGTGGCGTCCTGGGCCGCAACCTGCCGGGTCAGGTAGTCGTACCCGCTCCCGGCAGTGAGCTTGTGGACGGTCATGGTCACACCCCCTAAAGCGGGATCCAGCCCTTGGCGGGTCACTGGTTAAAGAGGCAACGACCGCGAATGCATGAGGTGTGTGGGGCAGTGAAATTCTGAAAAGCCGGGGTCGGTCGTCGGGTCGGT
>Ga0056909_1001519_pt1 | contig 13953 bp, 10 predicted proteins | sample EBPBio102011_DNA_FD_62115 | JGI IMG/M metagenome (GOLD analysis project Ga0056909, IMG submission 62115) | Wastewater treatment Type I Accumulibacter community from EBPR Bioreactor in Madison, WI, USA - Reactor 1_1/10/2011_ DNA | ecosystem: Engineered > Bioreactor > EBPR > Anaerobic-Aerobic >...
ACAACAGCAACAACAACAGCAACAACAACAGCAACAACAACAGCAACAACAACAGCAACAACAACAGCAACAACAACAGCAACAACAACAGCAACAACAACAGCAACAACAACAGCAACAGCAACAGCAACAGCAACAGCAACAATCGTCACCCACGGGCCAAAACGGTGCCAAGCCGGCATCGAGTCCTCCTAAGACGGCAGATGCGGCCGCGCAGCGCGCCGCTGAACAGGCGCAGCGCGAGCGCATGGCAAGGGAGTTGGCAGCCCGTAAAGCCCAGCAAGCAGGGAAGCCGCCGGCTTCTCGCGGCAAGGCCGTGCCGATCGAATCGCCGGCCGAACGCGAACAGCGGGAGGCCGTCGATGCCTGGTTGCGGCGGGTGCCGGACACGCCCGGTGATTGGCTGCGGCAAAAATTCTGGATCGAATACCAGCGCAGGCGCGCGGGAGAGGACCAGTGAGCCGGCGTCTGCGGCGCTGGTATGGCGCTTGCCTCTTGGCTTTGCTCGCATTGCCCGTGCTGGCGGATACACGGGTCACGCTGTCCAAGGATGCCGTCGGGCCCGGTGAAACCGTCGTGCTGACCATCGACACCGACCAGCCGGTCGTATCGCCCGACCTGTCGCCGCTGCGCGCGGATTTTGGCATCGGCAACATCGACAGTTCCCGGCGCGTGGGCTTCGATGGGCAAGGCGTGCGTGCCAGCCAGCAGATCCGCATCGAACTCAAGCCGCTGCGTAGCGGCATGCTGGCCATTCCGCCGCTGGCGGTGGGCAACCAACGGACTTCGCCGCTGGTGTTGGAAGTCCTCGCCAATCCCGGCGCCCGTGCAATGGCGCCCGCCCGCAGCAGCACCGCCAGCACGCAAGCCGACGGGCCGGTGTTCATCGATACGGTGGTCGATGACGCCACGCCATATGTCCAGCAAGCCGTGGGCGTGACCGTCCGCCTGCATTACGCCGTCAACCTGTTCAACGGGGAGTTCCGCCAACCCGAGCCGCCTGATGGTGCAAGCCTGCAGCCGATGGGCAACGACAATCGCACCATGCGGGTGGTGGAGGGTCGCCAGTACCAGGTACTGGAGCGCCATTATCTGCTGGTTCCCGAGCGCAGCGGCGCCCTGCGCATGCCGGGTGCGAGTTTCAGGGGCGAGGGAGAAAGCGGCTTCTTCGACGGGCTGTTTGGCGATGGGCGTGAGCTGGTATCCGCGCAGGCCCCGACGCGCACGTTGCAGGTCCAGGCGATTCCGGCATCCGCCGGCACCCCGTGGTTGCCGGCGCGCCAGGTATCGCTGCGCGTGGCCTCGCCGCCTGCCAATGCGCGTGCCGGCGAGGCTTTCGACATCGTGGTCGAGCTGCATGCCGATGGCGCGACGGCATCCCAATTGCCTGACCTGCAGCTGGCGGGGCAGGGCGCGCAGGTCTTCGCAGAGGCCGCGCAATCGACCGACAACTTTGTCGATGGGCGACCGCAGGCGGTGATGCGCCGGCGTTTCTCCATCGTGCCGCAACAGGCGGGCCCGCTGCTGCTGCAGGTCGCGCCCGTGGCATGGTGGGATGTTGCTTCGGATACCGCGCGCCGCGCGGAAGTAGCGCCGATCCGGATAGAGGTGGCCCCCGGCACGGGCCGCTATGCGGCCGCCCAACCACCCAACGATGATGCAGCCGCGCGCGATGCCGATGCGCAGGCGCCGGTGGCAGCAGACCAGCGTCGCGTCGTGTTGCCGTGGGTCCTCGGTCTGGCGGCTGTCCTCGTGGTCGGGTTGCTGGCGTGGTGGGCATCGCGCCGGCGTGTCCGCGCCGGGCAGCACGCCGCGGCCATCCCCGAACAGAAAGAGGTGAAAAAGACCGTCGCACCCGATCCCGTGGGCTTCCGTCGCGCGGTGGAAGCGGGGGACCTGGACAGCGTGGCGCGGTTGTTGCCCGGTTTGTCGCGGCCGCCACTGCGCACATTGGCCGAGGTGCGTGAGCACCTGGACGACCGCGCGCAGATCGAAGCCCTCTCGCAACTCGAGCGCGCCTTGTGGGGCGATGGGGATGCCGGCGCCGCCCGCGCCGCAGTGCGCGGCGCCTTCGCCAAGGGGCCGCACTGGCGCGCCCGCCAGGCGACCGCCAAGCCATTGCTGCCGCCGCTGTATCCCGAGCGCTGAGCCGGGGCGGCGCCCCGGTTTGCTAAGCTCGCCGGATTCAACGGAGGGGCCCGCATGACCGAAGCGACGCACAAGAAGCGCATGCCATTGCACTGGAAGATGGCCATCGGCTTCGTGGCCGGGCTGGTGCTGGGCCTGATCGCGCATTCGCTGGGCGGCGCAGACCTGCCCTGGGTCAAATGGTTGACCGATTACATCACCCAGCCGGTTGGCACCCTGTTCCTGCGCCTGATCTTCATGCTGGTGATCCCGCTGCTGTTCTCCGCGCTGGTGATGGGCGTGGCGGAAATGGGCGATGTGCGCTCGCTGGGGCGCGTGGGTTGGAAGACGCTGGGCTACACGGTGCTGGCCTCGGGGCTGGCGGTGGTGATCGGCCTGGTACTGGTCGATACGCTCAAGCCCGGCGCAGGGGTGGACCCGGCGGCGGCGCAGGCCATGCTGGCGCAGGGCGCGGACCGCGCCAGCGAGATCGTCGGCAGTGGCGGCTCGCAGCCCAAAGGGCTCGACATGCTGGTGTCGATCGTGCCGGACAACGTGGTTAAGGCGGCGGCCGAGAACACCATCCTGGCGGTGATGTTCTTCGCGTTGATGCTGGGGATCGGCCTGGTGCTCACGCGCACCAGGGCGACCGAGACCTTGCTGTCGGGCATCCAGGGTCTGTTCGAGGTGTCGATGACGCTGATCGGCCTCGTCATCCGCCTGGCGCCCTACGCGGTGTTCTGCTTCATGTTCAACCTCGCCGCGCTGTTCGGTTGGGATTTGCTGCGCAGCCTCGGCAATTACGTCGGCGTGGTGGTGCTGGCGCTGTCCATCCACATGTTCGTGGTGTATCCGCTGATGCTGAAGTTCATTGCCGGCGTGTCGCCCGCGAAGTTCTTCAAGGGCTCGCAGGAAGCGATGGTGATGGCGTTCTCCACCGCTTCGAGCAACGCGACCCTGCCGGTGGCGCTGCGGGTGGCCGAAGAAAAGCTGCACCTGCCCAAGAAGATCTCGCGCTTCGTGCTGACGGTCGGCGCCACCGCGAACCAGAACGGCACGGCCTTGTTTGAAGGGGTGACGGTGCTGTTCCTCGCCCAGTTCTTCGGCGTGGATCTCAGCCTGATGCAGCAGCTGACGGTGATGTTCGTGTGCATCCTTGGCGGCATCGGCACCGCCGGCGTGCCGGCCGGGTCGCTGCCGGTGGTGGCGCTGATCTGCGGTATGGTGGGCGTGCCGCCCGAAGGCATCGGCTTGATCCTCGGCGTGGACCGCTTCCTCGACATGTGCCGCACCACGCTCAACGTCACCGGCGACCTGATGCTGGCGACGCTGGTGTCCAAGGGCGAGGATGACAACAAGATGCAGGACGCGGTAATTTCCGAACCTGCCTGACATTCGCGGATGGGCCGCCCCGCCTCCCATGGCGGCCAGCACAGGGAGGGTGTGATGAAAACGATGCTGATCGTGTTGGCGATGTTGGTCCCGTCCGTGTCGATGGCGGGGCAGCCCTGCCGTGACCACTACACGCAGGAAGGCAGCTTCATCAAGGGCAGGACCTTCAAGTCCTGGCAGGAATATCCCGCGCTGCCGCCCGCCCAGGCCTTCAAGAAGGCCTACCAGAAGGTGCTCGGCGACGGCTTCAAGATCATCACGGCCGACAAGGAAATGGGCGCGATCTCCGCGCAGCAGAACGTGACCGGCAGCGACAAGACCGTGCCGCTGAACGTGCTGGTGGAAGAGCAGGGCAAGGGCTCCAAGGTCTCCCTGACCTTCGCGACCAGCGGCGGACTGGCGGTCGGCCAGGAAGCCGTGCAGGGCGGGATGTGCGACATCCTGGAGGCGATTGCCAAGTAAACCCGCCGGATGAGGCGCCCCGGGTCTGTGGGACAATAGGCGCGCCCCGGTCCGCGGGCGCCGCCATCGACAGATTCCATGACGCAGCCCAGCCGCCGCGACCTCGCCAACGCGCTCCGCTTCCTCGCCATCGATGCCGTCCAGGCGGCCAACTCCGGTCATCCGGGCATGCCGATGGGCATGGCCGACATCGCCGAAGTGCTCTGGCGCAGCCACCTGCGGCACAACCCGGTCAACCCCGAGTGGTTCAACCGCGACCGCTTCATCCTCTCCAACGGCCATGGCTCGATGCTGCAGTACGGACTGCTGCACCTGTCGGGTTATGACCTCGGCATCGACGACCTGAAGGCGTTCCGCCAGTTCGAATCGAAGACGCCGGGGCATCCCGAGAATTTCATGACGCCGGGGGTGGAGACCACGACCGGCCCGCTGGGGCAGGGCCTTGCCAATGCGGTGGGCATGGCGCTGGCGGAAAAACTGCTGGCCCGGCGCTTCAACCGCCAAGGCTTTGACATCGTCGATCACCGCACGTGGGTGTTCCTCGGCGATGGCTGCCTGATGGAGGGCGTGAGCCACGAGGTCGCGTCGCTTGCCGGCACGTGGAAGCTCAACAAGCTGGTCGCGTTCTGGGATGACAACCACATCTCCATCGACGGCGACGTGCAGGGCTGGTTCACTGATGACACGCCGGCGCGCTTCGAGGCCTACGGCTGGCAGGTCATCCGCGGCGTGAACGGTCACGACAGCAAGGAGATCGAGACCGCGATCCAGACCGCGCTGAAGTCGTCCGACCAACCCGTGCTGATCTGCTGCCGCACGACGATCGGGTTCGGCTCGCCGAACAAGGCGGGCAAGGAATCCAGCCATGGCGCGCCGCTCGGCAAGGACGAGATCCAGCTCACCCGCGACGCGCTGGGCTGGCCGTACGCGCCGTTCGAAATCCCGGATGCCGTCGCCAAGGCGTGGGATGCGCGCGAGGCTGGACAGCAAAGCCAGGCACAGTGGCAGGTGGCCTTCGATGCCTATGCCGCCGCGCATCCCGAGCTGGCCGCGGAGTTCATGCGACGCATGGACGGCGAGTTGCCGCAGGGATTTGCCGGCGTGGCCGATGCCTACATCGCCAAGCTGCAGGCCGATGGCCCGGTGGTCGCCAGCCGCAAGGCCTCGCAGATGGCGATCGAAGCCTTTGCGCCGGCGTTGCCGGAACTGGTTGGCGGCTCGGCCGACCTCGCGCACTCCAACCTCACACTGTGGAGCGGCAGTCGCGACGCCAACGGCGACGACGCCAACGCCAATTACATCTACTTCGGCGTGCGCGAGTTCGGCATGAGCGCCATCTGCAACGGCATGGCCCTGCATGGCGGCTTCATTCCGTATGACGCGACCTTCCTCGTCTTCAGCGACTACGCGCGCAATGCAGTGCGGATGAGCGCGCTGATGGGCGCGCACGTTATCCACGTCTATACCCATGACTCCATCGGTCTGGGTGAAGACGGCCCGACCCACCAGCCGGTCGAACACCTGGCCAGCCTGCGTTACATCCCGGGCAACGATGTGTGGCGCCCCTGCGACGCGGTGGAATCCGCTGTCGCCTGGCGCGCCGCCATCGAGCGCGGCAACGGCCCGAGTTGCCTAGTGTTTTCGCGCCAGAACCTCGACCACCAGGCCCGCGACGGCGAGCAGCTGCGCAACATCGCGCGCGGTGGCTACGTGCTCAAGGACAGCGTGGGCGCGCCGGAGTTGATCCTGATCGCCACCGGCTCGGAAGTGGGGCTGGCGATGCAGGCCGCAGCCATGCTGGGCGACGGCGTGCGCGTGGTGTCGATGCCGAGCACCGACGTCTTCGATCGCCAGGATGCGGACTATCGCAATACGGTGCTCCCCGGTGATTGCCGCAAGCGCATCGCCATCGAAGCCGGCACCGCCGATTTTTGGCGCAAGTACGTGGGCCTGGATGGCGCGGTGATCGGCATGCACGGCTATGGCGCCTCCGCGCCGGCGGATGCCTTGTTCAAGCACTTCGGGTTCACGGTCGACAAGGTGGTCGAGGCCGCACGCGCATTGGGTTGATCCACCACGGGGCGCCGTCCCCGCCGCCCATGTTGTAACGTCCTCCCCAGACATGCATGAGGTGTGGGGAAGTCGCCATGGCAGCAGAAGCCGGAAGTTCCAACCTGGTCCAGGTCGTGACCTTGCTCGGCGCGGCCGTGGTCGCGGTGCCGTTGTTCCGCAAGCTGGGGCTGGGTTCGGTGCTGGGATATCTGGCCGCCGGGCTTGCCATCGGCCCGTTCGGGCTGGCTCTGGTCGATGATCCGCAGACGATCCTGCACGTCGCGGAATTGGGCGTGGTGATGTTCCTGTTCGTGATTGGGCTGGAAATGAACCCCTCGCACCTGTGGCGATTGCGCGGCCAGATATTCGGCCTTGGCAGCGCGCAGATCCTGGCCTGTGGCACGCTGCTCACCGGCGTGGGGTTGGCTTTCGGGTTTCCGTTGTCGGTGTCGTTCGTGTGTGCGATGGGATTCGTGCTCACCTCCACCGCCATCGTCATGCAGCTCTTGGGCGAGCGCGGCGACATCGCCACCCCGGCCGGGCAGAAGATGGTCTCGGTGCTGCTTTTCGAGGACCTGCTGATCGTGCCGCTGCTGGCGATCGTGGCTTTCCTCGCGCCGCCGGACGCTGAAAACACCCGCACCGCAGGCGAGCTCTGGCGCAGCATCGGCATCGCAGCGTTGTCGCTCGGCGTGCTGATTGCGGCGGGCCTGTGGCTGCTCAACCCGATGTTCCGGCTGCTGGCCCGTGCACGCGCCCGCGAGGTGATGACCGCCGCGGCGTTGCTGGTGGTGCTGGGCGCGGCCCTGATGATGGAAGTGGGCGGCCTGTCGACCGCGATGGGCGCATTCGTGGCCGGCGTGCTGCTGTCCGAGTCCAGCTTCCGCCATCAACTGGAAGCCGACATCGAGCCCTTCCGCGGCTTGTTGCTGGGCCTGTTCTTCCTTGCGGTGGGCATGTCGCTGGATTTGGCGACGGTCGCGGCCAACTGGCAACTGATCGTGGCGGGCGTGGCCGCGATGATGCTGGTGAAGGGGCTGTGCATCTACGGGGTCGCGCGCTTGATGAAGAGCCCGCACGGCGAGGCGCTCGACCGCGCGATCCTGATGGCGCAGGGCGGCGAGTTTGCCTTCGTGCTGTACCAGGCCGCGGTGACGCAGGGCGTGATCAGCGGCAAGGTCAACGCCAACATGACCGCGATCATCGTGCTGTCGATGGTGATCACGCCACTGGTGGTGGTGGTGCACAAGCGATTCGCGCGGCCGGCCGCGCCGTCGATGGAAGGCATCGAAGCGGCGCATGACACCCATCCATCCGTGTTGATCATCGGGTTCGGGCGGGTGGGGCAGATCGCGAGCCAAGGCCCGATCGCGCGCGGCGAGCGCATCGCCATCATCGACAACGATCCCGATGTCATCCGCAACGCCGAGCCTTACGGATTCAAGGTGTATTTCGGCGATGGCGCGCGCCCCGACATCCTCCGCGCGGCCGGCGCCGGGCATGCGCGGGTGATCCTGGTCTGCGTGAACGACCCGGTGGCCGCCACGCGCATCGTGGAAGAGGCCAAGACCGAGTACACGCAGGCGCGCGTGCTGGTGCGGGCCTATGACCGGCAGCATGCGCTGGCCCTGCTGCAAAAGGACGCGGACTGGGTGATGCGCGAGACGTTTGAATCGGCCTTGTTGATGAGCCGCGAGGCGATCGTCGCGCTTGGCGCCGACCAGGCGCAGGCGGACGAGGCGATGGGCGAGCTGCGCCGCCGGGATGCCGAGCGCTTCGTGCTGGAGGCCAATGGCGGCCCATTCGCGGGGCGCGCGCTGGTGCTCGGCAACATCGATTACGTGCCGCCCCCGCCTGGCGAGCCCGAACCCGGCTGACGGCAAGGCGCTTCCCCTCAGGCATGTGCCCGCTTGACATCTGAAAATTACACGCGTAATTTCATTTGAAAATTACGGATGTAAACGATGCAGATCAGTGAAGCCGAATCGGTCGTGATGGAAGTCCTGTGGCGCGGCTCCTCGCCGATGACCTCGGAAGCGGTCGTCCAGGCGCTGGCGGCGACCCACGACTGGCAGGAGCCCACCATCAAGACGCTGCTCAACCGTCTGCTCAACAAGGGCGCGATCAGTGCAGAGCGGGAAGGGCGGCGGTATCGCTATCTCCCGGTGCTCAAGCGCGAGGCATGGTTGAGCGATGAGAGCGACAGCCTGCTCGAGCGTCTGTTTGGGGGTCGCGTCGCGCCGCTCGTCGCGCACTTCTCCCAGCAGCGCAAGTTGTCGAAGAAGGACATCGCCGAGCTGCGCAAACTCATCGAGGAGCTCGACGCATGACCGGGTACAACGGCGCACTCGATGTCCTCTGGCTGGCTACCTGGACGGGCAGCCTGGCGATCCTCGCGGTGTTGCTGCTGCGCGCGCCGGTGCGCCGCCACTTTGGTGCTGGCTGTGCATACGCATTGTGGTGGCTGCCGGTGGCGACTTGGGTGGCGCTGTGGCTGCCGGCGCGCATCGTCGAGGTATCGCCGTCCACCGCATCGCCCGCGGCCACGCAAGCCGCCGTGTGGGTGACGGCAGCAGCGTCGGCGCCATCGTTCGATATCGGCTTGCTATGGCTGCCGTTGTGGGGGCTGGGCGCTGCGGTGATGGTCGGCATGTTGCTCAGGCAGCAACGTCGCTTCGAGCGCGGACTGGGCCGGATGCAGCCGCTGGCCGGCGAATATCGTGCCTGGCAGGCGGAATGCGCCGAAGGCCTGCCAGCCGTCATCGGCCTGCTGCGCCCGCGCATCATCCTGCCGGCCGACATCGACACTCGGTTTGATGACCAGCAGCGCCAGCTGATGCTGGCGCATGAGCGTATCCACCTTCGGCGCGGCGATGCCTGGGCGAATGCCGGCGCGGCATTGGCACGCTGCATTTTCTGGTTCAACCCGTTGGTACACATCGCTGCGATGCGCATGCGCCACGACCAGGAATTGGCGTGCGACGCAGGCGTCGTCGCTACGTATCCGCATGCTCGTCGCGCCTATGGCGAGGCGATGCTGAAAAACGCCACATCTACATCCACCCTGGTGGTGCCGCTTGGCTGCCACTGGGGCATTACTCATCCCATGAAGGAGCGGATCATGTCTCTCAAGAATGCGGTTCCCTCCCGCGGCGCGCGTGTCGCCGGGGCGATGCTGGTGGGCGCGACGGCCCTGGTGGTGGCCGCGGCGGCCTGGGCAGCGTTGCCGCCGCGCCAGGTCGAGCGCAGCAGCGAAGTCGATGTGCGAAGCGAAGGGCGCGATTACCAGGCGCAGATCGGTATTTCCGTGGATGGCAGCGCGGCCAACGACATCACCCTGGTGGGCGGCTACGGCAAGCCATTCAAGGTGCGCGTGAATGACAGCGATGCCGGCGCCTATGACCTGGAAGGCACGGTGACCGAGGCACCCAGCCAGGACGGATCGCCTGCCTATCGCCTGCAGGCGCAGCTGCGCCGTGACGGAGAATTGATGGGCGACCCCGTGCTGTTGTTGGGGGCAGGGCGCCCGGCACGCATCAAATTGGGCGAAGAGGTGGCGAGCGGCCGCTTCTCCGGCATCGAAATGGACGTGCGCATCGGTGATATCGATGCGGTGACGGCCGAGCTCCTGGACGATGCCAACGTGGCACGTGCGGATGCAGCGCATTCCATGGTGATGGCCAAGCGCATGCAAGACGATGCGGCGATGGCTGCCGCAGATGCGCGTCGGACCGCGGCCGATGCCGCGCAGGCCGCCGACGAGGCATCACTGATGGCTGCCGATGCCGCACAAGCCGCCCGCGTTGCGAGCAAGGAAGCCGCACGCGCTGCCGCCGAGCAAAGGGAAGCAGTTCGCATCGAGCGCCGGGTGATTCGCACGCAGGGCAGCGCCATGCCGGCGCCTCCTGCCCCACCGACACCTCCTGCGCCACCGTCCTCGCCGCGCATGGGCAGCGTGCCGCCGCCGGCAGCTCCTCTCGCACCGCCTCCTGCGTCGATGAGCGGCAACGTGCACATCGAGCGCCGCGTGCGTGATGGGACGGCATCGGCCGGCGCATCGCGTAGCGTGAACATCGCGAGCCATGCACAGGCGATTGCCGCAGGAGGCCGTGCGTTGACGCTGGAGCAGGCCGATGCGCTGGGGCTTGGCAGCCAGTACCGCTGGGTCGATCTGCAGGTCTTGTTCAACGACAAGGGCGTGGGCTCGCTGGAGTTGAGGTCCGATGCCATCGTCACCGTGAAGGAGAAGCAGCAGGACACGCCGCGTTACGCGGGTTACCTCCGGTAAGCAGCGGGCATGCGATCAGCCCCTGGTTGATCGCAGCGCCCAGCCCAGCAGGCGCGCATGGAGCCATTCGCCAAGGCCCTTGGGTGAGTCCAGCCCCATGCGTGCCATGGCCTCGGGATCGCTTGCGCCGCCTGAAAGCAGGGCCGTGCTGATCGTGCGCAGGCCGCCTGTCCAGGTCCCGGAAGCCATCGCGGCTTTGAGTTTTCCCAGTGCCTTGACCAGCCGCTGCTCCACCGGGGTGAAGTCACTGCCCAGTGGATAGTCGGGCAGGCTGCCATCGGCGCGAAAGGGGGCCAGTGCCTGGCGCAGCCGCTCGGGCGTGTTGAGGGAGAGATAGTCGGGCAGGCGGAAACTGAAATCACCAGACAGCTTGCCGTTGCGCTTGGCTGTCTCCAGCAACGCGGGGATATGGCGCGCGTCGGCGATGCCGCTCATGTCGATGATCACGTCTTCATCGCTCAGGCCGCGCACATCGGCGATGCCGTATTCGGTGATGTAGATGTCGCGTAGATGGCGAGGAATGGTGGTCTGGCCGTAATCCCACAGGATGTTGCCCTGCACCTTGCCCCGGCTTTCGCGGGTGGCGCGCAGCATCAATATCGAACGGCCATCATCCAGCTCGTGCGCCATGGCGACGAAGTTGTACTGGCCGCCCACGCCCGACACCACGCGCCCGTCGTCCAACGTGTCGGAGGTGGCTGCGCCCAGCGCGCTCGCCATCATGCAGGTGTTGAAGAAGCGGCCTTCGCGTCGTTGCAGGCGTTCCAGCGCCTCGCTGTCGCGGCTGAGCGCGTTGACTTCGCTGATCGGGCGCATGTCGATCAGTCGTGATTGCTGCGCATCCATGTCGCGCAGCCAGGCGTAGAAATCGGGTGAGCCCAGGTAGAACGCGCCGCGCAGGGTGTTGCCATCGCGCGCTAGCCTGGCAAGGTCCTCGGCGCTGGCATCGCCCGCCACGACGCGCTGCATCAGCGGCAGATCGTCCAGGACCCGGCGCTTGAGGACGCCGCGCTCGGACAATACGCGGAAGCCCTCGTTGATCATCTCGCTGCAGCCGTACAGGCCTTGCTCGAAAGGGGCGAGGCCGCCCCAGCGCTGTATCAGTGGATGGCGTTCGATGTCGGGATCGAGCGCGCGCAGCACCTCGCGATAGCGCGCGTTGTCGGTATGGCGCAGCACCAGCGCGTGCGACAGCGCATCGGCGAGTGCACCGATGCCGATCTGCAGGCTGCCCCCGTCCTTCACCAGCGTGCTCGCATACAAGCCGATGGCGTAATCGACATCGCCCACGGGCTGGCGCGGCAGCGGGAAGAGCTTGGCAGGCGCGGCGTCCGGACGAATGACGATATCGAAGAATCCATCATCGACCAGCGCGCTTCCGCCGAGCCACGGCAGGGCAGGATCGATCTCCGCGATCACCAGTGGGCGCGGCAAGCCGGCGCGCTTGATCGCGGCAAGGGTGTCGGTGGTGAGATCGGTATTGCACGAAAGCGACAGGCGCGCATCGCCTTCGCGCGCGGCCACCCGCTGCAGGATGCAGTTCACCCGGCGGTCGGCCAGCGCATCCGCCACATAGGTGTAGTTGAGGCTGGCGTAGCGGCGCTGCGCCTGGGTGGAGCCCAGCATCGCGCCTGACTGGAAGTAGAACTCCTCGACCTCGATGTGCGATGGCAAGGCATCGCGCTTGAGCGCATCGACATAGTGCAGGCGGGGATAGTCCTCGCCATACAGGCGCGCGACGAACGGCGCGAGGAAGCGTTTTTCCAGCAGGCTGCCGCCCTTGGGCGGGTCCAGCGACAAGGCAGTGTAGAGCTGCAGGGGCCGTCCGCCGGGCGCGGCGCAGGCCTCAAAGAGGGCGTTGATCAGGCGGTTGGGTTTGCCCAGGCCCAGTGGCGTTGCCACGCGCAGCGGGCCGTCGATCCGGGCAAGGATCTCGGAGACGGCATGGCCGAGGTCGGGATGGCGGTGTTCTTGCATGCCGGGAGCATACGCGGGGCGCGGTCAATGCGCGTCGAGCGGCTTGCCGCGGCTCCTCAGTCGCGCATCCATGCCCTTGCGATTTGCGAGCCGGCGATCATCGCGACGACGAACGCGATCGCCTCGCCCGCCAGCGACAGATCGGCGAGCGCGGGGCCCGGGCAGTAACCGGCGATGCCCCAGCCGGCGCCGAACATCGCGCTGCCTATCCACAAGCGACCGTCGATGCGCCGGGAAGGCGGATCGCCAAGTGCATCGCCAACCGCGCATCGCCCGCGCCGCCGCGCCCACGCAAAGCCGGGTACCGACACCAGCAACGCGCCGCCCATCACCAATGCCAGCGATGGATCCCAACGACCGGTGATGTCGAGGAAGTTGAGTACCTTGTCCGGATCGGTCATCCCGGACACCGCGAGGCCAAGGCCAAACAGCAGCCCCGCGATCGCGGCGATCAACACGCGTCTCATGGCAGCACCACTAGGCCATGGCGCAGCAGGGTGGTGGTGAGGATGCCCGTCGACATGAACACCACGACGGCCAACAGGGAGCGTTTGGAGAAACGCGCCAATCCGCAGATGCCGTGGCCGCTGGTGCAACCGTTGCCGATGCGCGTGCCCATGCCCACCAGCAGGCCGGCCACGATCAGCCACGGCCATGGGAATCCGCTGCGCGCGACGCTGCTGGACCATGCGAACCAGCCGCCAGCGGCGATGACCAGCCCGGCAAGGAACGCCAGCCGCCAGCCGCGTCCTTCGCGGTGTTCCAGCGCGTGGTTGAGGAGGCCGCTGATGCCGGCGATGCGCCCGATGCCAGCGTAGAGCAGCGTGGCGGCAAGCCCGATCAGCGCGCCCCCGATCAGCGCACTGATGGGAGTGAAAGGGGTTTCCATGGCGTCAGAACCGGTCGATGGGCAGTTTGAGGTAATGCACGCCGTTGTCCTCGGCTTCGGGCAACGCGCCGGCGCGAATGTTCACCTGCACGGCGGGCAGAATGAGCCGAGGCAAGTCGAGCGTGGCATCGCGCGCCTCGCGTTGGCGGACGAAATCGGCCTCGGGCGTGTCGGCGCGCACGTGGATGTTGGCGCGCTTTTCTTCGCCGATGGTGGTTTCGCAGCGGTGTTCGCGCCCGCCCGGGGCATAGTCGTGGCAGACAAACACGCGCGTGGCCTCGGGCAGCGCATACAGGAGTTGGATCGAGTGATAGAGCGTCGCCGCACTGCCGCCGGGAAAATCGCAGCGCGCGGTGCCGCCATCGGGCATGAAGAGCGAGTCGCCGACGAAGAGCGCATCGCCGACCAGGTAGGCACTGCTGTCGCTGGTGTGGCCAGGGACCGCGATTACTCGTGCTTGCAGATGGCCGATGGTGAAGGCGTCGCCATCGTCGAAGAGGTGATCGAACTGCGAGCCGTCCACGGGAAACGATGCATCCAGATTGAAGATGGGGCGGAAGTGTTTTTGCACGGTGGTGATGCCGGCGCCGATCCCGATCCGCGCCCGGGGGAAGCGCGTGCTGCGCAACCAGTGAGCGGCGCTCAAGTGATCCGCATGCGCATGGGTTTCCAGCAGCCACGCCACTTGCAGCGCATGCGCGTCGATGTAATCGACCATGGCTTCCGCGCTCATCGTGCCGGTGCGGCCCGAGACGGCATCGAAATC
>Ga0056909_1001533_pt1 | contig 13826 bp, 14 predicted proteins | sample EBPBio102011_DNA_FD_62115 | JGI IMG/M metagenome (GOLD analysis project Ga0056909, IMG submission 62115) | Wastewater treatment Type I Accumulibacter community from EBPR Bioreactor in Madison, WI, USA - Reactor 1_1/10/2011_ DNA | ecosystem: Engineered > Bioreactor > EBPR > Anaerobic-Aerobic >...
TCGGGCAACGGCCGCGAATATGCCGACTGGGGCATCCACGACTTCTGCGAGGTCAAGGGGATCGTCGGCTACGGCGACTGAGACGCGCGCGCGCGCCCCGGGGCCGTGATCGGCTGCCGGGGCGTCTGCTACCTGCGGAAGATCGCCACCAGGTCGCTGGTGGTTTCCGTGCGACCGCCAAGCTCCAGATGTTCCTGGATGTGGCGCAGATGGTCCGCCATCAGCCGCGTGGCAAGATCGCTGTCGCGGGTGCGGAAGGCGGCGAAGATGTCGTCGTGATCCTCGTCGCGGCAGTTCGATACGCCGGGACTGCCGAAGATGCCGATGATCAGCGAGGTGCGGGTGACCAGTTCCTTCACCATGCGCAGGGCGACGGAGTTGCCCGCCACCTCGGCCAGGAGGACGTGGAACTGGCCCGAGAGCCGGATCGCCTCGCGCCGCTTGCTGCCGTGATGGGCCTGATGCTCCAGTTCAAGATGCTGGCCCAGCCGGGTGAGGTCATCCTCGGATGCGCGTTCGACCGCCAGCCGCGCGACATTGGGTTCGATCATCAGCCGGGTCTCGAACACCTCGCGCGCCTGTTCGGCAGAGGGCGAGGCGACGAAAGCCCCGCGATTGGGCAGAAGGTCCACCACCTCGCGGCTGGAGAGGAGAAGCAGGCTTTGCCGGATCCGCATCCGCCCGACGCCGAACGCTTCGCAGAGGGCGGCTTCTGACAGCTTGGTTCCGGGGGGCAGGCGCTGGTCTATGATCGCCTCGAAGATTCGCTCGACGATCTCTTCCTCGCCCAGTTCCTCGTCGCGCATCGCCTGTTCGGCCGCGTTTCCGGCGCTACTCATGACTTCTGCCTGCACCCTGCTCACCTGGATTTCAGGATACATGCGAACAACATCAACCATCAAGAGGCGCCGCGCTGACAAAGCTGCAATTTTTTGTTGACAATATTGTCATCAAGTCCGTCAATCACTGTGGCGCGGGCGTAAAGTCCGCAGACCGACAACAGGGAGGACAACAATGAAGCGACGCCATTTCCTTGCGACCACCGGGCTTTCCCTTGCGCTTGCCCTTTCCGCAGGCTCTGCGGCCTGGGCCGAGAATGCCAAGCTGAAAATCGGTTTCGTCGGCGTGACCTCGGGTCCCGCCGCGGCCTGGGGGATTTCCAACCAGCGCTCGATGGAGGCACGTGCCGCCTGGCTGAACGAGCTGGGTGGGGTCCAGATCGGCGACACCACCTACGATATCGAGATCGTCCCCTTCGACGACCAGAAGGACCCCAAGCGCGCCATCGCGGGGATGGAGAAGATGGCGCAGGACGGCATCCACTATGTCGTCGGCCCGAACGTCGATGACGGCGCGGCCGCGGTCCGCCCGGTGGCCGAGCAGAACGGGATCATGTATTTCCCCTATGCCTTCCCGAAAGAGCTGTACACGCCCCCGGCCTCGAACGCGATTTTGGGCATGGTGGCGAACTATCAGTCCGGCCCGGCGATCTATAAATACCTGATGGAAAACAAGGGAGTGAAGAAGGTTGCCTTCATCGCGGGCAACGAATCCGATCCGCTGTCGCAGCGTGACTCGGGCTCTGCCGCCGCCAAGGCGCTGGGGCTTGAGGTGGTGTCGGATACCGTCACCTACCAGATGGATACCACCGACTTCACCCCGGTCCTGCTGCCGGTGATCCAGACCGCGCCGGATCTTCTGGTCCTGTCGGGCGTGTCGCCCGCCAACGCGCCGCAGCTGATCCGCTCGGCGCGGGAACTGGGCTATACCGGCCTCATCTCGACCGAGACCGCGCAGGATGCCGCCGTGCTGGCGGAAGGTGCGGGGGAACTGGCGAACGGATTCATCTCGGTGGGTGGTGCGTCCACGCCCGAACTGGCCAGCGACACGATGAAGGAATTCGTCAAGCGCTACACGGACATGTTCGGCGAATACAACGACGAGTCGAACACCAAGGTCTACGCGCTGGAATATATCGTCGAGACCCTGAAGGCGAACCCGGCTGCCATCGACAATGTGGACGAGTTCAAGAAGACGATGGACACGTTCGAGGCGCCGAACCCCTTCATGGTGGGTGATGCCAAGCTGACCTATGTCGGCACCACCTCGTTCGGCCAGAAGCGCCAGGTCTCGGTGCCGCTGGTGGTGAACGAGTTCAAGGACGGCAAGTTCGAGACGCTGTTCGTCGCCCAGGTCGACTGAGGCGCGACCACGGTTCAGACTTCGCCGCAGGGCCCGGATCAGGCTTCCGGTCCGGACCCTGCTGTCCCTGACGCAAAGGACCCCCCGGATGGAACAGATCCTTGCCAATGGCCTGTATCTTGGCGCGCAATATGCGCTGATCGCGCTTGGCCTCACGCTGATCTTCTCGCTGATGAACGTGCTGAACTTCGCCCACGGGCAGATGTATGTCTTCGGCGGCTTCGTGACCTATACCGTCGTCGCCCAGCTGGGGCTGCCGTTCATCGTGGGGCTTGTCGCCTCGGCCATCGTGCTGGCGGTGATGGGGGCGCTGATCGAAAAGTTCCTGTTCCGCCCGGTGATCCGCAGGTCGAAGCGGGATGAGTCCACCATGCTGCTGGCCGCCGGGATCGCCTTCTTCCTGGACGCGCTGATCCTGCTTCTGTTCGGGGAAAAGCAGCGCGGGGTGCCGAAGATCGTCAACGGGGTCTTCAACTGGGACATGCGGCTGATCATGCCCTATGACCGCATCCTGATCGCGATGCTGGCCGTGGCCCTGATCGTCGGCTTCATTCTTTTCATGCAGTATTCCCGCACCGGCCGCGCCATGCGGGCGCTGGCGCAGGACCGGATGGCCGCGCAGCTGATGGGGGTCGATGTCGACCGCTATTCGATGATCGGCTTCGCCCTTGGCGCCATGCTGGCCGGTCTGGTCGGAGGCCTGCTGGTCACGATCACCGGGATCAACCTCGGGATGGGCGGACCGACCTCGGTCAAGGCCTTCCTGATGATCATGATCGGGGGCGCGGGGGTGATCTCCGGCGCCATCGCCGGCGGGTTCATCCTGGGGATGATGGAGTCCATCGGCCTGACCCTGCTGGCCGCCTATGGCGATGTCACCTACCTGGTGATCTTCGTCACCCTGATGATCTTCCTCGCCATCCGGCCGCAGGGCCTGATGGGCAAGCCCTGGGGGTGAGACCATGACAGACCAGACGCAATCCGTGCCGCAGACCCGCCTGTCCGCCACCCGCCTTGCCGGAGTGCTGGCCTTCCTCGTGGCGGTCTTCGTGCTTGTCCCCGCGTTCATCGCGCTTACCGGACGCTGGGATTTCTACTACACGCTGACCTCGGTCGCGCTGCTGTCGGTGGCCGCCGCCGGGGTCTGGCTGACCTTCTACATCGGCAGGATCAACATCGGGCAGGGGGCCTATGCCCTGACCGGGGGCTATGTCTCGGCGATCCTGATCACGCAATACGGGGTCAGCTTCTGGCTGACGCTTCCCCTGGCGGGGATCTTCTGCGCGCTTGTCTCGGTGGGGATCGGCCTGCCGATCCTGCGGCTGCGCGGGGTCTATTTCGCGATGGTCACGCTGGTCCTGACCGAGGTCGCCCGGCTGACCGCGCTGGCGCTGCCGGTGACGAACGGCGCCAAGGGCATCACCTCGATCCCGTTGCCGGGCGAATTGTCGATCCTTGGTCTGACCATCATCCCCGACTTCGCGACGCTGGCAAACCCCAAGCTCGCCTTCTACCTGATGGCCGCCGTGCTGATGGTCGTGACCTATCTCGTCCTCTGGCGCATCGTGAATTCGCGGCTCGGCCACCTGTGCCGGTCCTTGCAGCAGAACGAGGAACTGTCCGCCTCGATCGGCGTCAACACCGCGATGCTGCGGGTGCTGGCCTATGCCATCTCTTCCTTCTTCGGCGGGCTGGCGGGCGCGATCTTCGTTGCCATCTCGCAGTCGATCTACCCGTCGTCCTTCGTGGTGCAGGACAGCGTGAACTTCATGCTCTACTGCTTCCTCGGTGGCCTCGGCTATGTCTTCGGGCCGATGCTGGGGACGCTGCTGCTCTACTTCGGCTGGGACCTCTTGTCCGTCGCCAAGCAATACCAGCTTCTCATCTATTCCGGTGCGCTGATCGCGCTGATGCTGGTTCTGCCGAATGGCGTCCTAAGCCTTCTGGACCGGAAAGGGGGCCGCAAATGACCGCCATCCTGCAAGTGAAGGGCGTCACCAAGCGCTATGGCGGGCTGACGGCCAACAACGACATAAGCTTCGACGTCGCCCCGCAGGAGATCCTGTCGGTGATCGGGCCGAACGGGGCGGGCAAGTCCACGCTGTTCAAGCAGATCGCCGGGTTCGTGACGCCGACGACGGGCGAGGTGATCTACAAGGGCAACCGCATTTCTGGCCTGCCGCCGCACAAGGTGGCGCGGATGGGGGTGGTCAGGACCTTCCAGGAGACGACGATCTTCAAGTCGATGACGGTGCGCGAGAATGTCATCGTCTCGCATCACCTGCGCTCGAAGGCCTCGCTTCTGGGGTTCTTCTTCGGCTCCTCGCAGGCCCGCGAGGACGAGGCGGAGTTCGGCAAGTCCGCGGACGATATCATCGACTTCCTCGGCCTTCAGGCGATCCGCAACGAAACCGCCTCGAACCTGCCGCAGGGGCATCTGCGCGCGCTGGGGATGGCGATCGGACTGGCGACCCAGCCCGAGGTGATCCTGCTGGACGAACCCTTCGCCGGGATGAACCATGACGAGACGATGCGCATGGTCGCCCTCGTCCGTCGGTTGCGCGACGAACGCGGACTGACGGTGCTGCTGGTCGAACATGACATGCCTGCCGTGATGAAAATCTCTGACCGGATCGTCTGCATAAACTTCGGCGAGAAGATCGCCGAGGGCACTCCGTCGGAAATCCAGGCCAACCCGCGCGTGATCGAGGCCTATCTGGGCAGCGAAGACGCCGCCATCGGGATGTGAGACATGACCCAGACCGCTGCCAAAGTGGAACCCGCCCGCAAGATGCTCAGCTTCGACAATGTCGAGCTGTATTATGACCACGTCTATGCGCTGAAGGGCGTCTCCATCGAGCTGATGGAGGGCGAAACCGTGGCCCTGATCGGGGCCAACGGGGCCGGGAAATCCTCGATCCTGCGGGCGATCACGGGCCTGCGGAAGATCAAGTCCGGCACGATCAGCTATCTGGGCGACCGCATCGACGGGCGGCCTGCGGCAGAGATCGTGAAACGCGGCATCGCGATGGTCCCCGAGGGGCGCCGCGTCTTTCCGCTGATGAGCGTGAAGGACAACCTGCTGATGGGGGCCTTCACCCGCACCGACAAGCAGGGGATCGAGCAGACGCTGGACAGCGTCCTGACCCGCTTTCCCCGCCTGAAGGAACGGTTCAGCCAGCAGGCCAGCACGCTTTCGGGCGGCGAGCAGCAGATGATGGTGATCGGTCGCGCGCTGATGGCGAAGCCGAAGCTTCTCTTGCTGGACGAGCCAAGCCTCGGCATCGCGCCGAAGCTGGTGCAGGACATCGCCCGCGCCATCGTGGCGATCAGCCGCGACGAGGGGGTCAGCGTGCTGCTGGTCGAACAGAACAGCCGGATGGCGCTGTCGATCTCGAACCGCGCCTATGCCATGTCGACGGGGCAGGTCGTGCTGTCCGGGGTCTCGAAGGACCTGATGCACGACGACCGGATCAAGGCCGCCTATCTGGGCGGGGAGTTGTAGGACATGCGTCTTCTGGTGATCAACCCGAACACCACTGCCTCGATGACCGAGAAGATCGGAACTGCCGCCCGCAGCGCCGCCAGCCCGGGCACCGAGATCCTCGCGATGAACCCCGCGCAGGGGCCGGTTTCCATCGAGGGCTACTACGACGAGGCGCTTTCCGTGCCCGGTCTCCTTCACCTGATCCAGACCACACCCGGCTATGATGCGGTGATCATCGCCTGTTTCGACGATACCGGCCTGGATGCCGCGCGCTGCCTGACCGACCGCCCGGTGATTGGCATCGGCGAGGCCGCCTATCACTTCGCCGCAATGCTGGCGAACAAGTTCTCGGTCGTGACCACGCTGGCCCGTTCCGTCCCCGCGCTGGAACACAACCTGCACCGATACGGCCTGTCGGCCCGTTGTGCCCGCGTGCGGTCGTCCGAGGTGGCGGTGCTGGAACTGGAACATCCCGGCTCGGACGCCTGCAACCGGATCAGCGCCGAGATCGGTCGCGCGGTAGCGGTGGATCAGGCCGAAGCCATCGTGCTGGGCTGTGCCGGGATGGCCGACCTTGCCGGGCGGCTGGCGGCAGAGCACGGGCTGCCGGTGCTGGACGGCGTCACCTGCGCGGTGAAGCTGGCGGAGGCGATGGTGGGGCTTGGCCTGAAGACCTCGCGTCTGGGGGGCTACGCGCCTCCGCCGGTGCAGAAGCTGCGCGCGGCGGGCTGAGCCCCCGGACTGCCCAATTCCTGTGCAACTGGCCGCCGCAAGGGCGCTGATCTGCCGCTTTTCCCTTCCCGCAGCGCCTGCGCTCTGGTCTAGTCGGGCCAAGGCAGGTTGGGGGAAGCGGTGACTCAGTTCAACGAGATGTTCCAGGGGGCCGGGGTGCGCATCCCCTATGCCCGGCTCAAGGACTGGGTCGCGACCATGCCGCAGGAACTGCGCAGCCTGAAGCAGGCCGAGGCCGAGGCCCTGTTCCGCCGGATCGGCATCACCTTCGCCGTCTATGGCGAGGGCGGCGATCCCGATCGGCTGATCCCCTTCGACATGTTCCCCCGCGTCTTTTCCGGCAGCGAATGGGCGAAGCTGGACCGTGGCATCAAGCAGCGGGCGCGGGCGCTGAACGCGTTCCTCGTCGATGTCTACGGGCGCGGCGAAATCATCCGGGCGGGCCGCATTCCCGCCCATCTGGTCTATCGGAACGAGGCCTACGAGAAAGCCGTGGCAGGCTTCGTGCCGCCGAAGGGGGTCTATTCCCATATCGTCGGCGTCGACATCGTCCGCACCGGGCCGGAGGAGTTCTTCGTGCTGGAGGACAACTGCCGCACGCCCTCGGGCGTCAGCTACATGCTGGAAAGCCGCGAGATCATGATGCGGATGTTCCCCGATCTGTTTCGCGAGAACCGGATCGAGCCGGTCGACAATTATTCGGAAAAGCTGCGCCGAACCCTCGCCAGCGTTGCGCCCGCCAAGTGCAAGGGCGAGCCGACGGTGGTGATCCTGACCCCCGGCCATTTCAACAGCGCCTATTATGAACACTCGCTGCTGGCCGACCTGATGGGGGTGGAGCTGGTCGAGGGGCAGGACCTGTTCGTCGATGGCGAATATGTCTGGATGCGCACCACCGAAGGCCCGCAAAGGGTGGACGTGATCTACCGGCGGATCGACGACGCTTTCCTTGACCCTCTGTGCTTCCGTCCCGATTCCATGCTGGGCATCCCCGGCCTGATGGATGTCTACCGTGCGGGCGGGGTTTCCATCTGCTCGGCGCCCGGGGCGGGGGTGGCCGATGACAAGGCGGTCTATACCTATGTCCCCGACATGGTGCGCTTCTACCTGGGCGAGGAGCCGATCCTGCAAAACGTGCCCACCTGGCAATGCGGGCGGCCCGAGGACCTGGCCCATGTGCTGGCGAACCTGCCCGATCTGGTGGTGAAAGAGGTTCACGGATCGGGCGGCTACGGGATGCTGGTCGGCCCCAAGGCCAGCCGCGACGAGATCGAGCGGTTCCGGGCCAAGCTCTCGGAGGCCCCGGCGAACTACATCGCCCAGCCGACCCTGGCCTTGTCCACCGTTCCCACCTTCGTCGAGGAAGGCGTCGCCCCCCGCCATGTCGACCTGCGGCCCTACTGCCTGGTCGGCGAGCGGATCGAGCTGGTTCCCGGAGGGTTGACCCGCGTCGCGCTGACCGAAGGCTCGCTGGTGGTGAACTCCAGCCAGGGCGGCGGGGTCAAGGATACCTGGGTGCTGGCGGAATGAGGATGCCTCGACACTTCTTCTGCGAAGACGTGAATCTTCGATTTTTCGCAGAAAAATCATGGTATTCCGGGCAGGATTTCACCGTATGCTAAGCCGCACCGCCTCGAACCTTTACTGGATCGCCCGCTACATGGAGCGGGCCGATACCGTCGCGCGCCTGCTGGAAGTCGGCAGCCGGATCAGCCTGCTCCCCTCTGCCCAGGGCTACCGCAGCGAATGGGACAGCCTGTTGCAGGCCACCGGCATGGCCCGTGCCTTCGCGCAGAAATATGGCGACCCGGTGCAGCGCAATATCGAAAGCTTCCTGTTCTTCGACCGCGACAACCCCTCTTCTGTCGCCAGCTGCATCACCGCTGCGCGCGAGAATGGCCGCATCGTCCGCACCGCGCTGACAACCCAGGTCTGGGATGCGCTCAACACCGCCTTTCAGGAGCTGAAGCAGCTGGAACGCGCCGAACGATCGACCCTGGAACTTTCGCGTCTCACCGACTGGACCATGCGCCATGCCGCCATGCTGCGGGGCGCGATCGACGCGACGCTGCTGCGCGACGACGGGTTCAACTTCCTGAACATCGGCTACTATCTGGAACGCGGCGACAATACCGCGCGCCTGATGGATGTGAAATACTACGTCCTGCTGCCACGGGTGGACTATGTCGGCTCTGGCCTGGACAACTACCAGTGGACGACGCTTCTGCGCGCGATGGGGGCGCATCGGGCCTTCTACTGGGCCTATGGCGGCGAGGTGACCGCCGCGAAGATTGCCGATTTCCTGATCCGCAACCCGCAGTCGCCCCGCTCGCTTTGCACCTGCACCGCGGGGTTGACGAACCACCTCGGGCGGCTGGCGAAAGCCTATGGCCGGGAAACCGAAGCGCAGGAGAAGGCCCGAAGCCTTGCCGCCGGGATCGAAACCACCACCGTGGAGGCGATCTTTGACGAGGGTCTGCACGAATTCCTGACCCGCTACATCGCCGAGGCGGCAGTGCTCGCCAATGCGATCCATGACAGCTACCTCAGCGGAGAGATGCGCTGATGCGCCTGACCGTCGACCATGCGACCCGCTACCGCTACGACGCGCCCGTCCGGTCGGTGGTGCAAAGCCACCGCCTGATGCCCTCGGCTTTCGCGGGCCAGAAGGTGCTGGACTGGGAGGTCACGGTGACCGGGGGCAGCAAGGGCGCAAGGCACCGCGACGGGGCGGGTGACCTGGTGCAGGGCTGGACCATCGCCGGCCCCGTCACCGAGATCGCCGTCCAGGTCCGCGGCACGGTGGAGACGGAAGACCTTGCAGGCGTGCTGCGCGGCCCCCGCGAGACCGTCGCCCCCGACTGCTACCTGCGTGAGACCACGCCCACCCGGATCGACGCCGCGCTTGCCGCATTGGCCAACGCCGCCAGCGGGCCGGACAGCCTGTCGCTGGCGCATGCGCTGTCCGATGCCGTTGCCGATGCCATAGCCTACCGACCCGGCGTAACCCATGCCCATACCACCGCTGCCGAGGCGCTGGCCTTGGGCGAGGGCGTCTGCCAGGATCATGCCCATGCACTGATCGCCTGCGCCCGCAGCCGCGGGATCCCTGCGCGCTATGTCTCGGGCTACCTTTTCGCCGCGCAGGACGGCACCCCGCATGAGGCCGCCCATGCCTGGGCCGAGCTGCACATCCCCGGCCTCGGCTGGGTCGGCTTCGACCCGGCGAACCGTTCTTGCCCCGATGCCCGCTACATCCGCCTCGGCTCGGGATTCGACGCCCAGGATGCCGCCCCGATCCGCGGCATTGCGCGCGGGGGCGCGGGCGAAACGATGGATGTGACGGTTGCGGTCCAGCAATCCGCCCAATAGGATTCCGCCCGGAATCGGGGGACGATGAATGACTTACTGCGTGGGCCTCTTGCTGAACGAGGGCATGGTGCTGCTGTCGGACACCCGCACCAACGCGGGCCTGGACAACATCTCGACCTACCGCAAGATGTTCACCTTCGAGGAGCCGGGCGAACGGGTCATCGTGATCATGACCGCCGGAAGCCTGTCGGTCTCGCAGACCACCATCGCCCAGCTGCGCGAGGCGATCGACAATCCCGAGGCGACGCCCGACACCTCGATCATGCTCGCCCCCACGCTGCTGCAGGTTGCCGGCATCGTCGGTGACCGGCTGGCCAGGGTCCGCGCCGAGGTGGACGAGAAACTGTCCGCCATGCAGGGCGCATCGGCCAGCATGATCGTCGCGGGGCAAAGGAAGGGCGGGGCGATGCGCCTGTTCCTGATCTACCCCGAGGGCAATTTCATCGAGGCGACCGAGGACACACCCTTCCTCCAGATCGGCGAGCACAAATACGGCAAGCCGATCCTCGACCGGGTGGTGAAGCCCGCGACCAGCCTAGCCGACGGGCAGAAGGCGGTTCTGCTTTCGATGGATTCGACGGTGCGCTCGAACCTTTCGGTGGGCATGCCGCTTGATCTTGCGGTGATCGAATGTGACGCCTGCAAGGTCACGCTGCGCCGCCGGATCGAGGCGGGCGATCCCCAGTTCCGCGCGATGTCCGAAGCCTGGTCCAACGCGCTGCGCGACGGTTTCGCCCGGATCAATATCTAGGCGGTCGGCCCTTCAGTCCGCATCGCCTGCCACCTGGCTCAGCACGGCCCCGCGCCCGCGCAGGCGCATGAGGATCGGCACGACCAGGAACAGCGCCGAGATGCCTAGAAGCGTGGCCGAGACCGGGGTGGAGACCAGCGTCCACCAGTCGCCCTGCGCAATCGCCAGCGCCCGGCGGAGCTGCTGTTCGGCCATCGGCCCCAGGATCAGCCCGACCACGACCGGCGCGACCGGATAGCCGTAAAGCCGCATCCCGTAGCCCATCACCCCGAACAGGATCAGCATCCCCAGCTCGACCGGCGAGGGGTTGACGCCGATGGTGCCCAGCGTGGCGAACAGAAGGATGCCGCCGTAAAGCCAGGGCCGGGGGATCGACAGCAGTTTGATCCACAGCCCGATCAGCGGAAGGTTCAGAACCACCAGCATGACGTTGGCGATCAGCAGGCTGGCGATCAGCCCCCAGACCAGTTCCGCGTTCATCACGAAAAGCAGCGGCCCCGGTTGCAGCCCGAACTGCTGGAACCCCGCCAGCATGATTGCCGCGGTCGCCGTAGTGGGCAGCCCCAGCGTCAGCAGGGGCACCAGCGTCCCCGCCGCCGCCGCGTTGTTCGCGGCCTCGGGTCCCGCGACGCCCTCGATGGCGCCGTGGCCGAACTCCTCGGGGTGTTTCGTCAGCTTTCGTTCCGCCGCATAGGACAGGAAAGACGCCACGTCCGCGCCGCCCGCAGGCATGGAGCCGATGGGAAAGCCGATGAAGGTCCCGCGCAGCCAGGCCTTCCAGGACCGGCGCCAATCCTCGCGCGTCATCTTCACGCTGCCCTTGACCCGGTGCATCCCGTCCGGCGGGTCCATCAGCGCCGCGACGGCCAGCGCCTCGCCGATGGCGAAAAGCGCGACGGCCAGGGTCGTCGTCTCGATCCCGTCCATCAGCTGCGGCACGCCATAGGTCAGCCGCGCCGCGCCGGTCAGCCCGTCGATGCCGACGCAGGCCAGCGCCAGCCCGATGAAGAGCGAGGTCAGCCCGCGCAGCGCCGAGTCGCCGAAGGTCGCCGAGACGGTGACGAAGGCCAACACCATCAGCGCGAAATATTCGCGCGGGCCCAGCGTCAGCGCCAGCTTGACCACCTGCGGCGCCAGGAAGGCCAGCAGCAGCGTGGCGATCAGCCCGGCCACGAAACTGCCGATGGCCGCCGTCGCCAGCGCAGGCCCGCCACGCCCCTGCCGGGCCATCTGGTTGCCCTCGATGGCCGTGACGATCGACGCGCTTTCCCCCGGCGTGTTCAACAGGATCGAGGTCGTCGACCCGCCATACATGCCGCCATAGTAGATCCCCGCGAACATGATCAGCGACCCGGCGGGGTCGAGGCCATAGGTCACGGGCAGCAGCAGCGCCACGGTCAGGGCGGGTCCGATCCCCGGCAACACGCCGACGGCGGTGCCCAATGTCACCCCGATCAAAGCATACAGCAGGATCACCGGGTCCATCGCCGTGGAGAGGCCCTGCATCAGCAGCGAAAAGCTTTCCATCGCCTTATCCCCGGAAGATCAGCATTTCCAGCGGTCCGCCCGGCAGGTTCAGCTTCAGCAGCCGGTCGAAGACGCCGTAGATCACGAAGGCCAGCGCGAAGCCGACCAGAAGATTGCGCCACAGGGGTTTCTGTCCAAAACCCCGCGCCGTCATTCCGAACAGGATCGCGCCCGAGATCATGAAGCCCGCCACATGCAGCAGCGCCAGCTGGCCGACCAGACCGCCCATGATCCACAGGACCGGGGCAGGGGCCTGGCGCGGCGGGTGCGGCAGGTTGCCCTTCAGCCCCGCCACCGCCGTCAGCACCGCCAGAACCAGCAGCCCGTAGGCGATCAGCCGGGGCACGTCCGCCGGGCCGACGCCCGCATAGCCGCCGTCCTGCTTCAGCCCCGCCGCATCCCGCAGGATCACCGCCGCAAGCACCGCCAGCCCCGCCGCGATGATGAACGCCGCCCAACGGGGGCGGCGTTCCGAGGGGTTGACCTGGCTCACTTCACCAGACCGATGTCGCGCAGCACGCCTTCGGTGGCTGCGGTATCGGCATCCAGCTGCGCCGCGAAGGCATCGCCGGCCAGATAGGTGTTGGTCCAGCCCTTGTCGGCCAGCATCTTCGTCCAGCCTGCCGAAGCGTTCAGCTTCTCGATGTCGGCGCTGATCTTGGCCTTCTGCTCATCGCTCAAGCCCGGGGCCGCCGCGACCATCCGCCAGTTCTCGACCACCACGTCGAAGCCCGCTTCCTTGATCGTCGGCGCGTCGATCCCCTCCAGCCGCTCGGCCGAGGATACCGCCAGAAGCCGCATCGTCCCTGCCTTCACCTGCTCCTGGAACTCGCCCACGGACGAGACCCCCGCCGTCACCTGGTTGCCCAGGATCGCCGCCATCGCCTCACCGCCGCCCGAGAAGGCGATATAGTTGATCTTGGTCGGGTCAACGCCCGCGGCCTTGGCCAGAAGTCCGACAAGGATATGGTCCGTGCCCCCCGCCGAGCCACCCGCCCAGCTGACCGAGCCGGGATCGGCCTTCAGCTTCTCGACCAGATCGCCGAGCGTCTGGATGTCCGAGGCCGCAGGCACCACGATGGCCTCTGTATCGCCGGTCAGCCGCGCGATGGGGGTCACGTCCTTCAGCGTGACGGGCGAGGCGTTGGTCAGGATCGCCCCCACCATCACATAGCCGCCGACGATCAGCTTGGCCGGATCGCCCGCACTGTCGGCCACGAACTGCGCCAGACCCACCGTGCCGCCCGCGCCGGGGACGTTGATCACCTCGACCGAGGGCGCGATGCCTTCGGCCTGCAGGACTTCCTGCATCGCCCGCGCGGTGCCATCCCAGCCGCCGCCGGGGTTGGCGGGGGCCATGATCGTGTAATCCTGCGCGAAAGCGGGAACCGCCAGCGCAGCCGCGAAGGCCACGCCCAGAATGGTGTGTTTCATCTTTTTTCCTCCCAGGGGGCGGCCGGGCCGCCCGAATCCGCCGGGGCTCCTCTCCCCGGAACGGGCCTAGCAGAACACGGCAACCTGTCACGAACCTGACATGGGCTTCGGGCCTATTCGCCGCCTTCCAGCGCCGCGTTCCACTCGGCCAGCACCCGCGCCCGGCTGGCTGCATCCAGATAGGCCAGCAACCCCGGCGACACCGCGACCGGGCGCAGCTTAGCCCCCAGCGCCTCCTGCATGGCCGCCGCAGAATCCTTGCCCGCCACCTCCAGGCTGATCGCGGGCAGGCGCAGCCGCTCGGCCAGCACGGTCTGCCCC
>Ga0056909_1001549_pt1 | contig 13714 bp, 15 predicted proteins | sample EBPBio102011_DNA_FD_62115 | JGI IMG/M metagenome (GOLD analysis project Ga0056909, IMG submission 62115) | Wastewater treatment Type I Accumulibacter community from EBPR Bioreactor in Madison, WI, USA - Reactor 1_1/10/2011_ DNA | ecosystem: Engineered > Bioreactor > EBPR > Anaerobic-Aerobic >...
GCATCGGCTGGCATGCGGTGCTGTGGCTGCCGGTGCTGACCGCGATCCCGGTGCTGGTGATCGGCGTGATGAAGATGCAGTGGGTGTTCATCGGGTTTTCGATGATCGGGTTGGTCAACGGATCGCGGATGCTGCGCTTCGCCAGGCGCGGCCCGACCCAATCGAACTGGCACATCGTCCAGCACTACCAGGCGATGCTGGGCGCCGGCGTGGCCACCCATGTCGCCTTCCTGTCCATTGGCATGCAGCCGGTATGGCGGTGGCTGGAGGCGACGATGCATGTGCCGGCGGCCTTGATCGGCCTGTTCCCGTGGTTTGCGCCGCTGGTGGTGGCGACGCTCGCGGCCGCGTGGCTGGGGCGCAAGTATGGCAAGCCGCGTGCGGCGCGCAGCCGGCGTGAGGCGGTATTGGCGCGTTGATGCGGCCTCGCCGGCCCGCGATCAGGTATCGGCGTCGGTCGGCCAGCCTTCGCCGCTGCCGCGATGGATCACGCGATCGTCTTCCTGCACGTCGCCCGCGGGGAAAGAGGGCAGGTCGGCGAGGGCTTCGTAGATCGGGGTGAAATCCGGGTGCGTCGCCTCCATCAGCTGATCGAAGCTGTCGATGACGAAATACGTCTTCTGGTAACTGTCGATGCGGTAGCGCGTGCGCATGATGCGCTGGAGGTCGAAACCGATCCGGTTGGGTGAATCCGATTCCAGCGAATGGATGCTCTCGCCCTTGGAGGAGACGATGCCGCTGCCGTAGATGCGCAGGCCGTCCGGTTGCCGGATCAAACCGAACTCCACCGTGTACCAGTACAGGCGCGTGAGGTGGACTAGCGCATCGGGATTGATGCCGTGCGCCTTGACGCCGCCGCGCCCATAGGCGGCCATGTAGTCGGCGAAGACCGGCAGCATCAGCAGCGGTACGTGGCCGAACAGGTCGTGGAAGAGATCGGGCTCCTCGATGTAATCGACCTGGTCGGGCCGACGGATCCACCAGGTCACCGGGAAGCGGCGGTTGGCAAGGTGGTCGAAGAAATCCAGCTCCGGCAGCAGGCCTTCGACGCCGATGATTTCCCAGCCGGTGGCGTCTTTCAGCACCGCATTGATCTCGGTGAACTTGGGGATGCGGTCGGGCGTCATGCCCATCGCGTCCTGCGCGGCCAGGAATTCGTCGCTGGCGCGGCCCACCAGCAATTGCCGCTGGCGCTGGTACAACTCCCGCCACACCGCATGGTCGGTTTCGCTGTAACCGTCCCAGGGTTGCTCGATGATGCCGGTGGCATAGACCGGGACCTTGCCCTTGTCTGTGACGATGTTCTCGACGCGGCGCGGAGTGTTGTTCATCCCACGATTCTACGCCGCGACCCCGTGGCGTGCTTGATCCGGATCAGGGCTGCGGGCGCAGGTAATAGCCGTGATCGCCCTTGAGCGTGCAGGCGCCGGGCGCGGTCGCCAGGCAACGCACGTCCACGTGTTGGCCGATGGCCGGCAAGGTGTTTTGCTCGCCCCAGATGGGGTTGTCCAGGCGCTCGCCGGTCATCGTCGTCACCACCACGCCGGCCACCGTCGCCGTGCAGGCGCCATCGACATAGCAGCCGGTGTCGATGGCCGTGACCTGGCCGCCGAAGACCAGCACGCCGTTGGCATCGGGCGCGGGGCGCGGCGCGGCGCATGCGGTGAACAACAGGAGCATCGGCAAGAGGCGCATGGGCAAACGGGGCATGGGCAGGCTCGCAGGCGGACATCGCCAGCCTGCCAGCATTCCGTCTTGGCCTCCAGTAGTGCGGGTGACCAGCGCCGAGACAGCGAAGCATGTTGGGTGCATGCTGCCGGCATGGAACCTGCCCCCTTGCCCCGCGTCCTGCCCTCGCGCCTCGAGCGATTCGTGTTGGTGGCGGGCGTGGCGCTGGCATTGGGAGTGTCGTTCTTCATCGCACGCGATCGCCTCACCTGGCTGCTGGAAACGGTCTGGGTGATGGTTGGCCTGGCGCTGGTCATATGGCGGTGGCCGCGCTTCCCGCTGACGCGATTGCTGTGCTGGTTGCTGGCCGCCCATGCGCTGGTGCTGATCCATGGCGGGGCCTATACCTATGCGCAGACGCCGCTTGGGTTCTGGTTGCAGGACGTGCTGGGCACGATGCGCAATCCGTGGGATCGCGTCGGCCATCTGATGCAGGGCTTCGTGCCGGCGATCCTCGCGCGCGAGCTGCTGCTGCGCCTCACGCCGCTGAGGCGGGGCGGCTGGCTGGTCTATCTGGTGCTGGCCGCGTGCCTCAGCTTCAGCGCGTTCTTCGAGTTGATCGAATGGTGGGCGGCGCTGGCCTTTGGCGCGGATGCTGATGCCTTCCTCGCCACCCAAGGCGATGTCTGGGACACGCAATGGGACATGGCGCTATGCCTGCTGGGCGCGGTGGCGTCGCTGCTGCTGTTCTCGCACCTGCACGACAGGCAGCTTGGGCTGCGCTGAAAACAGGGTCAGTCGGTGGCGGCGCAATGGCCGTCGCGGCCTATCCAGCGGCCTAACCGGTCCAGCAGCCCCGGGTCGCAAGGCGGCTTGGCTGGCGGCGGCGCGCGCTTGGCGAGGGCGGCCGCGCGGGCGCGTTGCCAGGCGGCGATCTTCGCCTTGATCTGCGGCATGGCGGCTTGCGCGGCGCGTTCACCTTCGAGGATGGCGGTGTTCTTCTGCTCGAAATCCGCGGCGCCGATCATGCCCACGCGAGGACGCAGCACAATGTCCGCGCGCGCGAGTTCCTGTTCGCCCAGCTTCTGGCCCATGATCGTGATCGACTGGTTGACGATGCCGAGCATGCTGCCCGGCTTGTTGCCGCCGGCCTTGCTGGAGATATCGACGGCGATGACGATGTCCGCGCCCAGCTCGCGCGCGGCATCCACCGGCACCGGGCTCACCACGCCGCCATCGACATAGCGCGTGCCGCCGATGGGCGTGGGCTCGAACACGCCGGGGATGCTGCTGGAGGCGCGCACCGCCTGCCCGGCATTGCCGCGCACGAACACGGTGCGCTTGCCGGTGGACAGCTCCGTCGCCACCGCGCCGAAGGGCTTCTTGAACGACTGCATCGGCTGTTGCTTGAGCAGCGTGTTGACGTAGTCCTGCAGCTTCTGGCCCTTCACCAGCCCGCCGGAGAACAGGCTGACATCGCGGATCTTCGATTCATCCAGCGCAAAGGCCTGTTGCTGCAGTTGGTAGGGCGTCATCCCGCTGGCGTAGAGCGCGCCGACCACGCTGCCCGCGCTGGTGCCGGCGACGACATCGGCCTGGATGCCGTTGGCCTCCAGCATCTTGATCACGCCGATGTGGGCAAAGCCCTTGGCCGCGCCGCCGCCGAGCGCAAGGCCGATCCTCGGCTTGGGCAGCGGTGCCTGCACGATGGGTTTCGCGGGCGGGGTGGGCTTGACCGGTGCGCCGCCGCAAGCCGCGAGGACACACGCGGCGGCGAGCAGGGTGAGGGGGCGAAGAGGTATCGTCATCGACATCGCGCCATTGTCGGCGATGCGCACGCCACCCAAGGGCTGGCGCGCGCACGCGGCCATGGATCGTTCAGAAGCCGTTGTCGCCGTCGAGGATGCGGCCAAGCCCGCCCAGCACGGAGCCTTCGCCGACGTTCTTGCCGCCGCCTTGCGGCGCCGCGGCCAGCATCCGCCCGGCCATGCGCGAGAACGGCAGCGATTGCAGCCAGACCTTGCCGGGGCCGGTGAGCGTCGCCAGGAACACGCCCTCGCCGCCGAACAGCATGCTCTTGATCCCGCCGATCGGGCGGATGTCCATGTTGACGGTGGCCTCGAACGCGGCCACGCAACCGGTATCGACATCGATGCGCTCGCCAGCCGAAAGTTCGCGCTCGACCATCGTGCCGCCGGCATGCACGAACACCCAGCCATCGCCATCGAGCTGCTGCATGATGAAGCCCTCGCCGCCGAACAGGCCGGTGAGGATGCGTTTCTGGAAGAAGATACCGAGCTTCACCCCGCGCGCGCCGGCCAGGAAGCTGTCCTTCTGGCAGACGATGCGCCCGCCGTGCTCAGACAGCCGCAACGGCAACACCGTGCCCGGATAGGGCGCGGCGAACGCGACCTTGGCCTTGCCTTGGCCGGCGTGCGTGAACACGGTGGTGAACAGGCTCTCGCCGGTGACCACGCGGCGCGCGCCGGCGAAGATCGCGTCCATCACGCCGCCGCCGCTGCCTTGCTTACGGCTGCCGTCGCCGAAGACGGTGTCCATCTGCACGACGGCATCCTTGTACATCAGCGCGCCGGCCTCGGCGACCGCGCTCTCGCCTGGGTCGAGTTCGATCTCGACGAAGGGCATGTCGTTGCCGACGATGCGGTAATCGATGTCATCGGCCGTCATCCGCGAGAACTGCGCGGCCGAGGGGATCGGCGGCATGTCGTCGGGCAGGCCATCGCCAAAGGCCTCGGCGAATTCCGGCATCGCGCGTGCCGGCTGCCAGCCGGACAGGCCCTGGCGCCAGCACAACGCATCGGGATGCGATTGCACGTGCGCGAAAGCGGCATCGGGATCGAGTGGGCCGGTGCGTGCGGTCTGCCCGGGCTGGATGAAGAACCACTGTGACATGGGAACTCCTGTGATGGACGCGGTGCGTCAGGCCGCCAGCATGCGACGCGCTTGCATCGCCGTCACCGGCCGGAAGTCATGTCGATGTCGTCGCGTTCATCCCGGCGCCGGAAAGGCAGCACGTTGCCGCCTTCGCGCACGGGGGGATCGCGATGCCAGAGCACCGGGACATCGTCCGGGCGCGCGGGCTCGAGTGACGCATCGAGCTGGGCCTGGCGCTCGGCTTCTTCTTCCTCCAGCTCCCAGCTGTACTTGCGACGCGGCGCGCGCGGATCGGCGTTGCGGAACAAGAACGCGCTGAGGATGCCGCCCAGCGCGCCGCCGAGGTGCGACTGCCAGCTGATGCCGGGCTCCTGCGGCAGCACCGTGAGCAGCATCCCGCCGTAGAACAGGAAGGCCAGCATGCCGGCGGCGATGGCCGCGCGGTCGCGGCGCAGCAGCCCCAGGGTGAAGACGAGGAAGCCGAGGCCATGGGTCACGCCGCTCGCGCCGAGGTGGTGCTCGCCCGGGCCGCCGAGCAGCCAGGCGGCCAGGCCCGAGGTGAGCCACATGATCGGCAGGGCGCGGATCGTGGCGCGCGGATACACGCTGCCCGCCAGCGTGCCGAGCATGAGGATGGCGATGCTGTTCATCGCCAGGTGCTTGAGATCCCCGTGTAGCAAGGGCGCGGTCAGCACGCCGACCAGTCCGGCCGGGTCGTGCGGCATCACCGTGAAGGCGCGGAAATCGAACCCGGACTGGGAAAAGAAGATCACCGTGAGCACCAGCACCGCGGCCAGGCTCACGTTGAAGGCGCGCAGCACGCGGCGGCGGTCGCGCGCGCGCTGGGCGGGGGTGTCCGGGATGTCGTCCTGTGGCAGGTCCATGTCAGGGAGATGGTGGCATGCGCGCCGCAATCAAGCCGGCGGGCCCGCTGGCGGGCGGCGCAGGCTCATGACGACCACCGTGGCGAGGATCGCCGCGACCACGCCGAGCGAGGCGGCGACCGGGATCTTGACCACGTCGATCAGCAGCATCTTGGCGCCGATGAACATCAGCACCACCGCCAGGCCGTAGGGCAGCAGGTGGAAGCGATCGGCCATGCCCTGCAGCAGGAAGAACATCGCGCGCAGGCCCAGCACCGCAAACACGTTGGACGTGAGCACGATGAACGGATCGTCGGTGATGGCGAAGATGGCGGGGATCGAATCGACCGCGAAGATCACGTCGGTCACGCCGATCAGCACCACCACGGCGAACAGCGGCGTGAACCAGCGCACGCCGTCGCGGCGGATGCTGAAGGCATCGCCGTGGTAGCCGTCGGTCAGGCGCAGGTGGCTGCGCATCCATTTCAGCGCGGGATTGTCGCCAAGGTCCGGGGCCTGTCCTGCGGCCCGGATCATCTTGATGCCGGTGAACAGCAGGAAGGCGCCGAATACGTAAAGGATCCAGTGGAACTTGGCCAGCAGCAGGGCGCCGACGAAGATCAAGGCCGCGCGCAGCACGATGGCGGCGATGATGCCGATCACTAGCACGCGCTGGCGCTGGACCTCGGGCACCGCGAAATAGGTGAACACCATCAGGAAGACAAAGATGTTGTCCACCGCCAGCGACTTCTCGACCAGATAGCCGGTCAGGAACTCCAGGCCGACGCGGTTGGCGGCCTCCGTGCCCGATTGCTGGCCCACATGCCACCACAGCCAGGCGTTGAAGACGAGCGCCAGCACCACCCAGCCGGCGCTCCACCAGGCGGCCTCCTTGAACGTCACCTTGTGCGGGCCGCCATGGCGCATCAGCACCAGGTCAGCCAGCAGCGCGACCACCACGAAGATGCCGAAAACGCCCCACAGGAGGGGACTGCCGATAGTTTCCATGAATTGAGGGTTCCGTCTCGAAATGCGCACGGGGCGCGGGACGGCTGGGCCTCTCCGGGGACCGGACAGACCTTCGCCGCAATGGCGAAGGTCTGGCTCACAGGCCTTGGGCCTGCCACGTCGCCGGGGCCTGGGCCCGGAGTGACGACGACGTGTCGGGAGCTACTCCCCTTCTGTTTCGTCACAATAGCAGCTCCGGCCCCCTGGAACCAAGTCCCCATGCCCCCCGAGTTGCCTGTTGTCCGCCTGAAGAACGCGTGGAAATCCACGCACCCGTGGATCTTCCAGCGCCTGGTGGAAAAGCCGGTGCAGAAGCCGAAGCCGGGCAGCCTGGTCCAGGCGTATGGGGTGGATGGCGCCTTCATCGGCACCGGCTTCTACAACGGCCATTCGCGCATTGCCCTGCGCATCCTGGAAACCGATCCCGCGGTGGTGGTGGACGAGGGCTGGTTCGCGCGCAAGATCGCAGAGGCCATCCACCTGCGCCGCGACATCCTGAAGCTGGACGAGGTCTCCAACGCCTGGCGCGTGTTCCACAGCGAGGGCGATGGCATCAGCGGCCTGGTCATCGACCGGTATGACGATTTGCTGGTGGTCGGTTTCTTCAGCGCCGGCGCGTGGCGCCACCGCGACCTCATCTTCAACGTGTTGCGCGAGCAGTTCCCGGGATGCCGCTTCCACAGTTTCGCCGACGAGCACGTGCAGAAGCAGGAAAGCTTCGATTACCGCGACACGCTCGGCACCGAGCCCGCGGTCATCACCGAATACGGGGTCAAGTTCCGCGCCGATCCGGCCGGCGCGCACAAGACCGGTTTCTTCGCCGACCAGCGCGAGAACCGCGAATGGCTCTCGCGCCTGTGCACCGGCCAGCGCGTGCTGGACCTGTGCTGCAACACCGGCGGCTTTGGCGTGTACGCAGCGGTGCGCGGGGCGAGCGAGGTCATCGGCATCGACATCGACCCGGCCGTGCTGGAGATCGCGCGCGGCAACGCCAAGTTGAACGGCCTGCATGGCAAGTCGATGCCGCGCTTCGTCCAGGCCGACATCTTCCCGTGGCTGCGTGATGCGCAGGCCAATGGCGAGCGTTTCGACGTGTTGATCCTGGACCCGGCCAAGATGACCCGCGACCGCGAGCAGGTGATCCCGGCGCTGAAGAAATACCTCGACATGAACAAGGCGGCGCTGGGCGTGGTGAAGCCGGGCGGCCTGTTTGCGACGTTCAGCTGCACGGGCCTGGTCAGCGAGGAACAATTCCTCGACATGCTGCGCCGCGCCGCGTTCTACGCCGGGCGCACGGTGCAGGTGCTCAAGGTGGCCGGCGCAGGCGCGGACCATCCGTGGCTGGTGCAGGTGCCGGAATCGCGCTACCTCAAGGCGGTGTTTTGCCGCGTGCTGGACTGACCTATGGACGCATTGCAGACGCATATCGAATCCCACCGCAGCCAACGCGCCGGCTGGTTGCGCGCCGCCGTGCTGGGCGCCAACGATGGCCTGATCTCCACTGGCAGCCTGGTGCTGGGCATGGCGACGGCGGGCGCTGCGCCGACCACCATCTTGCTGAGCGGCATCGCGGGCCTGGCGGCGGGCGCATTCTCGATGGCGGCGGGCGAATACGTCTCGGTCAGCTCGCAGGCGGATGCCGAGCGCGCCGACGCGCGGATCGAGGCGGATGCCCTGCGCCAGTATCCCGATGCCGAGCTCGCCGAGCTCACCGAGATCTACGTGCGACGCGGCGTCGAGCCTGCGCTCGCCAGGCAGGTGGCCGAGCAATTGACCGACCATGACGATCTTGGCGCGCACCTGCGCGATGAGCTCGGCATCCACGACCAGATGCGCGCGCGCCCCGTGCAGGCGGCGATCGCCTCCGCGGCCGCGTTCACTGCAGGCGCGTTGCCGCCGGTGCTGCTGGCCTGGCTGTGGCACGGCGCCGGGCTGCCGCTGGCCCTGGTCGTCACCACCTTGGTGCTGCTGGCGGTGCTGGGCTTTGTCGCCGAGCGCATCGCCGGCGGCGGGGGGATGCGCGGCATGCTGCGCGTGCTGGTCTGGGGCGCGATGGCGATGGCAGCGACGGCGCTCATCGGCCGGTTGTTCGGCGCGCAGGTGGCGTGATCTCCGGCGATGAGACCGGCCTCGCTACACTGGGGCGATGATGAATGACGACGTCCTGCTGGTCCTGCTGCTGGTGGCGGTGGCCATCGCCATCGTATTGCTGGTGGTGTTGTTGCTGCGCAAGCCCGATGCTGCCCTGGGGGTGATGCGCGAGCGGCTGGAGGAAGCCCTGCGCCGCGAGCAGCGCGACGGCCGCGGCGAACTGCGCCAGCAACTGGACAGCCTGTCGCTGGCGCAGGAGCAACGCATCGAGAACTTCGGCCAGCGCCTGGACGAGCTGACCACGCGCACCGATGCAAGGCTCGATGTGTTGCGCACGGCGTTGACCGAGGATGCCCACAAGGCGCGCCTGGACGCCACCGCGCGTGAGCAGCAGTTCGCCGAAGGGTTGTCGCAGCGGCTGCGCGAGTTGTCCGAGCGCAATGCCCTGACCCTGGGCGAGATGCGCACGACGCTCGACACCCAGCTGAAAGCACTGCAAACCGACAACGCGGCCAAGCTCGAGCAGATGCGCGCCACGGTGGATGAAAAACTGCAAAGCACGCTGGAGGCGCGCCTGGGCCAGTCTTTCAAGCTCGTGTCCGAGCGGCTGGAGGCGGTGCAGCGCGGCCTTGGCGAAATGCAGACGCTGGCGGCCGGCGTGGGCGATCTCAAGCGCGTGCTGACCAACGTGAAGGACCGCGGCGGCTGGGGCGAGATCCAGTTGGAAAACCTGCTGGAGCAAGTGCTGACGACCGAGCAGTTCTCGCGCAGCGTGAAGGTGCGGCCCGGCAGCAACGAGGCGGTGGATTTCGCGATCCGCCTGCCGGGGCAGAAGGACGGCGGGATGCCGGTGTGGCTGCCGATCGACGCGAAGTTCCCGCGCGAGGATTACGAACGCCTGCTCGATGCCCAGGAGCGCGGCGATGCCGAGGCGATGCGGGTGGCGGCCACGCAGCTGGAGCGGGCGATCAAGGTGCAGGCCAAGTCGATCAGCGACAAATACGTCGCGCCGCCCCACACCACCGATTTCGCGGTCCTCTTCCTCGCGACTGAGGGCCTCTACGCCGAGGCGATCCGCCGGCCGGGCCTGGTCGATGCGTTGCAACAGCAGCATCGCATCGTGATCGCCGGGCCCACGACGCTGGCCGCGCTGCTCAACAGCCTGCAGATGGGGTTTCGCACGCTCGCCATCGAGCAGCGGTCCAGCGAGGTCTGGCAACTGCTCGGGGCGGTCAAGGCGGAGTTCGGCAAGTTCGCGGCCGTGCTTGAAAGCGCCGACAAGCAGCTCAACACGGTGCAGAACAGCCTCAAGCAGGCTGGTGTGCGCACGCGCCAGATCGAGAAGAAGCTCAAGGGCGTGGAATCACTGCCCGGCGGCGATGCGCAGCAGCTGCTGGACGACGGCGAGGACTGAGCCGCGCGTCGCGCGGCCGAAGATCAGGGCTGGATCGGGATCGCGTCGATCGGCACGTCGGGGTTTTCGATTTCCTCGTTGAGGTAATCGGGCAGGTTGTCGTCCTGCGTCTCGGTGGCGCGCAGGTCGCTCATGATCTGGTAGTTGCGGCGCTGCAACCAGGCGTCGCGGTAGAGCGCGTAATCGTCCGCCGCGCCTTCGCGCATCCGGTCGACCGCGAACAGGCGCGCGCGGATGTCGCCCAGCTGCAGCGTGCGCAACGCGACCTGGGCCTTGGCCCGGCCGATGTGGCGCAGCGGCGAGAGCGGGACATCGCCCACCATGCCGAAGATGTCGCGCACGGTGCGCGGGCCGAAGATCGGCAGCTCGACATAACGCGACTTGCGCCAACCCCACACGGCCAGGGTCTGGCCGAAGTCCTCGTCGCGGTAGGGAATCTTCATCCGGCTGGCCACGTCGAACAGGCCGCCGATGCCCAGCGTCGAGTTGACGCCAAAGCGCAGCAGCGCGTAGCCGGCATCCTTGGGCCGCCCCTGCAGCAGGGCGTTGGTCGCGCTGATCGGCTGGCCCAGGTTGTTGAAGAAGTTGCTCACCCCAAGGCGCACGGGGCGCGGCAGCGCCTTCACGTACAGCTTCGCCAGCGGCGTGGCGACATGGCGGTCGAAGAAATTGTTGAAGGCGTGCACGCGCCGGTTGAGCGGCTCCCACGGGTCGTAGCTCGACGGCAGCTCGACGCCCGGCGGCAGGGTGGGATCGGCGACCGGATCGTATTCGGGATTGCCGTAGAGCGCGTTGAAGTCGTCTTCGGCGACGGTGGGCGCACCCGTGGGCGGCGTGTCCTGGGGCGATGGCGCGGACGCCAGCATCGCCTCGCCTGCAATGCCCTCATCGCCTGCGATGGTCGTTTCAGTCACCGGGGAGGCCGCAGCAACGGTCTCGACCGCGGCCGTGTCTTCGACGAGGACCGGCGCTCCGCCAGGAGTCTCGGCGGCGACGGCCACCTCGGTGGCGGACGCCTCGACCACCACGGCCTCGGCCGGCGGCGTGCGCACTTGCGTGCCAGCACAGGCGGACAGCAGCAGGGTCAGGCCGAGGAAGAGCGCGCGCGGGGCGTGGAAACGGATCATGTGGGGGGCAGCAGGGCAGGCGCGGGCATTATCGGCGATCAGCCCGCGGCAAAGGCGAGCGCATCGTCCAGTCGGTAGGCGGCGCGCAACTCGGCGTAGCCGGCGGGCGCGCCATCGAATTGACGGATGCCGCTCTCGCGCGCAAGCGCGACCAGCATCGCGAGGCCCGCGCTATCGATGCGCGAGACGGCGGTGAGGTCCATGCGCTGCGCGCCGGGGAGCAGGGCTTGCGCGCGCGGCCACGCGGATGCGACGACGGGGCGCGTCAGCACCCCGTCGAACACCAAGGCGTCATCGCGGCGCGATACCGCGACGCTGTTCGGCTCAGCGCTTGGCACTGGCGTTGATCCGTCCGGTCTGGAGTTCGTTCGCCACCGCGCGGATGCCGCGCTGCGACAACGGCGAGTCGAACTGGTTGCGGAAGGTCTGCACGAACGACACGCCTTCGACCATCACATCGAACACCTGCCACTTGTTGCCGACCTTGCGCATCAAATAGTCCACCGGGATCGGCTCGCCACCGGCGCGCAGCATTTCGCTGGACACGCGCACGCCGCGGTTGCCGGGCAGCGCGGTCTCGGACTTGATGCGCACGCGCAGCGAGGTATTGAAGTCCAGCAGCGAGGAGCCGTAGCGCGACATCAGGTTGTCGGCCAGCGCATCGGAGAACAGCTTGACGTCGGCATCGGAGGCGCCGCGCGCGTGCCGGCCCAGGACCAGGCGCGCCGCGTAGTCGCGGTCGAACATCTGGTTGAACTCGCTGTTGACGAAGGCGTTGAGCGCGGCGCGGTTCTTGGTGAACTCCGCACGGCGTTTCTCCAGCGTCGTCAGCACGCGGGTGGTGTTGTCCAGCACCAGCTTGCTGGGCGAGCCGACCATGCTTTGCGAGGCCGCGGCCGGCTTCTGCGCCGTTTGCGCCTGCAGCGGCGCGGCCAGCGCGAGGGCGGCAGTGATGGCGAGCGGGAGGATCAAGCGATTCATGGCGTGGATTCCGTGGAGGGGTCGGTGGTCGCGGTGTCATCGGCGGGCTTGGGTGCGCCTGCGCCGAACATGTACTTGCCGGCCAGTTGCAGCAGGTCGACCGCAGGCTGGGTGAAGGCGATCTCGTCGCCCGGCTTCAGCACTTCCGGGTCGCCGCCGGGCTGCAGGCCGATGTAGGCCTCGCCCAGCAGGCCGCTGGTGAACACGCCTGCGGTGGTGTCGGCAGGCAAGTCCTTGAACTTGTCGTCGATGGCCAAGGTGACGATGGAATCGTATTTAACCGGGTCCAGCTGAATGTCGGCCACACTGCCGACCGTCACGCCGCCGATCTTCACCGGGCCGGACGCACGCAACTGGCCGATGCTGGAGAAGCGTGCCTTCAGCGGATAGGTGTCGCCCCGCATCGAGAACTTGCCGTTGGTGGAGGCGAGCGCCAGCACCAGCAGCGTCGCGAGGGCAAGCAACAGGAATGCGCCGACGGCGAATTCGAGACGGGGGCCACGGATACTCATGGGATCACCTTGCAATGCATTCGATGAGGCTCAGCGGAACATCAGTGCCGAGAGCACGAAGTTGAACATCAGCACCAGGAGGGAGGCGTTCACCACCGCGCGGGTGGTGGCCACCGACGTGCCTTCGATGGTGGGTTCGGAGTGGAAGCCGACATAGGCGGCGACCAGCGCGGCGATCGCGCCGAACACGCCGGCCTTGATGAAGGCGGAAAGGAAGTCGTGGCGGAAATCGACCGCATCGCGCATCACCTGCCAGAACGTGCCATCGTCCAGGCCGATGACGTGCACCGCCTCGAACCAGCTGGCGAGGATGGCGAAGCTGATGAAGAAGGCGGTGAGCAGCGGCACGCAGATGACCGCGGCCCAGAAGCGCGGCGCGACGACCTTGGCGACCGGGTCGATCGCCATCAGGCCCAGCGCGGTGATCTGGTCGGTGGCGCGCATCAGGCCGAGCTCTGCCGCGATGGACGAGCCGGCGCGGCCGATGAAGAGCAGCGCGGTCAGCACCGGCGCGAGTTCCCGATATAGGCCGAGGCCCAGCATCGCGCTGACCTGGTTGCTGGCGCCGTAGGTGTCGAGCGCGCGATAGCCCAAGAGGATCACCGACAGGCCGACGAACGCGCCGCCGACCGCGATGATCGGCAGCGAGCGCCCGCCGATCTTGTAGATCTCGCGGGTGAGCTCGGCGAGGAAATCGCGCGTGGGCAGCGACGCGCGCAGCACGGCGAGCGTGAACAGGCCAGCCTGGCCGGTGGCGCGGATGAACGAGGCGAGGGCCTTCATGCGGCGGACCTCGCGCTGCTGTCGAAGGCGATCGGGCCGTCGGGCTCGCCGCCGAGGAACTGGCGCACCAGCGGGTCCTGGCTGCGCTGCAAGGCATCCGGCGTGCCGTCGAAGACGATGCGGCCATTGGCGATCACCACCGCATGGTCGGCGACCGGCAGCGTCTCGTGCACGTGGTGGGTGACGATGATGCTGGTGAGGCCCAGCGTCTTGTTGAGCCGCGCGATCAGACTCATGATCACGCCCGAGGCGATCGGGTCCAGGCCCGTCAGCGGCTCGTCGTAGATCATCAGCGGCGGGTCGAGCGCCAGCGCGCGGGCCAGCGCCACGCGGCGGGCCATGCCGCCGGAGAGCTCGCGCGGATACAGGTCG